>ERZ773131.2337-NODE-2337-length-12208-cov-2.945528_pt1 | contig 12208 bp, 8 predicted proteins | sample MGYA00511082_ERZ773131 | MGnify/ENA primary metagenome ERZ773131 (study PRJEB29015, sample SAMEA2737813) | human gut metagenome | biome: human gut; feature: human-associated habitat; material: faeces | place: China | collected 2012 ... | reverse complement strand
TCAATCAACACCACAGGGCACGACACAAGCGCCACATCCTCACGCAACCGCTCAGCAGCATCGCCAGCGCAGGACTCGCGCGCCGGAATCAGCATCACACCGTCCACCCCACGAGCCGGAAGGCGCTGCAACAACTCATGCTCCGCAGCACGCGAATCATCGGAATTGGCCACAATCAGCGAATACCCCTGCGCGGCGCACTCATCCTCCACGCACTTGGCAAGCGCCGCGAAAAACAAGTTCTCAATATCAGGCACGATCAGCGCAACCAGCTGGGACTGCTTGGTCACCAAGCTTCGCGCGCTCTGATTCGGCACGTAATTCAGTTTCTTTGCCGCGTCGGCAATGGCCTTGCGCTTCTCCTCGGACACGCGAGCCGGTCGATTATTCAACACCAGCGAAACCGTCGTCACAGACACCCCCGCGGCAGCGGCCACATCCTTCAGTGTCGCACGATACGCCATCAAACCCCCTTAAAACGTTTCTCCCTCCAGCATAAATGCCATGCGATCCTGACGCGCCCAGCATCGCAATCACAAACAAATTCCTTTCACAGCAAAATAATCCGCATTATTTCCAGCGGTAAATCGTTTCTCGGAAGTGTTTTTTGTATACTCGCAACGTTTTGTCTGAAATGAGAGCCACACAAGAAGAGAGGAACCACCATGCAGCCAACCATGCAGAAAAACAATGTGAAACAGCGCAAGACCATCGCCATCATCGCCATGATCGCAGTAGCTGCCATCGCGCTCGCAGCAGTCGCCATCATCGCAGTCTCCAACAAGCGCGAAATGACACAAGCCGCCAGCGACACCTGCGCGTTGAATGCGAAGGCGCTCGCCACGCATCAGGAGAGCTTTGAAGAAGCGCAACAAGAAGCTGAAGAAGCAGCGAAACTCACCGTGAATGACGTGGCGGACGGCACCACGCTCGAAACCCTGAAGGATGCGATCACACTGGCCAAAGCCGTGGAAAGCGCGCCAGCATGCCCCGCAAGCGGCAATGCCAGCGACTTCACCAAAGCGACGGACGACATTCGCAAATACGCCGACAACCTGCGCAACATCACCAACGAACTCGACGCGGCCGCCAAGTCGGTGGTCGCCAGCCAAGAACTCAAACTCGAGTCCGCCAAGTAAGTCAAGTAAGCCGCCCCGACGGTTAGCGCCGACGTCAGCGCCAAACCCTACGTTTAACGGGGCCAAAGTCATCCAAGTCTGCAACTTCGCCCCCATTACAAGCATTTTCGCACCACATCGGGCTTATATATGGCAGATTCGGAAGGTCGCCCGGAGACATTTCGCTTATATATGGCAGGTCATTCCGGAAAGACCGCAGTTAGAGGGTACAAAATTACCCCCTAACTAGCTTGTTTCAAAAACAGACTGCCATACATAGGCGAGATGCCTCCGTACAAACCCCAAAATCTGCCATACATAAGCGAGATATGCCCATGAATTACGCATCTATGCTGTGCAGGCGCGACCTCGCGTCGCTTAGAGGCTTGACAACACCTTCCATTTGACAAAAGTTGTCAGTTGCCACGCACCAGGAGACGCAATAGGGGCCGCGCCTTCGAGGTGCGGCCGTTTTTCATCCTTCACCAAACTTGGATCTGCAACTAAGGCTAGCGAACAAAATGTACGCCAAACCACACATCCATTCCCCGGCGAGGTTGACTCGCCTGCAACGCGTCTCCTCGATCACCGCTTACCGAACTTCAATTGTCCGGCTTGCGCCACACGAACCGAATTCTTACTGGCCTTGGGCGCGGTAGCGGGCTTCGGTGGCGGCTTTGGCGGGCTCCCACCAGGCGCGGTTGGCAGCATACCAAGCGATGGTCGCTTGCAAACCGGCTTCGAAATCGGTGTGTACGGGCCGCCAGCCGAGTTCGGTACGCAGCTTATTGGAATCGATCGCGTAACGTCGATCATGCCCAGGACGGTCACGCACCCAGTCGAATGCGTCCTCCGCACACCCCATAAGCCGCAGAATCATACGCATTACAGCAATATTGCTCATTTCGCCATCTGCGCCAATCAGGTACGTTTCGCCGATCCGCCCGCGTGTAAGAATCTCCCACACCGCAGAAGAGTGGTCTTCCGTATGAATCCAGTCGCGCACGTTCTCACCAGTGCCATACAGTTTCGGCCGCACACCCTCCATGATGGATGTGACCTGCCGCGGAATGAATTTCTCCACATGCTGGTACGGCCCGTAATTGTTGGAACAGTTGGAGATCGTGGCGCGAAGCCCGTACGTGCGAATCCACGCGCGCACCAGCTGGTCGGACGCCGCTTTCGACGCACTATACGGACTCGACGGCTTGTATGGCGTACTTTCGGTGAATTTGTGTGGATCGTCGAGCGCGAGGTCACCGTACACTTCGTCGGTGCTGATGTGGTGGAATCGTACGTCGTATTTACGCGCGGCCTCCAACAGCCGCATCGTGCCCTCCACGTTCGTGCGGATAAACGGTTCCGGGTCGAAGATGGAATTGTCGTTATGTGATTCCGCCGCGAAATGCACGATGGCGTCGCAGCCGGGCACGATGCGTTCCAGCAGCGACACATCGCAGATATCACCGATGACAAGTTCGACCTGCGATTGCGGCAGCCCGTCGATGTTCGCCGGATTGCCCGCATACGTCAGCTTGTCAAGCACGGTGATGTGCACGTCCGGATGATTGCGCGCCACGTACCGCACGAAATTCGCGCCGATGAACCCGCATCCGCCTGTTACCAGAATATGTTTCGGTTTGAATCCCTGTTCGCTCACTGTTTCAGCAACCGCCTTCCCGATTCCAACATTACGAATGCAAACAAAGGCGCATAAGGAAGGAAATACCTGAATTGCATACCGTCGACTCCGATTAGCCCATCCGCATCGTATTGCAGCCACAAGGCAAGGTAAATCAGTAGGATATCTCCGATACAGACCACCGCGATCAACCATGCGTATGGTAAGGAAAGCACACCGCATGCATTTATAGAACCATTGGCAGTCCTAACCGGATTCTTTCGGCGGCTTTTGGTACAAGCATTCACCACACTGGTCACAGCCAACACGACTACGGAAACCACAATTGCCAACCAACACGCGGCAATCATGATGCTGTCCGTCCTGTTATTCATATTCGATTGAGCATGCATTATCGCCCATGCAATGTTCTTCACAGCATCCAACATGGCAACGGGATCCGTCAACAATGCATGCTTGCGCTCGCTCATTTGTTTGTACGAAACCAGCATCGGACAATTCGTATACCAAGCATTGACGCCCAACCAGAATATGGTCCATATACCAGACGCAACCACGCCTATCAACAATGGCACAGCCCGACCACGATTCACACGCCAGCGACCGGAAACTCTATCAAACATCAACGGAATAACCAGCAAAACCAATGGCATGTACACAAACTTGCACATTGCCAATAGCACGCTCGTTACCGCGAGCGCCACTGCTCCACGTTGTGATCGTTTACCAATAATTCCCCGGAACAGCAAACAGGAGAACAGAATCATCACAGCTTGTGTCAGCGAATCCGCAGAGATGGAAAATGAGGCAAGTCGAAGCATTTGAGGGACGCATAGCAATAGTCCAACCGGAATGCGCCATTTTGGCAATGTCATAACCGCGCAGTACATGAGTAATGCATAGACAGCTATCATGCATATTTCTGCCAATCGATATGTTGTTCCAGATCTCAGATTAAATAATCGACCTACAGCAAACCCCAGCAATTGCGGAGCATATACAATCGGTGAATTTGTTGCCGTATTGTTGAACGGCAGGTCAACCGTTGCGGACGCCTTGTTATTAGCAATAGACTCCGGAATCACAATTCCTGGATCATATCCGTCATATTGATCCAAGGAATACTGCATCCAACTGCGATCAACCGCACCACCGACCACCCCCGTCTCAGTATTATGCAACATACTTCTTGAAGTAACTGGCCGCGCAATTACATCCCCGTTGAGTATGGAGTCAATTCGATAAACATGCGTCCAAATATCCGGCACATGACCAGGCTTGGTAATAGTCATGAAAAACATGCCTTCAAGCAACACGCACAACGCCACCAACACTGGCATGCATCGAAAAATCTTCTTCCCCTTCATACCGCCACTATCGCATAACTATTTGACTGCGCTTAAGAACATGCCTTGGTTTCATTCATCATTCAGATACCCACCAGCTACCATCAAGACACCTACTCGTCCAGACACACTGGCTAATATATAGCTCGGTTTTACATGCTCATAAACCCCCGTTTACACAAGGGGTTATTTGCCGTGAAGGAAGCGACGATGCCTTATATCCAGTCTGCCGTTCATGCCTTCAAGCCTTCATACGTCAGGCATTCCAAACAATCGTTTACCGGCGGCATCTACCAGCCACTGGCCGATGAGAGCATGACAGATACCCCCTCTTATTTCAAGGCACGTCACCGCGCGGAGCTGTATACGCGGAAGACCACTCTCCATACAAAGCCCGCGCGCCGAAGCATCTACATACCGACAACGGAAGCATCCCCCGTAACATGCGATACGAATATTCTTGCGATTGCGGACGAGCAGCATGCTTCCTCTTTTGCCGCAGAGGAACAAGTTAACGGCAATCACGCATTACAGGCGATGCCGTGCACTCTTCAAACGGTTCGGACAGCGCTGACGACTGCTGAACATGGCTTGAAACGAGCAGGACACGTTATTGCCAGCGCGGCCCGCACCACTGCATGCGCCGCACGTACCGCTGCGACCACGGTGCGTAACGCATGGCATACCTTCACAAGTCTCAAAGCCGTCCAGCTCATCATCAAGTTCTTCCAGGGTGCGCATGCCTTGTGGAAGAAGCGCCATCGCTTCTCCTATTCCTTTTACTTTATTATCATCGTCGCTCTTACAACATATGAGATTGCTCTGACCCAATGGGGAACATATACTAAACCCAAATACCCCAAGGGCGCAGAAATTGATGCCCTCACTTATGTGAGTCAAAGCGTCATGGGGCAGACCGTTAATTTCTTCAGCAAGATATTCCTCAACAATCAATATCAGGCATTACTTAATTTAATCGTACTGAGCTTCATTTATTTAACGATTGTTCTCATAATAAATCGCTTCTGGATCGCAACGGCTATTTTCGGAACCGTGATGACCGTCTTCGCGATTGCGAACCACATCAAAATCCTCACCCGCAATGAGCCCATCATTCCGGCCGATCTCAACTTCGTTTCCGGCGGAACCACCAAACAGTTGTTTTCCTTCATTCCGAAATCGTGCGAGAGCCTTGTCAATAACGCGGTGACGGGCGTTACCTGGCTTATCGTCATCTGCATCATCATGCAGTTCGTAGATGGACGAAACGCCATAATCCCCTGCCACTGGTGGAAACCGTTCCGCAGCGTTAAATCCATGGCAACAACCGCAGTCCGCATCCTAGCGGCCGTATTATCGGTTGCGGTTGTCTATTCATTTACTGCAGGCATCCGCAACGAACAAAGCTGGGCTTATCAACTGACCCATAATTTGTCGGATTATCCTGTCATGTGGAACGCTAAAACAGATGCGCAATACAACGGTCCGGCCATTAATTTCCTCCGCTTGTCAAACACCAAGGTCATGAATAAACCAAAAGATTATTCGAAAAAGACCATGGAAGAACTCGCATCAAAGTATGCGAAAAATGCGGTTTCGATCAATCAAAGCCGCAGTGCGAACATGACCAGTAGCACCGTCATCATGATTCTGTCGGAATCGTTCTCAGATCCAACGCGAGTTCCAGGAATTACCATGACGGAGGATCCGATGCCGAATATTCGTCAGCTCAAAGAGCAGACGACATCGGGGCTCATGCTGTCTCCCGGCTATGGCGGCGGCACCGCAAACATCGAATATCAGGCATTGTCAGGCCTGTCCATGGCCAATTTCGATTCTTCTTTGTCGATTGCCTACCAACAGCTGGTGCCCAATGAAAAATGGACGCCGACTCTGAATCAACTTTGGAATGACGCGCATGGCAAGCAGGCGTCGGTTGCCTACCATGATTATTACCGGAGCATGTATTTCCGCAATACCAACTACAAGAAATTCGGCTTCAATAAGTTCTGGACAGTCGACGGTTCACACAAGCTGAAGGGCCTGACGTACATCGATCGCGACTGGACAGCTTCGGATGAATCGCTCTACAACTACATTCTCAACGACGTTCAGCAGACCGATAAGAACCAATTCCTGCAAGTGGTAACCATGCAGAACCACACGCCCTACAATGATTGGTACGACAATAATCAGTTCAAGGACGCCGATATTTCGCAGAATCTCTCAGAGACGGGAAAAACCAATATCGACACCTACGCCAAGGGCGCCAGCTACACCGATCAATCCACCTTGGCGTTCCTGCATTCGCTCAACGAAATCGACCGTCCCATCACCGTCGTCTTCTATGGGGATCACCTGCCGGGAATATACGACACTGCATCGGCGAGTAAAAAGAACAGTCTCGCCCTTCATGAGACCGACTACTTCATCTGGTCCAACAACGCATCGCAATCCGCGGGAACCAAGCTCGATAGCATCTCCAGCGCATACACGTCATCGAACTACTTCTCGGCACAGCTCGCTCAGCATCTCAATGCGAAGGTCAGCCCATATATCGCATTCCTCACCAAGATGCATCAGGCGATTCCCGCAATGTCCGTACCGTCTTCCTCCGGCAGCAACAGCAAACCCACCTATCTTGATGCGAACGGCAACCTCATCAAAGAAAAGAACCTTTCAAAGCAGGCAAAACAACTGTTGCACGATTATCATCTCATTCAATACGATATGACGTCCGGCAAGCATTACCTGAAAGACACCGGTTTCGTTGATTTGCCAAAGTGATCCATTGCTTACAATGGCTTAAGGTCACGATGAGGAAAGGCTGATTTGCTATGAAGATCGCAGTTGCAGGCACCGGCTATGTCGGATTGTCCGTCGCATTGCTGCTTGCCCAGCACAACGAGGTTCACGCTCTCGACATCATTCCCGAGAAGGTCGATTTGCTGAACCATGGTAAAAGCCCAATCGTCGATCCGGTGATCACGGACTTTCTTAACAAGAACGCGTCCGGCGAGCGCCCGCTCGACTTCCATGCGACACTCGACCCGCAGGAAGCGTATACCGATGCGGACTTTGTCATCATCGCGACGCCGACAAACTACGACGAGAAGAAGAACTATTTCGACACGTCCAGCGTCGAGGCCGCAATCTCCGCGGTGCGTGAGCACGCTCCGCATGCGTGGATCGTCATCAAGTCGACGATTCCAGTCGGCTACACACAGCAGCTACGCGATACTCTGCATGACGACCACATCCTCTTCTCCCCTGAATTTCTCCGCGAGGGGCACGCGCTGTCCGACAATCTCCACCCGACGCGCATCGTGGTGGGTGCTCCGCAAGACGACGAGGCATCCATCAAGGCGGCACACGAATTCGTGGACCTGTTGGCGCATGGCGCCGACCCGGAGGAAAAGACCCGCACCAACGCCGATGGCAGCATCGGCATTCCGGAGCTTGTGGTCGGCACCACCGAAGCGGAGGCCATCAAGCTGTTCGCCAACACCTACTTGGCGCTTCGCGTGGCGTATTTCAACGAATTGGACACCTATGCCGAGAGCCGCGGTCTGAACACCCGCGAAATCATCGATGGCGTATGTCTTGATCCACGCATCGGTGACGGTTATAACAACCCCAGCTTTGGCTATGGCGGATACTGCCTGCCGAAGGACACTAAGCAACTGCTGGCCAACTATAATCAGGTGCCACAGAACCTTATCGAAGCTATTGTGGACGCAAACCGCACCCGCAAGGAGTTCGTTGCCTCTGAGGTGATGGAACGTATCAAAGACGTTCAAAATCCTGTCATCGGCATTTACCGGCTGACCATGAAATCTGGTTCCGATAATTTCCGCCAGTCCGCCATCCAAGATGTGATGAAACAGTTCAAAGCAAATGGCGTTCCCGTACTTATTTACGAGCCCACATTGGATAAGCCCGACTTTCAAGGCAGTGAAGTCACTCACAATCTCAGCGAATTCAAAGAACGTTCATCCGTGATCGTGGCTAACCGCTGGAACAATGATCTCAATAATGTGGCTTTCAAGGTCTACACACGCGATCTGTTCCGCAGAGACTGATTTATCAACAGCTTATCTTGTTGGTGTTTGCCCAAATAGGAATATTCTGGACAAACACCAACAGCAGCATCACCGCTTGCCTTGGACTCTGCGAGCCACCACCTTCATCAGCTCACGCTGCTTGGAACCGGTGGGAGCCAGCACGTCCACATACTTGCGGATGGGACTGTCCTCCGCGATCGCACGCTCATGATGTTCCGGCGGAGCGGGACGTTCCACACCACTCATTGTTGCGATCATCTGCGCCATGAAAGGCGTTTCCTGCGCATAACTCCAGTACAACGAGGCGAAATCGCACCATGGATTCTTCCATGGCTTGTCGAAACCGGCGTAATGCACGATTTTCGGAGCCTTACGCGACGCCATGTACGCCTTGTACACATTGGCTGGCGCGAAATCGAATACGCCATTGACGCGTCCGGCGCAGTTGTGCATCACATTCCACGAATAATTCAGGTACGTGACCAGGCCTTCGCATTCCACGTTCAAAATATCCTGGTCGTTATAGATGTATCCGGGTTTGGAGGCGATTTCCAGCCATTCGTGGACGGTATGGATCTTGCGCATACGCTCGAGGTTCATCACCAGCACGCCGGCCTGGAAGTAGCCGTACGCATCGCGCATATGCAATTGCTTGCGCACGTATCCGGCCCGTTCACCGTTTTTCATATTGAGATTACCGATGAAGTCGATATCAGGCACAGCGGCAATCGCATTATCCCCAAGTTCAATATCGAACAGTTCGGCGACATCGCCATTGACCACCAAATCGCAATCCAGATACAGCAGCTTCGAATAGAACGGCAACGCCTCCTGGATGATGAAACGGTAATACGTTTCGATGCTGATATGCGCATTGCTGGTGGTGAGATTGAAGCCAGCCAAGTAACGGCTCACATCGAAGAAGCGGATCACGGCATTTGGGAACCGTTCGAAAAACTGACGTATGTTTTGCTTGTTCTCGTCGGAGATATTCCGTTCCAATACGATCACATCATATGAACGATCTTTGGAAGCGTTCTTCAGCATCGAATAGATGGTGGTGGTGAGCATCGGCACATAGTTGTTGTCTGCGGCGAACACCACCGGCACCACGTTCTTGTATCCGGCATCAAGCGGCTTGAGAACGGTGGCCGGTTCCGGATGCAGGAAATGCACACACTGCAGTCGCTTGATCTTCCAATGCGCGCCGGTACGCTGCTTGTGCGCAATGAAGATGTTGAGCAGCCGTTCCGAAAGATGCCCCACCGTACGTGTGGTCTGCACGTCCATTCTGCTGAAATCAGTAGCTTCGGCAAACTCATCGAGCAGCGGGAACAACCACTCGTTGTATTCGAAGAAAATGTCCTTCTTCATGATGAACATGTTGCAGAATGCCGCAGTTCGACCGTTGAGCACGGCGTCGGCATCCACTCTGTAGTCGGGATGGCGCGCGCACAGAATGTCATACATGTGGCGCAGGTCCTTCAAACGCAGGTGCTCGTCGGCATCCCAGTGCTGCTTGAGATTTGAGAATCCGCCGATACGGCGAACGTCATTCAACGGCGTGGTGATGACGTCCCAACCATCCACGGCACGAGCGATCGCATCATCGTTGATACCGTATTCGGCGAGCGCGTGATTATCGATATACGAATCGATAATCTCTCCGTAATCGTTCTCTTTGTGCGGAGTATCGGTGAAATCGAAGTACCTGCGGTAGTGGCAGAAGCCGTAATAGTCAGCATCCTCGTTTTTCCAGGCCCAGTATTGCGCGGTTAGCTCACAATACCGCGGGTTTTCCGCAGAAATGTTCACACCTTCGTCGTCATGCAAAGTGTTCGTGAAACGAGTCGCAGCATTCGCCGCGCCCACCTGCACCGGAACAATACTGTTCCCCTCAGGGAACGTGGCCTGCTTATGTGCCGACACAAAGATTTTGATATTCGGATGGTGCTGTTCCGCTGTGAGAACCATGTGAGATATTCCGCCTTACTAAGACAAACGTCCTTTCCTCAATAGAATATATGAGAGTACTGCCGAAGAGGGACGCTCTACGAGCCTTTGCACCCAAATACTTCGCACGAGTAGGATAGGACGTTTGTGAAAGACTTTTTCGAAAGCCTCAAGAAGAGGTACCACTATGCGATGGTGGTTTTCAAGGAACTGGTGAAAACCGACTTCCAGCTGCGGTATCAGGGCTCATTCCTGGGCATGGTGTGGTCCGTGCTGAAACCGTTGATGCTGTTCGCCGTGATGTACGTGGTGTTCGTGAAGTTCCTGAAGTTCTCGGATGGCACTCCGACCTTCCCGATTTCATTGCTGTGCGGCACCTGCCTGTGGAGCTTCTTCTCGGAATCGACCAGCATGGGCATGCAGTCCATCGTCGGACGTGGTGATTTGCTGCGCAAGGTGCATTTCCCGAACTACATCATCGTCGCTTCCACCACTATGGGATCCATGATTTCTCTCGGCATCAATCTGCTGGTGGTCATCCTGTTCGGTTTCTTCGCCCACGCGCACTACACTTGGCGCGTATTGCTGGTGCCATTCAGCATTCTGCAGTTGTATTGCCTCGGTCTTGGCGTGGCATTGCTGCTCGCTTCCCTGTTTGTATATTTCCGCGATGTGGCGCATATCTGGGAAGTCGTATTGCAGGCCATGTTCTATGCGACTCCTATCATCTACCCGATTTCCATGGTGGCGAATAATCCGGAGTTCTCCTGGGCGGCAAAATTGCTCATGCTGAATCCTTCCACGCAGGTGATTATGGATATCCGTCACAACCTGCTTTCCCCGGAATACGTGCCAACCGTGTGGACCATGGTCGATAACAAGTTGCTGTGCCTGCTGCCTTACGTATTGTCCGCCGTCATCTTGTGGCTCGGCATTCACGTGTTCCGCAAGTACAGTTCCAAGTTCGCGGAGGTGCTCTGATTTATGGCTGAGGTTGCAATGACTGAAGAGAAGAACGCAGACGAGCGCCCTGTGGTGCTTAAGGTCGATCATGTGGCCAAGATGTTCCGCTTGCCTACCGAGCAGGCCACCGGTCTGAAGATGGCATTCCTGAACTGGACGAAGGGCATTAAAGGCTATACCGAACAGCACGTACTGCGCGATATCAATTTCGAGGTGCATCAAGGCGATTTCTTCGGCATCGTCGGGCGTAACGGCTCCGGCAAGTCCACGCTGTTGAAAATCATTTCGCAGATTTATACTCCTGAGCACGGATCGGTCACCGTCAAGGGCAAACTGGTCCCGTTCATCGAACTCGGTGTGGGCTTCAACCCGGAGCTGACCGGACGCGAGAACGTGTATCTGAACGGTGCTTTGTTGGGCTTCACTCGTGCTGAAATCGATGCGATGTATGACGACATCGTAGAGTTCGCCGAGCTTGAGGACTTCATGGACCAGAAGCTCAAGAACTATTCCTCCGGCATGCAGGTGCGTCTCGCCTTCTCCGTGGCCATCAAGGCGCAGGGCGACATTCTGGTGCTTGACGAAGTGCTTGCCGTCGGTGACGAGGCATTCCAGCGCAAGTGCGACAATTTCTTCGCCGAAATCAAGAAAGATCCGACCAAGACCGTCATCCTTGTCACTCATTCCATGGATGCGGTGAAGAAATACTGCAACAAGGCCATTCTCATCAAGGATGGCGAGATCATCGCCAGTGGCGACAAGAATGACGTCGCGGATCGCTACACGCTTGAGAATCTCAAGGTGGAGCACAGGGAACGTGAGAAAAAAGACGACGATGGCGAATATCCGCTTGGCCTGAGCGAACGGGTGCCTACGTTCAGAGTCGTTCCGGTTTCCGAACAAATGCTGACATGCAAAGATACTTTCGAGTTCGACGTGGAATACGACCTGCGCACCGCGCTGCGCGAGGGCACCGAGGAAGACCAGCGTGCCGTGTTTCTGCAGGCCCCTGGCACGAAGCCCGACGAGCATCATGACAAGGTGGGCACCGAGCGCGGCATGAGCCAAATCGGCGGCTAGGTTTTCCGAAGGCTGTGCGGCACTTCGGCGCCGTACGGCTTT
>ERZ773131.2336-NODE-2336-length-12214-cov-2.250596_pt1 | contig 12214 bp, 10 predicted proteins | sample MGYA00511082_ERZ773131 | MGnify/ENA primary metagenome ERZ773131 (study PRJEB29015, sample SAMEA2737813) | human gut metagenome | biome: human gut; feature: human-associated habitat; material: faeces | place: China | collected 2012 ... | reverse complement strand
GGTGCATCTGGTGTCGACCATGTAGATGGTATGCTGCCAATCCCGCAGTTATTCGCTTATGGTTTACAGCACGTTCTGGCTATGTATGCTGGGGCAGTAGCTGTACCAATTATTATTGCACAAGCTATGCATTTGCCAATTGAAGATTTAATTCGTTTGATTACAGCTGACTTATTTACATGTGGTGTAGCTACATTGATTCAAACATTAGGGTTCGGACCTGTCGGTGGTCGCATTCCTCTTATTCAAGGTGTAACATTTGCTTCTGTAGGTCCAATGATTCTGATTGGTCAGCAGCATGATATTACAACTATCTATGGTGCGATTATCGTAGCTGGTCTCTTTACATTCCTTGTGGCTCCATTCTTTAGCCGTTTAATTCGTCTATTCCCGCCTGTAGTAACAGGTACTATCATTACTATTATTGGTATCAACTTGATGCCAGTAGCTGTTAACTGGATGGGGGGTGGCGTAGGCAATAAAAACTTTGGCGATCCACTATACATAGCTCTTGGTGTAGCTACATTTGTTCTCGTTATATTAACTTATCGATTTGGTAAAGGTTTCCTTGGTAATTTGGCAATCTTAGTTGGCCTTATTCTCGGTACAGCCTTAGCTATGATTGTTGGTATTACAGATTTTTCAGAAGTAGGGCGTTCTCAATGGATTTCTGTTGTGACACCATTCTATTTTGGCCTTCCAACCTTTGACTTTGCTTCTATTGTATCTATGATTATTGTAATGCTCGTAGTTATGGTAGAAACAACTGGTGATAGTATTGCAGTTGGAGAAATCGTAGATAAACCTATTGGTCAAAAAGAGTTGGCTGCGGTACTTCGTGCGGATGGCTTATCCACTATTATTGGTGGTATCCTTAATAGTTTTCCGTATACAGCATTTGCTCAAAACGTAGGTCTTATTGCTGTAACACGTGTTAAGAGTCGTTTCGTTGTAGCAGCATCTGGTGTAATTTTAATTTTATTAGGCCTTTTCCCTAAATTAGCCGCTATCGTAGCTTGTATTCCAAATGCTGTATTAGGCGGTGCCGGGATAGCTATGTTCGGCATGATTATCGCCAGTGGGATTCGTTCTCTTGGTAAAGTTAGTTTCGATGGTAACTATAACCTGATGCTAGTTGCCATTAGTATTGGGGTATCCATGATTCCTCTTGCAGCACCTCAATTCTATACACACTTTCCAGCATGGGCTCAAATTCTTTTGAAGTCTGGTATCACAGCTGGTAGTATAGTCGCTGTTATTTTAAATGTAATGTTTAATGGTTTTGGTTATAAAACTGTTAACGAACCTAATCGTGCGACTCGTAAATATCGTCACTTTACACGATTCAAAGGTTATCCTAAACATTTCTACCAATAAGATATAGTTAGACGAGTTTACTCTCATACGATTATATGTATTGTCTCTCACAGTAGAAACCTTGTTAGTATAGGTAAAACATCAATATATATGTTTTCGTTTGTTAAAAAGACCTCACTCTAATTTGGAGTGAGGCCTTTTTTTATGGAATCGTATACTACTTTGGTATATAATTAAATATTATCATTACAGAGGAGGCGCGTTATGAAGGATGAACGATTTATAGTTACCTATCGTATAGAAGCAAATAGTTATGAAGAGGCAAAATCTATATTAAGCAAAAATAGAGACAAATTAGACAAAGTAGCAGCTGTTTTAATAGAAAAAGAAAAAATAACAGGAGATGAATTTGACCAAATATTTGCAGAAAACTAAATAAAAATAAAACTCTCAATGTAAAAATAAACATTGAGAGTTTTTACATAACTACTATTGATTTTTCTACCAAACTAATGTAAAATTATATATGATAAAAAGGGATAAAATTATTCAAAAAAGGATAAAAAATGGGAAAAGGAAAAATTATACCTATAAATAAAAAAGCTAAAGAGGATAACAGAATCCAAAAAACAGTAAAAGTATCAATAAAAAGACTAAAAGGATTCTTGGTATTCATATTTATAGTATTTATAGCATTAGTAGCAAGAATAGGAGCAATACAATTTATAGATGGAACATGGCTAAAAGAACGAGCGTATAGTCAATCAACATCAAGTACAGTAGTAAGTGCAAAAAGAGGAACGATATATGACAGCAATGGAAAAGCACTAGCAATAAGTGCTGAAGTTGATACGGTTTCAGTAAATCCAGAATATCTGGTTGTAAAAGAAAAAGGTGAAGTCAATCAAGAAAAAACGCAAGAACTAAGAGAGAAAATGGCACAAAAATTTGCAGAAATATTCTCACTAGAATATGATGATGTACTAAAAAAACTAAATAGTTCTAGAAGTGTCGAAACAATAGCATCAAAAGTAGAAACAGATAAAGTAACAACTTTAAAAGCATGGCTAAAAGAAAACAAAATATCATCAGGTGTAAACATTGATGAAGACGTAAAAAGATATTATCCGTATAATAATTTAGCATCTAATTTAATAGGATTTTGCGGAACAAATAACCAAGGACTAGACGGAATAGAATTAAGCTATGATGATGAACTAAAAGGAACAAATGGAAAACTAATAACAGCAATATCAGTAATACAAACAGCAATTCCAGACCAAAATGAGCAATATATTGCACCTGAAAATGGAAGCAATATATATCTTACAATAGACTCAAATATACAAACAATAGTAGAAAAATATTTAAAACAAGCAGTTGAAGAAAATAACTGCCAAAGAGGTGGAAATGCAATTGCAGTGAACCCTGAAAATGGAGAAATATTAGCAATGGCAACATACCCAGATTATAACTTAAATGATCCATACACTCCAAATGAATCACTAAGCAAAGGATGGGACAAACTATCATCACAAGAGCAAAGCAATAAATTATATTCAATGTGGAGAAATAGAGCAGTACTTGATACTTATGAACCAGGTTCAACATTCAAAATAATAGCAGCATCAATTGGACTTGAAGAAAAAATAGTAGAAACAGACACAGCAGGAGATTTTTACTGTGGAGGTTCAGAAACAGTATCAGGAACAAGAATAAGTTGTGCTAATAGATCAGGGCATGGTTCACAATCATTAAGAAATGCACTTGAAAATTCTTGTAACCCAGCATTAATCCAACTCGGACAAAGAATAGGAGTATCAACATTTTATAAATACTTAGATGCTTTTGGATTTTTCGAAAAAACAGGAATTGACTTACCAAGTGAAGGAACAAGCAGCTTCTGGAAAGAAAAAAATGTAGGTCCAGTAGAGCTTGCAACAATGTCATTTGGACAAAGATTTACAATAACACCAATGCAGTTGGTAAAAGCAGCTGCAGCAATAGCAAATGAAGGAAAACTAGTAACACCACATGTTGTAAAGGAAATAGAAAATCCTGATACAGGAACAGTAAAAACAATTCAGACAAATGAAGAAAGACAAGTAATATCAGAAGATACAGCAAACAAAATAAAAGATATGATGAAATCAGTTGTAGAAACTGGTGGAGGAAAATATGCACAAGTTAAAGGCTATGAAATTGGAGGAAAAACAGGAACATCAGAAGCAGATTCAAATCATCCAGAAAACGGATATGTAGCATCATTCCTAGCAATAGCACCAGTAGATAATACAAAAATAGTATTACTATTAACATTATATGCACCAAAAGTTAGAAACTATTATGGAGGATCAATAGCAGCACCAGCGGTATCACAAATGTTATCAGAAATATTACCATATTTAGATATTCCTTCTAATAATTCAGACGAAGGAAATGTAGAATTAGTAAGCGTACCAAATGTAACAAATAAAACAATAGCAGAAGCACAAAAAATATTAAAAGCAGCAGGACTAGAATATAGCAGCGTAGGAGACGCTGATAATATAGTATCAGAACAAGTTCCAAAGAGTGGAACACAACTTCAAAAAAACGGAATAGTAAAAATATATGCAGAAGGAAAAGACGAAAGGGTTTCACAAACTGTACCAGATTTAAAAGGAGTAAGCTTAGCACAAGCAAAAGTAATGTTAAAGGCACGAAACCTTAACATATCAAGCAAAGGAACTGGAATAGTAATTGCACAAGATCCTAAAGCAGGAACATCAGTAGATGAAGGAACAGTTATAAATGTAACACTACAAGAAGCAACAACATCAGGTCAGCATTAATAAAAAATACAAGGAGGACTAATGAACCTATTACAAGAAACCAAATACATAATGGACAAATATGATGTACATCCCAATAAACGACTAGGACAAAACTTCTTATTTGATGAAAATGCACTAAACCAAATAGCTGAAAACGTAACTAAAGAAGACACAATAATAGAAATAGGACCAGGACTAGGAACATTAACTGCTATACTTGCAGAAAAAGCAAAAAAAGTAATAGCAATCGAATTAGATCCTAAAATGTATAACATAATAAAAGAAAGATTTATAGCGTATAACAATATAGAGATAATTAACGAAGATGTATTAAAAGTTGATATAAGTAAATTAGCTCCAAAAGCAAAAGTTGTAGCAAATTTGCCATATTATATAACAACATCAATAATAACTAACTTATTAAAAACAGATATACAAGATATAACGATACTAATCCAGAAAGAAGTAGCACAAAGAATATGTGCTATGCCAGGAGATAAAGAAGCAGGAGCAATTACGTATTTTGTAAATTATTATGCAGATGCACACATAATAGGAAATGTATCAAAAGAATCATTTATACCAAATCCAGAAGTAGAATCTAGCATAGTAAATATACAAAAGCTAGACAAACCACGAGTACAAGTAAAAGATGAAAAATTATTTTTTGAAATAATAAAAACTAATTTTACAAAAAGAAGAAAGACTATATTAAACTCATTATCAACAATAGCAAATAAAAATGAATTAGAACAAATATTAACAAAACTAGGAATATCATTAAACGAAAGAGGAGAAAATCTAAGTCTAGAACAATATGCAGAAATTGCAAATGCACTATCAAGATAAGAAAGGAGGAACACTGTTATAAATGAATCAAATATTAGTATCAAAAAAAGTATATGTAACTAAGGAAATGAGAAGAAAGCAAAAAATTTATAGAGCATTATATATTATATCAGTTATAACAGTGCTAATCTTAGTAGTATATTACATATATGCAGAAAAAAACAGAGATGATCAAGAAGGATTATCTCATGAAATACTAGCACAGATAAATTCAGATAACACAACTGTCTCAGAAAAAACAATAGTAGTTGCACTTGATAATAATAATGATGACTCAGAAGTAATACCAATAGAAGAAACACAACCAACAGCAAATGAAACAATAAATGAAGTAACAACAAGTAATGGAACCTACACAGCTGAGGCGGTCTTTACTTATTCAAAATTAGGAATAAGTTATCCTGTATTATCAGAAGAGTCAGATGAACTATTAAAAGTATCACTATGCAAATACTGGGGACCTAAACCAAATGAAGTAGGAAACTACTGCGTTGTAGGACATAATTATAAAAGTGGTAAAATGTTTGGAAAGCTAAGCCAATCAGCAATAGGAGATCAAGTTACATTAAAAGATATAAGTACTGGAACAATTGTAACATATTCTATTTACAATAGATATGTAGTAAAACCAACAGATGTAAGCTGTACATCGCAAAGAACAAATGGCAAAAGAGAACTAACTTTAATAACCTGTACCAATTATGGTCAAGAAAGATTAGTAGTAAAAGCAAGAGAAATATAAAATAAAAATGAAGACTTTTGAAAAAATGATTTTTTAAAAATCTTCATTTTTTATTTATTTTTTAAAACAAATGTAACATAAATGTTAAATACAAAATAAAGCCTGGTAAATAGCATAAAACGACCAAGAGTGACATAATGATACAAAAAAGAATAAAAACAAGAAAACACTGAAACTACTGAAAATACTATAATTACAACAAAAGATAAACATAATGAATACACATATATTATTTTTGATAAACTATTGACGAAAACACTTTTATGATGTAATATGTGTTTGCAAAACAAAGAGAAAAAGATTACATAAAAATGAATAAAACGAAAAAATTATTTTTGAAAAATCTTTAAAAATCTCTTAACAAAATAGGAGGGACAAAATGAAAGTAGTAAAAAGAGATGGAAGAGTTGTTGATTTTGATAGATCAAAGATAGTAACAGCAATCCAAAAAGCAAATGCAGAAGTAAGACCAAAGGAAAGAGCTAATAAAGAGGAAGTAAAAAGTGTTATAGAATATATTGAATCTCTTGATAAAAAGAGAATATTAGTTGAAGACATTCAAGATATAATTGAAGAACAACTAATGGCAATTGGCAAATATGAATTAGCCAAGAAATATATAGTATATCGTTATACAAGAGCATTAGTTAGAAAAAGTAACACAACAGATGAATCAATATTGAAACTAATAAAAAATGAAAATAAAGAATTAGCAGAAGAGAACTCTAACAAAAACACAATGTTAGCCTCAACACAAAGAGATTACATAGCTGGAGAAGTGTCAAGAGATTTAACAAGAAGAATATTACTTCCAGAAAAAATATCAAAAGCAAATGACGAAGGAATATTACACTTCCATGATGCAGACTACTTTATACAACCAATATTTAATTGCTGTTTAATTAACATAGGAGATATGCTTGACAATGGAACAGTAATGAACGGGAAAATGATAGAAAGTCCTAAGAGCTTCCAAGTTGCATGCACAGTATTGACACAGATAATTGCTGCAGTAGCAAGTAACCAATATGGTGGACAATCAGTAGACCTAATTCATTTAGGAAAATACTTAAGAAGAAGTTACAACAAATTTAAAAAAGCAATAGAAGAAAAATACAAAAACAAAATTCCAGAACATATAATAGAAGACATTGTACAAGAAAGACTTAGAACTGAATTAAAATCAGGAGTACAGACAATACAATATCAAATAAATACATTAATGACAACAAATGGACAATCACCATTCGTAACATTATTCCTACATCTAGAAAAAGATGACCCATACATCAAAGAAAATGCAATGATAATAGAAGAAGTAATCAGACAAAGATATGAAGGAATAAAAAATGAAGCAGGAGTATATGTGACTCCAGCATTCCCTAAACTAGTATATGTAATAGATGATTTCAACAACCTAACAGGTGGAGAATATGATTACTTAACAGAACTAGCTGTAAAATGCTCAGCAAAGAGAATGTATCCAGATTATATATCTGCTAAAAAGATGAGAGAAAACTACGAAGGAAATGTATTCAGCCCAATGGGATGCAGAAGTTTCTTATCACCTTGGAAAGATGAAAATGGAAATTATAAATTTGAAGGAAGATTTAATCAAGGTGTAGTAAGTATAAACTTACCACAAATAGCAATAATTGCAGATGGGGATGAAGAAAAATTCTGGAAACTACTTGATGAAAGACTAGAACTATGCAAAGAAGCATTAATGTGCAGACACAATGCTTTAGTTGGAACACCATCAGATATAAGCCCAATACATTGGCAATATGGAGCAATAGCTCGTTTAAAGAAAGGTGAGAAAATAGACAAGCTATTATATGGTGGATATTCAACAATGTCATTAGGATATATCGGAATATATGAAATGACTAAATTAATGACAGGAGTATCTCATACAGATCCAAAAGGTCATGAATTTGCAATAAAAGTAATGAATCACCTAAGAGAGACAACAGATCGTTGGAAGAAAGAAACTAACATTGGATTTGCACTATATGGAACACCAGCAGAGAGCTTATGCTACAAGTTTGCAAGAATAGACAAAGAAAAATTTGGAACAATAAAAGATGTAACAGATAAAGGATATTATACAAACTCATATCATGTTGATGTTAGAGAAAAAATAGATGCATTTGATAAATTAAAATTTGAAAGCGAATTTCAGAAGATTTCTTCAGGAGGAGCTATATCATATATCGAAATACCTAATATGCAAAACAATTTAGAAGCATTAAGAAGTGTAGTAAAATTCATATATGATAACATTCAATATGCAGAATTTAATACAAAATCAGATTATTGCCATGTATGCGGATATGATGGAGAAATTAAAATAAATGATGATAATGAATGGGAATGCCCAAACTGTGGAAACAAAGATCATAACAAGATGACAGTAGTAAGACGTACATGTGGATATTTAGGAGAAAACTTTTGGAATGCTGGAAAAACTAAAGAAATAAAACAAAGAGTTTTACACTTATAAAAATTAGAAAGGAAGAATAATATACCAAAATTCTTCCTTTTTAAAAACAAAAATGCACAAAGAAGGGAGCAATAATAATGAATTATGCAGATATAAAAAAAGTAGATGTTGCTAATGGAGAAGGAGTAAGAGTATCAATATTTGTAAGTGGTTGCCATCATCACTGCAAGGGATGCTTTAATGAATGTGCATGGGACTTTGGCTATGGAAATAAATTTGACGAAAATGCCAAAGAAAAAGTAATAAATTATATGAATCATGATTACATAAAAGGATTATCACTTCTAGGAGGAGAACCACTTGAACCATCTAACCAAGAAGGATTATTACCACTTGTAAAAGAAGTAAAAGAAAAATTCCCAGACAAGACAATATGGTGTTATACAGGTTATGATTTTCAAAAAGATATTGTAGATGGAATGAACAAGACAAACCCAACCACAAAAGAACTTTTAAAATATATAGATGTAGTAGTAGATGGAAAGTTTGATGAAAATCAGAAAAGTCCAAAGCTTAGATTTAGAGGATCTGCAAATCAAAGAATTTTAGATGCTCAAGAAACAATAAAAGAAGATAAACCAGTAGAAATACCGTCATTATATGAGAAAGATAGGCCAACATTCAAATAATCCGCGGAAACTTCTAACAAATAAAGAAAAAACTATTGACAATTAAAAGTAAAATAATGTATAATAAATAAGTATTTGAAAAATTGGGGCAAAACCCAATATCCCATACGATAAGCTAAAAGCATTGGAAGGAGGGGATAAAAGATGTCAGAGATAAAAGTTAATAACGGAAATATAGAAGATGCCTTAAAAAGATTTAAAAGACAATGCGCAAGAAACGGCGTATTACAAGAGGTTCGTAAAAGAGAATGCTATGAAAAGCCAAGCGTAAAAAGAAAGAAGAAATCAGAGGCTGCTAGAAAAAGAAAGTTCTAGACTATAATTCAAAAAATTAAGCTTAAATAAAAGCATGAGCAACTTAACTTACTAAGTCAGCTTATGTTTTTTTATTTTGACAAAAATAATACTATAATTGTAAAAAAAGTGTATAATATAAAACAAAAGGTTTATAGATATAACCCAAAATCTAAATAAAAAATAAGGAGTTTAATATGTTAATAAAAACAAATAGATTTAAGACAAATTTATATGCAATATTTTTAACAATCCCAATGAAAAAAGAAGATGCAACAATAAATAGTTTGATTCCAGCAGTATTAAGAAGAGGAACAGAAAAATATCCAACACAACTAGAAATAGAAAAAAGACTAGAAGAAATGTATGGAGCGTCATTTAACTGCGGTGTAGACAAAATTGGAAATTATCAAGTATTAAAATTTTATATAGAAGGTTTAAGCGATGAATATACAGAAGAAAAGCAGAACATAGAAGAGCTATTAAAAGAAATAATATATTCACCAATATTAGAAAATGGTTATTTTAAAAAAGAATATGTAGAGCAAGAAAAAGAAAACCTAAGGCTAATAATAGAATCAAGAAAAGATAATAAAGCAAGATACGCGTATGAAAGATGTATAGAGGAAATGTTTGAAAATGAACCATACGGAGTATATAAATATGGAACAGTAGAAGATGTAGAAAAAATAACACCTGAAAGCTTATATAATCAATATAAAAAAATATTAAAAAACGCTCAAATAGATGTATTTGGATGCGGAAATCAATTAGAAGAAATAGAAATACCACATAAAAACACAATAGAAATCAAAAATACTATACATGAAAATAAACATAAAGAAATAAAAGAAAAAGCAGATGTAACACAAGGAAAATTAATAATAGGATTAGATACTCCAGAAGAAAACAAACCAGCAATAACAATGTATAATGCAATATTAGGTGGTGGAGCAAATTCAAAGCTATTCCAGAATGTAAGAGAAAAAGCAAGCCTTGCATATTCTGCGGGATCATCATATATAAGAAGAATAAACAGTATATTCATAAAAACAGGAATAAAGAATGAAAATTACGAAAAAACACTAGAAATAATAAAAAAACAATTACAAGATATGAAACAAGGAAACATAACCGACAAAGAATTTAGAGATGCAAAACAACTAATCATATCATCTTTAAAATTAATTCCTGAACAACAAGAAGATTTAATAGCATTTACGTATGATCAGAAAATCTTTGGAGAAAACCAATCAATTGATGAATATATATCAAACATTTCAAAAGTTACAAAAGAAAATGTAATAGAAATTGCTCAAAAGATTGATATAGACACAATTTACTTCTTATATGGGGAGGAAAAATAGTATGGAAAAAATAGAAAACAAAAAGATAAAAGAAACAGCATATATTGAAACTTTCGAAAATGGAATGAAATTAATAGTTGTACCAAAAAAAGAAACAAAAAAGAAATATATAATATGGGCAACGAAGTTTGGTTCGATAGATAATCACTTCATAGACCCAAGTAATAATAAAGAAGTAAAAGTACCTGATGGAGTAGCACACTATCTAGAACACAAAATGTTTGAACAAAAAAATGGCGTAGATAGTTTATATACTTTAATGGCTCTAGGATTAGACGCAAATGCATATACAACAAATGATCACACAGCATATTTATTTGGCGGAGTAGACAATTTTTATGAAGGATTAGATGAATTAATGGATTATGTTCAAAATCCATATTTTACAGACCAAAATGTTGAAAAAGAAAGAGGAATCATAGGACAAGAAATAGGAAGATATGATGATGAACCAACATGGAGATTATATATAAATACAATGGATTGCTTGTACACTAATAATCCTATAAAGTTAGATATAGCAGGAACTGTAGAATCAATAAGCCACATAACTAAAGAAACATTATATGCATGCTATAATACATTTTACCATCCATCAAATATGGTAATGTGTATAGCAGGAAATTTTGAACCAACTCAAATAATTGAAGAAGTGAAAAAGAGACTATTACCAAGAAGTCCTATGGGAGAAATAAAAAGAATTTATCCAGAAGAGCCACTAGGAATACACAAAAAAGAAAAAGAAGAAATAAAAGGAATAAATATGCCAATATTTATGGTTGGATATAAAGATGAACTTAAAGAAGATAAAGTAAAAGAACAAATAGCAACAGAGATAATATTTGGAGCATTACTTGGAAAATCATCAGAAACATATCAAAAAATGTATAATGAAGGATTACTAATGAGTGAATTAAGCTTTGACTTTGAAAGTTCAAAAGAGTATTCACACGCACTAATTTCGGGAGAATCAAAAGATCCAAGAAAAGTATATGAAATAATAAAAGACACAATACAAAATAAGAATGTAACTCCAGAAGCTTTTGAAAGAATGAAAAAGAGAATATATGGAGAATATGTAACAGAATATGATGATGTAGAATCAATCGGAAGAATATTTATAGCAGATGAAGTAAGAGGAATAAATAGCTTCGAATATATAGACAAATTTGAAAACATAGATTTAGAATATGTAAATAAGATACAAAACGAATTATTTAGAAATAATGAATCTGTTATATCAATTGTAAAATAAACAATATAAGCTCTATCCACTATGTCGAATTATGTCGATTTATGTCGACGAAAAAATCACTAAAATACGACAAAATATATTGACAATCATGTAAAATTATGGTATTTTATATATAGATTTAGGAATAGGAGTGATAGAAAATGTTGAACAAGAAAGAAATAAACAAATTAAGAGAAGAACTTGACGAAAGCATTTTAGAGAACAAAGACTATAGTATAATCTATAGCATAAGCGTAAAGCTTGACAAGTTGATTGCACAATACTACTTGGAAAACGGACCCAAAGAAGAAAAAGCATTTTAATTAAATAAAATTTTACAAAAAGAACGTAAAAAATCCTTATATAGGCTAAAAATATGAAATTTTATATAAAATAATTGACAATTTAGAATAATTATTTTATAATAAAATTTTCGTTATTTTAAACCGTGTTCCAATAT
>ERZ773131.2335-NODE-2335-length-12217-cov-8.422957_pt1 | contig 12217 bp, 9 predicted proteins | sample MGYA00511082_ERZ773131 | MGnify/ENA primary metagenome ERZ773131 (study PRJEB29015, sample SAMEA2737813) | human gut metagenome | biome: human gut; feature: human-associated habitat; material: faeces | place: China | collected 2012 ... | reverse complement strand
TCCGACGGGTGGGACCCTGTTGCCGTAGGCAATAGGGCGGGGTATGGAATCCCCGTCTCACTTGCGGGGGAGAATACCCACTGGCTCGCGAGTATCGATGCACAAAACAGAGGAGATTTCCATGGCGTATATATTAGAAGTTTGTGTTGACAGCACCGCCAGCGCCCTTGCGGCGAAGGAGGGCGGGGCCGACCGGCTGGAACTCTGCGCCGACCTCATCGTAGGCGGCACCACCCCCAGCCTTGCGCTGGTGCGGCAGGTGAAGGAGACCACCGGCCTCCCGGTCCGCGCCCTGCTCCGCCCCCGCTTCGGCGATTTCTGCTACGACCGCTGGGAGCTGGCGCAGATGGTTGCTTCCGCCGCGGAGCTGGTGGCTGCCGGGGCCGACGGCATCGTGACCGGCGTGTTGACCCCGGACGGCGCACTGGATGTGGAAGCTCTGCGCCCCATCTACGACGCCGCCCGCGAAGCCGCAGCCAAGGCGAACCGCCCCGTCGCCCTCACCCTCCACCGCGCCTTCGATGTCTGCCGTGACCCCTTCGCCGCGCTGGAAGCGGCCTGTGGGCTGGGCCTTTCCACCATCCTCACCAGCGGCCAAGCCGCCAGTGCCCCGCAGGGCGCTCCCCTGCTCCGGCAGCTCGTGGAGCGGGCGGCGGGCCGCATCGAGATTCTGGTGGGTGCGGGGGTCTCCCCGACCAACCTCCCCGCCCTCACAAGGGAGACGGGCGCTTCCGCCTTCCACCTCTCCGGCAAGCAGGTGCTAGACAGCCGGATGACCTTCCGCCGGGAGGGCGTCCCCATGGGGCTGCCCGGTTTCTCGGAGTTCGAGCTCTGGCAGACCAACGAGGACACCATCCGAAACGCCCGCACTGTTCTGGATACGCTGTAACGAAACGATCCCGCCATTGGATGTGGCGGGATCGTTTCGTTTATTTGTCCTGTTTTAAAGCTTCCTTGACCTCGACGTAGTACAGCCCCCCGCGGCTCTTTTGCAGCTCCTGCTCAAATTCCGCTTCGGTGTGGGTCTTCCGGTATTCTTTCAGCCGGTCGATCTCCGTCTGATGGATGTACTCGCTTCGCCACTCGCCGACTTTCAAGCCCGGTTTCCGCTGGGGCATCGGAGCCGGGCTGGAAAGAAGCGCCGTGTTCTTTTTCACGAACCGGAGCAGGGTGTCGAGTTCTTCCTGCAAGAACGGAACAGTCTGCGTCGCACGCTCTTCTTCCAGCTGCTGCTTCAGATATTTAAGCTGCTCTATTTCATGTTCGGCAAAACCGTCTTTGTCCGACCACTCGAACATGAAGCTTTCCATCCGTTCGCAATAGCGGTTCAGCACGATTGCTTCCATGGCATTTTGAAAGAACGTCCGGTAAAATGGGAGATGTTCCGGGTTTTTCCCGCCGTTCAAGGTGGCGAAGAAGTCCGCCATCAAGATCAGGTCCTGCCCGTTGGACCAATCGCAGTAGGAAAGGCATTCCAGCAGCACATCCGACACCGCCGGATTCTCTTTTGCCCGTTCCAGCTCGATCAGCAGTTCCAGCAGCTGCGTCTGCACCTTGGCGTATTTTCCCGCACGGGCCATGGCGCGGAAGGAGCACGCCAGCGCATTGTCTCCCCACATCATCACGGTCGTGTTGTCCTTCGGGAAGCGGCCATGGATGCGGTCCAGTTGATACGCTTCCCAGCGGGCGGGCCACTCCTCTTTTTTCGCGTCATAGAAGACCTTGTGCAGCAGCTCCTCCACCTCGTTCTCCTCGTCGGTCAGCTCCGAAACGCCGTTGGCCAGCACGTTCCAGACCAGATGGTCGATCTTTGCGTTGTGCAGCTCGGTTCGCTCTTTCTGCTCCCGGTTCCGCTCTTCATCCCCTCCCTGAAAGGGGATCTGATACCCCAGAAGCATCAGCAGCCAGAGGTTCTTGGAATTTTCGCCCCGTTGCAGCACTTCTTCCAGTGCCGCGCGGCGCTGTTCCCGCGCTTCCGGCTCCTCCCGCTGCGGTTTGCGGTATCGGTCGGCCAGTTCCAGAAGGGTGAGCGGCCCCTCCTCGGTCTCAAATACAAATATTCTCAGCGGGCTGGTCTTCGCTTGCAGGGCCGCGTACTCCTCCCGGAAAAAGTGCTTGATCAGCAGCACCATCGCCACGGTCTCCGCATTTGTCTGCCGGGCGAACTCCTCGTTGGAGGTCAGCAGGACCTTGACCTCTTCCAGATAGAACTGCACTTTCCGGATCGAGACCAAGGACGTAAGGTCAAAGGATGCCTTCGCATCCAGCCCCACCGCAGAGTTCAGCGTTTCGTAAGATGGGCGGGTCACGCCGATGAGGCTCAGCGCGTCTTTTTTCAGCGGCAGGGGATCCATCTCGAACCGATCCCAGAAATACCCCACCAGTGAGGCAAAGGAGATCGGCGTCAGGCCCACATTGAAGGGCACATACTTTTCCAGATACTCCTTCTCCTGCAAGCGGCCCGGCAGGGCCTCCTTGTTGTACTGGAAGACCACATGCACCCGGTCCGAGGCCAGCTTCTCCGAGATGGCGAAGATCTTCTGGATGACTTCCTCGCTGCGGATGCGGTCGATGTCCTCAAAGTTCAGCAAAACCTTCTTGGGCAGCCGTTCCAGCTCCTGCTGCAGCGAGTCGAAGGTATCCGAAAAGCCGCTTTCCCCCGCGATGCCCCCCAGCTTTTCCAGCACGCCGTTCTTGCCCAGCTGTGCCTTGAGGTAGTGGGCGTTTTCCGGGTAGATCTGGCCGCGCTCCAACACCTTTTCCAGCTCCCGGATGAGGAAGGCTTCGATCTGGTCCAGATCACAGGCCAGCAGGTCGATCTGAACGATCTCGAACTGCGCCTGAAGGTCGGATCGGAGATTTTCCCACAGAAAGCTTTTTCCGTTGCCCCATTTTGCGTGGATGCCTACGATCGGCAGATCCTGTATGTATTGGATGAGCCGCGCTTTATCCGGCACTTGTTCCTTGAACAGCGGCGGCTTCTCCCGTTTCGGGGCTGCATCCGCCCGGCAGCTCCACAGCAGCAAGCCCGCCCAGAGCAAAAAGTCCAGAAAGAGCAGAGCGTATTCCGACGCGGAGACCATCCGCAGCGGCCGATTTTGCAGCATGGTCCGCGCCAGCACAAAGCCGCCAAGGCAGCCGATGCCGCCCGCCATCACCCGGCCAAAGAACCGGGACGAAGCGTTCCGGTACAGCAGCCCCAGCGCACAGAGCCCTGCCGCCAGCAGCCCCAGCAGGTGCACCAGCCGGAGGCCGGGCACCGCCGCGAAAACGACCAGAAAGGCCAGCACCGCCAGCACAAGCCGTTTTCCCTCCGCCAAAAGATAGCCTTTCATCCTGCATTCCTCCCACTGAGATGAGAAATGTCCCGCCGTTTGGGCGGGACAGGTCGTGTAGAGATCGTCGATTTAGAGGATCGGGCTTTCCAGATTGCCGTTCTCCTGAATGTGGTGCTTTTCCACATAGCCGGTCAGCATCAAGGTCAGCGCGCCGTCGCCGGTGATGTTGCAGGCGGTGCCGAAGCTGTCCTGCAATGCAAAGATCGCCAGCATCAGAGCCGTGCCCGCATCGTCGAACATCAGCACGCCGGTGATCAGGCCCAGCGACGCCATGACCGTGCCGCCGGGGACGCCGGGGGCACCGATGGCGAAGATGCCCAGCAGCACGCAGAACAGGATCATCGTGCCGACACCGGGCAGCTCACCGTAGAGGATCTTCGAGATGGTCATGCAGAAGAACACCTCGGTCAGCACCGAGCCGCAGAGGTGGATGTTTGCGAACAGCGGGATGCCGAAGCTGACCATATCCTTGCGCAGCACCTTGCTCTTGCGGGCGCAGTCCAGCGCAACGGCCAGCGTCGCGGCGCTGGACATGGTGCCGACGGCGGTGAGGTAGGCCGGGCCGTAATGGCGGAGGACCTCCCACGGGTTCTTGCCGGAGTAGGCCCCGGCCAGCAGGTAGAGCACCGCCAGCCAGATATAGTGGCCCGCCATGACGATGAGGATGATCTGAATAAAGGCGGGGAGCTGGTGGGTGATCATCCCCTCATAGCTCAGGTTGCAGAAGGTGGCCGCAATGTAGAACGGCAGGATGGGGATGATGATCTTGCTGACGACGGACAGAACGATGTTCTGGAACTCGCCGAGGAGATCACAGGTCAGCTTGCTGTTGGTCCACGTTGCTGCCAGACCCACGAGGACGCTGAGCACCAGTGCGCTCATAACGCTCATGATCTGGGGGATGTTCAGCTCAAACACCACCTCCGGCAGCTCACGCAGACCGGCCACCTCGGTATCGATGGACAGATGCGGGATGAGCGCATAGCCCGCGCCGGTGCTCATGAAGGCCGCGCAGACCGAGGAGGTGTAGGCGATGACGATGGCAACGCCCAGCAGCCGGGAGGCATTTTTGCCCAGCCGGGTGATGGACGGCGCGATGAAGCCGATGACGATCAGCGGCACACAGAACGTGATCAGCTGGCCCATGATGTATTGCAGCGTTACCACAACTTTCATGGCTCCCAGCGGGAAGACCTGCCCCAGCAGCACGCCGACAACGATGCCCAGCAACAGCCGGAACGGAAGACTGTTCAGTAGCTTTTTCATCTGGTTCCTCTCCTTATCCTATCCTGAAAACCCTGCTTAGACCTTGCGCCGCAGCAAGCTCATGGGGGGCAGCTCCGGGGTGGGGATGATGTATTTTTCCATGGCGTGCGGGGTGGAGTCCACGCTCTCCCCTGCCTCGTTCTTGATCCACTCCGGGTGCAGCGGGATGCTGCGGCCGTCCGGGCAGAGAGCCTCCAAGGTATCGCCAAGGGTCCACTTGCCCCGCTGCTGGCAGCTGGCAATGCCATTTTCCCAGCCGTCCACGGTGCCCACGAACTCCCACTGGCGGATGTAGGTGGCGCTGTCGGTGGCCTGTCTGGCCTGTTCGCGGCCAAAGTAGAAGCCCGGCGAATAGTGGCGGTGGCTGGTGCGGGTCAGCTCGGCCAGCACCTCGTCCGGCAGCTCGAAGTTGTCGTTGAGGGGGTCGGCAAGGTACTGATCCAGCGCCTTGCGGTAGGCCGCCGTGACGCTGGCCACATAGTAGAAGGTCTTGGCGCGGCCCTCGATCTTCAGGCTGTCCACGCCCGCCTTGCAGATGAGGTCGAGGAAGGGCGCGGTGCACAGATCGTTTGCGTTGAGGATGTAGCTGCCGTTCTCGTTCTCGCCAATCTCATAGAGCTGGCCGGGGCGGGTCTCCTCGCTCAGGTAGTATTTCCAGCGGCAGGGCTGGGCGCACTGGCCCCGGTTGGAGTCGCGGCCCGTCATGTAATTGGAGAGCAGACACCTGCCCGACACGCTCATGCACATGGCACCGTGGACAAAGGCTTCGATCTCCAGTTCCGGCGGGGTCTTGTCGCGGATGGTGGCGATGTCCTGCAGCGTCAGCTCACGGGCCAGCACCACACGCTTGGCGCCCATGTTGTAGGCAGCGCGGGCTGCGGCCCAGTTGGTGATGCCGGTCTGGGTGGACATGTGGATCTCGATGTCCGGGGCGAACTGCTTGCACGCTTCCATCACGCCGAGGTCCGCCACGATGAAGGCATCCACGCCCGCAGCGGCGGCATTTTTGATGGCCTCCGGCAAACGGTCTGCCTCCTCGTTGGTGGGCAGGGTGTTCATGGTCAGGTAGACCTTGCGGCCGCGGGCATGGGCATAGATGACGCCCTCGGTGAGCTGCTCCGGCGTGAAGTTGGCCGGGGCAGAGCGCATCCCAAATTCGGGCAAGCTGCAATATACGGCATCCGCGCCGTAGTTGATGGCGTAGCGAAGGCGTTCCAGATCCCCCGCCGGGGAAAGAAGTTCCGGGATTTGTAGCATAATGATCCTCTTACTTATAATTTTTATTCACCTGCGCTGCTTTTTCGCAGTTGGCTTGGTGCTCCGCATAGGTGCGGGCATAGTAGTAATGGCCGGAAAGGTCGGTCACGAAGAAATAGCAGCCCTTGACGTCCTCGTCGGGCTGGGGGGCCAGCGCGGCTTGGATGGCCGCCAGACCGGGGTTCGAGATAGGCCCGGCGGGCAGCCCGGTGCAGTTGTAGGTGTCGTAGGCGTTCAAGATATTTTCCGGGATCTTGTCCCAGCCGCCGTACCACGGAGCCACCCAGTTCCACAGGTAGTTGTTGTCCTCATCGCTCTGGACATAGCTCGAAGTGTTGCTCTGGAGCTTGGGGTAGGGCGAACCCTCCGCCAGCCGGTTGCGGAACACCTGCGCCACATTGGAGTCCTGCTCGTTGCCGGCCTCCTCCTGCACGAAGGACGCCAGCGTGATGACCTCCGAAAGGCTCAGATCCTGCTTGTCCAGTTCTTTGTACATTTCGTCGGTGAACTGCCGATCAAAATGAGAATAGAACGTTGCCACGTAGTTGTGTACGGTATCTTCCGTCAAGAATTCGTAGGTGTCCGGGAAGAGATAGCCCTCGCACTTCATAAAACGGCCGGGGGCTTCCTTGTTGTCCGGGACATACTGCCAGAATTTGTACGCGCTGAAATCGCCGGTATTGGCTTCTTCCAGAAACTCCTCGGCGGTGCACAGGCCAGCCATTTCCATCCTCTGTGCGATGTCGATGGCGGTGATCCCCTCCGGGAAGGTCAGGCGGACGCTCTCGGCCTTGGCGTATTCGGAAAGGGCTGCGATGATCTCATCGTAGGAGCTGCCGGGCTCCAGCGAAAATTCGCCGTACTGGAGCTTTGCCGCCGCGCCCTCGCGGCCCACGTACCAGCGGAAGAGCTGCGGGAAGCGGATGACCCCCGCCTCCTGCAATTTCTTGGCAATGGTGCTCACACCGCTGCCCTGCGCGATCTCGACCGTTACGGCCTCCTCCTGCTCCCCGCTGCCGTCGATCTCCCGCTTTGCCAGCAGGAGGGCGGCGCCCGCCGCCAGCACCAGCAGCACCAGAACGACCAGCAGGATCTTCAGCGCACCGCCCTTTTTGCGGGGCTTCGTATGATTGCTTTTCGCCATCCGTCCATTCCTTTCAGTCCAGCATCAGCCGCATGTAGCTCTCGCTCACGTCAAAGGGCTCGCCCTCAAAGCGGATCATGCCGTAATCCTGCCGGGTGCCCTCGCCGAGGAAGAGGTTCTGCGCGGCCCCCACGGTGATGACAGCCTTTTCCACGATGACTTCCTTCTCGCGGGCCGCTTCCATCAAAATTTCGGCAGCGCGGTCGTTCTCGGCCATCAGCTCCACAAAATAAAGGGTATCCTCTTTCCGGAAATAGATGCCGTAGCCGTCGTTGTTGGAAACGATGGTGGCCCCGCGGGAGTACAGATCCCCCAGCACCACAGTCATCTGCTCCGGCGGGAGCTGAACGGTATCGGGCCAGAACCTTGCCCGCAGCTCGCCCAGCTTCCGGGCCGTCACGGAGTCGAACTCTGCTTGGCTCCACAGGTTCCGCTCCACTTCCCGCGGGAGGCACCGCAGCGGGAACGCCCACTGGAAGCCCTTGTCCTGCAAAAGAGCGGCCTGTTCGGCCCCGGCGGGCACCACGACCACGAAGCCGGCGCCCCGCAGCTTCTGCTGCGCGCACAGGTGATCCACAAGGCCCGCCAAGATCAGGCTCCCCTGACCGGTCAGCCCGTACAGGCAGCAGCCGGGCCGCCCCTGCAGCGTGACCGGCACAGCCATCGCCACAGCTTCGATGTGGTCATTTTCCTCGGCCACGTAGACATTTTCCACTCCGGCAAAGCGCTCGATGGCGTTGGTGACGAAGGTTTCCCCGTCGCCCCGCTCGCGCTGCCACAGCGCCAAAATTTCCGCCCGGTCGGACGGCTGCATCAAACGGTACATGAAATAGGATTCCTCCTTACGCATTCGTTATTCAAGGGCAGAAAGGGCAAGCTGCCGAACTTCCTCCCCAATTTCCTCAATGCTGCGCATCTGCCCGCCCGCATCGCAGCGGACGGAGCACCAGCCGAGATGGGCGGCGCAGAACTCCGCAGCTTTGCGGCTGCGGTTCAGGTACTCCACGTCCTTTTCGTGGACGTCCTTCTTGGTCTCATCGCCGTGGTAGCGCTGGGTCATCAGCTTCTGGCTCACGGCAGGGTCCACTTGGAGGTAGATCACCCGGTCCGGCGCGGGCAGACCCAGCAGCCGGAACTCGTAATCAAAGAGCCAGTGGAGGAACTCCTCCCACTGCTCCGGCGGCAGCTTGGAGCACTGGTGCACCGCGTTGGAGGTGGTGTACCGGTCCGCAATGAGAATACCGCCCTCTTCGTAGAATTTCCCCCAGTCGGCCTTGTAGCCCGCATAGCGGTCCACCGCATAAAAGCTGGATGCCGCATAGGCGTTCACATCGTCGGGTTTTTCGCCGAACTGCCCGGCCAGATACATCCGGACCAGCGCGCTGGAGTCGCTCTCGTAGTTTGGAAAGGTGATCTCCCGCACCGGGCGGCCTTCGGCAGTCAGAGCCGCCGCCAACCGCTTGGCTTGGGTCGCCTTGCCGCTGCCGTCCAGCCCTTCCAGCACGATCAACTTTCCCCGGCTCATACGGCTTCTCCCTTCAGCGCGGCGTATTGATCCCGCACCTCGGCGGTCTTGCCGCAGCACATCTTGCCCTCCGGGCAGGGGCCGGACACGCAGGCGGGCCCCGCCGTGCGGAACAGATGGGGTGCTACCGGATAGACCAGCCGCAACATTTCCTCGGCCAACGCCCGGATCTCCCACTGGGCGCGGCTGCAGCAGCGCAGGTGGAAGAAGTTCTGCAGGCTGCGGGCGTTCATGGTCACCACCATCTTGGTCTCGCAGGCGTTGGGCAGCACGAAGCGGGCGTCCTCGTTGGCCTGCTTGGAAGCCTTGGCCCGGGCCTGCTTTTCGGGCAGACCTTCGGCCATCAGGCGGGCGGTGTGGCCGTCTTCCAGCTTCTGCACGAGGTCGAGGTAGCGCCTGGCGTCCTCGTTCATGCTCTCGATGAACGCCGCCTTTGCCTCGGGGATGGCCTCGATCTCGGGCGGGATGACGTAGCGGAAATCGTCCAGACGGACGTACCGCTGACTCTGGACGCTGAAGGACGCGATGCGGTGGCGGGTGATCTGGGCCAGCAGGGTACGGCTGACGCCCTCGATGCCGAAGGTGAAGCTTGCGTGCTCGATGGGGCTGGCGTGGCCCAAATCGCTGAGCATGGTCAGGAAGCGGGCAGTCTTTTCCTCATCCAGCCCGTCCAGCAGGTCGGTGATGTGGGCGTCGGAGTAGCAGAGCTTCGCCGCGGCCGCCACGACCTTCTCCGGCTCCGGCGTATGTGCTATCAATCGGACAGTCATCATTTTTTCTCATTCCTCCGTCGTTATCTTCACAAGGGGCGCAAAGTTGGCCATGGTCTTCTTCACGCCCACCTTCTCGAAGCTGATCTCCACGATCTGGTCGCCGGCGGCGGGCTTGACTTTCAGCACCTTGCCGCGCCCGAAGACCTTGTGCTCCACGATGTCGCCCGGCTCATAGTGTTTGGGGCCGGTGGATGCCGCTGCCGGACGGGGCGAAGACGTCACACCGCCGCCTGCGGGTTTGACCGGCGCTTTGGGCGCTGCCGGACGGCCATAGCCAGAGCCGAAGCCGCTGCTTCCCGAACCGGAGCTGCAGCCGCCATGACCCGACGAAGCACTTCCCCGGCCCGCGTGATCGGAGCCAAAGCCTCGGTTATTGGACATCGGTGCGTTATATTCTCTATTCAGATAGCCGCTGCGGCTGCCATAGCCCGAGCCGTAACCGGAGGCCGCACGCCCCCAGCCGGAGGGGCCGGAGTAGCCCGACGCACCGCCCGGCACGGTATCGCTGCCGTAACCGCTGCCCCAGCCGCCCAGACGGGAGCGCTGTTCCAGCACCGGGCTGCGGGTCTCTTCGATGTACTCCGGTTCAATTTCCCGGAGGAAGCGGCTGGGCTCGTTGCGCTGGGTGCGGCCATAGAGCATCCGGGTGACGCTGTTGGAGATGTAAAGCTCCTTCTTGGCGCGGGTGATGCCGACATAGGCCAAGCGGCGTTCCTCCTCGAGGTCAGCCTCAGAATACTTGCTCATCTCACTGGGGAAGACGCCCTCTTCCATGCCAATGAGGAATACATAGGGAAACTCAAGGCCCTTGGCCGAGTGGATGGTCATCAGCACCACCTGGTCGGCGCTCTCGTTGTAGCTGTCGATGTCGCTGATGAGGGCGATGTCCTCCAGATAGCCTTCCAGCGAAGCCTCTTCGCCGTGCTGGTCGCAGTAGCTCTTGACGTTGTTGACCAGCTGGCCAAGGTTCTGCAGACGGTCAGCGGCATCCTCGTGACCCTTGGCGGCGTCGGCTTCCAGCATGGCGCGGTAGCCGGTGATCTCGATGACATCGGAGGCGAACTCATCCAGCGTCTTCGTTTCCAGCGATTCCTGCAGTTTCTGGTAGATGTCCCAGAACTTGAACAGCGGCGCGATGGCGCGGCTGAGCTTGGCGTACTGGTCGGCATGGGAGATGACATCCAGCATACTGATGCCCTGCTGGGCCGCCAAGTCAGCAATGACCTCGATGGTCGTTGCACCGATTTTGCGCGCAGGCTCGTTGATGATTCGACGAAGTCGGACATCGTCCCGGGGGTTCGCCACGATGGACATATAGGAGTGGATGTCCTTGACTTCCTTGCGGTCGTTGAAGCGCTGGCCGCCCACGATCTTATGCGGGATGCCCGCACGGGTGAAGTAGCTTTCGATGGGGGCCGACTGGGCGTTCATCCGGTAGAGGATGGCGTGGTCGGCCAGATGTCCGCCCTCTTTGAGGTGCTGGCCGATGACGTCCGCGATATGGCTGGCCTCGTCCTGCTCGTTCTCGGCGGTGTAGACCTGCACCTTGTCGCCCTCGCCGTTCTTCGTCCAGAGGGTCTTGCCCTTGCGCTCGGTGTTGTGCTGGATGACACAGTTGGCGGCATTCAGGATATTTGACGTAGAGCGGTAATTCTGCTCGAGTCGGATGGTCCTGGTGCCTTTATAGATGCGCTCGAAGTTGAGGATGTTCTCAATGGTCGCGCCGCGGAAGCGGTAGATGCTCTGGTCGTCGTCGCCCACGACGCAGATGTTTTTCTCCGGGCCGGTGAGCAGGCTCACGAGCCGGAACTGAGCCACACTGGTGTCCTGATACTCGTCCACCAGCAGATATTTGTACTTGTTCTGGTAGAACTCCCGCACGTCCTCGTGCTCCGACAGCAGGATGACCGTCTGGTAGATGAGGTCGTCGAAGTCGAAAGCACCGGCCTCCTTGAGCTTCTTTTCATAGGCGGCGTAGACCTTGGCCGCAAGGGCGCCCTTCGTGTCCCGGGCCGGGGTCTTCAGGGCCTCTTCCGGGCTGATGAGCTGGTCTTTCCAGCGGCTCATCTGGTTGATGGCGCTTTTGACCGGGAAGAACTTGTCGTCCACGCTCAGCTCTTTGTACACAGTCTTCATGACACGCTGGGAGTCGTCGCTGTCGTAGATGGTAAAGCTGCGGGGGTAGCCGATCTCCTCGGCCCAGCGGCGGAGAATGCGGACGCAGGCCGAGTGGAACGTGGAGGCGAACACCTCGTCGCCCTCTTCCCCGCCCAGCATCCGGCGCAGGCGCTCTTTCAGCTCACCGGCGGCCTTGTTGGTAAAGGTGATGGCCATGACGTTCCAGCTCCGGACGGCATCCTTCCGCAGCATCCCGTCCAGCCACGACGGGGCGTCGGTGCCGGTCATGATGGCGGTGCGCAGGGCTTTCACATCGTCCTCCGTCACCTCCCGGGGCGTCCACCTGGAGCCGTGGGCCGAGCCGAAGCGGATGAGGTTGGCGATGCGGTTGACCAGCACGGTGGTCTTTCCGCTGCCTGCACCCGCGAGGATGAGCAGAGGGCCGTTGGTGGTGAACACCGCCTCCCGCTGCATATCGTTCAGGCGTCCGAACTGCTTTTCGATATACGTATCACGCAAAGCGCAGAATTGTTGTGCGAGATCTGTTGCCATTGTTTCACCTGTTCTTTTCAATCATTTCTGGATATATCACTTAAAATATAGTATATCACATTTCAAAAAAGTTGTACATAAAAACAATGCAAACAAAAACCGCCCCACCGCGGTCAATACCACGATGGAGCGGAAATTTCAGGAAATGCTTAGCCGAAGATGTTGATGAGGATACCAGCAGCGACGGCGGAGCCGATAACACCGGCCACGTTGGGGCCCATTGCGTGCATCAGCAGGAAGTTGG
>ERZ773131.2332-NODE-2332-length-12222-cov-7.523136_pt1 | contig 12222 bp, 6 predicted proteins | sample MGYA00511082_ERZ773131 | MGnify/ENA primary metagenome ERZ773131 (study PRJEB29015, sample SAMEA2737813) | human gut metagenome | biome: human gut; feature: human-associated habitat; material: faeces | place: China | collected 2012 ... | reverse complement strand
GCCGCCAACGGCTGCGCAACAGCGGATGATAGAAGCAGAGGCAAATCGTATAGCAGCTCTAAACGCGGCAACGCCGCGTGCAGGCAGTCACTTTCCGGAGGCACAAAGGCCATTCGAGCCTGAGACTGCCAATCAAAGTCTTTCTCTTGGGGTTCCAAAGGGGCCATTCTCTTTTGCGAAAGAGAATGGCCCCTTTGACTCGCTCCCACACGGTGTGGGGAACAACGATGCAGCGCTGCCGCGCTGCAAAACCCCGCTGCGCAGGAGGCGCGAAAAAAGGCAGCCTTTCGGCTGCCGATTTTTTCAGTCCACCGTGCGCATGAAGGACGTCGATCCCTTCTGGAATCTCACATCCAGCTTCACGCGGTCCGCGCGCATATAGCTCGTGGTGTATTCATAGGTATGCCCGTTCTCGGTCGTGGTGCGGCGCTGATGGAAAAACGCCGCCGAGCCGGGCGCGCAGTGCAGAAGCTGCGCCTCGTGCGGCGCGAGCACGACGGCCTCATACGTGTCCGACGCGGAAAACGGGATGACGCCGACGTGGTAGAGGAGACTGTAGAAGCTGTGCGTCTCCAAAAGCTCGCGCGTCAGGTTCGGATAGATGTACTCGGGGTAGTACGACGTCTCCAAAATGAGCGGCTCGCCGTCGACGTTTCGCACGCGCGTGAAGCGATAGACTTTGACACCCGGCTCAAGGCCCATGAGCGTCACGATCTTGGGACTCGGCGTGATGACCGCGAAGTCGACCAGCGTGGACGACGGCGTTTTGCCCAGCTGGGAAATTTCCGTCGTGAACGAATACTGCACGCCCTTGCGGCGCGTGTTCGGGTCAGTGACGAACGTGCCCTTGCCGCGCTTTCGCACGACGAAGCCCTCTTCTTCGAGCGCGCCGATGGCCTGGCGCACGGTGTTGCGGCTGATATCATACGAGCGGCAGAGCTCGGCCTCGCTCGGCAGCAGGTCGCCGACCTTGAGCGCGCCGGAGGTGATGCTGCGCTTGATGATGCCCATGAGCTGGGAGTAGAGAGGAATTTCGCTGTCGAGCGACAGCGGATTTTTGAGGACCGGATTGTGTTCCATGGTGGGAACCTCCCGAGAAATACGTTTTGGAATATTCCCATCATACCACATATCTTTGAGATGTTCCAGCACCTTTTTGCAATATTCCCATCATTTTACGCAAAAAAGCGGAGAAAAAGGCGGCCCGAAGGCCGCCTATTTGAAATTTGACCGCTTCAGTCCAGAATTTCCTGCGCACCGGTCTTCAGATTCACGCGCACAGAGTGCGTCACGAGCGGGTCGCTCGTCTTTTGATGGTCGATATCGTAGACGGCGGTGGTGTAGACATAGCCGTCGCGGATCTCAAGGGCACCGGGGAAGTAGCTGATGCTGCTGCCATCCTCCGTGACGCTGCCGTAGAAATAGTCCGCATCGCCGATGCTCGTCCAGGTCTTGCCGCCGTCGGTCGAGAGGCGCAGGTTGTTTACTGTCGGCGGAAACTTCGTTGTCTCGACGATGGTGCTGCCGCTGATGGCGATGGACTCGTAGCCGTAGAGCGTGGCGGACTGCTTGCCGTCAGCGCCGTAAAGCTCCGTGACAAATGAGCCCATGATTCCGCCGCCGATGTAGTAGCGGAGCGCGACCTGATCGCTCACAACGGATAACGTTGCATCGACCGTCGTGTCGGTCACATCGTTGACCGGCAGTTCATGGAGGACCTCCACGCTGCCGCCCTCGTGCCAGCGATAGAATTTACCGCCCGCGGTGTACCAGAGGTAGCCGCCCAGATCGACGTAGCTGTCGGCGGCCTTGATAAGCGAATCGCGGCTGACGGCATTTGTCGTGGTGGCCGAAGATGCGTCGGATGGCTCAGTGCCAGACTGGGCGCTGTTGAACCATGCGAGCATCGCGTCGTAAAGCGTCGCATAGTCGCCAAAATTGCTGACCTTGTAGTAACGCGCGTCGTCACGCTGATAGAGCATGACATTCGTGCCCTCGTAGAAGGCTAAATGCGAGGAATCGTTGTTGCTGAGCCAGAGCGTGAGCGTCTGTTTCCCGTCGTCCGGGGTAAATTCCTCGTTCAGCAGCGCGTAGCTACACTCGTCGAGCTTGACGGTGGGTGTGACGTTCAGCATATCGCGGTCGGTGATCGCCGCATTGTCCCGGTAGAGAAACATCCACGCTGCGCCGCCGTTCGACGCGAGCTGAAGATCGGCCTGAAAATCGGAATCGTCCAGCGCGGGATCAGCCGCCGCGTCGGCGTCCCAGTTCACCGTGAAGCTTCTGACCATCGCCCGGAGTACCTCGGCCTCGCCCTCAACGGCGCGGTCGCGGTTCCAGCCCCACTGATTCTCTTCCGTGCTGCCGTCGAACGTCCAGTGCGTTGTGACCTCGTAGCAGGTGCCGTCCGGCGCATCAAAGAGCGTGACAATTGTGTTGCTCATGCCCTCGTGCGTCACAAAGCGCCAGCCCGCGTCGGTCTTCTCGGCCTTTGCGCCGGTGCTTTCCCATTCCGCCTTCGCTTCGTCAAGGCTCTGCTCGAGCTTCTTTGCGTTGAAGTAGGAGCCGGTGTCGTAGCGGGAGTACCAGAACTCCGTCCCCGGATTGCACGCCCAGGCGGTGATCGGCGCATAGAAGTAGTAGCTGCCGTCGCCCGAAATGAGCCGCGCCTCGCACTGGTTGGCGCGGCCGTAGCCGTCCGCCGCCGTGTCGTTCAGCAGGTCGGGAATGAACATCTTCGGCAGATCAAGCCCCGCGTAGTCGACATAGAAGTCGTGCAGGTAATACTTTTCCTCTCCGCTGTAGTTGCATCCGTCGTACCACAGTCCGTCGTTGCCGGTATAGGTGCCGATGACCTGATAGCCGGTCTTCTCGCCGTAGGTGTAGCGCAGGACGGTGAGATAGTGCGTCCAGTTCTCGTTGAGATATCCGTCGTCCGTCAGCTCCTGCCCGCCGATGACGTCGATCTGCATGCCTGCCTCGTTCGTGGGCTTCATCTCATACTGGAAGTACCACAGCTCCAGCACCGTGCCGTCGGGGGAGAGGTTGCCGAGCGAATCGGCGAACTCGAGCTGCGTCACGCGCACGTCGGCGACCGTGTCTTCGATCGAGCGGGACGCATATTCATTGTTTTCCGACACGGAGTAGGTCATCGTGCCTTTTTTGAGCTCCGCCACGCGCTCGGCGGCATAGTCGTCCATCGAGGCGTAGATCGTGTCGTCCTCCTTTTCCAGCCGGTAGACCATGCAGAAGCATTCACTGCCGTCTTCCGCATAGTCGGCGGAAAGGCCGAGATAGATTGTGCCGTCTTCCTGCTCAAGAAGATAGGCCTGATACGGCTGAGAGTCCTTTGCCTCTTCGCAGTAGCCGGTCCATGCGGATTTGTTGTGCTGCATAAGGTCGTCGACCGGAGAAGCGTCTCTGGTGTTGCCGAAGAGTGCGTAGAAGGACTGCTTTTCCAGCTTGTATTCCTCCATCGGGCCGTAGATAAGGGCATAGCCCAGATCGTTGAACATCGTGACGTATTTCTCCCCTGCGGGATTCGTCGCGGTGCGGAAGGTGGGGTATGCGCCATCCGTAAAGCCATCCGTAAAGCCGGGCGCTTCATATAAGAGCGTGTCGACCGTATAGCTCTTGTCAGCAAACGGGTCGTCATTTTTCTGCGCGCGCTCGCCCCAGCTGACGGCGCAGCCCGCCGTCAGCGTCAGCGCCAGCACGAGGGCGACAACGCCGAGGCCGCGCTTTTTCTGCGCGCCGAGGACGTTCGTGATGCGCCGCTTGAGGCGCTCGACCGTGCCGCCGAAGCACGTCGTCGCGGGCAGCGCCCGCACGCTGGACTGCACGGCGGCAAGGAGCGTCCGGCTGTAGGCCGCGCGCTCGGGGAGTTCGAGCCCGTCGGTCGCCGCGCTGTCGCAGGCGAGCTCAATGTCCTCGTCCGCCTGACGCAGCATCAGATACACCACGGGGTTGAACCAGTGCATCGCGTTGGCCGCGAGCAGCACGAGCTTTAAGAGCATGTCGCGCCGCTTCAAATGGCACAGCTCATGGCGCAGGATGTAGCGCAGCTCCTGCACGTCGTAGCGCTCGTGGGGCAGGAGCAGCCGCGGGCGCAGAAGGCCCGTCACCGCGGGGGTGGAGATGGCCTCGCAGACGATCATCTCCGGCGCGCTCACGCCTAAGTCGCGCGCCGTGTCAGAGAGCATCGCGGCGTAGTCCGCGCGGGAGACGTCTCTCTTCCAGCGGCGCACCGTGCGGCGGAAGAGGGCGTAGGAGACACCCTGATACAGCAGGAACGCCGCCGCGCCCGCGAGATAGCCGTAGAACAGGATCGTCGTCACGGGGATGTAGCGCGTCGTCTTCTGCTCGGGATTCGTCACGGGGCGCTGGATGATCGTGTCGCGCACCTGTGCGGGGGACTGGCCGCTTTTTTCGGCCATGTCGCCAAACAGGTTGTCGGTCGATTGGATGGCTGTCTTATCCGTGCCGACAAAGAGGGTGTAGTCCTTCGGCGGTGCGGCCTGCACCGGCGCGTTTTTCACCGAAAAATCGACCGGCAGCAGCAAAAATGCCGCCAGCGCCAGCCACAGCCAGCAGCGCGTCTTCGCACGGTAGCGCTCGCGCCAGAGGGGTTTGAGTACCAGCATCGCCAGAATGGCGAGGGAACCTAACAGGGAAGTTTTCAACAGATTCAGCAGAAATGTTTCCATGGTGCGTCCTCCTTTTTATCGCCGTTTACCGGCTCATATCGTCCAAAAACTGCCGCAGCTCGTCGATCTCGCTCTGCTCGAGCGGCTGCTCGGCGTTCAGCGCCGCGACGAAGCTGCCGAGCGACCCGCCGTAGAGCCGCTTCAGGACGCTGCGGCTCTCAAATTCGAGGTATCTGTCCTTTGAGACGAGCGGCGTGTACAAATTGTTCCGCCCCTCGCGGCGGCTCGAGAGGAATCCTTTTTCGCACAGGCGAGTAAGGTAGGTGTTGACGGTGTTGGCGCTCCAGCCGTGGCTCGCGAGCGCGCCGTCGAGATCGCCGCGGCTGACCTCGCCGCCGACGGCCCAGATGGCCTGCATCACGGCAAGCTCCGCGTCGGGCAGTCTCTTCTTATCGTCCATGGGTTGACCTCCTTAGATGATCTACTACATTTGTCGTTGATAACTATATACTACATATGTAGTAGTTTGTCAAGCGCCTTTTATGTCCTTTTTTGTTTTGCAGCGAAAATTGCAGAAAACGGGGGAAAGACATGACGGCAAATCGTCAAAATGAAAGATGCTGTTCAATTATTTGAATAAGTTCTTGCAAATCTTTCTGAAAATCGCTTGCTTTTGTGCAAAGCGCAAGGTATAATGAAGAAACCGTATGAAATCATTTGGCAATTCAATAAATAAAAATTTGAGAGGAGATCTTTATCATGGCAAAGTTCAAAGTTTACTACACCATCGAGCTCAACGAGGTGGCCACGCACATCTTCGAGTCCAACGACTTTGAAGTGAAGCTGTGCAGCCATAACGACGAGGAGACCTACGTCAAGGAACTCGCCGAGTTCCAGCCCGACGCCATCATGTGCCGCACCGAGCCCATCACCGCCAAGATGATGGACACCTGCAAGAACCTCAAGGTCATCGGCAAGCAGGGCGCCGGCCTCGATAACATCGACATGGACCACGCCCACGCCAAGGACATCACCGTTGTCTACGCGCCTGCCGGCAACGCCAACGCCGTCGCCGAGCACGCCGTCATGCTGATGCTCATGTGCGCCAAGCGTTTCACCTATGTTGACCGTCAGTTCCGCGGCGGCAACTTCCTCGTCCGTATGGGCATGGAGCACACCTATGAGCTCGGCGGCAAGACCCTCGGTATGATCGGCTGCGGCCGTATCTCCCAGCTCGCCATGCAGAAGTGCAAGTACGGCTTCGGCATGAACGTCATCGGCTACGATCCGTACCTCACGCAGGACAAGATCGGCGATCTGTGCGAGCTGAAGGCCACCGCCAAGGAGGTCTGGGAGCAGGCCGACTTCGTGTCCGTGCATCTGCCCGTCGTTCCCTCCACCGAGCACTCCATCGGCCGTGAGCAGTTCAGCTGGATGAAGCCCACCGCTTCCTTCATCAACTGCGCGCGCGGCGCTCTGATCAAGGAGAACGAGCTTGTTGAGTGCCTGAAGGACGGCACGCTGTTCCAGGCCGGTCTCGACGTGTTCGAGCATGAGCCCATTCAGGAGTCCAGCCGCGAGCTGTTCAACCTCGACAACGTCATCATGACCCCGCACATGGCCGCCACCACCGAGCAGAGCGTTCTGAACTGCTGCACCTCCGTCGCCAACGACATCGTCGCCGTCTGCAACGGCCAGGAGCCCAAGGTCAAGGCCCAGAAGCCCAAGTTCTAAGTTATTTCTGTTTCGTAGAAACTACTTATTAAAAGGGACGCCTCGAAAGAGGCGTCCCTTTTTTGCGCCCTTGGGCGGGGGGGACAGCCAGGCAGAGCTGCTGCTTTTTATTCCAACAGCGTGTGGAGACGCGGGAAAGGGGGCCATTGTCTCACGCGAGACAATGGCCCCCTTTCCCTTGCAGCGCCAGCGCTGCTGCTTTCCCTGCGCCTTTGGGTGCAAAACGATCCCGTGGTGCAAGATATTCTTCATTCTTGTTAAATAGTTAACGAAATGAAAGGAAAAAATCAAAATTGCCTATATTTTTCGCAACTTTGCAGTTGATTTTTCATTTTTCTGTGTGTATAATCAAAATCGAAGAAAATCGGATCTCATTCCGGATTTACAAATTTTAAAGGAGAAGTCAAATGAAAGAATTGTACGTCGTCAACTGCTGCCGTACCGCTGTCGGTTCCTTCGGCGGTTCCCTGAAGAACACCCCTGCCGCTCAGCTCGGCTCCATCGTCGTGAAGGAAGCCCTCAAGCGCGCGAATGTCGCTCCCGAGAATGTCGATGAGCTGATGTTCGGCTGCATCCTGACCGCCGGCCTCGGCCAGAACGTTGCCCGACAGGTCGGCGTGGGCGCCGGTCTCCCCTATTCCGTCCCCGCCTATACCGTCGGTATGGTCTGCGGCTCCGGTATGAAGTCCGTCATTGAGGCTGGCCGCGCCATCCTCGCCGGCGACGCCGATATCGTCGTCTGCGGCGGCACCGAGAACATGAGCGCCGCTCCTTATGCTGCTCCCGACGCCCGCTGGGGCGCCCGCATGGGCGACAAGAAGCTTGTCGACACCATGATCAAGGACGGCCTGTGGGATGCGTTCAACAACTACCACATGGGCACCACCGCCGAGAACATCTGCGATGTTTGGGGCATCACCCGCGAAGAGCTCGACGCTTTCGGCGCTGCCTCCCAGCAGAAGACCGAGGCTGCTCAGGCTGCCGGCCGTTTTGACGATGAGATCGTCCCCGTCCCCGTGAAGGTCAAGAAGGAGATCGTCGAGTTCAAGAAGGATGAGTTCCCCCGCGCCGGTTCCACCGCCGAGGGTCTTGCCAAGCTGCGCGGCGCGTTCCCCGTCGGTCCCGAGGGCGTTGAGGACGAGATCGTCCACACGTTCGAGCCCACCGGCATCCACGAAGCCGATACCAAGAAGCACGTCCAGCGCGTCACCGCCGGTAACGCCTCCGGCATCAACGACGGCGCTGCCGCCATCGTCCTCGCTTCCGGCGAGGCCGTGAAGAAGTACAACCTCAAGCCCATGGCCAAGCTCGTCAGCTGGGGCCAGGGCGGCGTCGACCCGAAGATCATGGGCGTCGGCCCCGTGCCCGCTTCCCGTCAGGCCATGCAGAAGGCCGGCCTGACCATCGACGATATCGACCTCGTCGAGGCCAACGAAGCCTTCGCGGCCCAGTCCATCGCTGTTGCCCGTGAGCTCGGCTTCGACATGAGCAAGGTCAACGTCAACGGCGGCGCGATCTCCATCGGCCACCCCGTCGGCGCTTCCGGCGCTCGTATCATCGTCACCCTGCTGCACGAAATGCTCAAGCGCGACGACGCCAAGAAGGGTCTTGCCACCCTCTGCATCGGCGGCGGCCAGGGCGTTGCCACCATCTTCGAGAAGTGCTAAAGCACCGCTAACCCCTGAAAATAAAAGGAGACCTCGAAAGAGGTCTCCTTTTTATTTTGTCCTCTGCACGGTGCAGGGAAAAAAGCAGTGCCCCTGCCGAGACGCGAAAAGGAAGCAGCCCTTTCGGGCTGCCCCTCACGCGCCCTCGCGGGCGCAAGCGCCGTACAGTGCGCCGCGCTGCGATTTAACCCTCCGCCTGCGCGGCGACGATCGCCTCGTAGATCGTCTGCGGGTCGAGCTTATCATAGTCCGCGCTCGTCGCCATCGCGGCGGCGTCGACCTGCTCGGCGATGAAGTTCGTGAAGTAATCGTCGCGCACCTCATCGGCGGCTGCGGCCTTGTCGAGCGGCAGGCGGAGCAGGATGTGATAGCCGAGGCTGGATTCGACGACTTCACTCACCTCGCCCTCGGAAAGCGCGTAGGCGGCGTCTTCAAACTCCTGCACCATCGAGCCGGTCGTGAAGGTGTAGCCCGTGGGATAGCTCTCGCGGCCGGGGTCCTCGCTGTACTCGTCGGCGAGCTCGGCAAAGTAGGAGGCGATGTCGTCGCCGGTGTAGAAATTGAGCTTTTCGACGAGCTCCTCAGCGAGCGCTTTCTTTTCGGCCTTCTGCTCGTCGGTGAGGGCTTCGCCGGTCGTCACGTCCTTCGTCGCAAGCAGGATGTGGTCCGCCGTGATGTAGCCCTGCTCGGCGGCGTAGACGGCGAGGTCCTCGTCGGAGGCGTAGAGCGCGCTACCCTCGGTATTGTAAAGCTCATAGAGATTCTGATACAGGTAGTTCGAGCGCGCGACGCGGTCATAGGTCTCGCGGCGCATGCCGAGCTTGGCGATCTCGGCCTCAAAAGCTTCCTCGCTGCCGTACTGGTCAATGTAGCTCTGGTCGCTCTCGGCCATGGCGGCCTCCTGCTCGGCGGTAAGCGTCACGCCGTACTTGCTGGCGAGATTTTCAAGCACCAAGTGCTGCTTGACGGACGAGAGCACGCTTGCTTTCACATAGTCGGCGACACTCATGCCGTCGGAGAGGGTGTCGTCCCAGTTGATGGACGAGCCGGTGTAATACTGCATGTAGCTGTTGAGATACGACACGTCGTAGCCGATCCAGTATGCGACAAGGTCGGCGCTCGCGCCGTTGCCGTTCAGGCTTGCGACGATCGCGTCGGGCGCGACGCCGGTCGCTTCGTAGCAGAGACCCTCCTGCATCGTGCCGGAGGTGAAGCCGTTCGAGGGCGAGAGCGACACGACGGCAAAGGTGAGCGCCGCGGTGATGGCCGCCGCGCCAAGGAACGAAAGCAATCTCTTCTTGATCATAATGTTACCTCTTTTTCGTTTTCTTCCTTATTCACACGCAGGTCTCCGACCAGCGTCAAGGCTGTATCCAATGCGTCCTCGTTTGGCGTAAGACGCAGCAGGAGCTTCGGCTCCGTCCCCGTGGCGGAGAGCGTGAGCCGACGGCGGTTCTTCGGCAGTGAGCAGAGGGCCATCACGGCCTCCACGGGGACTGCCTCGGACGCGGCAAAGGTGAAGGTGATCTCGCTGCCGCGCTGCGAGATATCGCTCACGCCGATCTGCACGGCCTCCGCGCGCAAAAGCGCGACGTCCATGAGCTTTAAGACCGGCTGGGGCGGCTCGCCGTAGCGGTCGATGAGCTCGTCGAGCAGCTCCTGCGACTGCTCGGCGGTGCGCAGCGCCGCGATGCGGCGGTAGATATCCATGCGCTGCTCGCCCGAGGGAATGTAGCTCTCCGGCAGGTTGGCCGAGACTGTGAGGTCTGCCGAGCATTCGGTGCGCTGCGGCGCTTTTTCACCGCGCTGCTCGAGCACAGCCTCTTCCAAGAGCTGCAAGTACATATCGTAGCCGACGCTCATCATGTAGCCCGACTGCTCGGGGCCGAGCAAATTGCCCGCGCCGCGAATCTCAAGGTCGCGCATCGCGATGCGGAAGCCCGAGCCGAACTCCGCGTATTCGCGGATGGCCGTCAGGCGCTTGGCCGCAACCTCGGTGAGGATCTTGCCCGCGCGGTAGGTCATATAGGCATACGCCCGGCGTGCGCTGCGGCCGATGCGGCCGCGGATCTGGTGCAGCTGGGCGAGGCCGAGGCGGTCGGCGTCCTCGATGATGAGGGTGTTGACATTCGGAATGTCGATGCCCGTCTCGATGATCGTCGTGCAGACGAGCACCTGAATTTCTCCGTCCGAGAGCTGCTGCATCACGGACGACAGGCCCTTTTCGTCCATCTTGCCGTGCGCGACGCCGATGGCGACGTCGTCGCCGAGGAGCTTTTTGAGTGTCGCGGCGCAGCGGTCGATGGTCTCGACGCGGTTGTGCATGTAGTAGACCTGCCCGCCGCGCGCGAGCTCGCGCCGGATGGCGTCGGCGATGACGCTCCAGTTATGCTCGAGCACATATGTCTGCACCGGCTGGCGGTCGACGGGCGGGACCTCGATGGTCGACATGTCGCGGATGCCCGAGAGCGCCATGTTGAGCGTTCTGGGGATGGGCGTTGCCGAGAGCGTCAGCGTGTCGACCTGACGCGAGAGCTCCTTGAGCTTTTCCTTGTGCGTTACGCCGAAGCGCTGCTCCTCGTCGATGATGAGAAGGCCAAGGTCCTTGAAGTGCAAACTCTTTTGCAGCAGCGAGTGCGTGCCAATGAGTAAGTCGATCTTTCCTGCGGCGGCGTCCTGCAAAATCTGCTTCTTCTGCGCCGGCGTTTTGAAGCGCGAGAGCACTTCGATGCGCACGGGGAACGAGCGGAAGCGGTTCAGCGCCGTCGCGTAGTGCTGCTGGGCGAGCACGGTGGTCGGCACTAAGATGGCCGCCTGCTTGCCGTCGAGCACGCACTTCATCACGGCGCGCAGCGCGACCTCAGTCTTGCCGTAGCCGACGTCGCCGCAGAGCAGGCGGTCCATCGGCGTACTGCGCTCCATGTCGGCCTTGATCTCGGCGATGGCGCGGAGCTGATCGTCGGTCTCTTCGTAGTCGAAGGCCTCTTCAAATTCCTTCTGCCATACTGTATCAGCAGGATACACATGACCCTTTCCGTCACGACGCTTGGCATACAGTGTAACAAGCTCCTTGGCGACCTCAGCCACATGGCCCTTTACACGCTTCCTGGTCTTATCCCATTCTCCGCCACCAAGCTTATTTATCTTAGGTCTCCGTCCCTCTTTGTCGCTGTACTTCTGTATCTCGTCAACCTCGGACGCCAGTACATACAACTTACCTCCTGCAGCGTACTCAATGGTTATATAGTCCTTGTAGACATTGTCTACCTCAACCTGCTCTATACCCCGATATATTCCTATACCGTATTTTTCATGTATCACATAATCGCCAACACTTATGTCGGTGTAGCTCTTTATAACCTCACCGCTGTACTGGCTCTTCTTTTTGTTCTTGCTCTTACCTGCTGTGCGGGATGTGAATATATCTCCCTCACTTATGACCGCAAGCTTCATGTCCGGGAACTCAAAACCACTTCTTAATCGTCCTGTGGTTATCATCATTTCCCTGTCCTTAAGAACTCGCTTCTTATCCTCGGAGAAGAAGCATGAAACCTGCACGTTCATAAGATTATCCGCAAGCCTTCGTCCTCTGGTGGCTGATGGTGATATGAGTATGATCCTGTAATCCTTGCTTTTCCATCTTTCTATGTCGGCAACCAGTGCCTCGAAGCTGTTCTTGTATGATATGACAGTCTTTGCCTCTATCTCAACATGGAACACCTCAGGTATTATCTCATCCTTGTAATAAAGCGCTGAAAATAATACCGTCCTCCTTGCAGCGAACTTCTCTGCAATGCTCTCATAGGGATAAAGAAGCTCCAGCTGTCCCGGAAGTATATAACCTCCCTCTAAACGGCTCTTCATGGCACTGTTGAAATTCCCCATATACATGTCTGCACATTCCTTTATACGCCTTGGTTCATCAAGGAGTATGCAGGCATCTGCCGGTATGCAGTCAAGCAGGGACATGGTCTTGCTGTAGAAATAATCTACAAATCCATCCACACCTATAGCCCCATTGAACTCTGTAAGCTGCTCCTTAAGGGCAGCCACCTCTTTCTTTATACGATGGGCAGCCTCTGTCCTGAAACTCTTGCGAAGCTTCTCCTCATAGGGCTTAAGCTCCGCCTCAATGGCCTTTATACCCTTATTTATCCTGATCTTGGATAATACCA
>ERZ773131.2331-NODE-2331-length-12222-cov-13.255445_pt1 | contig 12222 bp, 13 predicted proteins | sample MGYA00511082_ERZ773131 | MGnify/ENA primary metagenome ERZ773131 (study PRJEB29015, sample SAMEA2737813) | human gut metagenome | biome: human gut; feature: human-associated habitat; material: faeces | place: China | collected 2012 ... | reverse complement strand
GATACTTAAATTTCTCATCTCTGCCGCTCCTTTCGCATAGCGTTACACAGACTTTTCATTGTCTTTATGATACCATGAAATCAACACCGATACAAGAAAAATCTCCCTTACGGTGCAATAGTTCCGCTCTCGGTTTGGCCTTGCAACACATCCTCAAAGGTAAAGTAAATCGCAACCCGCTCATCGTTGAAAACCTCGATCTGCTCAATAAAGGTTTCCACCACTGTTTGGGACAGCTGCATTACATCACCCGCATCGTGGACAGCATCAACGACCTCCTGCAATTGGCCTGCTTCTTTCTGCATAGGCTGGAACAGCTGTTCTTTCTCTGCTCGCAGGCATTGGATCTGCTGCATCAAATTTTCTTCCTGTTCTCGGTAAGCATCCCGCCTGTGGACAAACTCCGCCTTGCTCATCTCGCCGTCCGCATACTGCTCATAGAGGTTTATCCGCTGCTTTACGATTTCATTCTTTTCTGTGCTCAGCTTCTCTCCCTGCCGTTCCAGTACGGAAAAGCGTGCCATTGCCTTGCGCCCACTTTCCTGCAATTCGTGCAAAGCCTGCTCAGCCAGCCCGATTTGCACCTCCAGCGCCTTTCGTACCATATGTTGGCTGCTCTTTTCGTTCTTCTTGATTCGTTTTTTCATAGGCCAGATGTTCCTTATTGGAATCCACCATATATCCGGCACCTGTGAAGATGCCCGCAAGGAAAGCATGATAGAAGTCTTCCCGATAGTCATGGTAGCTTATGGTGCGCCGGAGCAGAGCATTCATTTCCTTGGTAATGCCTTCGCTGTCACCATTCCAGACTGCATCAAACAAAGCATTTCGATTCCACTTCTTCGTACTGTCATCGAACCATTGATGATTTGTTGATAGACAGTCTTCACTATTCCGTTTCAACTTCCAACACCGAATTGCATCGTCTGTTATTGGACTGCAACGAAACTGAGCAGGAAATCATTATCCGCACGGCGAAGGAGTTAAAGGCCACTCTCGTCAGCCTTGGAATTTAACATCCATCCGTATTAAAATCACAAAATAAAAAGGCCCGCATAAGCCGCAGACGCACCCTCGAATCATCTTGGGTGCTGTCTGTGGTTTATGCGAGCACTTATTATGTTAGCTTATTCTCTTACTATCAAGCAGGCATATTGTTGCTGCGTTCACTCCGCTTCATTCCCATAAAAGGAGGAACAGAAGCACGGCTCAGTCCTTTCTCATGAGCTTTCATCAGCTGGTACTCGTGCGTAGCCACTGCATCAATAAATTCACGTTGCTTCGGTGTTGCATGGTAATAATCTGTTTTAAAGCGTTTGCATACGCCAAATAAAACATTCAAATATTCCATTGTATCATTGCTCATAGGAGCAACCTGCAGCTCAAGTTCTTGATCTTTCATACTGAACCCTCCAATCTTTAAGATAAGTAGGTACTGAAAATTTCTTGTGCGCCTTCATCAGCCAGCATAAGCAGCTTTGGGCCTCCCGAATGTGGCTGAAAAATCGGAACTGCATGAAAATCTTTGATGTAGTGATCATACAGTTCATCTGTTTTTGCTTCAAAGGTTACAATACCACCATGTCCACTATCAATCGACAATTGAATACCATAAGCAATCATCATTCGACCAATGCCTGCGTATTTCCGCACGGTGCTAATTGTCGGATTACTCTCAGGATGTGCTTCAATATTCGCAATAAAAACTGATATTCCGTGATCATCTTCTCGATATGCACCCAATGCTACAATTTCGCCAGCATCTGTTTTCGCTGCATACTTTTCCAGCTTTGGGTCGCGGATAAATTCACTCGTCCAATCAGATTGCCACTTTTCCTTTGTAGAGGTCAGGTCTTCGTTGGTTGCCGATTCAATATCGATTTCAATTTGTTTTCCGGTCGCATTTTCTACCACATAGTACTGGAGAACCATTTCCTCCACACTCCCTTCTATAGTTATTGTAGCATGAACCTTTCAAAAACGCAAATATCATTTCTCACTCTGCTTCGTAATTTTTCAATACATCTTCAAATGTAAAACGAATTTTCACGCTTTCATCGTTGAAAACCTCAATGCGGTCAATAAAGGTTTCCACCACATTCTGCGACAAGTGCATCACATCGCCTGCTCCTCCCACAGTATCCATCACGGCTTGCAAATTATCCGTATCCTTCTTCACAGGCTGGAAAATTTGATTTTTCTCGGTACGAAGTCGTTGAATCTGCTCCATCCGTTCATCTTCCTGTGCTCTATAGGAATCTCTCTGCCTGATGAATTCTTCCTTGCTCATGTTTCCATCAGCATACTGCTCATAAAGTGCAACGCGCTGTTTTACGATCTCTGCCTTTTCTTCACTCAGCTTTTCTTCCTGCCGTTCCAGTGCGGAGAAGCAGATCAACGCTTTGCGTTCCCATTCGTGCAGGATTTCCAGTACATACTCTGCCTGCTTTATCTGCGCTGTCAGCGCATTTCGGACGATATGTTCCAGCAGTTCCTCGGAGATCGGGATTCGCTTGCAAGGGCTGTCCACCGCTGTGGCCGAAAATCTGCAGTTAAACGAGGGGCCAAGCTTCTTGAGTACACGATATTTCATCAGCTTCTGGCAGTAGCCGCAGTAGACCTTGCCTTTCAAGGGATACTGGTGTTTTGTGTAGTTCCCGGCCTGATGATTCCCGTGCTGCAGCATAATAACCTTTTGTGCCTGTTCAAATTCCTCCGGGGTCACAATGGCGGCATGGCTGTCCTCAATACGTACCTGCTGTTCCAAAGGAGCGCGCAGCACCCGATGTTTACAGGGAACAGGCATAATGAATTTCGCGCCCACATAGGTTCCCTTATACTTCTCATTTTTCAGAACATGGTAAACCGTTCCACTTGTCCAATGGCTGCGCTGCAGATCCCATGCTTTCTGCTCACTGTACACATGGTTTTCCGCCACATGATACGCTGCCGGGGTCGGGATCTGCTTTTCATTCAGGATTTTTGCGATGGTGCCTGTTCTGTTGCCCTGTAATGCCAGTTCAAAGATCAACCGTACATACTGGCTGGCTACCGGGTCGAGAATCAGCTTATGGCAATCGTTCGGGTCCGGCAGGAATCCAAACGGGCGGTATCCTCCGAGATACATTCCTTTCTTCTGCATCACATGGTCGGCTGCTGCGATTTTAGCGGAAAGATCCCGGCTGTAGGATGCGTTGATGATGTTCTTGATGGCTACTTCCAGTCCGCGTACATCGTTCCCGGCCTGCATTCCACTGTCATATCCATCGTTGACAGAGATGAATCGAACGCCCAGCAATGGAAAAATGCGCTCCATATAATCGCCTGCTTCGATATAATCGCGGGCAAACCGGGAAAAGTCCTTTACGATAATTGTTTTCACCTTGCCATCCTGCGCGTCCTGAATCAGCCGCTGGAACGCCGGGCGGCTCGTGGAGGTGCCGGAGTAGCCATCGTCCACATACTCCTGACGCGGCTCTGCAGCTAGTTCCGGGCGAGCCATGATATACCCCTCTACCAGTCCGCGCTGGCCCTGAATGCTGTTGCTCTCGGCCTTATCAGCACCCACATCCTCGTCTGCAAGTGAAAGCCGGTAATAGGTTCCGATCATCTGCTGCTCACCGCCTTTCAAACGTGTAGATCAATTCTGCCTTTACGATTTCCTCTGCACGATTTTCCAGATTTCTCATGCGGCGCACCCACTCCATCTGATTTTCTTCTTTCAGTTTTTCTGAAATGCTCTCCCGCTGGCTCATCTGCTCGATCAAAACCTCATATCGCTCTGCTGCCTGTCCTTCCACGTCTGCCAAAACAGCGTCCAGCTTTCCATTCAGCAGCAGGCTCTGATAATAGGCTGGTTTTCGCAGTTTCAGGTACGCCTTGTGCAGCATCCCCCAGCGGCCAACCGGACGAGTCCGTGGCACTTTCAAGGCTGGCAGGTAATAATCGCCAATCAAAATATATTCCATCCCTGTCCGGGCATCGTAGATTTTCTCTTTCATTTCTTTCATTGCTTTGTTCTCCTTTTTCATCACAATAAAAATTCTGTATAAGTGATTTTTCCGCGATCCACTTCGATTTTCTTTACATACTGCTGCAGATTATCTGCCGTCAAAAGGACTTCTGTGCTGCCTGCGATCTGCTTTTTCCGTTGCAATTCTTCTTGAACAACGGCCAGTTCTTTCTCTTTTTCAGCTTTCGTCTGTTTCAGTGTTGTGATTTCATTTTCCAAACCCTGCTTCAGTTCCAGAAATTTTTCTTTTGAAAGTTTTCCGAGAACATACTGCTCATAGCCGCTGCGCTTCTGTGATTCCAGTCGAACGACATTGCCCATCACCTGTTCAATTTTACGTTTTGTAGTTATTTCTTTTGATTGGAGTTTGCTTTTTCCAGAACTTTTCCGTACCATGTTCTGCAAATCACGGTGTTCTTCCATCCGTTGGTGCAACTCCTTGTTAATGCCGTTCCAGAGGTCTTTCTCTGAGATGGAAACATGGCAAGATGCACAGTAAAAATACAGCGTACCATCACTTTGCCAATGACAAACCAATTTTTCTCCGCACTTTTTGCAAAAGATTCTGCCTTTGAAGATGTTCGGATTGTTCTTTCTGCGCTGTCTGCACCACTTTTTTCGCTCTTCCTTGACTGCTTGCTCGGCTTCCCGTAATGCGGAAACTTCATCAAACAGTTCCCAGCTGATAATCGCCGGATGGCTGTCCAGCACCATCCGCCAGCTTTCCCGTGGATTCTGCCCGATTTTCCGATACGTTTCATCGTAGGCGATGCGATTATAGACCATTGTCCCTGTGTAGACTGGATTTTCCAGAACCTTTGTCACAAAAGCTGGCTGCCATGCAGGGGCCTTTACCCGTGAGGTATTTCTCATATAACCCAACTGACATCGGCGCGTAAAAGGTGTCGGGATTCCCTGCGCGGACAGCTTCTTTGCAATCTCGTACTCTTTCATGCCGGATTTCTTCCAGAAGAAAATCTGCATCACCACATCGCTGACTTTCTCGTCCAGAATCAAATGATTCTTCTGATCCTTTTTATAGCCGAACGGAACAGGAGTATAGATTTCTCCCCGTGCTTCTTTGGAACGAAAACACGACTGAATTTTCTGGGATAGGTCTTTCGAGTACATCTCATTGATCATGCTCTTGATCGGCACCAACATCCCGTCACGGCTCTGGCTGTTCAGGCTGTCATAGTTATCGTTGATGGCTATAAATCTTACGCCGAACAGCGGAAACACCTGTTCCAGATACTGGCCTGTTTCCACGAAATTGCGGCCCAAACGCGAGAAGTCCTTTACCACGATGCAGTCGATTTTCCGCTCCTGCAGTGCTTTTAGAAGCCTCTCAAATTCCGGGCGGTCAAAGTTCATCCCTGTGCACCGCTTGTCCGCAAATGCATCCAGCAGCATCAAATCATCCCGGTGATTGATGTACTCCTTGATATAGGAAATCTGCACTTCCAGTGATTCCGTATCCCGAAGTACATCATCAAAATCGGACAGTCGTGCGTAAATTGCGGTTTTCCAGATACGGTGCGGTGCGTTCTCCGCTTCCCGCTGCGCCGCACTTACCTTCTTGCTTACTCTTGCCATAAATCACGACCTTCTTTCAAGCTGACACTTCATGCTGCTTTTGGTGCAATTCCTCCAGCAGGTCTGCAATTTCATCCTGGAATCGAAACGTAATTTCCACCCGATTGCCCTCATAGACTTCGATTTTCTCAATCAATTCGACAATCATCGGGCGGGTGATTTCTTCCAATTTTCGATACTTACGGTACACATCCAGAAACGGATAAGCGTTTGGAGCAGTCTGTAGGTTTTGCCGTTCTGCTTCCAGTTCTGTGATTTTGCGGTCATACTCTTCGATCCGCTTGCTGTACAGTTCGTTGTAGTTCAAAAAATCCTCCCGTGTGAGGATTTCCTCTGCGTAATCCCCATACAATTTTTCCTTAATGCCCTGTGTATGGGCTTTTTCTGCAGTCAGCTGCCGAATCTGCCGCTCGATGCGCCGTACATGGTATGGCTCCTGCCGAGCCTGCCGGATGCTTTCTACAAACTCAGCTTCCTCCATCACGATCTGGATCTGCATCTGGAGCGCATTCCGCACAATGTTATAGAGCTTTTCATCCCGCAGGTTATGGCTCGTGCAGCTACTCTTGTTCTGTTTGCTGCCGGAGCACTGATAATAGATATACCGCTTTCCCTTATAGCTGGCCGACCTGCGCACCAGCCGGCTGCCACAGTCCCCACAGTAAAGAAATCCTGCAAACAGGGCCACCGTTTCGGCATCGTTCGGCCTGCGAGTTTCTGTTTCCAGAATCCGCTGCACCAGTTCAAACTGCTCTGCCGAAATGATTGCTTCATGGGTATTGTCCACGATTACCCAGTCCCTCATCGGCACGTTCATTTTCTTTTTGGAGCGATAGTCCAGTCTCCTTGTCTTTCCCTGAACCAGTTTTCCGATATAGACCTCGTTGTGCAGAATACGGTCCACCGCCTTGGCAGACCACGGCGGCTCATCGCTCTTGCGGAAATGCAGGCTCAGCTTTGCACCGCTCTGCAACTTTCGTGCAGCCGGGGACGGCACCTTTTTCGCATTCAATCGGTCTGCGATGCTCTGATTATTCATGCCACTGATCTTCCAGCGGAAAATATCTTGCACTGTTTCCGCTACCAGTTCGTCTACGATCAGCTTGGTATGATTGCTGGGGTCCTTCTGGTATCCATAGGTTGCAAAACTTCCCACAAAATCGCCGCGTTTCCGCTTGACCGCAAGCTGGCTCTTGATCTTGACGGAAATATCCCGGCAGTAGGCATCGTTGAGCAAATTCCGCATCGGGATCATGATGGAATCGCTGGTCTTCCACGCAGATTGACTGTCATAGTTGTCTGTCACAGCAATCAGCCGGACCCGCATGACCGGGAAAATACGTTCCAGATAACGTCCCACTTCAATGTAATTTCGTCCAAAGCGGGACAGATCTTTCACCAGAACACAATTGATGGTCCCCTGCTCCAGTTCCCTGAACAGGTTTTGGAACGCAGGCCGTTCAAAGTTCGAGCCGGAGTAACCATCGTCCACAAACTCATCCACAATACACAGTTCCGGGTGGTCTGCGGCATAGGCTTCAAGCAAGGTGCGCTGGTTTGCAATACTGTCGCTCTCTGTCTTATCGCCATCTTCACGGGATAAACGCAAATACAAAGCTGTACGATAACGAGTTGAATTTTGCTGTGTTCTCTTCTGCAAATTTATATCAGGGTATAACAAAAGCCTTCCACCTCCTTAACGAATCGGCAATACTGTTCGTCAGAGAAGCGAAAGGCTCCACATTTTTCTATGTAGAACAAGCCCACCGAGCAAATTCTGCTCAGTTGGCACATTCCTATTTTCTTACCCACAAACAGCTTACCAGAATCATCATCCTTTGTCCAGCGCTTTATCGAATTAAAGTGTGAAATTTTCTGTGTGATTTTCAGCAGCTTGCCGAAGTCTTCTCTGCCTTTTCAGCTGGCAGACTGAAAGCATCTGCCAATACGTTCCGGCAGTGTGCTGCTCCCTCTCGGTGCGAAATTCAGCTTCACAATAATTCCGTTGTCCAGATAGCAATAAGGATTTCCGACTTTATCCAACAGATTTTTCAGCCTTTCCTCCTGCGGCAGTCCGTGTTCCACTGCATCCTGCGGCAGTTCCTGCAGTTCATGTTGTTCTATCGTGCGGATATCCCGGTTCTTCATCTGGCGGATCTGCGCCAGCCAATTCATTGTGCTGTTTTCTTGCAATCGCGTTCCTCCTATTCAAGCCAGAAGTGTTTTCAGCAAGTTCAATTTTGCCTGTCCTATGTCCTTTCTCATGCTGGGGCCTGTGCAGGCAATCGGGGTACACAGTTCCAGCAGACGGTCATAGATACGGGCGTGTGCAGTATCCTGCGGGTTCTTCAACTCCGTCAGGGTCAGGTTCGTGGTAACGATCAGCGGTTTCCGGCTGCGGTAGCGGCTGTCGATGATGTTATAAATTTGCTCCAGCGCATATTCCGTGCCCCGCTCCATGCCGAAATCGTCAATGACAAGCAACGGATAGCCGCAGAGCCTGTCCACGACTTCATTTCGCCCGGAAAAGGCGTTATTCAGTTCATTCATGATTCGGGCAAAATTCGTCATGCAGACGGCCACTTCCTGTTCCATCAGGGCATTGGCAATGCAACCCGCCATAAAACTCTTGCCTGTACCAACACCGCCCCAGAGCAGCAGCCCCACATTCTTTTCCTGCATTTCCGGCCAGTGGGCCACATACCGCTGTGCCAGCTGCATCTGTGGATTTTGCCCGTGATCGTTTGCAAATGTCCAGTGCTGCATCGCCCAGTCGGTAAAGCCCTGCAGCTTCAGCCGCTGCACTTTCTCGTAATGCAGCCTTGCACGTTCTTCTTTCTCTTGCGTTTCCCTTGTAGCCTGCCTGCACCGGCATTCAGCCGGATGGCGGTCACGCCCAAACAGTTTTTTGCCATTCGGAAAGAACGCTTCCTTGGGAGTTTTGCAGCTGCCGCAGTACAGCAGCCCATCTTCTGCAACATAGTCCTGCGGTTCCACAGAGATCGTCATAAGCCTGTCCATCGCTGTCTGGATCGTTTCCGTCATAAACTTTCCTCCTCGTTGTAGGTATAGTCCGGGATGCCTGCTCCCGGTTTCTGTTGTCTTTTCTTCCGTGCTGACCAGCTACGCAGGGTCGCCGCATGGTCTGCGTACTTCCTGCCTGTAGACTGCATATAGGCTGAAAGGTCTTCGATCAAAGTATCCAACTCTGCAATTTCCATTTCCAGTTCCGAATAGTCTTCCAGAAAAACATTCCGATATCGCCCATACGCTTCTTTAGTTCTATTCAGTTGGTTCAATCTTAGGTTGTTCTTATTTATTTGGTTAGGTGTGCAGTTTTGCGCAATCGTGTTGCTCACTTTTGAGCAATCAGGCTGCTCATTTTTGAGCATCCCGATTGGGCATTTCTGCGCAGTCTGAGGGATACCGAGAAATATCTGGTTCGGCTTTGAAAAGCCGTTGGACTGCCGTTCGATCAGCCGTGCGGCTTCCAGTTCCCGCAGGGCACGGGTGACACTGGAAATGCTGCTCTGAAGATCTTCCGCCAGCCCTGCCAACGGATAGAGCACATATGCCCGGCCCTGCACATCCACCCAGCCGTTCTTCTGCGAAAGGGTCATGCGGTCCAGCAGCAAAACATACGTCAATCGTGCCGTATGGGAAAGGCTCATCTGCAGCAGAAATTTCGGATAAGGGAAATAAGCGGGTAGTGGGGTTTGTGCCTTGATGTACTCTTTACTCAAACTTCCTCCTAATCGTTTTCAAAAGTCCCTGCCGGATGGGAAAGCCACCTGTGGGCTTACGCATTTGACAGGGTTCCGGGGTGCGGGGTGGAAGACCCTGCTGATTTACAGGCTCATATCATAGCTGCGCTTCTTGCGTTTCGGTTGACGCTCACGCTGTTCCTGTCGAGCCTGCTCCTGCCTTGCCTTTTCGCGGACTCTAGCCTCCCACTCGCGTTTCCATGCAAGATTGGATTTCATTTCATCGGTCTTTCGGAAGATGCTGTACACGTTATCCGATGCAATTTCCAGACGCCGGGATTCTTCTCTCAGGGGAGCGTATGCCTTTTTCCTCTCCGCGATTTCTTTGGTCAGTTCTTCTTTCCGTTTTTTCAAAGATTTCAGCGATGGCAGCTTTCCATCATTTTCTTCTCGGAAATATTTCACGGATTCTGCATAGGCATCCAATTCCTTGGAATGCTCTGCACGGAATTTTTTCTTGAGAATTGCTTTCGTAAATTGCTGCTGAACCTCTTTTGTAGAAAGATACTGCCCCGCATAATGAATCTGTTCATTGGTTTTGTACAGTTCATCCTCTGCCTGTGACAGCCGTTCATACGCAGCCTGCGCATTGGCCTGTGCTGTCTTACACAGATCGTTCAGTTCTGTCAGGTCGTTGATGTTGTTTTCCTGCACCCATACCAGCGTTTCAGCCATTTTCTGCAAATTGCTGATTTTGACCTTTAGCGCATAGGCCAGATTTTCCTGTGCCTTAACATTCTCCTGCAGGTCCACAACGAGCCGCAGCCTGGTTCTGGTCGTAAAGATCAGTATGGGATCTTCCTTGTACCGCAGATTCTTCTCGGCGTTCTGAACAAAGAATCCTTCCAGACATTCTCTTTTGCAGCTATTCCCCAAAGAACGCTCCGATATAAACTTGTTCCGTTCCGGCGGCAGATAGCTATAACGCCCACGTTGTGTTTTGACAAAAATGTTATATTCATCCTGCAGGATGTCTTGAAAATCTTCATACGAGATTGCTTTCTCACGAGCAGTGGCAACGGCATCCCGGATAAGCTGTTTCTGTGTTTGAAACTTTGTCGGATTGGGCGTAAATCCTTCCGTTTCGATTTTCTGTTTTTTCTCATCCAGCCGCCGCTGTGCCCAATACTCCGCTTCGGTCACACCCGTTCTGGATGGTGACAGTAAATCGACCTGATGCAGAAATTCGCGGCGGCACAAATCCATGAGGGATTTCTGCAGGTGTTTCAGGTACTCGTTCGTCACATGGTGCTTGTACCCTGCCTTGCAGTCAATGGGTCGCTCCATAAAGGACTGCTTAGGTACATCCAGCTTTCGCAAACTGTTGATTACGATATGTACATGGATATTGCCGCTGCCGTTATGCCCGTCCATGTGGGTACAGACCAATGCCTGATGGCCAGGAAAATTTGTTTTTACATATTCCATGCCTTGGAAAAACCATGCAGGTGAACTGACGATTGCCGACCAGAATCAGCGTATTGCAGAATACCTGGCTGAACATAAAGAGTTCGATTTACAGAAAAAGTATTCTGGCCGTAAGGGTGCAGAAAACGCGAGTGCGGCATTTGACAAAATGATTGATGATGGAGTGGGACGAAAATTTGACTGCATCATTGTAGCATCTATGTATTACTGTGGGCCTGGCTTCCCGGCGGCGCGTCAGTCAATCAAGGAAACTCTCTATGAGACAGGCGTGGATCTGATCGTTCTGGAAGAAGGACTGGATACCAGAACTGCCAGTCGAAAAGAGGTTGAGGACTATTTTGAGGAGAAACGCTGCGAGATGCACGCAGAAATCATGTTTGCATGGAGGAAGAAGCAGGGCGCAGGATTCCGGCTGACCAATTCCGTTCCGTATGGTTATATCCGCAGGAATGGTGAAAGCAACATGGTAAAGGATGAAGAGGTTGCTCCGTATCTGAGCGAAGCTTTTTCCAGATATGCATCGGGACAGAAGATGGGCGATATTGCAAAATGGTTGAATGAACAGAATGTCGAACCACCGATGAGGCACAAAAAAAGAATTCAGGGAAAACCATATGAGGGAGAATCTGATCTGTGGACATCGGATAATCTGAGGGGATTGTTCAGAAATCCAACATATACGGGTGCAACGGCAAACGGAAGCCGTCAGATTATTGCAGAGAACTGCCATGAGCCGTACATGACAAAAGAACAGTTTTATGCGCTTCCTTGCAATATGCAGCAGAGTGAAAACAAAATATCAACTCGGAAAAAATATAAAAAACCGAATCCTCTTGCAAAGCGCATCATTTGTACCTGTGGACATCCACTTTATTGGCATAAGGATAAGAAAACGGGAGCAAAAGCTCATCCGCGGAAACGGATAATGTGTTGGCAATCTCGACAAGAACAGAAAGGCTTGGAACCTTTGTGCCATTTTCGATTTGGACAATGTATTCACGACTGCAGTTGACTTTTGCGGCAAGAACTTCTTGCGTCAGATTCGATTTTGAACGGTAGAAGCTGATTCGTTTTCCTAGAGAAGTACGATTTACGGACATATAGTGATCTTCCTTTCAAATGCCCGCATAAGATACTTTAATTATTTGACTTATAGAGAAATGAATCAAGAGGAACCAAATAGGCAATTTGCATAGAAGTCAGAATTCTTATTTTTTCCCTCTAGCGGAGATGGCTTCTGAGGCCAAAATGTGAACCAACAGTTCACATTTTGAGCAACAAGTGAACTGCTGGTTCACAGAAAAAATCATCTGATAAGAGTATAATAAAAGCATGAAATCAAGCTGCGAAAATAAAGTGGGGAAAACGAAATGGAACGGCTGCTGACACTGTATAGCGAAGTTCAGTCAACGGATGTACGGT
>ERZ773131.2316-NODE-2316-length-12277-cov-6.316888_pt1 | contig 12277 bp, 9 predicted proteins | sample MGYA00511082_ERZ773131 | MGnify/ENA primary metagenome ERZ773131 (study PRJEB29015, sample SAMEA2737813) | human gut metagenome | biome: human gut; feature: human-associated habitat; material: faeces | place: China | collected 2012 ... | reverse complement strand
TGATGAGCGTGGAGCCCGGCTTCGGCGGGCAGAAGTTCATGCCCTCGGCGCTGGAAAAGCTGCGCTGGCTCAAGGAAGAGCGGGCAAAGCGGAGCGCCCGCTACCTGCTGGAAGTGGATGGCGGCGTGGACGACACCACCGCCCCCCTGTGTGTGGAGGCGGGTGCCGATATTCTGGTGGCGGGCAGTGCCGTGTTCGGCGCAGCCGACCCGGCTGCGGCAGTGCGCCGTCTGGCCGCCCTGTGAGAGGTGCCTTACCATGGATGAACGTTTGATCCAGCAGCAGGAGCAGGAGCTTGCAAAGACGGGGCGGTACTATCTGCACGTCTGCTTTATGACCATCCCGCTGCTCTGCATGGCCTGCTTCCTGTACGGTCTGCGGCCCCTGCTGCTCTGCGGCGCGGCGCTGCTCACCGGCAACCTGTGTGACCGCCTGGTCTCCCTGCTGCGCCGCCGCGTGTATCGGGCCGGGGATTTTTCCAACGAGAGCTTTGCCCTCATCATCGCACTGCTCATGCCCGCCACGGTGGACTGGTATGTGGTCATTATGGCGGTGCTGGCCGGTGTCCTCATCGGCAAGGAGGTGTTCGGCGGCTACGGCAGCTATCCCTTCAACCCCGCTGCTGTGGGTTACGCCGTGGCGGCGGTGTCCTGGCCGGAGCAGGTGTTCCGCTACCCCCAGCCCTATATCAACATCCCCCTGTGGGATGCCACCGGCGTGCCGGTGTCCAGCACCATCTCGGATACCCTGCGCAGCGGCGGCAGCCTGAACATCGGCGCAATTTCGCTGGTGCTGGGCGAGTACGCCGCCCCCATGGGCACGGGTGCCGCCCTCATCCTTCTGGCCTGCGGGCTTTTCCTCTGGCTGCAAAAGGATGTCCGTCTGGGCGCTTCTGTCAGCTTTGTGGTCACCTGTGCCCTCATCGCCTTCCTCTTCCCCCGTCAGGTGGGGGTAAACGGCGTGGACATCGCCCTGCGCCTGCAGTGCGTGCGGGACGAGCTGCTGACCGGTGCCATGCTGTTCAGCGCGGTGTTCCTGCTCAACGAGCCCTACACCTGCGCCCACCACCATCTGGGCCGCATCCTGTACGGTGTGCTGGTGGGTGCGATCACCATGGGCTTCCGGTATTACGGCGTGTACGAGACGGGCGTCTGCTTTGCCCTGCTCACGGTCAACAGCATTTCCGGCTGGATGGACCGCACCGAGAGCCGCCTGTATCAGCTGATGCACCGCCCTGCGGCCGGAAAGGAGGGCGCTGAATGAAACGTTCCATTGCAGAACTGATCACCCGTGATCCTGAAAAGTTCGCCCACCATGACCGGGTGTTCAAAAACAACCCCGTTGTCATGCAGGGCATGGGTCTGGCTCCGCTGGTGGTGCTTGCCACCACGGGCAAAAATGCTTTGATGCTGGCCGTGGCTGTGGCCCTGCTGCTCACGCCTTCCCGGATGCTGGCCTGCCTGGTCAGCCGCCTGTTCCCCCTGCGGGATGAGCAGCCCGCCCCGGAAGAGCTGGAGAAAAAGCTGCTGCCCCGGGCGCTGGTGTACAGCGGCAGTGCGGCGGTGGTCTACCTTGCTGCTTATCCCATCCTGAACGCCGTGTTCGGCACCGACCTGCTGATGCTGGGCATCTACCTGCCCATGCTGGTGGTGGAGCCCCTGCTGACCTACCGCTTTGGCCGTGTGCAGGAAACCATGCGCAAGGCTGTCTCCAAGGGTCTGCGCATCACGGTGGGCTACGCGCTCATCCTGTTCATCGTGGGCTGCCTGCGGGAGTGGCTGGCGCTGGGCAGTGTGTTTGGAATCCAGCTCAGCCGCTCTGTCCTGCCCATGGCATCCATGCCGGCAGGTGGTTTCATCGTGCTGGGCGTGGTGTGTGCCGTCTGGCGCGCGCTGGCCCGCAAACACAAGGAATACCTGAAAACTGAGGCGCGCGGCACTCTGGCTGCGCACCCCCGGAAGGAGGTGCAGGATCAGTGAGTGCTGTGATGAATACCATCGGTGTGGCCTTTGCCTACGCCGTGCTGGCCCTGTTTGCCCAGAACGCCATCTTTACCCGTGGTCTGGGCGTGTCGCGCCTGATCCAGCTGGTGGGTGACGAGCGCACCAGCAGCTGGTGGTTTGCCCTGCTGCTCTGTGTTACCCAGACGCTGGTGGCCCCGCTGGCGTATTTTGCGAGCAGCCAGATCGTGGATCTGCCCTACCGTGCCCCGCTCCGCCCGCTGCTCTACCTGGCCTGTGTGGCGGTGGTCTGCATCTTTGAGCACGCCATCCTGCGGGCAGTCAAAGGCCCCCGCAGCGGTCTGCTCATCCGCATCCTGCCCATTGCCGCCGTGAACAGCGGCGTGCTGGGCACCGTGCTGGTGGAGCGTACCCAGAGCTTTACGCTGGCGCAGTCCATCGGCTTTGGCCTGGGCAGCGGCCTGGGCTACCTGCTGGCTGTGATGCTGGTGACCGAGGCGGGCAACCGCCTGCGCAGCAAGGCCATCCCCGAAGCATTTCGCGGCCTGCCCATCACCCTGATCTATATCGGTGTGCTGGCGCTGGCCATCTACGGCTTTACCGGCCATTCCGTGATCCTGTAAGTTGACCCCAAGGAGGGTGGTTGATTATGGCAAGATATCCCAAACGCCAGAAGGTCAAGCGCTACCGGCGCAGCTTTTACACCCGCGAGATGCGGCTGAAAAAGGGCATCGGCATTGCGGTGCTGGTGGTGGCCGTGCTGGCAGCGGCCTGGGTGGCCGCGCCCCATGTGCTGGACTGGGCCACCCACACCTGGTATACCGTGGTGCGGGATCGTGACCTCTCCGCATCCAGTGCTGTCAGCGAGAGTGCATCCTCCGGGACGCAGAGCACCGCTGCCAGCGAACCGGCAGCTTCCTCGGTGCCGGAAAAGGAGCCGGAGCCCGAGGTCAAGGGCACTGATATTGTGACGGGCCTGTGGGCAGAGGTGGATGTGACCACCCTGACCGACGAGGCCGCCATCCGCTCCGCCGCCCGGCAGCTCAAGGCACAGGGCATGACCTATGCCATCCTGACCCTGAAGGACACCGCCGGGCAGGTGTATTACGCCTCCCAGACGGCGGTGGGTGCCGCCAATGCAGCCCCCACGCAGGTCGAGCTGACGAGTGTGGCATCCATCTTCAAGGAGGAGGGGCTGGTGCCGGTGGCTGCGCTGACTGCCTTCCGTGACCCTGCCGGTGCCCGGGCCGACCGCGCTCTGGCCATCCGGTATCAGGGGCAGGAGTACCTCTGGCTGGACAACAAGGCTTCCGCCGGAGGCAACCCCTGGCTGAACCCCTACGCCGCGGAGACCGTGCAGTATATCGGTGATCTGATCACCGAGGTGCACGCCGCCGGGTTTGATCAGGTGCTGCTGGAAAATGTCCGGTTCCCCTCGTCCACCAGCGCCAAGCAGGACTATGGCACCACCAACGGTGTGGACCGTGCCGGGCAGCTGACTGCGGATATCGCCGCCTGGCAGGCCCGCTTCGGAGATACGGTGACGCTCTGGTACGGTTATTCGCTGGCCGAGGTGACCGGTTCCTCCAGCCAGCTGGGAGCCCCTGCGGCCCAGCTGGGCGTGAAGAACCTGCTGGTGAAGGTCCCGTCCTCCTCTACGCTGGATGCAGCGGCCCGGGAGGAGCTGACCCTCTCCCTGACCGAGGCAGGTGTGGAGCATGTGGTCATCCGGGACGATGCCGCCAGCTATTTTGAGTGATCCCTGCGTTTTTGTGAGAGGGAGGAAAGTATTATGAACAAAACACCCTGTTTTTCCCCGGCGCACATCCTGCTGCCGTCGGAACAGATCCCGGTGGGGCAGTGGGGCTGTGTGGCCTGCGATCAGTTCACCAGTGACCGCTCCTATTGGGAAAAGGCTGCGCAGGCCGCCGCAGGCGGCCCCAGCACACTGGACCTGATCCTGCCGGAGGTCTATCTGGAAGAGGATGACGTGGATGCAAGGATCAGTGCCATCCATGCGGCCATGGACGATTACGCCCGGAACGTGCTGACCCGCGCGGTGGACGGCTTCATTTATGTGGAGCGCACCGAGCAGAGCGGCCGGGTGCGGCAGGGCCTTGTGGGCAGGATCGACCTGGAGGCATACAGCTATGCCGAGGGTGCGGTGCCTGCCATCCGCCCCAGCGAGCACACCGTGGAAAGCCGCATCCCGCCCCGCATGGCGGTGCGCCGGGGGGCAAGGCTGGAAACGCCCCATATTATGATGCTGGCCGATGACCCCGGCTGCACCCTCATCGAGCCCATCGGCGAGAAGAAGGAGCAGCTGCGCAAGGTCTACGAGGGCGACCTGATGCTGAACGGCGGCCACATTGCCGGCTGGGCAGTGGAAGATCCCGCCCTGCTGGCCCAGATCGACAGCGCCCTGAACGCTCTGGGCAGCCAGGAGGCCTTTGATGCCCGGTATCCCCAGGCAAAGGGCGGCGCGCCCCTGACGCTGGCCGTGGGCGACGGCAACCATTCGCTGGCTTCCGCCAAGGCCTGCTGGGAGGAGCTGAAAAAGACCCTGACCCCGGAGCAGCAGCTGACCCACCCGGCCCGCTGGTGCCTGGCTGAGGTCTGCAATGTCCACTCTCCGGCCATTGAGATCGAGCCCATCCACCGTGTCCTTTTCAATGTGGACTGCGGTGCCGTGCTGCTGGCCCTCATCGCGTGGAGCGATTCCCACGCGGCAGGCATCTGCTTCGGCGATGCAAAACAGCAGTCCTTTACGCTGGCAGGCCCCCATGTGGCCAATGTGCTCAGCTTTGAACATCCCGTTGCCCCGCTGACCGTGGGCACCATTGACGCATTCATTGAGTATTTCATGGCCCGCCACATCGAGGCCCGGGTGGATTATGTCCACGATGAGCCCGCTGTCCGCGCCCTGTGCAGGCAGGGAGGTGTGGCTTTCCTGATGCCGCCCTTTGAGAAGAGCGACCTGTTCAAGGGCATCGTTATGGGCGGTGTGCTGCCTCGCAAGACCTTCAGCATGGGGCACGCAGAGGAAAAGCGCTATTATATGGAATGCAGAAACATTTTAGGTGAAGAATGACATTTAACGAACTGAATCTTTCCGCGCCTGTGCTGCGTGCTGTGGCACAGGCGGGCTATGAATCCCCCTCGCCCATTCAGGCGGCGGCCATTCCGCCGGTGCTGGCCGGGAGGGACTTGATGGGCTGCGCCCAGACGGGTACCGGCAAGACGGCTGCCTTTGCGCTGCCCATGCTCGACCGCCTGACTGCCAGCGCGCCCCGCAAAAAGGGTGCCATCCGCGCCCTGATCCTGACCCCTACCCGGGAGTTGGCTTTGCAGATCGGCGAGAGCTTTGAAGCCTACGGCAAGTATCTGACCCTGCGCAGCACCGTCATCTTTGGCGGTGTGGGTCAGGCTCCGCAGGTCGCAGCCCTGAAAAAGGGCGTGGACATCCTCATTGCCTGCCCGGGCCGCTTGAACGACCTGGTGGGGCAGGGGCTGCTGGACCTCTCCAACATTGAGATCTTTGTTCTGGACGAAGCCGACCGGATGCTGGATATGGGCTTTGTCCACGACGTGAAAAAGGTGATCGCCAAGCTGCCCAGGCAGCGCCAGAACCTGATGTTCAGCGCCACCATGCCCAAGGAGATCGAGCAGCTGGCCGCAGGCATCCTGCACGACCCGGCCTTTGTCAAGGTAGACCCGGTGTCCAGTACGGTGGACCGCATCCAGCAGAGCCTGTATTTTGTGGAGAAGGGCAACAAGAAGTTCCTGCTGCCCTGGCTCATCAAAAACCTGAAGCCTGAGGTGGTGAACGCGCTGGTGTTCAGCCGCACCAAGCACGGGGCCGATAAAATCGCAAAAGACCTGAACAAGCAGGGCATCCCCGCTGCCGCTATCCACGGCAACAAGAGCCAGACCGCTCGCGTGACAGCGCTGGAGGATTTCAAGGCGGGCAAGACCCGGGTGCTGGTGGCGACCGATATCGCCGCCCGTGGCATTGACATCAGTGAGCTGTCTCATGTGTTCAACTACGACCTGCCCGAGGTGCCCGAGACCTACGTCCACCGCATTGGCCGCACGGCCCGTGCCGGAGCCGACGGCACTGCCGTCAGCTTCTGCGCCCCGGAGGAAAAGGAATATCTGGCCGGGATCGAAAAGCTGAACCGCCGCCAGATCCCGGTCGTCTCCGGCCATCCCTGGGACGGCGTGCCCGCCCCTGTCAAGGCTGCGCCCCCGGTGCGGGGCAAAAAGCCCAAGGCGGAAGCAGAGCAGCCGGAAAAGCCTGTGAAGGCAGAGCAGCCTGCCAAAGCAGAAAAGGCAGCCAAGGCCGAAAAGCCCGCTGCCCCCAAGAAGGAAAAAGCGGCTGCAAAACAGCCCAGCCCCAAGAATACCGAACCGAAAGAAGGAACATCCATGGAGGAAAACCAGAAGCGCACTTCCGGCGGCCGCAGTGAGAACCGCCGCTCCAATAACAGCCGCACCCGCCGCGAGGGCAATGCCCAGCAGCCGGCCAACCGCGGCAGTAATGCTCAGCCTAAATTCGACCCCCACTTTGTGAGCGCCCCGGAGGCTACCCCCCTGCGCCCGGTCAAAAAGGCTCCGGCTGCGCAGCCTGCTGCAAAGCAGACTGCTCCGGCCCAGAACGGCCAGCGTCAGCGCGGCGGTCAGCCTGCCCGTGCCGAGCAGCGCACCGACCGCAATGATCCGCGCACCGAGCAGCGGGCAGAGCGGAATGCGCGCAATGCCCGCCCGGCCCAGAACGGCCAGAGCCAGCAGAGCAGCCGCAATAATCGCAATGCAGTGCAGAGCAGCCGCCCGGACCGCCCCGCCAAGAGCGAGGCACCCCGCGGCCGCAGTCGGAACACCGCCCCCGCACGGGACGAGGACCCGGGCCTGATGCTGATCAGCCGCCGCCCGCCCCAGCAGAAGTTCACCAACTTTGAAGAGTATATGACCGCCCACGGCGGTGCCACCGCACCCATTGAGGATCACACCGATGAAACCTGAGCCGTTTGCCCCCTGGCAGTGCCCGCTCTGCGGCGAACCCCTGACCGGGGACACTGCCCTGAAATGCGGCAGGAACCACAGCTTTGACCGGGCGAAAGAGGGGTACTGGCACCTGCTGCCGGTGCAGAGTATGCGCACCAAGGCCCCGGGCGACAGCAAAGAGATGGTCGCCGCCCGCCGTGCCTTCCTGAACGCCGGGTATTACGGCATCTTCGGCCGGGCGCTGGGTGAACTGTGCCTTGCGTACGGCGCTGCCGCCGGGGCAGATGCACCGCTCCACCTGCTGGATGCGGGCTGCGGCGAAGGCTGGTACGACCGCTGCATGGCACAGGCCTTTGCGCAGGCGGGCCGGCCGGTGCAGCTGGCGGGCGTTGATATCGCAAAGCCTGCGGTGCGTCTGGCCGCAAAGGCACTGCCTGCCGCAAAATACGCGGTGGCATCCAGCTTTGCCCAGCCTGTCCGCACCGGATGGGCCGACCTGCTGCTCAACTGCTTCTCGCCCTTTGCACAGGAAGAGTTCCGGCGTGTGCTGCGCCCGGGCGGACGGATGATCTATGTTGTGCCCGGTGCGGAACACCTCTACCAGATGAAGGCTGTCCTCTACGACACGCCCTATAAAAATCCGGTGCAGGAGGTGGCCTATGAGGGCTTCCGCCCCATTGGGGAGCGGGAAGTCTCGGGCAGCATCACGGTGCCTGCCGGGCAGCTGGAGGCGCTGTTCGCCATGACCCCCTATTACTGGAAAACGCCGCGGGATGGCGCAGCCCGCCTGGCCGCCCTGCCCGAGCTGACCACGGACATCGCGTTCCGCTTCCTTGTGTTTGAAAAAGAGTGATCGAAAAGCCCCCGGCCTGTGAGGATACAGGCCGGGGGCTTTTTGCGTGCAGAAAACAGGGTCACATCGCGATCCAGCCCAGTGCGTTGGCGACCGAGCTGGCCAGGATGATAGCCGCGAAGATGGGGCAGAGATACCGGAGCATAAAGTTGAACACCGGTTTGCGGCGGAAGGGCTGACCTTCCCGCGTGACCTCTTCCTCGATCTTTTCCACACCGACGATCCGGGAGACCAGCAGGCAGGTGGCAATGGCCGCAATGGGCATCATCACCGAGTTGGTCAGGAAGTCGAAGAAATCGAGGAACTGCATCCCGAACACGGTCACACTGGCAAGGGGGCCGTAGCCCAGCGCGGAAAGGCTGCCCAGTGTGATCATAATACAGCCGATGAGGATGGTGGAGCGGGTGCGGTCCCAGCCCAACTCGTCCTCAAAGGTAGAAACAGCACTTTCGGTCAGGGCAATGGAGCTGGTGAGGGCCGCGAACAGCACCAGCACAAAGAAGAGCACGCCTACGGCAGTGCCCATGCCCATGCTGGCAAAGACCTTGGGGATGGTAATGAACATCAGGGCCGGGCCCGCCTGCAGGGTGTCAGGGGCGCCGCCCGAAAAAGCGAACACGGCGGGAATGATCATCAGGCCCGCCATGATGGCAATGGCGGTGTCGAAGATCTCCACGTTTTCCGTGGACTGCTCAATGGACACGTTCTTTTTCATGTAGGAGCCAAAGGTCACCAGGATGCCCATGGCAATGGAGAGGGAGTAGAACATCTGCCCCATGGCGGAAACCACGGTCATCCACGAGAAGTTGGCCGGGTTGGGCACCAGAAAATACTTTACGCCTGCCAGTGCGCCGGGCCGTGTAACCGAGTAGACGGCAATGACCACCGAGAGCACCACCAGCACCGGCATCATCACCTTGGAAACGCACTCCACACCGTTGCGCACGCCCGCAAAGATGATGCCCAGCGTGATAAAGGCGAACAGCAGGAACGAGATCTCGGCCAGCAGACCGTTGGAGATGAAGCCGGAGAAATACCCGTCCGATGCCAGCGCGCTGCCATGGCCGGTGAGATACTGGGCCAGATAGTGGATGACCCAGCCGCCGATGACCGAATAATAGGGGACGATCAGGATGGGGATGACGGCGTTGATCCAGCCGCCGAACGCCAGTCCCTTCCCTTTGCCAAAATGGCTGTAAGCGCCCACCGGGCTTTTGCGGGTCATCCGGCCCAGCGCCGTTTCGGCAATGATCATGGTGTAGCCAAAGGTGACAGCCAGCAGGATGTAGATGAGCAGAAAAATGCCGCCGCCGTATTTTGCGGCCAGATACGGGAAGCGCCAGATGTTGCCCAACCCGACCGACGCACCGGCGGCGGACAGCACGAATCCGAGTTTGCCGGAAAACGCGCTGCGCTTGTGGTGAGTTTCCATGTTTTTTTCCTCTTTTCCAATTGATAAACTCAAGTGTAACATAGAAGAAACGGGATTTCAACGAATCGCAGGCGTTTCACCGGTGGAGAGATTTCAGGCGAAAGGTGAAGAAAAGTGAATCATTTCCTGGTAAAGGGCTCCATGCCGTGCTCCTCGGGGGTGTAGTATTCCATCAGGGAAATGTAGTTTTCCGGGTGGTGGCAGAACGCCGCGCGCAGAACGCTGTCCAGCTCGCCCCGGGCGGTGAGCAGACGGATGATGTACTGGGCCACCATCTGCACCACATCGGTCTCGATGCCGTAGCACAGGCCGACCGCCAGCACCGGGATCAGGATCTGCCGGGCCAGCAGGGGCACGTTCTGGCCGTACCGCTCAAGGATGGGCCGGCTCATGGTGGAGGCAGCCCAGACGCTGCCCACGATCTGCCAGTAATCGATCTCTTTCATGTGGGAAAGGGTCTGCAGCCGCTCCACGATCTCACCGTCGCTGAGGATGTAGCCCTCGACCACCTCTTTTTCGGAGCGGATAAAGGCACACTGGATCATGTCCATGATGGCGGTTTCGTACTTCTGGTGGAAATTTTCCCGGGAAACGCAGAACTTGGCCACGATGTCGATGAGGGCACTGGTGTCCTCGGCGGTGGCAAGGCTGCTGACCACCAGCGGCGTGGGGCCGAATTCCGCCCCTAGTGCATCCAGGTCGGCCAGCTCTTCGGCGTTCCGGGTGGCGGGCAGAAAGCGGTCACAGCCGTTGCGGTGGTAGCCCCAGGCAGCGGGCAGCACCCGGGCCACCGCATCGCCGCTGGAAATGATGCTGAAGATGTTGCTCTCGGGCCAGCTTTCCAGCAGGGTGCCGTCCGGGGCGTGATTGGCATCGAAATCCTGCTGCAGGTCAGGCCGGTCGGCGGCAGTCAGGGCCGCAGGCACCGCAAAGCCGTAGGCATAGATGTTCTCCCGCCCCAGCTGGGGCAGCTCCCGGGCGATCTTTGCCGCCAGCAGATTTGCGATAATGGAGCCGCGGCTGTAGCCGCCCAGCCAGAGCTTGAAGGCACCGCTCTGCCCGGCCCGGGCCAGATAGGCCTTGAGGGACGCAAACACCGCCGCCACGGGCGTGACAAAGCCGGTGTGCGCGCTGGTATCGCCCATGTGGAAGTTGCTGGCCCACTCGCCGCCGTAGCCGCCGCCCCGCAGGATAAGCGCCACAAGGGTGGTGCGCTGGCCGTTCAGGGTCAGGGTCTTGCGGGCCAGCGAGTAGCCCACAAAGTCCCCGGCCCGGCCGGTGTCGAGGTCGTAGTTGCAGAACAGCGCGTCCCCGAAGCCCAGGGCCTCGTAGGCGGCAGCAATGTGGGCTTCCCGCCCCACGGAGCCGTTGACCCAGTATTCCGCATCGCTGGCTATGGTGTTGGCCGCAGCGCAGACCAGACCCAGCGTTGCCAGTGCCAGCTGGTGGTCATATTGGGTGGCCGGGTAGGTGAAAAAGCTGTCGGAGTAATAGAACGTGTGGGTCAGGTCGCAGCCGCTCAGGTCACTGCGGATGCCAATGGCGTAGCGGCCATCCGGTACTGCGCGTCCCACGGAGCTCTGCCCGGCGGCCCGGACCATCAGCCCGGGCAGCAGAGTGCTGCCGGCCGCAAACCCCAGCACCTTGCAAAAACTTCTTCGATCCATAATTTTTCCCCTCAAAAACCAGAATGGATTTTTTCTTAGTATACCGTATCCCGGGCGGGGATACAATCCAAAGTTTTCCGGGCGGCAAAAAACGGGCCGGTGTTGCGCACACCGGCCCGTTATGTTACACTGTTGTTCAGTCCAGATCCTTGCAGCACTCCACGATGTGGTGGAACATCTGCTCCACGGCGGGAGCCATGGCGGTGGGACGCTGGACGGCCAGACCCACCACACGGTCCTCCTCGGGCTCGATGGGGTAGATCTTGACCGCTGCCGTGCAGTTGCGCAGCAGCATCCGGGGCATGATGGAAATACCCAGGCCTGCCTCGACCATGGCAATGTTCGACTGGTCATCGATGACATGGCAGCGGCGCTCCGTTGAGATGGAATACTTCTTGAGGAACTGACGCATCTCCGCGTCGGTGGCATCCCACTGCACAACAAAGTTCTGCCCGTTCATCAGGGCGGGGGTCATCACGCCGTTGGGCGGCTCGGGCCAGTCCATGGGGGTGATGCAGAGCAGCGGCTCGTGGAACAGCTCGGTCAGAACAAACTCCTCCCGGCAGTTGTTGGAGAGGAAGGCGATGTCCACCTGACCGGTGCGCAGCCACTCCTTGACATCGTCGTAGGTGCCCTGATAGACCTCGACTTCGATCTGGGGGTAGTGGTCCATAAAGCCCTTGAGGATGCTGGGCAGCAGCCCGGAGCAGATCGAGTTGAAGGCACCCAGCTTGACCTTGCCTTTTTCCAGGCCGTTCAGGCGGGCAATGCTCTGCTGCAGGGCCTCGTCGCTGTTCAGCACCGCACGGATGGAGGGGTACAGCGAAGCGCCGTAGCTGGTCATGGTAACGCCGTTTTTGCCGCGATTGAATAAGGTAAAGCCCAGCTCGGCCTCCATCACGGCGATGGCGTGACTGATGGCCGAGGGGGTCAAATGCAGCTGCTGAGCCGCCTTGTTAAAGCTGCCCTGCCGTGCAACTGCGTCGAAAATCTCATAAGAAAACAGCGTCATTCCCAATGCCTCCTTCCGGTCTGATCTGGTTCGGAGACGCTCGATCCTCTGTGAATCTTTTTCATCTTTGATTTGAGATAGTTCAATTATCTTCTTGATTTTACTATCCCGTGCCCGTCCTGTCAAGCATTTTGGGCTGATTTGTGCACGCTCTGTGCAGATTTTGCGGCAGCAGACGCAGGAAATGCCACCTTTCCGCCGTTATAGTTCTTATAACGATTTTTTACAAACTGACCGAGGTGTTTTTTATGACCGCACTTTCCCCGCGCTGCAGCTTCAGCGGCACCGCCCTTAAAACCATTGCCTGCATCACCATGCTGGTGGACCACATCGGCGCGTCCTGCATCG
>ERZ773131.2313-NODE-2313-length-12283-cov-9.433759_pt1 | contig 12283 bp, 11 predicted proteins | sample MGYA00511082_ERZ773131 | MGnify/ENA primary metagenome ERZ773131 (study PRJEB29015, sample SAMEA2737813) | human gut metagenome | biome: human gut; feature: human-associated habitat; material: faeces | place: China | collected 2012 ... | reverse complement strand
CGCCTGCAAGACTCGCTGCTTGCGTGCATCCATCGTCATAGCGCCTGCCTCCTTTGTTTGCTTTTCGTTCTTTAGCACTCCATCTTCCTGAGTGCTAAGACCATTATATTCAATTTTCCGGCGCTGTCAATAGGTTCGCAGAAAAGTTTTGAAAGATTCACAAATTATACATCTCTCTCAAATCAAAATTGGCCAAGCCGGAAAATCGGATCAGCGTTTGCGCCCACTGGCGCACCGTCCGATTTTCCGGCTTGGCCTTCTTCCTTTATAATGTTATTCTTCCATTTGTTTAGCCAGAAACGCCGCCGCAACGGCTATCGCCTTTTGCTGGGCAGCGTCTGGCTGGGCGCTCTTGTCCTCGGTCAAAAGCCCCACCGCGCCGGTCACATCCCCCGCCGCGATGATGGGGCTGACGCAGAGCAGCACCCGCTGGGCCCCCTCGCAGGGCAGCAGGGTCTTCTCCGCCTCGCCCTCGCTGGCGTAGGGCTTGCGGCCGTCCATCAGCCTTTCCAGCGGCTGACTGACGCTGCGGTCGATGAGGTCCCGCCGCCCGGCACCGGACGCCGTGAGGATGCGGTCCCGGTCGCAGACGAAGGCCGTCAGTGCGAAACTCTTGCTCAGCGCATCGACGTACTGGGTCGTCACGCCGCTCAGCTCCCCCACCGGCGAATACTTTTTGAAGATGACCTCTCCCTCTCCGGTCGTGAAAATTTCCAGCGGGTCGCCCCGGCGGATACGCTGGGTGCGGCGGATCTCCTTCGGGATGACCACCCGCCCCAGTTCGTCGATGCGGCGCACGATGCCTGTCGCTTTCATAGCACATTCTCCCTTTCTCTGTTCGGCGTTTCCTTTGTTCCCAGATTTCGTTTTCTGTGGTTATTTTGTGGTAAGAGAAAGAGAATTATTCAATCTCAGATTTTCTGCTTGATGCTCCGGCTGCTCCCGGTTTTTTGTTTGTCTTCATACATCCGCTGATCGGCAAGGATGCGCAGCTCCCGCACGTCGGCGCTGTCCGCCGGGTAACAGACCACGCCGCAGCTGGTGCTGATGTCGATGGTCTGCCCCTCCAGCACATAGGTCTGGCGGATGATCGATTTGATGGTTTCCATCCGATGCGCACACCATTCTGCGTCCACTTCGCCGTTGACGATAAGGGCGAACTCGTCGCCGCCGATGCGGAAGGCGTAGTCCGTGTTCCGCACACAGCTCCGCAGCCGGCCCGCCACCGCTTTGAGCAGTTGGTCGCCGACGTCATGGCCGTAAGTATCATTCACCGGCTTGAACCGGTCAAGGTCGAGGTAGAACAGCACAAAAGGCTCGCCCTGCTGTTCCTTTTCTTTCAGGGTCGTATTGAAGCACCGCTCGTTGAACAGGCCGGTCAGGCCGTCGCTGTTGGCAAGGCCCTCCATCTTTTTGCGCTCGCTGGCCTCCGCACGCAGGGCGTGTTCCTTTTCCTCCACTTCCTGCCGGGCGTTGATCCGGACAAACCGCACCAGCGTGAACACAATGCCCGCCATCAATGCGATCAGCAGCAGGATGGTCGCCGTCTGGATCTTCCGCATCCCGGCGTCCACCACGCTCCGGTCCACGATGCCGACGATGCTCAGGCTCTGAAAACCCACCGGCTGATAGACCAGATAATAGCTCTTGCCCTCATAACGGTACGCCACACTGCCCCGGCCGCTGTTCTGCACGTCTTCGCGCATCTTGGCTAAGGCATTGGTGTTGACCTGTGCGTTCTGCTCCAGAAAATCAAACAGGTTTTCCATCCGGGGCTCGATCTCACTCTTCGGCTCTTCGGAGAGCATGATATCACCCGACGGATAGATGATGTAGCAATCGCTCTGGCCGTTGTAGGCGTGCCCGCCGATCATCTCTTCCAGCGTCTCGTTGTCGTAGCTGACAGCGATGCAGGTGTAGGTCTCGCCGTCCACTTTCACCGGCTCAATGGGTACCGTGAACACGACCCGGCGCTCCCCGTTTTTCATGGTATAGCTGCCCACACAGGGAAGTCCGGTGATGTACATTTCGGAAAATGCGCCCCAGATGTGCTTAGCCGAGCCATGGCCGCTCTCGGCATCCAGATAGGTGCAGTCTTCGTTGAACAAGTACAGGCCGCTGTATTTCCATGTAGGCTTCTGTTGGTTGAACAGGCACAGACTGGCCCGGACCGCCTCCCCGTCGGCGTCATCCTGCAGATTGCTGCCCCACTCGCTCAGCACGTTCCAGTTCCGCTGGGCGAACATGGTGAAGGTCTTGTCCACCTGCTCATAGGTCTCCAGAAGGTTTTTGGTGCTCTCGGTGTAAAACTGGTGCTGGACATAGATCATATACCCCACGATGCCCACCACAAGCACGGCAGCCAGCAGGATCGACAGCGTGATCTTCTCTTTGCTCCTCTTCATATTCCACGCCTTCTTTTGCGATGCTTCGTTTATTTTTTACTGATTCAGCTTTTTCTCGAAAGGCGGCTAAGATTTCTTTACCGTTTTTTCAATAAAAATTTACCAAAACCAGTGATTTTTGTCAATGGCATTTTTCCTGTTTTCCCGAAGGGACTGGTCGTTTTTTTCGGTTTATGCTATACTGGGATCGAATCCGGGACATCCCCGAACCAAGGAGCGTTTCATGCAACAGATCGTAATTTTAGGCGGCGGTGCTGCGGGTATGGCGGCCGCGCTGGCGGCGGCACAGGCGGCGGGCAGCGCGGCCCGCATCACCCTGCTGGACCGCAACCCCCGCTGCGGCAAAAAGCTGCTGGCAACCGGCAACGGCCGCTGCAACCTCGACAACACCGGCATCGCGCCGGAGTGCTATTTCACCGCCGACCCCAAGGCACTGGCCCCGCTGCTGGCGGCGGTGGAGCGGAGCGCCCCGCTGGAGTGGTTCCGGGCGCTGGGCCTTTACACCCGCACCGACGAGGCCGGGCGGGTCTACCCTTACTCGAACCAAGCCGCCGATGTGCTGGCCCTGCTGGAAGGGCAGATGGCCCGCCTCGGCGTAGAGGTGCGGACCGGCTGCACTGTAAATACCATCAGCCAGAACCGGAACGGTTACACCGTCCTCTTCGACAGCGCCGAGCGCAGTAACGAGACACTCCACGCTGATGCCGTCATCTGTGCGCTGGGCGGCAACGCAGGCCCTCAGTTCGGCACCGACGGCTTCGGCACCAAGTTCGCCGCCCAGTGCGGCGGGAAGCTGGAGCCGCTCTACCCCTGCCTGACCGCCTTGCAGGTGGCAAAACCGAACCGATCCCTTGCGGGCATCCGGGCCAAGGCCGCAGCCTCCCTGCTGGACCTCGACCGGCACACCACCCTCGCCGCCGAGACGGGCGAGGTACAGTTCACCGAATACGGCCTGTCCGGCATCTGCATCATGCAGCTTTCCGGTCTGCTGGCCCCCAAGCGCGGGCCCAAGCGCCCGGCCGTGGAGCTGGACCTCTTCCCCGCGCTGGACGAAGCGGCCCTGACGGCCCTGTTCGCAGGGCGGGTGTCCCTGCTGCCCGGCAAGACCCCCTCCGATTTCTGGACGGGGCTGCTGAACCCGAAGCTGGGCAAGGCGCTCTGGGCCGCAGCCCATCTGCCGGACAAGCCCCTGAACACCCTGCCCGATGCCGCGTGGCAGGTGCTGGCCAACACCGCAAAGCACTGGCTCTTCGAGGGGCTGACCCCCTGCGGATGGAAACAGGCCCAGACCACCGGCGGCGGTCTGAGCCTGACAGAGCTGGAACCCAGTTTTCAATTCAAGGGCTGCCCCGGCCTCTACTTTGTGGGCGAAACGCTGGACTGCGCCGGAATGTGCGGCGGCTTCAACCTCCACTGGGCCTTCGGCAGCGGCATCACCGCCGGGCGGGACGCGGTGCGCTGGCTGTCAGCGGCGCGACATCCCGCCCATAAAAAACGCGGGCAGCGTAATTCCGGGTGATCCGCGCCACCGTGCCGGAAAGCCCCGCCACGCCCACGAGGTTGGGCAGCATCATCAGCCCATTGAACGTGTCGGACAGGTCCCACGCGAGGTCGAGCTTCATCACCGCGCCCACCACGATGACCCCCACGAACACGGCCTGATACGCCCCGCCGGCCCGCGGCCCCAGCAGGTAGCTGACCGCCTTGGTGCCGTACTGGCTCCATCCCAACACTGTGGAGTAGGCGAACAGTAAGATCGACACCGCGATGAACTTGGGCCCGAAGCTGCCGAAGACGGTGGAAAAGGCTTTGCCCACCAGCGCGGAACCCACGACCCCGGCGGCGGCGCGGCCTGTTTCCAGATCCACCAGACCCGACGTCAGGATGACAAGGGCTGTCAGGGTGCAGACCACAAGGGTGTCCGCAAAGACCTCGAACAGCCCCCACATCCCCTGCTGCACCGGCTCGGTGACGTTGGAGGACGAATGCACCATGACCGACGCGCCGAGACCCGCTTCGTTGGAAAAGGCCCCCCGCTTGAACCCCCACGTCACGGCGCGGGCCACGCCGCAGCCCAGCACTCCGCCGCCCGCCGGGGCCAGCCCGAAGGCCCCCCGGAAGATGGCCGCGAAGGCCGCCGGGACGGCAGAAGCGTGGACCAGCACCACCACCAGCGCCCCGCCGAGGTAGAACAGGGCCATCAGCGGCACGACCCGCTCCGCCACCGCCGCCACCCGCTTGAGCCCGCCGAAGATCACCGCCGCCGAACATCCGGCCAGCACCACCCCGGTGGCCAGTTCCGGCACCCCGAAGGCGGCGCGCAGGTTCCCCGCGATGGAATTGATCTGGCTCATGTTCCCTATGCCGAAGGACGCCAGCACACAGGAGGCTGCAAACAGCACGGCCAGCACCCGGCCCAGCTGCTTGCAGCCTTTTTTGCGCCCCAGCCCGTCGGCGAGGTAGTACATCGCGCCACCCTGCCACGCGCCCTCCTCATTCTTGTGCCGGTAAAAGATGCCCAGCACGTTTTCGGAAAAGCTGGTCATCATGCCGAGGAGGGCCATGACCCACATCCAGAACACCGCCCCCGGCCCGCCGCTGAGGATGGCCGTTGCCACCCCCACGATGTTGCCGGTGCCGATGGTGGCCGCCAGCGCGGTGCACAGGCTCTGGAACTGGCTGATCGCTTGATCGTCGGTGCCCGTGTGGGCGGTCACGCTCCGGTCGGTGAAGATGGCCCCGATGGTCTGCCGCATCCAGTACCGGAAGTGCACGAGCTGGAAAAAGCCCGTCCGCACCGAGAGCATCACCCCCGCCCCGAAGAGCAGTGCCAGCCCCAGCGGCCCCCACACGACCCCATTGACCGCGCCGTTGACGGCAGTAATGGTCTCCAACATCGCAAGATCCCCCCTGCCACACTGTATGGCAGAGGGGATCGTTGTATGCGCCGGGATCGTTTTTTGTATAATCCGCCCTTTGCCGGGCCATCCTTTCGGTATCATTTGCAAAAAGGAGGGGGCAGGATGCACAAGGGAGGTTGGAGGCCGTTCTGGGCTGCGCTGGGGGCGGCGTTGCTGGTGCTGCTGCCCCTTGTGGGCGGCACGGTGCTGCTCACCCGCCGGATGCTGCACACCCAGCTCCTTGCCCAGACCGCCGAACCTCAGCAGGGCGTGCCCATCACGCTGCCCAAGGAGGACGACCGGATGACGGTGCTGCTCTGCACTGCCGGGGAGCAGCCGGGCTTTCTGCTCCTCTACCTGAACGCCCCGCAGAACGTCTGCGGCCTCTTGGCCGTGCCGGGGGAGCTGACCGTGCCCTTCGGGGATGGGGAAGCGTCCCTCACCCGCTGCTACGCGGCGGCGGGCCCGGCGCGGTGCCGCCAAGCCCTGCTGGAAACGCTGGCCCTGCCGGAGGATACCTTTTATCTGGCTCTTTCCCCCGCCGTGCTGGAAAAGCTGGCGTCCCGCTACGGGGCCGTGCGGGTGGGGTTCTCCGGGGCATTCACCACCGAAGAGCTGGCCGCCCTCGGCCAGACCGGCAATGTCCAGACCCTCAGCGCGGGGGAAGCCTCCGCCTTTCTGACCGGCCTCGACGAAACCGGGCGCATCCCGCCTGCCCACCGGGCCGCGGCACGGGCCGCAGTGTGGGACGCCTTTTTCCGGCAGGATCTCGAACTGCTCCCCGCCTCCCTGCCGGACGCCCTCCGGGCCCAGAGTTCCGCCCTGCTGACGGACTTCACCGCGCAGGACTACGCCCGCCTCGGCGAGATTCTGGAGTTCCTCGCCAACCGCGCAGCCCCCATCCGGGCCGACGCCCTGCCCGGCGCATGGGACCGGGCCAGCGGCACTTATTCGGTCACGGAAGCCTCCCGCGCGGCGGTGCAGACTTTCCTCAACGTTTCGCCCACCGACGAACAGACATCGTCCGCCAGCGAGCCGTAACCCAGCACGAATGTTCCCGCAAGGCCGGGCGTTTCGCCGGTCAGGTCAAAATCGCTCAACAGACTCAGCCGCACCCCCTGCTGTGCCGCCGCCACCCGAAGGGCCGGGTCCGGCGGGGCCTGTTTCACCTCAGCCAGCAGGTGCAGCCCCGTGTGCAGCCCGGCCAAGGTCAGCTCACCGGGGGCAAAAGCCCCGTTCAGCGCCTTGGTCAGCGCGTCCCGCCGGGCCTTGTAGGCCACCCGCTCCCGCGCCAGATGCCGGGTAAAGTACCCCTCGGTGATGAACCGGGCCAGCGTCTGCTGCTCGAACCGGCTGACCGTGCTGGAATAAAGCCGGTAAGCCGCCCGCCACGCCGGAAGGAGCTGCACCGGCAGCACCATATAGGCGATGCGGATGCTGGGGGCAAGGCTCCGGGAGCAGGTGGAGAGATAGATCACCGGGCCGTCGGCCCCGGCCATCCCCTGCAAGCTGGGCAGTGGGCGGGTGTCGAACCGGAACTCGGAGTCGTAGTCGTCCTCGATGATGTACCGCTCCCCCGGCTTGCGGGACGCCCAATGGAGCAGCTCCGCCCGCCGCCCGGCGGGCATGGTGACCCCCGTGGGGAACTGGTGGCTTGGGGTGACGTAGCAGACCGCCGCGCCCGACCGGGTCAGTGCCTCGATGGACAGGCCGTCCTCGTCCACAGGCAGGCAGCAGCAGGGCACGCCGTTGTTTTCCAGCACCCGCTTGGCGCGGGGGTAGCCGGGGTTTTCCACCGCCGCTGCACCGGGCAGCAGCGGGGCCAGCAGCCCCAGCAGGTATTCCAATCCGGCTCCCACCACGATCTGTTCCGCGCTGCACCGCACGCCCCGGTACTCTTCGAGGTAGCCGGCCAGCGCTCGCCGCAGTTCGAGATCGCCCTGCGCGTCGCCGTGGGTCAGCAGCTCCGGCGAGGAATAGAGCAGCTCCTTTTGGAGCCGCGCCCATGTCCGGAACGGGAAGAGCGCCGGGTCCACCCCCCGCGTGGAGAGATCATAGCGGACGGGCCTTTCCGGCTGGGCCGCCGGGGGCAGCGGGGCCGGGGCGGCGGGCAGGGTCTCCGGCCGGACGGGCAGGGCCAGATACTCCTGTACATAAAAACCGCTGCGCTCCCGCGATTCCAGATACCCTTCCGCCGCCAGAAGCTGATACGCGGCGTCCACCGTGTTGACCGACACCGACAATTCCGCCGCCAGCCGCCGCTTGCCGGGCATCCGAGTGCCCGCCGGGATGGCCCCGGTGCGCATTTCCTCCGCAAGGCTATCGTAGAGCTGTTCGTACAGCGGCACCGCCGAGGCCGCATCCAGCGCTGTTGTCAAGTGGAACACAAAACCCCTCCTCTTTTTGGGCAGTCTCCCAAACTGACCCCATAAAAAAACTCTATTCTGGGTATTTTCACGGGTTCAGTTCCGGGTATAATAAGAGCATACCCGCCGAGACCGAAAAAGTCAATCGGTTTTATGGGTTTTGTGAAAATGGAGGGAATACATCATGTCAACAACCGCAATGTGGCTGCTGCTGGCAGTCGTCGTCATCGTTATCCTCTTTGCCAGTGTGCTGTATAAGCGCACCTTTACCGTGCACGAGCTGGCGCTCACCGGCGTCATGGCCGCGCTGAGCCTTGTGGCCTACCTGTTCTTCCGGGTGCCGTTCTACGGCGGCTCCTCGTTCCATCTGGGCAACACCTTCACGGCCCTGACCGCCCTGCTGCTGGACGGCGTGTCCGGCGGTCTGGCCGGTGCCATCGGTCTGGCGCTGGCCGACATTCTGGCCGGTGATCCGGGTTACGCCGTCACCACCTTTGTGCTGAAGTTCATCATCGGCATCACCTGCGGTGCCGTGGCACACAAGGCCTTCAAGCTCCGCGACCTCGACCGCCACAGCGCCGGTTACCTCGTCAAGGTCATCGTGGCTGCCGGTTCCGGTCTGCTGCTGAACGTGGTCACCGACCCGTTCCTCGGTTACTTCCGCAACGTTTATATCTTCGGTCAGGAGTACACCGTCGCACAGGCTCTTTCCAAGATCGCCGGCGGCGTCACCTTCGTCAACAGCGTGGCCTCCACGGTCTGCGCCGTCATCCTCTACCTCGCCCTGCGCCCGGCGCTGGAACGCGCCAATCTCCTGCCCAAGGGTGAGAAGAAGCACTAAGCATTTCTCGAACCTCTCCACAGGTCTCTGACAAAACCGCCCCCGGTGCTGCACGCTCATGCAGCACCGGGGGCGGTTGCGTTTTAATTGATACTGTTTTGTTCCAGCTGCTCCAAAAAGACGTCCGGCGTATAGACCGGCACCGACGATTTCGCGTAGTCTTTCGTGTTGCGGGTCACGATGCAGTCCACCTGAGAACGCAGTGCCGTTTCGATCATCACGGCATCCTCAAAGTCCGCAGTCGGGGATGCGATCGCGTGGAACACATCCTCTGCCGAAGTATCCAGCAGCCCTACAATCGTCAATAGCTGACTGAGTTTCTGACGGCTTTCCTTATCACTGTGGGTGCAGCGGTGGGTCAGGTAATAGATATCCGTCGCCGCCTTTGCGGTAATGCAGCCGGTAAACCATTCCGCTGCGGCCGCGCGGAAGATGCTTCGTGCCGGAATGGAGAACGGCTCCCGATTTTGCAGAAAATCCATTACGACGCAGGTATCCAGCAGCACCTTCATAACTTCCCTAGCCTTTCCTCCCGTGCCTGTTCCAGCGTCATCGTCGCCGGGACGCTGCCAAACAGCGACTCCACTGTGTTCAGCTTATTCTGGTAGGGCGAGGTCAATTTTGCAATGGTCTTGCCGTTGCGGGTGATGTAGACTTCCTCCGTTGCAGCCAGCAGAAGATATTTGCCCAAGTTATTCTTGAGCTCCGTTGCAGTGATCAACATCTTGACAGCCTCCTTTTCCTCATCGTACTATTATTATATCAAATTCGTTCGATGAATTCAAACGAATCGGACGAATTTATCAAATAAAATATCCCGGTCTGGCATTCATTCGATGCAAACCGGGACATTTTGTTATTCTTTCTCAAACACCAAGAACCGGAAGGCGATGTCCGTCGTCAATTCCGGGAGGGCGGCGAGGCGGGCCGCGCCGTCGCGGGGTGTCTTCCAGTAGTAGGGCGTCATGGCGAAAAGCGCTTCGAGCTGGGCAGCGGGCACCGTGATAGTGCCGGAGACTTCCCGCTCTCCAATGGGGCGGAAGCCCTCATAGGCCACCTGCTGCACCGGATTTTTGTAGGGCGTATCGTAGAGGATCGCCTTCATCTGGTACAGATGCTCCGCGCCGGGCACCACATAGATCATCCGCCCGCCGGGGCGCAGGACGCGGAGGAACTCCTCCCGCGCAAAGGGCGAGAAGCAGTTCAGCAGCAGGTCGGCCCAGCCGGTGCGGACGGGCTGGGCAAAGCTGGACGCCACGGCGTACCGGGCCGCGGGCAGAGCTTTGGCGGCCCAGCGGACCGCCGGTTTTGCGATGTCGAACCCGGCCAGCGCCAGCGGCTGTTCCGCCGCTTCGAACTGCCCGGCGATGCACCGGTCATACCAGCCCTCGCCGCAGCCCGCGTCCAGCAGGTGCAGCGGCGCATCCGGCGCGGCGGGCTGGCCGTATTCGAGGCAAAGCTTGCCCAGCGCCTGACCAAAGATGCCGTAGTACCCCCCGTTGAGAAAGGCGCGGCGAGCGGCGACCATCTCCTTGCTGTCGCCGGGGGCCTTGGTGCGCATACTCTGCACCGGCAGCAGATGCCAGTAGCCCTCCTTGGCGCGGTCAAAGCAGTGGCCGGAGGGGCACTTCAGGTCCCGCTCACCGGTCAGCGGCCCGCCGCACAGCGGGCACTGCCACGGCTCACATTTCATCGCTGTGATCCTCGATGGGGGCCGTTGCACCGCCGTGGGCGTTCATATACTCCTCGAAGTTGGTGAACTTCTGCTGCGGCGGGCGGCGGCTGATGAGCACAAGGCCCGGATCTTCGTCCCGGCTGGGGGCAGCGGCACGGCCGCGCCCGCGGGAGGTCTCCTGCTTGGGGGCGCGGGGCGCACGGGCGGGCTGGCTGCTGCGCTCACTGCGGGGTTTGCCGCTCTGGGCACTGTTCTGGGCCGGGCGGGCAGCGCGGTCGCCGTTACGCTCCGTGCGCTCATTGCGGTTGCCGCGGGCCGGGCGGCTCTGGCCGTTCTGGCCGTTCGGCTGGGCATTGCGGCGGTTCTGGCCGTTGCCCTGTTCGCTCTTGGCATTGTTGGCTGCCGGAGCGGCCTTGGCGGCGGGCTGAGCCGGGGCGGCCTTCTTCACAGGGCGGAGCGGCGTTGCCTCCGGGGCGCTCACGAAGTGGGGGTCAAACTTGGGCTGCGCATTGCTGCCCCGGTTGGGGACGGCGGCACTGTCCTCGCGGCGGGGGCGGTTAGTATTGGAACGGCGGTTTTCATTGCGCCCGCCGGAAGTTCGCTTCTGATTTTCGTCCATGGATGGTTCCTCTTTCGGTTGAGATTTCAACGGCTGCTTTTCTGCGGCCGGTTTTTCTTTTTTGGGTCTGGCCGGTTTCACGGCCTTGGCGGGCTGTTCCGGCTTGGCAGCCGGGGCTTCGGCTTCCGCCTTGGGCTTTTTGCCCCGCACCGGCGGCTCCTTCTTGGCGGGGGCGGGCACGCCGTCCCACGGGTGGCCGGATACCACCGGGATCTTCTGGCGGTTCAGCTTTTCGATGCCGGCCAGATACTCCTGCTCCTCCGGGGCGCAGAAGCTGACGGCGGTGCCGTCTGCGCCCGCGCGGGCCGTGCGGCCGATGCGGTGGACGTAAGTTTCCGGCACTTCGGGCAGGTCGTAGTTGAAGACATGGGACAGCTCGCTGATGTCGATGCCGCGGGCGGCGATGTCGGTGGCGACCAGCACCTTGGTCTGCCCGGCCTTGAAGCCTTCCAGCGCGGCCACACGGGCGGACTGGCTCTTGTTGCCGTGGATGGCGGCGGCAGAGATGCCCTGCTTGTTCAGGTCTTTTGCGATCTTATCCGCGCCGTGCTTGGTGCGGCTGAAGACCAGCGCGTTCTGCACCGGCGGATTCAGGTTCTGGATGAGCCACGGCAGCAGGAATTTCTTGTTGCCCTTCTCGACGAAGTACAGGCTCTGGTCGATGCGGTCCACCGTGCTGGACACGGGGTCCACCTTGACGAAGGCGGGGTCGCGCAGGATGCCCGCCGCCAGCTGCTCGATCTCCTTGGGCATGGTGGCGCTGAACATCAGGTTCTGGCGCACTTTGGGCAGCTTTGCGATGACTTTCTTCACATCATGCACAAAGCCCATGTCCAGCATCCGGTCGGCCTCGTCCAGCACGAAGATCTCGATGCTGCCGAGGTCGATGAGCCCCTGCCCCACAAGGTCGTTCAGGCGGCCGGGGCAGGCGATGAGGATATCGACGCCCTTTTTGATGGCTGCCACCTGCGGGGCCTGACCCACACCGCCGAAAATGACGGTGCTGCGCAGGGAGAGGTACTTGCCGTACATTTCAAAGCTCTCGCCGATCTGCAGAGCCAGCTCACGGGTGGGGGTGAGGATCAGGGCGCGGACGGCCCCTTTCTTCTTCGCAGGGTTCGCGGTCAGGCGGTCGAGCATGGGCAGCGCAAAGGCTGCGGTCTTGCCGGTGCCCGTTTGGGCGCAGCCCATCAAGTCCCTCCCGGCCAGCACCGGCGGGATGGCCGATGCCTGAATGGGCGAGGGGGATTCGTAACCCGCCTCCGCAACGGCACGCAGCAGCGGGGCGGACAGATTCAGTTCGTTAAAAGTCATGGTTCTCCTGTATCAATAAAATGTTTCCCTCTTTGCCAGAGGCTCCCCCTGCTGGGGGAGCTGGCATTTCGCAACGTTTATTCTTTGATCTTACGGCACTCGATGTAGTACCGCTTTTCCTCCGCATGGCCCATGCTGAAGGTCTTGCGGGGCAGCACGCCGC
>ERZ773131.2309-NODE-2309-length-12299-cov-15.361402_pt1 | contig 12299 bp, 10 predicted proteins | sample MGYA00511082_ERZ773131 | MGnify/ENA primary metagenome ERZ773131 (study PRJEB29015, sample SAMEA2737813) | human gut metagenome | biome: human gut; feature: human-associated habitat; material: faeces | place: China | collected 2012 ... | reverse complement strand
CTTCCCCCGAAAAAAGGGTACCCTTTTTCAAAAAGTGGTCATTGCCCGGCATGGGCAGAATGATCCTTCGGTTGTCAGCCTCCTGCCAGCTTACGGTAGGCATTCAGCACCTGATAGGCCGGGATGCTGCTGCCCGGGGCAAATTTGCCGTTCAGGCGGCGCTTCATCAGGCCCTGCTCCACGCACCACTGGGCTGCCTTAGCGGTATCCGGGTCTGCCACGTCTGCAAAGGCCGGGGCCTCGGCAGGCTCGGGACGGCCTGCGGTGTTCCACAGCAGCAGCGCGGTCTGGGCGCGGTTTTCGGGCGCCGCCACGCCTTCCGGCAGCAGGGCTTGCAGCTTGCGGCCGGAAACATAGTTGTACACGCCGTAGCCTACAACGCCAGCCACCGCTGCGCCAGCCGCCGCCACGATGACGACCGCACCGCCGCCGTCACCGCCGCCAGTAGAGCCGCCCGGGGTATCGCCGCCGGGGATATCGCCGCCGGAGGGAGGCGTTACCGGGGGAACCGTGCCGCCGGTGCCAGTCACATCCAGTGTGAAACTTACGTCCAACATGTTACTTCTGCACTGATAACCGTAGTACACTACGTTTGTGCCTTCATCGACTGTCAGAATGTTCCCTTTGACTGTGCCATTGACCCATTCTGTAACCCGGTTTATATCAAAGTCCCCGGGCAGAGTGCTCAGGTCAAACGTACGGTCAGGGTTCAGGGTAACGGTGTAAACATTATTAAAATCGGAATTGTAAAAATCCGTATAAGTGAAATTGAGGTTCGGATTGTTATCCAGATTCAGGCTGGTGAGATGGTTATTCTTAAGCCACAATGTAGTCAAGTTTGGACTGCTGCTGACATCCAACACGGTCAGCTGGTTGTTGGCGCAGTTCAGTTCCGTCAAGGAAATCATATTGTTCAGGTTTAGCTGAGTCAGCTGGTTGTTGGCACAATTCAGTTTCCTCAGCATTTTGTTCTCGCCCAGAATCAGCGATGTCAGCTGGTTGTTTTGGCATTCTACCCTTACCAGATTGGGTTTATGGGTCACATCTACGTCCAGCTTTGTCAACTCATTCTTGGAACAGTCGAGTTCTCTCAGCCACTTACTATTTTTGACATCCAGTTGCTCCAGATCATTGTGCGAGCAATAGAGATACTCCAACTTCAGATGCGACACGTCCAGCTGTTCCAACTGGTTCTCGGAACAATTCAGATAGTCGATATCTGGGTTCTTGCTCAGGTCCAGCTGGGTCAGTTGATTCTTATTGCATTTCAACGTTATCAGCATTGGATTCTGTCTCAGGTCTAATTTCTGGATAGAATTGTTTCCGCAATCCAATTCGGTCAGGTTAGGGAACGCCTCAATGCCTTTTAAGTCACTGATATCCTTTTTATTGATATTGATTATTTTGACTTTGCTTCGTTCTTCCACCGTGAGGACATCTCTGCCACCTGCTATGTTGCCCTTGATGTACTTTCTAAAGTTAGCGTCGGGGAAATTTTTCTCATTGATGGGCAGACTGGTTTCAAAGATGAATGTGCGGTTTACTCCATCGCCGCAATTGTATTGGTAGCTCACCTCATCCTTGCCATTTTCCACTGTCAGAATCGTGCCAGAAACAGAGCCGCCGTTCCAGTTGGTTGCCTTTCCCACATCAAAGCCGGGCAGTGTGGCCAAGTCAAACTTTCCGTCTGTACGGACAGCAATGGGACGCCTGTTGCCATCAGCATTTATATTGCTTCCGACCATATGGGAAAAGTCCACACAAGCCAGCCGGTTTTCCGCACAGCTCAGATGGCTCAAGCTGTTATTCTTGCTCAAGTCCAGCGTTGTCAGCTGATTTCCATCACACGTCAGCGATGCCAGATTCTGATTCCGGCTTATGTCCAGTTCTGTCAATTCATTATGGTGACAATCCAGCAGTGTCAGGTTAGTCTGGTTTTTGACATCCAGCTCTACCAGTTGATTTACAGAGCAATTCAACTGTTTTAGCTGGTAGCAACGGCTAACATCCAGCGCCGTCAGTTCGTTGTTGGAACAATCAAATTTGATCAGTTCCTCTTCGCTCCGCATTACGATTCGCCATATTTTGTTATAGGAGCAATCTACCTCCTCAAGTTTCAACCCAGAGAGAATGCCCAGATCCATGGAGGTCAGGTTATTATGGGAGCAATTCAGTTTTTTCAGTCCGCTTGAAAGAATATCAACCGACTTTTTCAGTTGATTCTGGGAACAATCCAGCTCCTTCAGTTTGAAATTTTTGCCAACATTAAGTGTTGTCAAGCCGATACCGTGGCAATCCAGCTTTTCGAGATCTTCAAAGAAACGGATTCCTTCAAGACTTTTGATTGCATAACTGGTTGGAATCGTCATATTCTTGATATCCACATCGAGCTTGCCATCGCCGTTTTTGTCACAGCATTCTTTGAGAAAGCGCCGAAATTCCTCATCCGGGAAATTAAGCTTAAAATCCGGCGAATTAAAATCAATTTCTGTGTTCGCCGCAAAGGCACTGAAGGGCAAAAAGGTAAACACCATTGCCAGCGTCAACAAGGCGCTGACAAGACGCGTTCGTTTTGAGAATCGTTGTTTCATGGGGTGCTCCTTTCGTGTTGTTATTGCTGTGCGGTAAAGGGGTTTCAGCCGGTCTGCGCGGTAGAGGGCAGGATGGTCATTCGTCCGTCCACCACCGCGTCCAGCATCTCGTGCTCCCGGAAATACTCCATCAGGATATCCTGACAGGAGGTTGCCACACTGCGGGGCTTCTGGAGCTTGCAAAGGGTGTCGTAGGAGATGTTGAAAAAGCTTTCGATGTTTTTAAAGTGGTAGTTCTGCAAGCCCACGGTAAACAGGGCGTCATCGCCGATCTCCTTGCCCACCTCTCTGCCGCAGTAGGTAAAGTAATCAAAGTCGCCCTTGCGGCGGTCGTACCGCAGGCGCAGGGTGGAGGGCAGCTGGTAGAACTCCGTATGGCCGGTGTAGGCTTCCTCCCGCAGCATGTAATGGAGCATCTGGCGCAGCTGCTGGCCGGTCACCTTGAACATGAATACGCCGTCATCGTAAGGGAAGCCCTCGATAAGGTCGCCGTAGGTAACGATGGGGCCAAGCTTTTCGGCCCGGATGCTGCCGGAGCCGATGAGCATCACATCCACTCCAAGGCTGCGGGTAAAGATATCGGCAAACAGGTTACCAAGCTCGGTCTCCTGCGTGCGCTGGGGGTGGGTAAGCTCCCGGCGGAAGCGCCCTACGATGTGGCTGTACTTTTCGTCCACCTGACTGGTGAAGCGGTGCAGCACCTGCTCCATGGCGGGGTTGCGGGGGCAGGTCTCGGCGCAGATGGGCACGGTGCGCCATGTGTAGGAATCGATGCAGTTGTTGTCCGTGTCCACGATGATGTCAAAGCGCCCGATCTGGTCGGTGCCGGTGCCCGCCTGCGCAATGACCACGCCGTTTTCCTCCACCGCGTGCTCCGGCAGGGTGTGGCTGTGCCCGCCGATGATCAGATCCACTCCCCACGCCGGGTCCAGCTGGCGCGCCAGATGGCGGTCCTCCTCAAAGCCGATGTGGGTCAGCAGCACGGTAAAATCAATATCGATGCTGTTGTGGGCGTTGCAGATCTTGCCCACCTCGGCGGCAGCTGCGGCAGTGTCCACAAAGGACCCCACCAGAGATTCGGACTTGGTCTGGTTGATGACGTCCTGGGTGATGATACCGATGAACAGGATGTTCATGCCGTCCACCCGCAGGATCTTGTAGGGGGTGAACAGCCGTGTGGGGGTGTTTTTGATGTAGAGGTTTGCGTTGATGATGGGAAAGCGCGCGCATTTTTCGATGAACAGCAGATGCGCGATGCCGTAGTCCACCTCGTGGTTGCCTATGGTGACCACGTCCGGGGCAAGGGCGTTCATGATCTCGATGGTGGAAAGCCCCTTGTATTCGGAATCAATGACCGAGCCCCGGAACATATCACCTGCAATGGCGTAGATGGTGTTGGGCTCCTCTGCCCGCACCTTTTCGATGTAGCCGGACAGCATGGAAACGCCGCCCACCAGTTTTTCGTCCACCTGCTCTGCCAGAAAGTCTCCGTGCAGATCATTGGAGTGGAGGATGGTGATCTTTTTGGTGTGTTTCATGGTGCATTCCTCCCGGTGTTGAGGTGCGCGCCGGTCAGCCCATGGCCTCCTGCCGTGCAAAGTAGACAGTGTTGACAAGGCTCAGGTAGCTCTCCCCGCCGTCCAGATAGAACTTCAGGGCAAGGGTGTCCTCGTCCTCCAGCGTGACGGCGTAGCGGGAGCCGTCCTCTCCGGTAAAGGTGGCGTACCACTCCTGATTGGAGCGGAAGGGTACCTCCGGGGTGCCCTCCTGATAGAACAGGTCGGCTTCCTCCACGTTCAGCTCCGGGTAGGGGGTGATGTAGCTGGCGGTCAGGGGCAGCTGGTCGCCCTCGGTCTCGGTATCCGTGGGCAGGAAGCACATGGCGTCGGCGTCCGCCGGGGCGGTCTCAAAAAAGCCCTCGTCGGTGTCGCGGGCGGTCTCCAGCCAGTTGCCCTCCAACGACCAGGGGCTGGTGTCGGTCTCCCAGTCGTCCCCTTCCGGGTAGATGGTAAAATCGCACACGCCCTCGGCTTCCACCACATGGCCGTTCTCGCCGGAAAGGAAGGGGCTGAATACCAGCTCTTCGCCGGTGCTGGGGTACAGCTCCACCTCGGTGTTGGGGGCGATATCGCTGATGTTGCACAGCAGCAGGATGGGCTGGCCGTCCTCGCTGTAATAAAGCTGTTTTCCGCGCTGGAGCGGGTTTTCGGCATCGTCTGTCAGGCTCGTCTCGTAGACGAACAGGGTGGCCTGCGCCTCCTGCGGGAAGATGCAGTACAGGTCGCACCCGCCATCCGGTGCCACGACCCAGTGATCCTGCGGGATGTCGTAGACGAAGCCCCACAGATCCCGCAGATCGGTCTGGCTGTCCAGCACCTTCTGCACATCGGTGGTCACCTCGTAGGAGCCGCCCAGATACAGCACACAGGCGCGGTATTCGTCCTCCCCTGCCAGAAGGCGCATGTAGGTCACGTCCTCCGGCTCTTCGTAATCCTGCTCTTGGGTGCTGGGTGCGGTCATGCCGTCACCGTCCAGCTTATTTTTGGATGCAGAACTGGCCGGGTTGCCGCCCTTGGACGACCCGCCGCAGCCTGCAAGGCCGATGGTCAGCGCCAGCAGGGCTGCCAAAAGTTTCAGGTTTTTCATAAGTTCTCCTTTCTCATGCCCTGCCGGGGCGCACCTCAGGGGGCAGCGCCGGGCGCCGGGTGTTGGGAAAAATCGTCTACGCCCTCCACCGGCACAGGGCGGCCGGTCTCGGCGGAAAGCTGGGGCGACCAGTCCAGCGCACGGCCGGTGGTGCAGTAGACCACCGCCGTGATGTCGGGGGTGTCCGGGCTGCCGTTGCACAGCAGCAGCACGGGTTGACCATCCCGCCCGCAATACAGCTCTCTGCCTGTCTGGTGCGGGTACTGGGGGTCCTGCTTTTCATAGACAAAAAGCGTATCCTCCCTGCGCACGGCAAAGATGCAGTACAGCTCCCGCCCGCCGCCCGGCGCTGCGACCCAGCGGTCTGCCGGGATGTCCGCAACGAACTGCCACGGCTGTTCCGGTAAGCTGTCCAGCACGGCATGCACATCGGTGGTGCGCTCCGGAACGCTGCCCAGATAGAGCACCCCGGCAAGCTCTCCGTTTTCCCCTGCCAGCTGCCGCAGCGCGGCAAGCTGCTCCGGCTCAGCGGAATCGGCACCGGAAGCCGCTGTGCTGCTGCCCTGCCCGGCGCTGCCGGGAGCGGGGCGGACGGGGTTGCCGTCCACCGCACCGCACCCTGCCAGACTGAAAGCCAGTGCAAGCAGTGCTGCAAAAGTTTTCATGGCTTTCATGTCAGCCCCTTTGTTTTATGCCCACGGGTCGGCAGACGCCGGGATGCGGATGCCGGTCATCAGGTACTGCTCCCACAAGAACCACTGCCCGTCGCCCTTGCGGCGCAGCTTGATGGGGCGGGGGCTGTCGGCGCCGCCGCAGGGGATGAACAGCTTGCAATAACCATCCTCCACATAGGAGGTGTGGTTACTGCCCACCAGCAGGGTGAAGGGCTGGCGGGGGGTATAGCCGTTTTCCGGCGACGCACCCACAAAGTAGGAGAACGGGATATAGCTCTTGCCGTCCCGGAAGCGGTCGTTCAGGAAGGAAATCTCCTGTCCGTTCAGCGGGCGGGGACCCCGCAGCCAGTTGAGCATCTCCAGCCCGATGTTTTTATCGGCACCGTAGGCGCACAGCGCGCAGACGGTGAGGGCTGCGGTCTTAAAGGGGGTGTCCAGACTGGCCTCCGGCAGTGCCTGCATCTGGGCAAGGCTTTCCGGCAGAGCCTGAAAGGTAAAGGTGACGGTCTGGTTGCCGGAAACATTTGCGGCGGCCTGCTTCATCTTATCAAAAAGTCCCATGAAAATACTCCTTTCTGTTTCAGCTGTGAGGGTTCAGCTCCGGTTCGGGTCATGGCGGGGCACGGTCCGCCTGCGGACGATCTTCTGGTTCAGATCCAGACTGAGGTTTACAAAATAACCGTTTTCAAAATACCATGCAAGGTCTTTGGTGTCCATGCCAACGCTGTTGCACAGCCACCGCAGGGGTACTTCTGCCCCGGAGTAGCTCTCCACCCTGCGGGCGATGGTTCTTGCATGGTAGCGGCGTTTTTCGTTGCGTGCGAACAGAACAAGGGGCACTGCGCCCACCACGATCCAGAACACATAGCCTCCGATGTGGGAATAGTCCTTATCCTGCAAACTCAGGCAGAGGGTATACAGCCCACCAAAGGAGCAGAACACGCAGAAGGCAAGTCCCGCGTTCCGCAGCCATTTGAGGACACGGGGAATCTCGCCGCGGGCTTTTTCCGAAAGATAAGGGTTCATAAACATACTCCTTTCAGAACGAGCCGCCTCCACCGCCGTGGGTGGTGCCGCTGGAAGAGGTGTGGGTGGAGCTGCCGCCGGAATCGCTGGAGCTGGACTCCTTCGGCCGCTCGGTGCGGTGCACATCACGGTACAGGAACAGATCCCGCTGGTTGGTCAGCTTCATGCTGCCCTCCCGCACATAGCTGGCGGCATTCTCCTGGAACGCCACGCTGCGCAGCTGGCTTTTCATCACATGGACGACGACCCATGCCAGCGCAAGGCCGATGCCCAGCGCAAGGAACAGGTACATGAGAGACAGCGGCTCCCGGGGCAGGTTATTCACATCGTAGGGGTGGCCCGCCCGGGCAGCGTCGATGTAAGTATCCGACCATTGGACAAAGGTGCGGAAGGCACCGGCGTAGTCTCCATCGGCCATGAAGGGGGTCATCTGCTCGCCAAGGTACTGGATGCCGGCATCCGTAAAGGCGGTGATGCCGTAGCCGCAGGTGGAGATATGCCATTTGCGGTCGCCCACGCTCACCAGCAGAAGCACGCCATCCATATCGGAGCCGTAGCCGAACTGGCAGAAGTCATACAGGTCGTCGGCATAGGCCTCCATGCTGTCGTAGTCCACGCTTTCCAGCGACTCGATGGTGGCAATGACCACATCAAAGCTCTGGCGGACGCTCAGCTCCTCCAGCGAAGCCTCCAGTTCATTATCCTCGTCCTCGGTCAGAACTTCTGCGCTGTCGTTCATGCGGTAGTACAGGTCGGCAAAGCCGCCCTCCACCGCAAAGGCCGGAACAGCCAGCGCCGCCGCAAGAATCAGTGCTGCCAGCGCCGCAAAGAGGGAGTGCAGTCGGTTGGAAGTCTTTTTCATCGTTCGTCCCTCCTTTACAGGATCCGTGCCAGCCACAGCAGCCACATCACGCCGTAGGACGCGGCGGAAAGGGCAGCCGTAAGGCCCAGCATCCACTTGCGGGCAGCGCCCTTGTCCACGGGCAGGTCACCCACGAATTTGCCGGTCTGACCATTCATGGCAAACAGATAGTTTTCACCCCGCCAGCTGGTGCTCAGCAGCCAGACCGGGAACAGAGCGTACTTTGCCTTGCCGCCGTGCAGCTGGATGCTGCTGTTATCCACCTTGACCGAATCGTAGCCGGTAACGGTCTGCTGGAACGTCTCCTCAGTGGAGCGGCGGATGCGCTTGTTGGCCCGCTCGATGCTGTCCTCGGCGCTCACATCGTATTTGTCTGCCACATAGCCTGCCAGATAGGCGGTCTGGAAGGGGATGGCATCCTGCATGGCAAAGGGCTCGATGGATTCCATCAGATCGTCCTCGATCTTGGACGAGCCGTCCACCGGCACCGCATCAAAGCCGAGGGTGCCGTCCCGCCGGACGGAGTAGTAGTTGGTCTCGGTGTAGTCGTACTTGTTGTCCGACCAGCTGCGGGTCCGGGTGGCGGTGAACCGCAGCTGAGCGTCGGCGTCGCTGTCAAAGAGCCAGAAAGGCACATACACACCCTTGATCTCGTCGATGTGGTTCTGGCTGCGGAACACCCGGGGCAGCAGAGTCTTGCCCTTGAGGTGCTCCTGCAGCTTTGCCTTGGCGGCCTTTTTGTCCAGCTTGAAGGGGATGATGAGGTCGGGCCGCAGGGCCCCGGCAAACTGTCCGGTGAGGACGATGGGGTTGCCGCAGAAGGGGCAGGCGGACGCGGCCATGGTGTCATCGCCCACGATCTCGCCGCCGCAGCTCTTGCAGCTGTAAGTATGCAGACCGGCGGTCTCTCCTTCTGCCCAACTGCCGCCGGGGGTCGCCCACTCCATCTCGCTGGGCTTTTCGTCCTTCAGTTCCTCATCGTAGCCCTTGAGGGTATCCACATCGAACTCGGTGTCGCAGTAGGGGCATTTCATCTTCTGGGTGGCGCTGTCAAATTGGATGGCGCCATCGCAGCAGGGGCACTTGTATTCCAGCATTCCTGCCATAGCGTTTCCTCCTGTTGTTCCAAAGGGGGCCGGGGGCTCTTCCTCGGCCCCGCTGTTTTTGCGTTGGTCTTCCCGCCGAAGCGGTCGGCTCAGAAATCCGTAGTGATGCGGAACACCACCGGTTCGTCCGGCTCGGTGGCTTTGCCGTGGTGGCCCACTGCCAGGAAAGCGTTTTCTTCCAGCGGCAGGAAAACATCAAAGGTGCAGAAGTCGCCGCACAGCTGGCACAGGGTCTCGCGCTCACCCACGGGGAGGGACTTTTCCAAAAAAGTGCCGTCCGGCGCGTACAGCTCCCACATATAGCCCGTGTCCAGCAGATAGCCGTTGGGGCGCTTCATCATCACGGCGTCAAAGCTGCCCACCGGCTGCGAGCTGCGGGCCAGCTCATTGCCGTCCAGATCAAAGGCAGCAAAGTAATCATCGCCGCTGGATTCCAGCTCGCCCACCGTCAGCAGCTCGTCCCCGCTGAGGTTCAGGGAGGGCATGCTGCAGAAGGGGCCGATCTCGTTATCGCCCTCCAGCGTCAGCTCGGTGTACTCGCCGTCCTGCACCAGCACCGGTGCGGAGTCGGTCCAGTAGATTACGGTCAGATCCCGATCCTTGGAGGAATAGCAGCTGCCCATGTAGTCCAGTGCGTCGCCGGGCTCCTCCGGGTCGCTGCTGTTCAGATCGTAGCAGTAGACATCAAAGGTGTCCATGGCGTACAGGATGCCATTGCGGTCGATGCTGAGGGCGTTTCTGCCGTCAATGTTGTACTCTGCCACCGGGGTCAGCCGGTCGTCCTTGATGGCATACTCGAAGATCTTGGCAGACTGCTCTTCATCGTCCTCGTTGTAGAAGCTGAAGAAGTAATTGCCCCGGTAGCTGTCCGCATGGATGCAGTGATGCGCTCCGTCCAGTTCCCGGCGGACGTCAAAGGGGATGTACTGCGCCTTGAAGGTGTAGTCGCCGATCTTCAGTTCCCCGGTCTGGAACTGGGTCACAGGGGCCCCTGCAGGGGCGGCTTTGTCCTCTGCTGCTTCCGGCTGTGCCGAAGCGGACGGGGCACTGCTGCTGGAAGCCGGTGCACTGGAAACGCTGGATGCGCTGGCGGCACCGGAGCCGCCGCAGGCGGTCAGCCCGAGGGCGGCGGTGGCAAGGCCCATGGCCTTGAGGAAATCTCTGCGCTGGATCTTTCTCATATCCGTTCCTCCTTTTGGGGTCACTGCACTTTTGCAAAGGCTTCGTCAGCACGGCGGCTGTACAATGCCATGCCGCCGGTCTGGGCGTCGTTTGCCAGATTGATGTTCTCCACAAAGCGGGCCTTTTCCTGCTCAGAGAGCTGCCCGCCCTTCATGGCGGCAGATGCCACGGCACCCATGGCACCGATCATGCCCATCTGGCCCTTCAGCTCCCGTTCCTCGGCCTTGGACATCCGGCGGCCGAACAGGCTGGTCTCATTATCGTGGACCCCGAAGATGTGGTCCAGATGCTGCCGTGCGATGTGGGCATAGCCGATCTCCCGCCGGTCCCGCTTGCTGAAGCAGATGACCAGCTCCTGCTTGATGTAGGGGTGGGGATGCATGCCCCGCTGGGTCTGGGCCTCGGTGATGCTGCGGGGCTGCACCAGCTTCAGCTTCAGGCCGCCGCCGTTGAGGGTGGGTTCCTGGCCCGGCTCCTTGGCGGGGGTCTCGTCCAGATACTCCTCATAGCTGGCGATCTGGTCGTAGCGGATCAGCTCCGGCATCTTGCCCCGGCCGCCGGTGCGGTCGTCGATGTACAGCATTCCAAGCTCATCGCAGAACACCAGCCCCATTTGCGTCGGGGTGGAGGGGTATGCGTTGACCCGGAACTCGGTCTTGTCGAACACCTTGTCGAACACCCGCTTCATCCGGGCCATATACTCCATGTGCTCCTTGGCCTCGTCCAGCGTCAGCTCGCTGAGCCGGATATATTTGGAGCACTTGTTGCCGCAGTCATCGCAGAGGAACTGTCCGTCCCGCAGCTTGGAGCGGTGCAGGGTGCCGCACTCCTTGCCGCAGACGGCGCAGTTCTGTTTTGCGAACAGGTTGGAAAAGAATCCCATCATGGTATGCTCCTTTCATTGCTCTGTATTTGTCAGATCAGGTCTGGTCGCTGTCGTCAAAGGGGTCGCCGCACTCCGGGCAGAACTTGGGCGGGTGAGCGGGGTCTGCCGGCTCCCAGCCGCATTTGTCGCACTTATATTTGGGCGTACCGGCGGGCTTGGGTTTGCCGCACTCGGAGCAGAACTTGCCTTTGTTCACCGCGCCGCAGCTGCAAGTCCAGCCTTCTGCTGCCGCCGGGCGGGGCTTGCCGCACTCCGGGCAGAACTTGCCCGTAACGGTAGCACCACAGCTGCAGGTCCAGCTGTCCGCAGCGGGCTTCGGCTCCGGCTTTTTGCTGCCACATTCCGGGCAGAATTTGCCGGTAACGGTAGCGCCGCAGCTGCACTTCCAGCTGTCTGCCGGGGCGGGTGCGGGGCGGCTGACCTGCTGGGGCGCGTCCACGCTGTCCGGACGGGCCTGCTGGCCCATGGCGAACAGGTTCTGGGCGCTCATGCCGCTCATGCCGCCTGCACCGGCTGCCATGCCCATGCCCATAAAGCCGGTCATGGCACCGGCGGTGTTGCCGGCGGCGGTCTTCATGGCGTCGATCTGACCACCCACCAGACGGGCGGCAGCGGTGGTGGGATCGGTGGTCATGGCGTTCTCTTCCCACTCGGTGATCTTCTTCTGCTGCTCCTCCGGGATGGACAGGGAGTTGATGTTGAAGGAGAACACTTCAATGCCGCGCTTTTTGCGCCAGACATTGGACAGCTGCTCGTTGAGCGCCTCGGAGATCTCCAGCGTGTGGGCGGGGATCTCGTAATACTGCACCTTGTTGGCCGAAAGGGTGGCAAGGGCGGGCTGCAAAGCGTTCATCAGTTCACTCTTCAGCCGGGGTGCGATCTCGGATGCATCATACTGGGTGGAGACATTGCTGCACACGTTGGTGTAGAACAGCAGCGGGTCGCAGATGCGGCAGGTGAAGCTGCCGTTGCACCGCAGGTTCACCGAGAGCTTGTAGCCCCGCTCCTCGCTGACCACCACCCGGAAGGGGATGGGGGTGGCAGTGCCGTACAGGATCTCGCCCAGCTCCTTGGTGTTGATGTAGTACACGCGCTGGTCCTTTCCGGTGTCGCCGCCGTAAGTAAAGCGCTTGGCCACGGTCTGGAAGGTCTCCGCCAGACTGTCGCCGAAGTTGCCGGTAAAAACGCTTGGCTCGGTAGAAGCATCGAAGGTGAACTCGCCCGGCTCAGCGCACACCTCCACCACGCGGCCCTGCTCCACGATGAGCATACACTGTCCGTCTGCCACGGCGATGCCGCTGCCGTTGGTGATGATGTTGTCCTCGC
>ERZ773131.2307-NODE-2307-length-12302-cov-70.945619_pt1 | contig 12302 bp, 10 predicted proteins | sample MGYA00511082_ERZ773131 | MGnify/ENA primary metagenome ERZ773131 (study PRJEB29015, sample SAMEA2737813) | human gut metagenome | biome: human gut; feature: human-associated habitat; material: faeces | place: China | collected 2012 ... | reverse complement strand
AGCGCAGTGCATACCGCCTGGAACGGCGTCATAGCGCCGTCCGAGGCATCCTTTTTGCGGAACATGCGGCCGATGGTGGTTTTGATGACATACGGAAATTTGCGGATCTGCAAAAAGCCTGTCCGCACGCTGAGCAGCAGCCCCACGCCAATGATGCACACCATGGCCGGGACACCCCAGACAAAGTTGTTGACTGCCTGGTTGACAGCCGCAATCGTTTCTAACATAATCCTCCCCATTCCCTCTCGATTTAGGAATCCCACAAATACAAAAAGGTCACGAGCCGTGCGTACACATTGGCTCATGACCTGTTTGCATCGTACTGATTCAGTATAGCATTTTATGGGGAGGTTTGCAAGGGATTACTTGACGTAAACCCCTTACTTGTTTTCCGGCAGATGCCACTTCCAATCCAAAATTTCGGGCATATCCTGGCCGATCTCGTGGATGTAGTTCTTGTGGGCGACCAGCTTGTCGTTCATCTGCTGGATAAGGTACGCACCGCGGTTGCCCAGCTGGGGCAGATGCAGCAGCACATCCTTGACCAGATGGAAGCGGTCGATCTCGTTCTGCACGCGCATATCGAACGGCGTGGTGATGGTGCCTTCCTCCTGGTAGCCATGGACAGACAGGTTGCGGTTGGTACGCTCGTAGGTCAGCTCATGGATCAGGGTCGGGTAACCATGGAATGCGAAGATGATCGGCTTATCCTTGGTGAACAGAGCATCGTAATCAGCGTCAGACAGGCCATGAGGATGCTTGGTGTTGGGCTCAAGCTTCATCAGGTCAACAACGTTGACAACGCGGATCTTCAGTTCGGGCATTGCGTCGCGCAGGATGGTGACAGCAGCCAGAGTTTCCAGGGTCGGGGTATCGCCGCAGCAAGCCATGACGACATCCGGCTCTTCGCCTGCATCGCTGGAAGCCCAATCCCAGATGCCAACGCCCTGGGTGCAGTGCTTAACAGCCTGCTCCATGGTCAGCCACTGGGGACGCGGATGCTTGGAGGTGACCAGTACGTTGACATAGTCACGGCTGCGGACACAGTGGTCGAAGCAGCTCAGCAGGCAGTTGGTATCCGGCGGCAGGTACAGGCGGACAACGTCTGCCTTCTTGTTGGCGATGTGATCCAGGAAGCCGGGATCCTGATGGGTGAAGCCATTGTGATCCTGCTGCCATACGTTGGAGGTCAGGATCAGGTTCAGGGAAGCAATGCTCTGGCGCCAGGGCAGCTGGCTGCAAACCTTCAGCCACTTAGCATGCTGTGCAACCATGGAGTCCACCACGCGGATGAAGCTCTCGTAGGAAGCAAAGAAGCCGTGACGACCGGTCAGCAGGTAGCCTTCCAGCCAGCCTTCGCACATATGCTCGGACAGCATGGAGTCCATAATGCGGCCGTCGTGTGCCAGGAATTCATCGCCCGGGATGATGGTGGAGTTCCAATCACGCTGGGTAGCTTCGAAGCACTTGTACAGACGGTTGGACATGGTCTCGTCAGGTCCAAAGATGCGGAAGTTTTTAGCATCAGCATTCAGCTTGAGCACGTCGCGGATGTAACCGCCCAGCTCGATCATATCCTGCTTCTCGACAGAGCCGGGGAACGGGATATCCACTGCATACTGCTTGAAATCGGGGGTACGCAGGTCACGCAGCAGCTTGCCGCCGTTTGCGTGCGGGTTGGCAGCCAGACGGCGGTCGCCGGTGGGAGCCAGTTCCTGCAGTTCGGGGATCAGGGTGCCGTTCTCGTCGAACAGTTCCTCAGCATGGTAGCTGTGCAGCCATTCTTCGATCTGCTTCAGGTGCTCTTCCTGGTTCGGGGTGCCGACAGTGATGTCGATGGGCACCTGGTGTGCACGGAAGGTGCCCTCGATGGGCTTGCCGTCCACTACCTTCGGGCCAGTCCAGCCCTTCGGGGTGCGCAGAACGATCATAGGCCACTGGATATGGCCCATATCCTCGCCAGCACGGGCGCGCTTCTGGATGTCGTGGATCTCTTCGATGACGGTATCCAGGGTCTCAGCCATCTTCTCGTGCATGGTCATCGGGTCGTCGCCTTCAACGAAGTACGGCTTCCAGGAGCAGCCACGGAAGAAGCTCTCCATCTCTTCATGGGTCATACGGCCAAAGATGGTGGGGTTGGAGATCTTGTAGCCATTCAGGTGCAGGATGGGCAGAACAGCGCCGTCACCCACGGGGTTCAGGAACTTGTTGGACTGCCAGCTGGTGGCCAGGGGGCCGGTCTCAGCTTCGCCGTCGCCAACGGTAACTGCGCAGATCAGATCCGGGTTATCGAACACAGCGCCAAATGCGTGTGCGATGGAGTAGCCCAGCTCGCCGCCTTCGTTGATGGAGCCCGGAGTTTCGGGTGCAACGTGGCTGGAGATGCCGCCGGGGAAGGAGAACTGCTTGAACAGCTTCTTCATGCCCTCTTCATCACGGCTGATGTTGGGGTAAACTTCAGAGTAGGTGCCATCCAGGTAAGCGTTGGCAACAAAGAAGTTTCCTCCGTGGCCCGGGCCGGAGATCAGGATCATATCCTGGTCGTACTTCTTGATGACACGGTTCAGGTGAACATAAACGAAGTTCTGGCCAGGCACGGTGCCCCAGTGGCCAACGATCTTCTTCTTCACGTCGTCACGGGTCAGCGGACGGCGCAGCATGGGGTTATCGAGCAGGTACAGCTGGCCTGCTGCCAGGTAGTTGCTGGCACGCCAATAGGCATCGATCTTTTTCAGTTCGGACGGATTCAGCATAATGTTCCTCCCTAGATTTTTGTTTTTTTACGGTTTTTCCCTACGCTTAACAGTATAGTGACTGTTACCGAAACAAAATAGTGGATTCCGTTCTTGTTGCTGGATTGTGGTTCAGCTTTTTATGCCAGATCAAGCAAACGGATTCTCGGTCGGGTACGGCAGGCTCTTGGGCTGGTTGTAAGCGATGTCCTGAATGCCCAGGAACTTGAGGACCTCAAACAGGATCTTGCCGTAATGGCCGAATGCAACGGCGCCGTGGTGCGGGTAACGCTTCTGGACCAGAACATGGCGGTAGAAACGGCCCATCTCATGGATGCCGAAGATTGCAATGCCGCCGAAGGAGCGGGTAGCAACAGGCAGGATCTCGCCCTCTGCAATGTAGGAGCGCAGGTTGCCCTCGCTGTCGCACTGCAGACGGTAGAAGGTGATGTCAGAAGGTGCAATGTCACCTTCCAGGGTGCCGCGGGTGAAGTCGGGATCGCTGCCGGCCGGCTCCAGCAGACGGTGCTGGATGAGCTGATACTTAACGGCACGGTCATTGCACATCTTGCAGGCCGGGGTGTTGCCGCAGTGGAAGCCCATGAAGGTATCGGTCAGGCTGTAATCAAACTTGCCTGCGATGTCCTCATCGTAAATGTACTGGGGCACGCTGTTGTTGATGTCCAGCAGGGTAACGGTATCGCCGGAAGCGCACATGCCGATGTACTCGGACAGAGCGCCGTAGACATCAACTTCGCAGGAAACGGGGATGCCGCGGCTTACCAGGCGGGAGTTGACATAGCAGGGCTCAAAGCCGAACTGAGAGGGGAATGCAGGCCAGCACTTGTCAGCAAAAGCAACGTACTTCTTGTTGCCCTTGTGTGCATCTGCCCAGTCCAGCAGGGTCAGCTCAAACTGAGCCATGCGGGCCAGCAGGTCGGGATAGTAGTGGCCTTCGCCCATCTCGGCAGCCATGTCCTTGCAGACATCCTCGATGCGCGGGTCATTTGCATGCTCTTTGTAGGAAACCAGCAGGTCCAGCTCGCTGTTCTCTTCCACTTCAACGCCCAGCTCGTACAGACCCTTGATGGGTGCGTTGCAGGCAAAGAAGTCCTGCGGGCGGGGGCCGAAGGTGATGATCTTCAAATCACGCACACCCAGCAGGGTGCGGGCGATAGGAACGAACTCGATCATCTTGTCAGCGATCTCATCAGCAGTGCCGATGGGGTATTCGGGGATGTAGCCCTTCAGGTGGCGCATACCCAGGTTGTAGGAGCAGTTCAGCATGCCGCAGTAAGCATCGCCGCGGCCGTTGATCATGTCACCGTCGCCTTCAGCAGCTGCAACAAACATGCAGGGGCCGTTGAAGAACTTTGCGATCAGGGTTTCCGGAGTTTCGGGGCCAAAGTTGCCCAGGAAAACGGTCAGAGCATTGCAGCCAGCCTCGGTAACCTCAGCAACAGCCTTCTCCATGTCCTTCTCGTTCTCAACGGTGGTCTTTGCCTCGTACAGGTCCAGACCCTTAGCCTGGCAGGCTGCCACGATAGCGGCGCGGCGCTTTTCGCTCAGCTGAATGGGGAAACAGTCACGGCTGACGGCAACAATGCCCAGCTTGACTTCAGGGATGTTGGTAGACTTCATAAGTTTGCCCTCCGTTTATTTTTTAATTTTGCTCTGCTCAATATCAAGTTAGGAAGTAGGAGTTGATGGTGTGCGCCTGCACGCACATTGTAACTCCTGAGGCAACACCGCACAATTCCCGCCTTGCGGCTTAAGCACCGCTCCGGCAGCTGCGGCACGGCATCTGCGTTGCCAAAATGCTCGATAAGACATCCAGTATTATCTGCGCTTTTGGCTTGGCATCTGCCGCACCTCGCTCGCCGTATCGGCACTTAGAATTATGCGGTATTGCCCTAACTCCTCCCTTCCAACTCCTAACTATTTTTACAGATCGTCTGCGATGTCGATGTTCACGCCTTCCAGGCCGACATAAGCGCCTGCGGCAGCTTCGCTGCTCTCAACATGGGCCAGCAGCCACTTGTTGCAGGCCCACAGCTGGGCATCGTCACCGCCGTCAGCCTTGATTTCCGGCTTGGCGGTGTTGGTGCCCTGCGGCAGTGCAACCAGCACGCGGAAGCCCTTGGCCGGGTCCACATGGCAGGGTGCGTAATGCAGGGTGGTGGCGTAAACTTCCACCAGGGTGCCTGCCGGTGCGCGGAAAGCCTTGACCTTTGCGGTGTCCAGCTTGCCATCGGTGATGTCATCCATCTTGGCCAGCAGCAGGATGAAATCCTCGGTGCCCAGGTTGAACTCACTGTCGCGGTGGTATTCCAGGCAGTTCAGTTTGGTGTTGTGGCCGTTGCACCAGCCCAGCTGGACCGGCATGCCGCCAAACAGATGCTTGGAAACTTCCACCATTGCGGGCAGCTTCTGCAGAACAGGCTCCTCTGCCACATAGTCGGTAGCTTCCGGCAGCGGGGTGGTTGCCAGCGCCTGCAGGATCTCTGCCTTGGCAGCTTCCAGACCTGTCACCACACGGCCATAAGGCTTGAATTCGGGATCATTTACAGAATAGATCTTCATTGCAATGCCTCCATCTCTGCATACAGCGGCTTCAGGGTCGGGTACAGCTTGTGCCACAGCTCATAGCGGGCTGCATATTTCTTAACCAGAGCCGGATCCGGCTCGGTCACGCTCTTGATCTTGATCAGCTTATCCGCGCATTCCTGCACCGTGGCGTATTCGCCGCAGGCAACGGCTGCCAGCATGGCGCCGCCGTAACCGGGGCCCTGCTCAGTCTGGGGCAGCGCCAGGGGAATGCCCAGAATATTTGCCATGATCTCGCGCCACAGCGGGCTCTTGGCGCCGCCGCCGCACAGCGTGCTGGATGCGATCTCAACGCCCTGTGCACGAGCGATCTCGACACAATCCTTGATGGCAAAGGCAACGCCTTCCAGCACAGCCTGGGTCATATCGGCGCGGGTGGAATCCATACGCAGCCCGATGAAAGAACCGCGGGCTGCGGGATCGTTATGGGGGCTGCGCTCACCCATCAGGTAAGGCAGATAGTACACATCGTTTGCACCCAGCTTTTCAGCGGTGATGGGCTCCTGCTCCTTGCCGAAGTCCTGGGTGTTCAGGATGTCTTCCATCCACCACTTGTTGCAGCTTGCAGCGGACAGGATGCAGCCCATCAGGTGGTAGCCGCCGTCTGCATGGTCAAAGCTGTGCAGGGCGTTCTGCTTGTCCACACCAAAGGTGCTGCTGGTGATGAACACGGTACCGGAGGTTCCCAGCGAGATGTTGCACTTGCCGTTGCCCACAGCGCCGCAGCCAACAGCAGCGGCAGCATTGTCGCCGGCGCCGGCGCAGACCTTAACGCCTTCCGGCAAACCCAGCTTGGCAGCAGCTTCGGCGGTCAAGGTGCCAACCGGCTCCCAGCTTTCAAACAGCTTGGGCATCTTGGCTTCGCTAACGCCGCAGATATCCAGCATTTCTTTGCTCCAGCACTTGTGCTGCACATCCAGCAGCAGCATGCCGGAAGCATCGGAGTAATCGGTGCAGTGTACGCCGGTCAGCTTGTAGTTGATGTAGTCCTTCGGCAGCATGATCTTGCTGATCTTTGTAAAGTTCTCTGGCTCGGTATCGCGCATCCACAGCAGTTTGGGGGCGGTAAAGCCGGCAAATGCAATGTTTGCGGTGTACTTGCTCAGGTTTTCTTTGCCAATGACGTTGTTCAGGTATTCCACCTGCTTCTGGGTGCGGCCGTCATTCCACAAAATGCAGGGGCGGATCACTTTGTCCTGTGCATCCAGCACCACCAGGCCGTGCATCTGGCCGCCGGCACCAATACCGGCCACCTGCGAAGCATCAAAGCCGTTCAGCAGCTCCGGAATGCCTGCACAGACAGCGTCCCACCAGTCCGCGGGGTTCTGCTCGCTCCAGCCCGGATGCGGGAATGCAATGGGATATTCGCGGCTTACAATGTTGGCGATCTGCCCGTCGCCCTGCATCAGCAGCAGCTTGACTGCCGAGGTACCCAGATCGATACCAATGTAGTACATGAGCCATTCTCCTTTGCGTTGTGTTTTTTCTTGCGGTTCCCTCCGCTTTTTCTTTATTTTACCGAATTTCCCCTTGCAAGTGCAAGAAAGAGCGTATAAAATAATAGACAGAAGTTTGGATGTTTTGGTGTTTTCACCCGGCCAAACTTTGTGTAACAAGAAAGTGAGGTTCCCCCGTATGCTGTTCTATGAGTCTGAGCGTTCTGACCAGCACAATTATTTGTACTGCCAGCGCGACCATAACTTTAATTTTCCGGCGCATCTGCACCACAGCTTTGAATTCCTGTGTGTGCAGTCCGGCACACTGGCCTGTACGCTGGAAACCGAGCAGTACGAAGTTCACCCCGGCGAAGCCCTGCTGGTGCTGCCGGACCAAATCCACAGCTACCGCACCATTGGCGAATCTCAGAGCGTGTTATGGGTGTTTTCTACCGACTGGGTGCCAGAATTTATTTCTCAGCTGGGCCAGCGGGAGTTTATCACCCCCGTGTTCCGCATGGAAGCTGCGCCCCTGATGGAGCTGCTCTGGCCAGGCGGCAGCCGCTGCAAGCAGCTGGCCGGGCTTTACCTGATCTGCGGTACAGCGTTGGAACAGTGCTTTTTGCAGCCGCGCCCCGTGCCGGATGTGGATGCCCACCTTTCCTCCAAAATTATCGACTATGTGCAAAAGAATTACACCCACACCCTGACGCTGGAACAGATGGCACGCGATCTTGGATATAATTACACCTATCTTTCAGCCTACTTCAACCACAGCCTGCACACCGGCTTTCAGGGTTTTATCAACCAGTACCGCATCAGCCACGCCGCCGCGCTGCTGCAAGGCAGCAGCCTGCCCATCACCCAGGTGGCCGAACAGTGCGGCTTTGGCACCATCCGCAGCTTTAACCGCGTGTTCCTAAAAGAAAAAGGCATGACCCCCAGCGCTTTCCGCAAGCAGAATGTGCTGTAGCCATACTTATTGACAGCCCCGCCGGGCATGTTATAGCGGTTGACCCTTTTAGGTTATCGAGTTCATTGAAGAACCGTCACCGGCCAGGGTGGCGGTTCTTGCTTTTTACCACTAAACCCAGCGTGATCGTCTTTCGGCCAACATGGAAAGTAAATGTAAAACGCATGGTTCTCACCTCCTCTCGGAAGTGGGGCCAACCGCCTGCCGTTGTGTGCAGTGCCTGCTGCAGATGCTGCTTAAAAAAGCACATCACATTTTGTCACCCAGTGCAACAAACTACTGCAGCCGCACCATAAACTTTGGGCAACACCGCACAATTCCCGCCTTGCGGCTTAAGCACTGCTCCGGCAGCTGCGGCACGGCATCTGCGTTGCCAAAATGCTCGATAATGTCGGGTTGCGGTACCCGCATCGTGCTTCGGGGGCAAAAGCCCCTCGCACTCTGCGACCGCTGCCCCTGCTTCGGTTCGCTGTTTCCGCCACTGGCGGCGCTCACCTTTGCAGCATCCAGTATTATCTGCGCTTTTGGCTTGGCATCTGCCGCACCTCGCTCGCCGTATCGGCACTTAGAATTATGCGGTATTGCCTTTGTTTTCTTTTCTATCTTTATAGCCAAAAAGGCACCACCGGATGAAAAGTCCGGCGGTGCCTTTTTTGCTTATCAAGTCATCAATGTCCGCGCTTTCCCACAGCACGTTACGCCTTGTTTTCCGCTTTTCCACGCGCAAACATCTTTTTCAACACCTTCGCGCACGGCTTTTCAATCAACAGCGTAATGAGCGCTGCCCCCAGCAGGGACAGTCCAAAGCACAGCAGGGTATATTGCAGCTGCCACGGCTGCTCCCCTGCCCGGTTCGGTTCCGCGCTGACGGACGGTGGAACGCCCAGCCGTTTCAGGTGAACGGCCAGGTTCTGGTGCAGCAGGTAGTAGTTCATCGAAACCGCCGCCAGCCAGCCCATCACCCGGTTGCCCATCAAAAAGCGTAGCGGGCGCGCCGCAAACGGCAGGGTGAGCAGGATTCCCGCAACGGCCAGCCCCAGCAGCGGGCGGCGCATCATCTGCCCGGCCTGCAAAGCCGCCTGGCCGCTCTCTCCTGCCTGCACCCGGAAAATGCGCAGCATCCCCCAGGTGGAAAGCACGCACAGCAGCGTTGCGATCCCCTGCCATGCCATCGCTTTGCGTTTTTCCGCTGCCGGGTAGCGCTGCACCAGCCAGACATACAGCAGTGCCGCCCCCATGCCCAGCGCGTATATGTCCAAAAAGTTTGCCAGCTGGTTGACCACCATATTGTATTCATCCAGCCGCCAGACGCACCACCCGCGGAAGGCGAACGTCCCCGCTGCCATTGTCATCAGGGTGCCAAGGGGATTTTTCATCGCCCACCGCGCCAGCAGCGGGAAGATCAAATACGCCTGCATCTCGATTGCAATGGTCCAGGAAGCCACCCCGATGGGGGTTGCAATATAGGTTGCCGGGTTAAACGTCTGGGTAAAGGTCAGGTGCATCACAACATCCCGCACCATATCGGAGCTGTTGTAGTACAGGTGCCAGGGCAGCGCCACGGCAAACAGCAGCGCCAGCGTGACAAAATAATAGCTGGGCACAATGCGCATGATGCGGCGCTGGTAAAACTGTTTTGTGTTCGGTACCGCCTCTCCCAGCAGCATGGCACGGGCATAGGGCAGGAACAGCAAAAAGCCGGAAAGCAAAATCGTTCCGTCCACTGGCATATACCCGGCGCGCAGCAGATAATCCAGAGAGTAACTGCCAATGCTCGGCGTCAGCCAGGATTGCTGCCAAAAGTGGTACCAGCTGACGATAAACACCAGCAGCACCCGCAGGCCGTTCAGTTCCGGTATTTTATAACAGTTCGGGCGGTATGGCTCCATGCCATCATCCCCCTCATTCCCACAAAATTTTCTTTACGCCAACGCGCAGGTTGACCAATCTGTCCCAGGGGCCGTTGCGCTGCAGCATCATCAGCAGGCTGCTGCGGGTTGCAGGGTCGTTGGTGAACAGGGTTCCCAGCTTGCCATCCCAGCCGTATTCCCCCAGGTGCAGCGGCACCGGGCTTTCCTCCGGGGCAACGCAGACACTCATCAAATGACCATAGCTCATACCAAAGCGCATGGTATCCTGCCCCACAAAAATCTTGCGTTGCTCTGCGTTCAGCAGCGGCTCCGCCATCGCCTGCACCGTTTCCGGTTTCAGCAGGCGGCAGCCGTTCCATTCGCCGCCGTTCATCAGCATGGTGGCAAAATGGGCATAATCGTCAATGGTCGAAACCATGCCTGCCCCTCCGGAAAGGAACTCCGGCAGGCTTTTCATGTTCATCTGGATGCCAAGGTGGTTCACCACATCGGGCACCGCTGCGCCGGAATTGAAATCATACGCTTGGGCAAACCGGCCACGCTTGGCTTCCGGCACATAAAAATCCGTATCCACCATCTCCAGCGGGTCCAGCAGGTTCTGCTTCAAAAAATCGCGGTAGTTCATCCCGCTGGCGGCTTCCACCGCTGCGGCCAGGATATCCGCGCTGACGCCATACCGCCAGCCCTTGCCGGGGCGGTACAGCAGCGGCAGCTTCGCCATTTCGGCAATCACCTGACGCGTGGTACGCTGCCCGCCTTTGGTAAAGGATTCCGAAATTTCATCATACAGCCTGCCCAACCCCGCCGACTGTACCGAATCGTTATCATTGTAGCCATACCCGGAGGTCATGCAGAGCAGCTGCCTGATTGTCAGGTTCGTATGCTCGGCATCCCCGAACTCCGGCAGATAGGCTGCCACCGGGGCATCCAGGTCCAGTTTGCCGTCCTCCCATAGCTTCATCACCGCAAAGGCCGTGATGGGCTTGCTCATCGAAAACACCCGGCAGATGGTATCCCGCGCAAAGGGGATGCCCCGTTCCCGGTCCGCCATGCCCGCCTGTGCATAAGCCAGCTGTTTGCCATCCCGTAGGTAGAGCGCGCTGACACCGATAAAGTCCCCCTGCCGGACCACTTGATCCAACAGGGCTTGCAATGCCTGTTCCTTTTCCATTGTTCCGCATCCCTTTCGCAGTTTCACTTTCTGCCAGTGTAGCACGAATTTTTTCTCTCTGCAATCCTGTTTTTGCCCGTTTGGCGTTGACGTACCGCCCGGCAGATGGTATACTGGCAGCACTATCAACCAACTTGTCAAGTTAAGTAATGGGTTTATTTTGCATAAACAGGAGGCCCGCTATGTCATATATTTCAAAGATTGACCTATCCACCGCCCCGCAGGAGGTCCGCGCCGCGGTGGATAACCACCTGGCCCAGGGCTACCAGCTGACCAACGAAAAGCTGACCCTGCTGCATAATGTAACGGCGTTCCATACGCTGGAAGAAAGCTCCTATGAGCTGGACCGTGAGCTACAGCGGCTGATCGGCAAGCGCGCCGCAGATTTTTATGAGTACGCCATTTCGCTGCAAAATGACTGCCTGGTATGCAGCGCCTATTTTTCCCGCCTGCTGGAAAAGAACCATATTGACTTTGCCACCTCTGATTTTACCGATGATGAGCGCCTGCTGATCGAATATGGCCGCGCCATTGCCCGTGACCCCAAGCATGTGCCGGAGGACCTGATGCGCCTGATGCAGCAAACCTTTACTGAAGAGCAGCTTGTGGTAATTACCACAATGGGTGTTTTTATGATTGCCAACAACTATTTTAATGACATCCTGAACGTGGACCCCGCACCGGTGCAGGAATAATTCCAGCGCCAGCACGTATATGAATCATGATATAATAAAGAAGAGCTTCTCGGCCCATACCAGCCGCCAAGCTCTTCTCTTTTTATAGTTTATCGTTTTATTTTCCGGCCCTCACTCGCTCAGGCAGATGTCCCGCACCAGGTTGCCCCAGCGCTCCGGGTAGCCGGCCAGCAGTTCTTCATGCTGCAAATCCTGTTCGTGCAGGATGGGCCGGGCAAAGTGCTGCTGGTAGCGGGCTGTTCTGCTCCAGGCCGCCGCTGCCCAGAATGGCATGGTCGATATGGATGCTGCCCCGCGCCGCCAACGTCCCGACAAACACCCCACCCAGTGCGCAGCTTCACCGCCGTCAACCTCACGCAAAATTTACACAAATATAACGCCGCCATGGTGGCAGCGCCCGTTTGGCCCCGATATACTGGAATTATCGTCAAATGCTTCTTTGCCGACCAGATCAAACCATTTTGGGCAAGCTCTGGATTGAAAGGATGGATGATGTCCCATGCTTCCCTGCCGTTCCACTTGTACCTGTGCGTTTGAAGGCTGCCACAAAACCTGCCCCCGCTGGCGGGCCATGCAGGAGCAGCAGCACGCCGAAACCGCCCGCAAAAAAGAGTATCTGCGTCAGGCGGACGAAGCCTGCCGTGCCGTGTTGAGCCAATGCCGCCGCTGCGGCGGGTATGTGTTCTCCGCGGGTTCCTATTGATTTCTAAAATCAAAAGCAGAACAGGCGCGTCCAAACCTGTGCTTGCACTGCTTCTATCGCAATTTTCAAAAATAAGGCGAATAGCCGCAGGAATGGAACCAGCCTGAGCAGTCA
>ERZ773131.2301-NODE-2301-length-12322-cov-10.726665_pt1 | contig 12322 bp, 9 predicted proteins | sample MGYA00511082_ERZ773131 | MGnify/ENA primary metagenome ERZ773131 (study PRJEB29015, sample SAMEA2737813) | human gut metagenome | biome: human gut; feature: human-associated habitat; material: faeces | place: China | collected 2012 ... | reverse complement strand
GCTGCCGGAGCGGTGCTTAAGCCGCAAGGCGGGAATTGTGCGGTGTTGCCTTTGAATATCAGGTTTTGCATTATTTCAAAATCGCGGCGCAAGCCGCACATTCAACTCTTAACTTCTATCTCCTACCTCCTAACTGATTTTCAGGTTTTATCCATAATGCGGATGGCGGCCAAATCTTGTTCAAAGCTCCAGCGGGACGTTTCTTCGCCGCGCAGGCAGGCAAAAAAGTTGGTCAGCTCATCCACATAGGCGTTCTCTACAATGTTGTCGCTGTAGCGGTTGTCATGCTCAAAGCTGGTGTAGGTGTCCACAAACTGTTTGTCACCGTTCTTGAACTCATACAGCGCTTTGGGGTTGCCCTCCCAGAACAGGTGCAGACCATCGCCAAAGCATTCAAAGTTGCGCACCGCCTTGGGGCTTACCACATCTGCTGCCAGCACACCCTGTGCGCCGGAAGCATGGCGCAGCAGCAGGGTAACGCAATCAGGATAGGGCAGCCCAAGGTCGCTGATGCTGTCCTCCTGCACGGTCACATGGGTCACATCGCCAAAGGCATCCAGCAGCCAGGGCAGGTCAATGCCAAAAATCTCGCGCACGCCGCCGGTGCGGGCGTTGCCCACAAAAAAGTTTTTGTAGTTTTCCCACGGGTGCCAATCCGGCAGGTACTGGCCAATATGGTAAATATAATGCACCGGCTTGCCGAATGCAGCCACCTGCTGCTTGATGTACTGAGTTTCGCGCCGGTAAAGCATGGTGGAAGAAAGAAACAGCAGTACGCCTTTTTCTTTCGCTTTTGCCATGTTTTCCTCATAGCCGTCAGCAACCAGATTCAGCTCGGTAAATACCGGCAGGCTGTTGTCCAGCAGCTCGCTGATGATGGCCGCGTGGGTCAGGGGAGCGGTGCAAACAAGGGCGGCGTCCGGGGCTTCGGCGGCAACAGCTTCAGCGATGCTGGGGTAAGCGGTGTCGATCAGGCCAAGGTCGGTGGCTTCCACCCGGCGGGATTCCGCCGTATCGACACCCGCAATGCGGATGCTGGAATCAATGCCTTTGGTCAGGCGGGCACGGCGCTTGCCCATGCTGCCCAGACCAACGATCAGAATTTTCATAGGGAGATGCTCCTTTTGGGGTTGAATTCCGGCACGGGGCCGTCATAAAACGTTTTGGGTTTGGCAAAGTCAAATTGGGCCAGAACCCGGCAGATCTTGCCGCTGGTATCGCCGCCGTTATAGGGGCTTTGTGCGGCGTGGGCCACGGCGGAAAATTCCGGGGTCAGGGCACGGCGCAGGGCGGCCTCGATTGCGGGGGCAGCGGCAGCACAGCACAGCACGTTCTGGCAGATGATGCGTCCGGCCTGGCGGTTGCCGATGTTGACGGTCGGCACACCGAACGTGGGCGTTTCCACCACGCCGGAACTGGAATTGCCCACCACCAGCGCAGCGCACTGCATGGCGGAAAGATACCGCTTGAGCCCCAGGCTGTTGATGAACCCGGCACGCTGCGGGTGGGCGGCGGCAAACGCCTGCATTTTGGCGGTGCACACAGCGCCGCCGGCATCCGCGTTGGAACCGGTGATCAGCCAGAACACGCCGGGAACCGCTTCCATTGCGGCGCACAGGGCATCCGCCTGCGCGGCAGGATCGCCCGCCGCGGCGGAAGTTTCGGGGTGGTAGGTCACGATGGCAAAAGGCTGCATCAGGTCAAAGCCGGTGGAAGCGCACAATTCCTGCAGCGTCATTTTGGGCAGGGTGCGGATGTTTTCATCGCCCAGGCCGCCCACGCAGAACACGGTTTCGGGGGCTTCGCCCATGCGCACCAGCCGGGCCGCGCTTTCGGCACAGCTGGGAAAGTGCAGCGCCGCCATTTTGGTGATGCAGTGGCGGTAGTATTCATCCGCCGCGCCAAGGGTTACATCCCCGCCGGAAATATGCGCAATGGGGATATGCCGTGCCGCAGCCGCTGTAGCCACCGCAAAAATTTCAAAGCGGTCGCCCAGAAGCAGCACCGCATCCGGGCGGTGGGCGGCAAAATAGCCGTCAAATACCGTGATGGTGCGTGCAATGGTAAGGGCCACCGGTTCGTTGGGGTTTTCTTCTTCAAAAATCGGCAGGCGGGCCGCAATGGGCAGGCCGTCAGCCTCAATTTCCTGCACCGTATTGCCAAACCGGGCACAGAGATGCGCCCCGGTAACAACCAGCTGTAATTGCAGGTCCTGTGCCGCCGCAACCTTTTGGATAACCGGCCGCAGCAGCCCATATTCCGCACGGGTGGAGGTGATGATGGTGATGTTTTTCATAATAGTTAGAAGTTAGGAGGGAGGAATAATAGTTAGAAGTCAGGAGGGAGGAGTTAAATCAATTCGGAACAAGAAATGAAGAATAGGAGATGAGGTAAGGTTGGTGGCGGAACATCAGAAAATATCTGTAGGGCGGGATGCCCTCATCCCGCCGTGACCCTGCCTTGTTGCACAATGCAATTTGTGATAATCAGGGCCTGATTTGTAGGGGACGATGCTCGCATCGTCCCGCAGGCGGGTCTTTGCTACATATGCCGCTGTTTATCAGGCTCTGCGTAGGAAACCACCCCTCACCGGCGTTGCCGGAGCTCCCCTCAAAGGGGAGCTGCCGCGGGTTTTAACTTTGTATTGGTTCCCCTGGAGGGGAGCTGGACGCGATGCGGCCTGAGGGGTGGTTCCTTATTGTGTGCATAAAAAATCACGGAATAAACCCTGCCCAATATTGCCGCTTAAAATGCATCAAAGCGGCTAAGAGGGAGCCATCCCACGGATATTACGATGAAGTCCCAATTCTATTATTTCTATTCAGAGTTTTTCGCCGAGGCCTTTTTGCAAAAAGGCCGGAGAACCCCCCGTAAAAATCACAGCTCGATCTTTTCGTCTTCGGCAAAGTCGCGCTTGGCGGTCTGGCCAAGGACGGTGTACCACAGCATGGGGGAAATACCATCGCCGGGGCGCTTGGTCAGCAAGTTTTCGGCGGTGAACACTTCGCCTGCCTTGATGGGCCGCGCGGCCACAATGCTCTTGCGGGCAATGGCCTTGTTGGGGGCTTCGCTGGCGGTCAGGTGCTTGTGGCCGTCGCCGAGGGCGGCTTCTGCGTGGCGCACGGCCAGCACCATCGCCGCAAACTCGGCGGGGTCCAGGCTGGCCTTCTGGTCGGGGCCGGGCAGGGATTTGTCCAGCGTAAAGTGCTTTTCAATGACCTGCGCACCCAAAACCGTCGCGGCTACGTCGCATTCCCAGCCGGGCGTATGGTCGGACAGCCCTACCGGCAGACCAAACTGGTCGTACAGCTCGATCATGGCGGTCAGGTTCGCGTCCTCGTAGGGCGTCGGGTACTGCGTGTTGCAGTGCAAAATCGTCACCTCGGGACAGCCGCCGTCATCCAGCACGCCCAGCGCGTCGGTGATCTCGTCCAGCGTGCTCATGCCCGTGGAGAGCAGCACCGGCGTTTTCTGCGCAGCCATGGCCTCGAGATACGGCAGGTTCGTGATCTCGCCGGAGGGGATTTTTAAAAGCGGCAGACCCAGCGTGCCCAGAAACTTCACGCTCGGCACGTCAAACGGTGCGCTTAAATACTGGATGCCGATGGAATCGCAGTATTCCTTTAATTCTTTATGCGCCTCAAACGAGAAATGCAGCTTGCGGATCATCTCCAGCTGGCTCTCGGCGGCATCGGTGGTCTGCTTCTGGTACTCGGCCTTCTCGGCAAATTTGCTGACCACCAGCTCGGGCACGGCGGTCTGATATTTTACAATGTCCGCGCCGCATTCTTTAGCAACGCGGGCCATCTCCTTGGCCACTTCCAGACTGCCGTTATGGTTGACCCCGGCCTCGGCTATGATCGTTACAGGCATAGGTAAAAACCTCCGGTTTTTATAGTGAGAAGATAGGAGATGACGCACCGGGAAGGCTTCGGCCTTACGGTGATGCTCTCTCCGCTCTCCTGACTCCTCTCTTTTCTACTGCTGATTCTCCAGCTTTCTTCTCATCTTCTCCAGCTCCTCCAGCTGGCCCATGTCCATCCAGCTGCTCTCGCTGATGGGATAGACGCCGACCTTCTCCCCGGCCCGGCGGTAGCGCTCGATCACATCGGGGAAACCGATCTTCTCGCCGTCGCGCATTTCCTCCACGACGCGCGGCTCCACCACGTAGACGCCGGTGTTCGTCAAAAAGTCCAGCTCGGGCTTTTCGCGCATGGCGGCAATGCTGCCGTTCTCGCCCAGCTCCACCACGCCGTAGGGCACGGTGTAGTGCTTGAACGCGCAGATCATCGTGACCAGGTTGCCGTGGGATTTATGGTACTCATAAATGTCGCCGAAGTCTACATCCAAAAGCGTGTCACAGTTCGTAAAAAAGAACGGTGCTTTGATCTTTCCTTTCAGCAGGCAGAGCCCGCCGCCGGTGCCCATGAACACTTCCTCGTCGGCAAAGTCCACGGTATAGTCCTTTTCCAGCTCATTGAAATAGGACTTGATCATGCCCTTTTTGTAGTTCACGATCATCGTGAACTCGTGGCAGCCGAAGTCCCGGAACCGGTCCATGATCAGCTCGGCAATGGGCTGCTCGCCCACGGGGATCAGCGGCTTGGGCAGAATTTTTGTGTACGGGTACAGCCGCGTGCCCAGCCCGCCCGCCATCATCACAACGGGAATATCGACCTGCTTGCGGTTGTCCAGATCCAGGCCGTGGGCAAAGACGATGTCGGTGATGATGCCGCGCTTGTTCAGGACCGGCAGCGCGTCGATGCAATGCTCCTGCAAAATGCTGCGGGCCTTGCCGCGCTCGGACACCGAGACGCTCAGCGGATGATAGTTGGCCGCGTGGTCCACGGTCTGGTCCGGTGTGCCGCCGCGCAGGAAAAACTTGCGGATGTCGCCGTCGGTGATGACGGCCTTCAGATGTCCCTCCGGTGCAATGAACAGGATGCGCTGGCCGGTCTCGTCCAGCTTGCGCAGCGTTTCCAGCACCGTGGCGGTGGGCGCAATAAAAAGTTCTTCTACTTTTATCAAGGGTGGTCCCCCTTTGACGTTTATTAAAGCCTTCCCTTGAGGGGGAAGGTGGCGCGCAAGCGCCGGATGAGAGGCGAGTGTGTCTCCGCCGCCCGGAAATGGGTTGCGGCGTGGACTTTGCCCTCATCAGTCCGCTTCGCGGACAGCTTCAGTCTCCGTGCCAAGTGCCGCCTACGGCGGTTGCACTCCGACACGCGCCTGCGGGCGCAGCCCCTCAGGGGAAGCCTTTTAGGTTACAGTCGTGCAATAACCGCCTGCGTAAACTCCTTCGTTCCCGCCGTTCCTCCGATATCCGCAGTCACGACCTTGCCCTCGGCGACCTGTGCCAGAATAGCATCATTCAAGCGGGCGGCCTTTTCCGTCTCGCCCAGGTCGTTGAGCATCATCGCAAAGGCCATCAGGATGGCGCTGGGATTGGCCTTGTCCTGCCCGGCAATGTCGGGGGCAGAGCCGTGGACAGCCTCATAGATGCGGGTCGTGTCGCCAATGTTCGCACTGGGCGCAAAGCCCAGACCGCCCACCAGTCCTGCGCAGAGGTCGCTGATGATATCGCCGTAGAGGTTCGGTGCGACGAGCACGTCAAACTGCTCAGGCCGCTGCACCAGCTTCATGCAGAGGGCGTCGATGATGCAGTCGTCGGCGGCAATGTCGGGATATTCGGCGGCCACCTCGCGGAAGGTGCGCAGGAACAGGCCGTCGGTCAGCTTCATGATGTTGGCCTTATGCACGGCCGTGACCTTTTTGCGGCCGTTTTTCCGGGCGTAGTCAAAGGCAAAGCGGCAGATTTTTTCACACGCAGGGCGGGTGATGAGCTTCACGCCGTTGGCCATCTCGTCATTGACCATATACTCGATGCCCTTGTACAGATCCTCGGTGTTCTCGCGCACAATGACGAGGTCGACGTTGTCAAAGCGGGTTGGTACACCCGGCAGCGTGTGCACAGGGCGCAGGTTTGCGTAGGTGGAAAAGCGCTGGCGCAGCTGGACGTTGATGCTGCGGAAGCCCTTGCCAATGGGGGTCGCGGTGGGGCCCTTCAGCGCCCAGCCGCATTCCTCAATGGCATCCAGCGTGCCGGGGGCGATCAGCTCGCCGCTCTCGGCGGCGTACTCGGCACCGGCAGCAAACTCCTGCCATTCAATGCCGGTGTTCAGTGCGGCGGATACCTCGCGGACGCTCTCGGCAATTTCACGGCCAATGCCGTCGCCCGGAATCAGAACTGCTTTCATAAATAATACTTTTCCCCTTTCCCTGTCTTACTCTGCATTTTCTGCGGTATACCTAACATACTACCCGGTTTGGGGCCGGTTGTCAATCCGCATTTTTACACAATAGGCACATTTTGGACCGCCAGCTTAATTTTTTAAAGCATCCTCCCGAAAAATTTAGAAAAATTTTAAGTTTTCCTTGACGAATTTGCGGAAATGCTATAAAATCAATCTATCAGGCATATTGGTAAGGGAAGCCAGCAGTGATATGCGCCTGTATAAGTATGCAAAGTATATAAAATTGGTCAAAGAGAGGGGTACGCATGATGTATTACCCGGACGTCCCGGCCCTGGAGCCGGATGAGCTTGAGCTGCTCTGCCACGAATATCTGGAACACAACGCCACCCTTGACCCGCATCTGGCGGATCAGATGGGCGTCAAGCGCGGCCTGCGCAATCTGGACGGCACCGGCGTGCTGGCCGGCATCACGAACGTTTCCAACGTTATCGGCTATGACAAGAAGGAGGACGGCACCATCGTGCCCATTCCGGGCCGCCTGGTCTACCGCGGCATCGACATTGACACGCTGGCCGCCGAGGCCGACGCCCATGACCGCTTCATGTTTGAGGAGGTCATCTGGCTGCTGCTGTTCGGCTCCCTGCCCACGCAGGAGCAGTACGCCAAGTTCCGCAAGCTGCTGGAGCACCACCGCGAGCTGCCCCAGGGCTTTGCCGACGACATGATCTTAAATTCGCCGTCGCCGAACCTGATGAACAAGATGGCACGAAGCGTGCTGGCCATGTACAGCTACGACGAGCACGCCGAGGACAACAGTCTGCCCAACATCCTGCGCCAGAGCATCAACCTGATCGCCGAGCTGCCCACGATGATGGTCAACGCCTACCAGATCAAGCGCCGCGTCTATGACCGGTCCAGCATGTACTTCCACCTGCCCACCGAGGGCCAGAGCACGGCGGAGCATATTTTGAGCACCTACCGCGCCGACCAGAAGTTCACCCACGAGGAAGCGCGTCTGCTCGACCTCTGCCTGCTCGTCCACGCGGACCACGGCGGCGGCAACTGCTCGACCTTCACCTGCCGCGTGCTGTCCAGCTCCGGCACGGACACCTATGCGGCCATCAGCTCGGCCATCGGTGCGCTGAAGGGCCCCAAGCACGGCGGCGCGAACCTGAAGGTCATGCACCAGCTGGATTACATTCTGGAAAATGTCGAGGATCCGTCCAACGACGACGAGGTCCGCGAGTTCCTGCGCAAGATCCTCCGCAAGGAGCGCGGCGACGGCAGCGGCCTGATCTACGGCATGGGCCACGCCGTCTACACGATGAGCGACCCCCGTGCACAGATTTTGAAAACCCACGCCAAGAGCCTGGCCTACAAGAAGGGCTACGACGAGGAATACGAGCTGCTGTGCAGCATTGAGCGCCTGGCCCCGCAGGTCTTTGCCGAGGAAAAGCACGGCCCGAAGAAGGTCTGCGCCAACGTGGACCTGTTCAGCGGCCTGATCTACCGTATGCTCGGCATCAGCGAGGACCTGTACACCCCGCTGTTTGCGATTGCCCGTGTGCCCGGCTGGTGCGCCCACCGCGTCGAGGAGGTCGAGTTCGCGAACCGCATCATCCGCCCCGCCTACAAGTACCTCGGCAAGCCGCAGGAGTACGTTCCGCTGGAGAAGCGATAAGATCGGTATTTTCCCGGTGCAAGTGTGCACCGGGATTTTTTTGCGCACAGTAGGGGCCGGGCATGCCCGGCCCGGGGCCTACCCACAAACACCCGTCCGCCGTAATCGCCCCGGAGCGGTCAAGACCTCTCCCTACAAAGCAGCCGTGAGTGTCGGTTTGTAGGGGAGGGTCTTTACTCTCCCGGGTCGTTCACGGCTGCCGCAGCGTTCACGGGAGGGATGAATCCCTCCCCTACACATGACCAGCGAAGGGGCCCCAAAATTTTCTTGCTTTTCTCCGCTGTTTTTGGTATAGTATTCTCTGTTTTTTAACCACAAGGAGATACTATTTCATGTCCGAACATGCCACTAAAAGAGAAAAGCGGCTGGCGATGCTGGTCGTGGCGGCGGTGGTGCTGGTCACGGTGCTGCTCATCGTGGAGACGTTCCGCCTGCTGCTGCCCGGGCTCTGGTCCGCGTTTTCTGCCGGGGATGAGCAGGCGCTGAGCGAATACCTGGCCAGCCAGGGGCGGCTGCGCAGCTTTCTGACGCTGTGGTTCCTAGCCGTCGTGCAGGTGCTGTCGCTCGTCATTCCGGCCATGCCGGTGCAGCTGGCGGCAGGGCTGGCCTACGGCCCGTGGATGGGCTTTCTAACGAGCTTCTCGGCCTCCGCCGTCGCCAACATGAGCGTCTACCTCATTGCACGGCGGCTCGTGCCGGTCATCCGCCGCCTTGTCGCCGACAACCCCAAGGCTGCGAAGCTGCTGGACAGCGTGCGCAGCAGCAAGGACCCCTGGTTTTACACGATTCTGGCGTTCATCACGCCGGGGCTGCCCAACGGCATCATCCCCTACGCCGCCGCCAACGCCGGGATGCACCCCAAGCAGTTTTTGGCGGCCATCTTCATCAGCCTGCCCTTTCCCACCCTGCTGACCTGCGCGGCCGGCAGCTTTATCCTGGAGGGAAACTGGATGCTGACCGTGCTGGTGGGCGTGGTGCTGTTCAGTTTTGTGGGCATTCTGTTCTTCAACCGCACCCGGCTCATCGCCCGGGCGCACCACCTCAACGATAACCGCAAGAAAAAAGCCGGGGCATGAAAGCCTCGGCTTTTTTATATTTATAAAGGTTTCCCCCTAAGGGGGAAGGCATCGCCCTCTACAGCGCGTTACACAAACACCATCTGCACCAGCACCATATACAGCGCCGTGCCTGCGGCGATGCTCAGCAATGTATTCTTCTTCCACAAATGCAGACCTACCACCGCAGCGGCGGCAATAAGTTCCGGCAGGCCATGGGTCGGGCCGAGCAGGTCCACGCCGCGCAGGCAGTAGACCACCAGCATCGCCATGATGGCGCAGGGCAGCACACCCGCGAGGTAGACAATAAACCTTGGTGTGGGCCGCCCGCCGCCGAACACCACAAAGGGCAAAAACCGTATCAGCGCCGTCACGCCCGCGACAACCGCCACAAGCAGCGCACCGTGTACATCAAACGGCATGGTCGGCCTCCTTTTTCTCGGTAACTTTGCGCAGCAGCGTCAAAGCCGCCGTAATGCCCAGCATGGAGGGGATCAGGAAATTGCTGCTGCCGAAAATCAAAAGGCAGACCAGCGAGACGCCCAGTCCCACCAGCGCGGGGGTGTGATCCCTGCTTGCCTTCCACTGCTCGGTCATGACGACGAGGAACAGCGCGGTCATGGAAAAATCGATGCCGGTGGTATCAAAGGGAAGCACGCTGCCCAGCAGCGCCCCCGCCACGCAGCCCACAACCCAGTAAAACTGATCCAGCAGCGACACCCAGAAAAAGTATCTGCTCTGGTCAACGCCCTCGGGCGCGTCGCCGCTGCACACAACGGAGTAAGTCTCATCAGTCAGGGCAAAAATCAGGTACGGCTTAGCCGCGCCGGTATTTTTATAACGTTCCAACATCGAAATACCGTAAAACAGATGCCGTGCGTTGACCATCAGCGTCATGAGCGCCGCCGAGATCAGCGACGCGCCACCCGCCAATAAATCGATCGTGACATACTGCATACTGCCCGCATAGATCAGGCCGCCCATGGCCAGCGCCCAGCCCGCGCCGTAACCCTTGCTTTGCAGCAGCACGCCAAAGCCCAGCCCCAGCACGATGTACCCCGCCATGATGGGCACAGAGCGCACAAAGGCGTATTTGAACGTTTTCAGCTTCCCATTTCTCCTTTAACCTACTAAAGTGCTATGTTGGCTAGTATAGCACAAAAAAATTCCCTATGCAACAAAAAAGGCTTCCCCCGAGAGGGAAGCTGTCCGCGAAGCAGACTGATGCGGGGCAAGCGTGCCAATGCAGCCCATTATCGGGCAGTCATGGCAAATCCGCCCCTCATCCGGCTCTTCGAGCCACCTTCCCCCAAAAGGGGAAGGCAAAATCATTTTTCACTCTCCCACTGCGCCACCAATGGCGCGGCGACGGTGGAGAGCGCCTCCCGGGCGGCGTTGATGGCGGTCACATCCGCCGGGGTGAGCTTATCGGCTTTTTTATGGCGTAATACGCGCTCCAACGCGCGTTCTGCGTCCTTGATTTTTCCGCGCGTCTCGCGGTCCAGCGCCTTGCCGACCTTGCTGCCCAGCGCTGTGTTCACGCGGTAGAGCGCGGCCTCGCCCGCGTTCAGGGCCTCCAGGGCGGCCTTGCGCTCCTTGTCCTGCCCGGCAAAGGCAGCGGCGTTGCGCATGGCGCGGGTGATCTCCTCCTCGCTCAAATTCGAGGTTCCGGAGATCGTGATGCTCTGCTGCTTGCCGGTGTCCATGTCGCGGGCCTTGACCTTGACAATGCCGTTGGCGTCGATGTCGAACGTCACCTCAATTTTCGGCACACCCGCCCAGGCACGCTTGATGCCCCGCAGGGTAAAGGTGCCCAGCAGCTTATTGTCCTTGGCGAACTCGCGTTCGCCCTGCAGAACCTTGATTTGCACGGTGTTCTGAAACGGCGCGGCGGTGGTGAATACCTTGCTGAACCGCGTCGGGATCGTTGAGTTGCGCTCGATCAGATGTGTCGCCACGCCGCCGACGGTCTCGATCGAGAGGGTCAGCGGAGTCACATCCATCAGCAGCAGGCCCTCGCCAGGGCCGGCCAGCATTTCGCCGCCCAGCCGCCCGGCCTGCAAGGCCGCGCCCAGGGCAACACATTCGTCGGGGTTCAGGGATTTGGACGGTTCCAGCCCGGTCATCCGCATGACTTTTGCCTGCACGGCGGGGATGCGGGTCGAGCCGCCCACCAGCAAGACCTGGTCCAGGTCGCTGGCCGAAATGTGCGCGTCGCTCAAAGCGTTGCGCACCGGCAGGGCCGTCCGCTCGATCAGATCGGCGCACAGTTCCTCGAACTTGGCGCGGGTCAGTGTCGTCTGCAAATGCAGCGCACCCTCGGCGGTCGTGGTGATAAACGGCAGGTTGATATCTGTTTGTTTCGCGCTGGAAAGTTCTTTTTTTGCTTTTTCGGCTTCTTCCCGCAGGCGCTGCATCGCCACGCGGTCATTCGTCAGGTCAACGCCGTGCTCGGTTTTGCACTGCTCGGCCAGCCAGTTCATGATGCGCTCGTCAAAGTCATCGCCGCCGAGGAAATTGTCACCGCAGGTGGCCAGCACCTGCACGATGCCGTCGCCAATGCGGATGAGCGACACGTCAAACGTGCCGCCGCCCAGGTCGTAGACCATGACGGTCTGGGCGCGGCCATTGTCCAGGCCGTAGGCCAGCGCGGCGGCCGTAGGCTCGTTGACGATGCGGCGCACATTCAGCCCCGCAATGCGCCCGGCGTCCTTGGTGGCCTGGCGCTGGGCATCGTTAAAGTAGGCGGGCACAGTGATGACCGCCTCGGTGACGCTCTCGCTCAGGTAGGCCTCGGCGTCGGTCTTCAGTTTTTGCAGGATAAGCGCACTCAGCTCCTGCGGCGTGTAGCACTTGCCATCGATGGGCACGCGGGTCTCGCTGCCCATCAGCCGCTTGACGCTGGTCACGGTGCGGGGGGCATTGGTCACAGCCTGCCGCTTGGCAGGCTCGCCGACCAGCCGCTCCCCCGCTTTGGTGAAGGCCACGACCGAGGGCGTTGTGCGCTGGCCCTCGGCATTGGGGATGACGACCGGTTTGCCGCCTTCGACCACCGCCACACAGCTGTTGGTGGTGCCCAGATCAATTCCGATCATTTTTGCCATGGTGGTGTTTGTCCTTTCAAAAAAGACAATTTTAACTCTTGTTTCTATTGTAACGTTTGCCGCAGGAAAATGTGTTGCGATTTCGTAAATATTGCAGTGATTTTTATAAAAGTAAGTTATCTGCAATTTTCCGTTGACGCTTTTTGTCTGGCGTGCTATATTTAGGGCAATACCACATAATTCTAAGTGCCGATACGGCGAGCGAGGTGCGGCAGCTGCTAAGCCAAAAG
>ERZ773131.2297-NODE-2297-length-12335-cov-15.021580_pt1 | contig 12335 bp, 8 predicted proteins | sample MGYA00511082_ERZ773131 | MGnify/ENA primary metagenome ERZ773131 (study PRJEB29015, sample SAMEA2737813) | human gut metagenome | biome: human gut; feature: human-associated habitat; material: faeces | place: China | collected 2012 ... | reverse complement strand
GGGCAGAGAGCAGCAGGCTCTCTGCCCGCCGTTTGTTGTGAAAAGGGTACGCTTCATCGGGGAAAAGTAGAAAAATAGAACGAATAATCGAAATGCTTTTAAAAATCCGGGGGATATTTGGCAGTGTTTCCATTGCGGCGGATTCAGGATAATGGTATAATAAAAGTGTATGGCATTCTGGAACGGAATGCTGCTTATAAGAGAATCAAAGGAGAAAAAAAAATGAATTATCCTGATGTATATTCTGAAATCGATGCAAATGAGATGGTATATATCGTCGGCGGTTCGCCGGATTACATGGGTCTGTTCAATTATCTGATCGGCAATTATCTGCGTGACGCGGTGCTGAGCGATGCGCGCTCTGCGGTGTGGAACAGTGCAAAAAAAGGTTCGCTCACTCCGATGGAGGACTGGATGAAGAATTTCTGGAATATGAACATCTTTGCCAAGACCGGTTACCTTTACGGTGTCTTCCGCCTTGGTGAAACGATTATGGGATATCTGAATAAGTGACATTGAAAATGAAACAGACACAAAAACACAAGAGGCTTCTGATCGCAGGGGGCGTGCTTGCAGTGATGGCTCTTTGTGCTGCAGCATGGTTCGGCTTTACTGCGATGGGAAATGCGCAGTTGGAAGCGGACTCCGCACTGGAGAAACCGGGCAGTTCCAGCGAAAGCGTTGAGAAGGTTACGGTCACAGACGATGAATTGAGTCAGCTGATCAAGGGAGATATCACGCTGGACAGCGTTCTGCAGGATGCGGGCGGAATCGCTTTTGAATCGGATGAAGAGAGCCGCTCTGAAAAGACGGAACAAACTGCCGGGTCGGAGCAGGCGGCATCTTCGCAGCATTCGGCTGCTTCCAGCAAAACAATCGATAAGCCTCAAGCAGAAAGCAGCCCCCAGAAAACACAATCGGCTGCGTCTGCGTCTGCGTCTGCGTCAAGCAAGCCCGCACCTGCAGGATACGAAGAAGAACTCAAGGCACTGATCCGGCAGGTGTATGCGGTCAAGGCGCGTGCGGAAAACGGCTTGAACGCCTGCATTGCGGAATCAAAAGCAGAATACAGGGCGCTTCCGAAAAGTCAGAAAACGCAGACGAGGAAACTTATGATCGTTCTTTCCAAGTCGAGCGAGTTGAATGCGTTGCAGGCTTCCTGTGATAAGGAAATGGACAGCATCGTGAGCCAGATGCGCACAATTCTGCAGGAAAACGGACAGAGCACGGCTTTGGCTGATCAGGTGATGGAAACATATAAGGCCGAGAAGAGCGCACGCTATACGGAACTGAAAAACAAATTTTACAGTTGATTCGAAAAAGCCCATGCCCGTACAAAGATGAAACAATGAGACGACCGGAGGATGGAAAATTTTATGGAAAAACAAACCGAGTATGAGCAGGAGATCGATCTGGTTTCACTGTTCTTCGCTGTTCTGCACAAATACCGGCAGATCTTTGCAGCGGCAGTTGCCTGTGCGGTGCTGTTTGGCGCAGTTGGCATGTTCAAACATGTGCGCAGCCAGAAGGCGGCAGAAGCTGCATCTGAAAATGGTGAAGAGATCGTCCGAACGGCAGAAGAGCAGAAGTATGAAGAGGACATGGTCGAATACCGTGCTGCTCAAACAGCGCACGACAAAAATGTTGCGAGCTACAATCATCAGCTGAAGCAGAATGAAGCGGATCAGGCCCGTGCAGAGTTCGATATTAAAAATGCGCAAGAGTACATTGACAAGTCTGTGCTGAACAGTCTGGATCCGTATAATGTCAATGTGGCAAGTGCAGTCTTTTATATTACCACCGATTACAAGATCCTGCCGGGCATGGACTACCAGAACCCGGATTACACCGGCGCGGTGCTCAGCGCTTATTCCAGTCTGCTGACGAGCCACGAAACGATCGGAGCGATCGCGGAGCAGTTCGGGATGGAAGAACGCTATATGCGCGAACTGATCACGGTTTCGGTGGACAGCGGAACCCGACTGCTGACCATCAGTACGGAAGGCAAGGATGCCCAGCAGGCAAATGACATCATGGATGCCATGCTGAAGCGTTTTGCCCAGTTATACGATGTCATTGAGAGTACTGTGGGTGAACATGAGACCACGCAGGTTTCTCTCAGCAGCACCACAACCGTGCTGACCAGTCTGAGAGATCAGCAGCAGAACACCCGTGACAATATGATCCAGCTGCAGAACAATCTGACCGACCTCCAGAGCAATCACGAACTGCTGGAGCAGAGTATCCAGACGGCGGACAAAGATTTTGCGGCAACGGAAAAACCGAAAGATCCGAAGGGTGCGGGCAACTCCGCTGTGAAATATGCTGCGATAGGCTTCCTGCTGGGAGCCGTACTGGTGGCCGGCGCTACTGTATGCAGTTTCCTGGTGGAAGGAAAGGTTTGCGCGGCAGATGAACTGCAAAAATACTGCGGCATCGGGGTGCTTGGCACACTGGCAAACGATGCTTCTCAAAAGGCAAAGGGGCTGGATGCAGCCATCAACAAGCTGGAAAAACGGCCGGACGGCAGTATGAACGGCGCGATGGTCGAGTTGATTGCAGCGACGATTCACAGCCGTGTGCCGCAGGCAGAGAATATCCTGATCACGGGCGACATCTCTGCCCAGCAACTGGCTTCCCTGCGGGATGCGCTGCAGGCGTGCAGCGTGCTGAAAGGAACGACCGTTGCATCGGCTGACAGCATTCTGGTCAGTTCGGCAGCTGTGCAGCAGGCTGCACAGGCGGATGTGATCCTTTTGGCGGCAGACTGCGCCTGCTCCAAGTACCGAACAGTCAGCGCGCAAAATGAGAAGATCCGGGAGCTTGGCAAGGAAGTGCTTGGCTGCATCTTGTATGCATGAGGCGGCGGAGCCAGCTATTGACGAACCGCTCCAAAAACGATATACTATATTCCGGCGGTGCAGCAGTGCCGCCGGATGCCGGGGTGTTGCGCAGTTGGTAGCGCGCCTGCTTTGGGAGCAGGAGGCCGCGAGTTCGAGTCTCGCCACTCCGATATGACAAAAAGCCACGATGAACCGTTTACAAATGCGGTTTCGTCGTGGCTTTATTTGTTGCCAGTCCCCTGAGATCCGGCTGGAAGATGCCTTATTTGTGCGTTACCGTCTCAAAAACTGTCCCTGCGCTAAAGGGCAAATGCGCACCCGGCAGCTTTCCGATTTTGTTCTTTTTTTATTTACAAACAGTACCTTGACACCGAAATATCCTTTTTGTAATCTTAAAGAGTATTCTGAATGTAAGTGAATGCCGTCCCGAATCAATACGGTTTTTTCGGGCAGGACGGCAGGAAGTTTCTCCAGCGAATGTCCTGGGGGTGGTACCCTGCTGCCACAGGCAGTAGGGCGGGACCGAAGTTCCGGGCTGTTCGCAGAGAAAACTTCCTGATGGCCTGCCAAGTGAGCGCAAGCTGACGGCAATGGGAAAGGAGCAACTACCAATGGATCATCTGCAGAACGTAATGGGATACTTCGACCAGCAGCAGCCGCTGTGCGCCGAACACGACCGCATCAGCAAGGACCTGTACAAGGAGTTTGGCGTTAAAGCGGGCCTGCGCGACGAAAACGGCAAGGGCGTGCTGGCAGGCTTGACCAATATCTCCGATATCCGCGCCTTCCAGTATGTGGACGGGGTGAAAAAGCCTGCCGACGGTCAGCTGCTCTACCGCGGCTACGACGTGAAAGACCTGATCCGCGGGTCGTCCGGCAGCCGCTTTGCCTTTGAGGAAGCGGGCTATCTGCTACTGTTCGGTGAGCTGCCCACGCAGGAAAAGCTGGAAGAGTTCTGCCGCGTGCTGGGCGAGTGCCGCACCATGCCCACCAACTTTACCCGTGATGTGATCATGAAGGCCCCCAGCCACGATATCATGAACTCCATGGCCCGCAGCGTGCTTACACTGGCATCCTACGACCCCAAGGCCGGTGATCTGGAAATTTCCAATGTGCTGCGCCAGAGCATCCAGCTGGCCGGCATCTTCCCCATGCTGGCCGTGTACAGCTACCATGCCTATAACCACTACGAAAAAGACGGCAGCATGTACATCCACCGGCCGGACCCGGAGCTTTCCACCGCAGAGAACTTTTTGCGGATGCTGCGCCCGGATATGAAGTACACCGAGCTGGAAGCCCGCGTGCTGGATGTGGCATTGCTGCTGCACGCCGAGCACGGCGGCGGCAACAACTCCACCTTTACCACCCGCGTGGTCACCTCCTCCGGCACCGACACCTACTCGGCCATGGCGGCGGCGCTGTGCTCCCTCAAGGGCCCGCGCCACGGCGGTGCCAACCTGATGGTGATGCAGATGATGCAGAACATCCGCGAGAATCTGCACGACCAGGAGGACGAAGAAGAGCTGGAAACCTACCTGAAAAAGCTGCTGCACGGCGAAGCCTTTGACCACAAGGGCCTGATCTACGGCATGGGCCACGCGGTCTACTCCCTCAGCGACCCCCGTGAGGTGGTGTTCAAGGGCTATGTGGAGCAGCTGGCCCACGAGAAGGGCCGGGACAAGGACCTGGCCCTGTACGCCAAGATCGAGCGCATGGCCCCGCAGCTCATCGCCGAAGAACGGAAGATCTTCAAGGGCGTCAGCCCCAACGTGGATTTCTACAGCGGCTTTGTGTACGATATGCTGGGCATCCCCATGGAGCTGTACACCCCGCTGTTTGCCGTGGCCCGCATCATGGGCTGGAGCGCCCACCGCATCGAAGAGCTGCTCAGCGCCAACAAGATCATCCGTCCGGCCTACAAGAGCCTGGGCGGCACCCACGACTACATCCCGCGGGATGCACGATAACAGGAGGGCTGTGCCATGAAACAGGAAGCCATGCAGAAGCACCCGGAAGAATGGTTCTTCTTGCACAATTTTGACGTGGACCGGGTGTTCAGCACCATCCGGCGCACGGATTATCTGGTGCTGTTCTACATCAAGATGCGGCAGGAGAGCCACCCGGACGAGAAACTCTATCTGGCTGACCTTGCCGCCGAGATGGGCGTGAAGGTGACCGAGCTGTCCAAAGGCATCGAGAAGCTGCAGGACCAGGGCTATGTGCGCTGGCTCACCGACCGGGAAGCCGGCCGCACCTATGTGGAGCTGACCAGCAAGGCCGTGGAGCTGATGGCCGAGGAACGCGATTTCATGAAGCGCTGCTATGCCCGCCTGCGCACCGAGCTGGGGGACGAAGAGCTGCGCCGCACCGTGGACACCCTGCAGCACATGCGGGATATCCTGAAGGACGAGCGGGAGCGCGGCGCGTAAGCTCCGCCCCAAAATACAACGCCGAAAAAGGCCCCGCTTCCGGGTGTGGAAGCAGGGCCTTTGTGCGTTTGGGGGCAGATCAGCTGTTGCTGGAAGAGGACGGGTTCACGATCTTGCTGGCGGGCATCTTGTTCATGGCAGAGGTGCTGAGGTTATTCTCCAGCGTGCTGCCGTAGGCGGTGAGGGCATCTTCCAGCTCGTCGCCCTTCATGTCGCTCAGGATCTGGGTGCGCAGGGCGTCCAGCGTGGACACCTGCAGCGGGTCAATGCGCATCATCAGGATGATGGAAGCGGCATTGTACTGCACGGCAGCGGCCTCGCCGTACACAAGGCCGCGCACGGCGTCGGCGGCACCGTCCTGGGTAAAGGCATTGGTCAGGTCACTCTCGGTCAGCAGTTCGGTCTGCACGCTGGAAGCATCCTCGGCGGGGGTGGAGTCCAGCACGGCGTAGATGTCCGGCAGGGCGGCAGAAGCGGCAGAATGCAGGGCGCTGACCTGCTCGGACACCGAGCCGTCCTGCGTTTCACTGCAGCTTGCGGCGGCCGCCTGTGCCAGCTGCAGCATCTGGGCCTTCTGGTCATCGGAGGCGAACACAAAGGTGCTGGTGTTGTACAGCGGGATGTTCACATAGGCCAGCTCGTACATCTGGCTGTCCAGATGCTCGGTCAGGTCGCTGTCGTCCACGGGGCTTTCGCCGTCCGGGCCGTACACCAGCGTCAGCAGCAGGGTGTGCTTGAGCTGGATGCGCTCAAAGGCCTTGAGGGTCTCCAGGCCGATGCCGTTGGCGGTGTAGGTGCTGCCGTACTGGTCCATCAGCTGCTGGGCGTAGTTGTCGGCCACCTGGGTCTGTTCGGCGGTCAGCTCCCCGCCCAGCTCGGCAAAGCGGGCGTCGATGGCGGCAAAGGTGCGCAGGGTCTCCAGCGTCTTGTCGGCCACATAGTCCTGGACCACGGCGGTCTCGCCGCTGTCGGCATCGGTGGTGATGGTCTCCTTCAGGAAGGCCTTCACGTCAGTGGCGTCCTGGTCCTTGCCAGCCAGCTGGGCAGCCTGCTGGTAGGCGCTGAACTGGGCCAGCAGATACAGGCCGGAGGACACTTCAAAGTCGCCGACCTTGCCCACGGTGTCCGGGGTGGACAGGCCGCAGCTTGCCAGACTGAAGATCATGACGAGTGCGCATACCAGCGCAAGCAGTTTCTTTTTCATGTGTAATGCTCCTGTTTTTTGAAATTGTAGATGGCTCGCCCTCTCAGGCGCTGGCATCGAGCGGATGCGAGAGGACTGAGAGGGCGAGGATGCTATCGGTTACTTGCTTTCCTGCGGTTTGTCCTTGCCATTCAGGATTTCCGCCATCGCCTTGAGGATGCTCTGCAGCAGTTCCAGCGGCTTTTCGTCGGGGTGCAGGGTGACCGAAAGGTAAGGCTTTGAGCCTGCCCCGGCGGTGACGCGGCCGTTGAAGGCCACCAGCAGACCCCGGATCATGGGCACATCCAGGTGTTCCAGATTCAGCACGATGGTGTCCTTCTTCTGGGTCACCTCGTACACGCCCACAGCGGTGGCCTGCACCCGCACCAGCGAAACGTTCACCAGGTCGCTCACCGAGGGCGGCGGGTCGCCGTAGCGGTCGATGAGCTCGTCCAGCACATCGGCGGCGTCCTCCGGGGTCTGGATGGCGGCAATGCGCTTGTAGGCCTCGATGCGGCCCGCGCCGTCCGGGATATACTTTTCCGGGATAAAGGCGTCCACCCGCAGGTCCACAAGACAATCGCTCTTGTCCCGCTGGACGGGCTCGCCCCGCGCCCGGGCAATGGCCTGTCCCAGCATTTTAACGTAGAGGTCGTAGCCCACGGCCTCCATGTGGCCGTGCTGGCTGTGCCCCAGCAGACTGCCTGCGCCGCGAATCTGCAGATCCCGCATGGCAATGCGGAAGCCGGAGCCGAAAGCGGTGAACTCCCGGATGGCAGAAAGCCGCTTCTGGGCGATATCGGTCAGGGTCTTGTCCCGGCGGAAGGTGAAGTAGGCGTAGGCCTTGCGGCCGGAGCGTCCCACCCGCCCGCGGATCTGGTACAGCTGCGCCAGACCCATGCGGTCGGCGTCCTCAATGATGAGGGTGTTGCAGTTGCGCACATCAATGCCGGTCTCAATGAGGGTGGTGCAGACCAGAATGTCGATCTCGCCGTTCAGCAGGTGCTGCCATACGGGGTTCAGCTCTTCCTCGGTCATCTTGCCGTGGGCGATGCCCACCCGCGCACCCGGCACCATCTGGCTGACATGGGCGGCGCAGGCTTCGATGTTGTCCACCCGGTTGTGCAGGTAGTACACCTGCCCGCCCCGGGCAAGCTCCTTCTTCATGGCTTCGGCAAGGATGACATCGTTGTATTCCAGCACAAAGGTCTCCACCGGCTGCCGCTCGATGGGCGGCTGCTCAATGGTGGAAAGATCCCGGATGCCGCTCATGGCCATGTTCAATGTGCGGGGGATGGGGGTGGCCGACAGGGTGAGCATATCCACCCCGATGAAGTTTTCCTTCAGCTTTTCCTTGTGCTTCACGCCAAAGCGCTGTTCCTCATCAATGATGACAAGGCCGAGGTCGTGGAACTTCACATCTTTGGACAGCAGCCGGTGGGTGCCCACCACGATATCCACGCTGCCGGCCTGTAAGCCGCGCAGGGTCTCCTTCTGCTGCTTGGCGGTGCGGAAGCGGGACAGCATCCCGATCTTCACCGGGAAGGCCTCCATGCGGGAGAGCAGGGTGTTGTAGTGCTGCCACGCCAGCAGGGTGGTGGGTGCCAGCAGGGCGCATTGCTTGCCGCCCATGATGCACTTGAAGGCGGCGCGCAGCGCCACTTCGGTCTTGCCCACGCCCACATCGCCGCAGAGCAGACGATCCATGGGGTAACCCTTTTCCATGTCCTGCTTGATCTCGGCGGTGGCGTGCAGCTGGTCGTCGGTCTCGTCGTAGTCAAAGCGGGTCTCAAAGTCCCGCTGCCAGTCGCCGTCCGGCGGGAAGGCGTAGCCCGTGGCCTGACGGCGGCGGGCGTAAAGCTCGATCAGCTCCTGCGCCATCTCCTCGGTGGCCTTTTTCACCTTGGCGCGGGTGCGCTGCCACTCGGTGCCGCCCAGCTTTGCCAGCTTTACCTTTTCCTCATCGCCGGGGGCAGTGTAGCGGCTGAGCAGATCCAGCTGGGTCACCGGCACATACAGCACATCAGAGCCGGAATACTGCACCTTGAGGTAGTCCTTGGTAGCGCCCTGCACCTCCAGCCGCTGGATACCGGCGTACATCCCGATGCCGTGGCTCTGGTGCACCACATAGTCCCCGGGCTTGATGTCTGAAAGGCTGGACAGGGCGTTTTTGTTCTTCTTGCGCTTTTTGGCTTCGGCGGCGGCTTCCTCGTCCAGCCCGTGACGGCGGCTGGAAAGCACTGCCGTGTGGGCAAAGGGAAAGGTGCACCCGGCGGTCAGATGCCCGGGCAGCACCTGTAAAATGCCCTTGGCGGGGCGCACATCCCGGCTCATGCTCACGGCATAGCCCTTGTCGGCAAGGTCGCGGGTCAGAGCGGCTGCGCCCTTGGGTGTACCGGCAAACAGGGTGACGGCGTAGCCTTGGGCGATGAGCGGGTCTAAGTCCTCCCGCAGGGAGGCAAGGTCGCCGTTCCAGTTGGGGGCGGCAAAGGCCTCGGCGTTGATGAGGTCTTTCAGCTTAAATTCGTTCATGCCGCGCAGGAAGTTCTCGCACAGCAGGGTGCTCTGCTTCTGGGCGGCAGCGGCAAGGTCGTCCATGGTCTGGTAGAGTACATCCAGCCCGGGGCAGAGCACACCCTCTTCCAACAGGCCGGTCAGCTCTTCGCTGCGACGGAACTCGGTGGCCTTCTGGGCATCCCGGATGCCGCCCACCTCGTCCAGAATGAACAGCGGTGTGTCCAGATGATCCAGCAGGGTGGCCGGGCTCGGATAGCGCAGGCCGTAGTATTTATCCATGGCTTCCGGCATCAGGCCGGAGTCCAGCTGAGCAAGGTCGGCTTCCGTGGCCTTTTCCAGTGCGGTGCGGTGCCGGCCGCGTGCCTTTTTGATGGCGGCACGCAGGGCCTCGGCAGTCTCGGCGGTATCGCCGAACAGCACCTCGCGGGCAGGGGAAAGATAGATCTTTTCCAGTGCGCTGTCCCGCCGCTGGGTGAGCAGGTCGAAGGAGGAAATGGAATCGATCTCGTCGTCCCAGTACTCCACGCGGGCAGGCTGGCGCATATCCGGCGCATAGATATCCACGATATCGCCGCGCACACTGAACTGTCCCGGGCCGTCCACCTGACTGCGCCGCACATACCCGGCGGCGAACAGCCGGGCCACAAGACCCTCGCGGTTGTACACCATGCCGGGTTTGAGGGTAAGAGTGTTCTTTAAAAATTCATCCCGGGGCACGGTGTACTGCAACAGCGCTTCGGCGGGCACGCAGACCGCGTTCAGCCGCCCGCCTGCAAGGGAGCCCAGCACCGAAAGGCGGCGGTACTCGTACTCGCGGCCCGCGCCCTCCACTGGGCGCAGCATAAAGTCCCGGGGCGGGAACACGGCGGCAGAAAGGCCCAACGCCTTGAGGTCGTCCGCAAAGTGGGTGGCCTCGGCCTCGCCGGGGGTCACGATGCACAGCACCCGGCCAAGGTCTTTTTGCAGCGCGGCGTACAGCAGGGCACGGCCTGCGGGCGGCAGACCGAACAGCGCGGCAGGACCAGGCTTTGCAAAGCTGGCCGCGATCTTCTGATATTCCGGTGTGGCCTTGAGTAAGGCTTCGTACATGGAAAAACCTCCTTTCCTGTCAGGATGCGGGAGAATAACGATTTTGAATATCCTCCGCTTGCGCTCTGGATATTTTCAGCGGAAGAATTATTTATAATTTCGCGTTTGTCGCGCTCTGCGGAGCGCTCCAAACGCATTTTCACCGGAGGGGTCGTAACGGCAAGCGGCATTTGCAGCGCCGCTTTCTGCGAAAGCGCGGCGCTGCGGAACATGATCTTCTCCCGTGAAAATGGGATAGCGGAACGCCCGCAGGCGTTCCGCTATCCCGAAAATATAAAATAAATTTTCCGCTAAAAATGCCCAAAGCACACGCGGCGGGCATTCCAAATCGTCCCACGAAAGGAAATATTATTGCGCAGGCAGATTATTCCTTCTCCTCGGGGTCTGCCTCCGGGGCTTCGGTGGCGGCGGCTGCGTCGGCAGCCTCCATCTCGGCCAGCTGCTCGGCGGTGGGCTCGGCATCAGCCTCAGAAGCATCGATCTTCTCGGTCTGTGCCTCGTCGTCGTGGTCGGTGCGTGCCAGCACCATCACCTTGTCGTTCTCGCCCAGACGCATCACCCGCACGCCGGAGCCGTAGCGGCTCTGCAGCGGGATCTCGTTGGCGTGCAGACGGATGATGATGCCCTCCTGACTGCTCAGCAGCACGTCATCCACATCGTCCACGATCTTCACGGCGGCAACCTTGTCGCGGCTCACATCGTAGTTGCGGATGCCCTTGCCGCCGCGGGCGGTGATGCGATAGGTGTCGATATCGGAGCGGCGTCCCTTGCCGTTCTCGGTCACGGTCAGCACCGTGCCGCCCTCGCGGCAGATGCACACGCCGACAACTTCATCGCCCTCTGCCAGACGGATGGCGCGCACGCCGTGGCCGTTACGACCCATCGGGCGGGCGTTTTCCTCGTTGAAGCGGATGGCCTGACCGTTGCGGGTGGCAACGATGAGCATATCATGGCCGGTGGTCAGGCGGGTCCATGCCAGCGCGTCGCCCTCGTTCAGGGCAATGCCGATCAGACCGGACTTACGGATATTGGCATACTGTTCCAGCGGAGTGCGCTTGATCAGGCCCTGCTTGGTGACCATGGTGACGAAGCCGCCCTTGTTGTCCTCACCCTTGGGGTAGCAGAGCATATTGGTGACCTTTTCGCCCTCGGCCAACTGGAGCAGGTTCACGATGTTGGTGCCCTTGCTGGTGCGGCTGCCCTCGGCGATGGTGTAACCCTTGAGGCGGAACATCCGGCCCCGGTTGGTGACGAACAGGACATAATCGTGGGTGGAGCCGACGAACATCTCCTGCACGATGTCCTCTTCCTTGCGGGTCATGCCGGAAATGCCGCGGCCGCCGCGCTTCTGGGCCTGATAAGTGGCCTTGAGCTGGCGCTTGATATAACCGGCCTCGGTCAGGGTGTAAACGCACTGTTCCTCGGCAATGAGGTCTTCGATGTCCACTTCGCCGTTGACGGTCTCGATCTCGGTGCGGCGCTCATCACCGAAGCGCTTCTTCATATCCAGCAGCTCGTTCTTGACGATCTCCAGCACGCGGGCGTCGTCGGCGAGGATGTCCTCCCAATCGCGGATCTTCGCCTGCAGGGTGCCCAGTTCTTCCTCGATCTTGAGGATCTCCAGACCAGCTAGACGGCCCAGCTGTAATTTCACGATGGCGTCGGCCTGCGGGTCATCGAAGCCGAACTGTTCCATGATGGCAGCCTTGGCCTCGGCCATACCGCCCTTGCAGGCGCGGATGGTGGCGATCAGTTCATCCACGATGTCGGTGGCCTTCTTCAAGCCTTCGAGGATGTGGGCGCGCTCCTGTGCCTTCTTCAGGTCGTACTGGGTGCGGCGGCGGACCACTTCGTCTTGGAACTCGACGTATTTCTGGATCATCTGCTTCAGGGTCAGCACCTTCGGCACCTTGTGGTCGATGGCCAGCATGATGACGCCGACGGTATCCTGAAGCTGGGTGTACTGATAGAGCTGGTTCAGCACCACCTGCGGGTTCGCGTCCTTGCGCACATCGATGACGATGCGCATTCCCTTGCGGTTGGTCTCATCGTTCAGGTCGCTGATGCCCTCGATCCGCTTTTCCTTCACGAGGTCTGCGATGTTCTCGATCAGGCGGGCCTTGTTCACCATGTAGGGGATCTCGGTGACGATGATCTGGGCGCGGCCGTTCTTCTTCTCCTCAATGGTGGCGCGGCCGCGCAGGGTGATCTTGCCGCGGCCGGTGGCGTAGGCGGCGCGGATGCCGCTGCGGCCCATGATGATGCCGGCAGTGG
>ERZ773131.2295-NODE-2295-length-12341-cov-7.522627_pt1 | contig 12341 bp, 10 predicted proteins | sample MGYA00511082_ERZ773131 | MGnify/ENA primary metagenome ERZ773131 (study PRJEB29015, sample SAMEA2737813) | human gut metagenome | biome: human gut; feature: human-associated habitat; material: faeces | place: China | collected 2012 ... | reverse complement strand
TCGAAACAGCGGCAGTTTTCTTTGCGAGCTTTCTTTTGCTGCCAAAAGAAAGCGACCTTCCGGGAGACTGCCGTTAAAAAAGAAAGCGAGAAGCATAACCATGCGTACCATCACCGTCGTTACCGCCACGCGGGCGGAATATGGCCTGCTGCGCCCGGTGGTGCAGAAAATCGCGGCGTCCGATGTGCTGGACTTGCAGCTCGTCGTGACCGGGGCGCACCTCTCCCCGCGTCTGGGCGAGACCGTGCATGAAATCGAAGCCGACGGCCTGCCCATCGCGGCAAGACTGCCGATCTTCACCGACAACGCCGATGAGCCCGTCGCCAAAACCATCGCACGCACGATGGAAATTTTCGACAACCACTTTGCCGCCCACCGCCCGGACGCCGTGCTGCTGCTGGGGGACCGGTTTGAGATCTTCGCCGTGGCCGCTGCGGCAGCGGCGCGGCATATCCCGATTGCCCATATCTCGGGCGGTGACGTGACCTTGGGCGCGGCGGACGAATACTACCGCCACTGCATCAGCAAAATGGCGGCGGTACACTTTCCGTCCTGCGCCGACAGTGCCGCGCGGCTTGTGCGGATGGGCGAAGCGCCCGACACCGTGTTCTGCGTCGGCGGGCTGGGGGATGAAAACATCCGCACTCTGCCCAAAATGAGCCGTGAGGAATTGTGCAAATCGACTGGGTTTGACCTCATGCAGCCCTTCGCACTCGTGACCTACCACCCCGAGACCGCCCCCGACGCAGGCTCCCCCGCTGTGCAGGTGCAGGCGCTGTGTGACGCTATGGCCGCCGTGGACGGCGTGTTCTGGCTCATCACCGGGTCGAACGCCGACGCGGGCGGGCAGGTCTGCACCGCCATGATGCAGACGTTCGCCGCCGCCCACCCGAACCGCGCCGGATTTGTGCAGAGCCTCGGTCTGCGGCGCTACCTCTCCGCCATGGACTGCGCGGCGCTCGTGGCGGGCAACTCGTCGTCCGGTGTCGTCGAGACGCCCACCTTTAAGGTGCCGACGGTCAACATCGGCAGACGGCAGGCTGGGCGCGCCATCTGCGCGAACGTGCTCTGCTGCGACGCCGATGAGCCGGCCATCGAGGCCGCGCTGCGCAGGGCGCTGTCCCCGGCGTTTGCCCCCGTGGCGGCCGGCGCCGTCAGCCCGTATAACGGCGGCGAGACCAGCGAAAAAATCTGCGCTGTGCTGGCAAAATTTGATTTTGCAAGACCCAAAATCTTTTATGACGGCCCTGTGCCGGAATTTGACCCGCAAAGGAGCGTTTTGGTATGAAACTTCTCATCGTCGGTTTAGGCAGCATGGGCAAACGCCGCGCCCGGCTGACCAAAGGCATTGACGCGGCTATTCAGATCGTCGGCGTGGACACCGCCGAGAGCCGCCGCGACGAGGCCCTCCGGCTGGGTCTGGCGGACGCAGCCTATGCCACCATCGGCGAGGCCGTCGCCGCCGAGCACCCCGACGCCGCGCTGGTCTGCACCGCGCCGCTGGCCCACGCGGCGGTCATCGGCGAGCTGCTGGACCACGACCTGCCCGTCTTTACCGAGCTGAATCTGGTCAGCGACGGCTACCGGGAGAATATGGCCAAGGCCGCGGCCAAAAAACTGCCGTTGTTTTTGTCCTCCACGATGCTGTACCGCCGCGAGACGCAGTATATTAAACAGCAGGTCGCGGAATTTGGCAAGCCCGTACACTACATCTACCACATCGGGCAGTATCTGCCCGACTGGCACCCGTGGGAGAATTATAAAAACTTCTTCGTCGGCAACGCCCGCACCGGCGGCGTGCGCGAGATCTTCGGCATCGACCTGCCGTGGCTGCTGGACGCCTTTGGCGACGTGGAGAGCGTGACTGTGCAGAAGGACACGATCAGCGACTTAGGGCTCCCCTACCCCGACTGCGTGACGCTGCTGCTGCGCCACAAGGGCGGCGTGCAGGGTGTGCTGGCCGCCGACGTCGTCAGCCGCAAGGCCGTGCGCAGCTTTGAGTGCTTCGGGGACGGCATCCACCTGTTCTGGGAGGGCAACCCCAAGGCGCTGTACGAGTTCAAGGACGGCGACAAGCGGTTTGTCAACACCTACGCCAGCTTTGAGCACGACAGCCGCTACAGCGACAACGTTGTAGAAAACGCCTATGTGGACGAGCTGACGAACTTTTTTGGCGTGCTGAAGGGCGACGAGCAGCCGAAGTGGAGCTTTGAAAAGGACCTGAAGGCCATTGAGCTGATGGACAGGATCGAAAAAGCGTAACCCTGTAGGGACCGGACACTACATTGCATCTAAATCAAAGCAAAGGGGATCTCCTATGCGTACCATCACCGCGCTGTTCGTGGGGCTGGGCTCCATCGGGACGCGCCATTTAAAAAATCTGACCAACCTCTGTGCGGACCGGGGCTGGACTTTACAGGCCGACGCGCTGCGCAGCGACCTGTCCCGCCCGCTGCGGGACGGCGTGGCCGCGCTGCTGCACGCCCAGTACACCGATTTGGCCGACGCGCCCGCACACTATGACATGGTGTTCATCACGAACCCCACAAGCCTGCACGCCGACGCCCTGACCCGGGTCAGGGGCCGCGGCGGGGCACTTTTCATCGAAAAGCCGATTTTTTCCGCCGACCAGACCGGACTGGATTTGGCCGACTGCCTGCCCGCGGGGCAAAAGGCCTATGTGGCCGCGCCCATGCGGTGGTGCGGCGTCATGCTGGCGCTCAAGGACCGGCTGCCCGGTCTGCACCCCTACTGCGCGCGGGTCATCTGCTCAAGCTATCTGCCCGACTGGCGGCCCGGCGTGGACTACCGCACGGTCTACAGCGCCCACAAGGCGATGGGCGGCGGCGTGACGATTGACCTCATCCACGAATGGGACTACCTCGTCGAGCTGTTCGGCGTGCCTGAAAAGCTGTACAATTTCAAGGGCACCTACTCCGACCTCGAAATCGACTCCGACGATTTGTCGGTGTATATCGCCAGATACCCCACATTGCTGGCCGAGGTGCATCTCGATTACTTTGGCCGCGGATACCGGCGCAGCATCGAGCTTTTCTGCCATGACGGCAGCTATCTGGCCGACTTTGGCGCGGGCACGCTGACCCTGCCGGACGGCACCGTGCAGCACTATGAGGAGGACGTCAACCGCCGCTATGAGCGGGAGATGGAATATTTTGTGGACTACGCGCTGACGGGCAGCGGCGAGAGCTGCAACCCGCCCGCGCTGGCACTGAACGTGCTGAAACTTACCTTGGGGGAGAACGTACAATGAAAAGACTGCTCATTACAATTTGCGGCCGTGCCGGCAGCAAGGGCTTTAAAAACAAGAATCTGAAAAATTTCTGCGGCAAACCGTTGGTTTACTATTCGCTGAGCGCCGCGGAGCTGTTCATTAAAAAGCACCCGGAGCTGGAAATCGACGTTGCGCTGAACACCGACAGCGAGGACCTGGCCAGACTGGTGGCCGCCGAGTACCCGGAGGTCATCTACCTGCCCCGCGGGGCCGAGCTGGGCGGGGACCGCGTGCCGAAGGTCGAGGTCTACAAGGACAGCTTTGCCCGCATGGAGGCCAGCACCGGAAAACCGTACGATGCTATGATCGATCTGGACATCACCAGCCCCTTGCGCACCGAGCAGGACATTGAGAACGCCTTTGCCAAAGCGCAGGAGCGCGAGGACCTGCAAATCATTTTCAGCGTCTGCGAGGCCCGCCGCAATCCGTGGTTCAATATGTTCAAGATCGTGGGCGACCACGCCGAGATGGTCATCGAGAGCCAGTTCACGGGCCGTCAGCAGGCACCCGAGGTATACGACGTCAATGCGTCGATTTACGTCATCCGCCGCGCGTTCCTTGTGGACAACCCCGACCCGATTTTGTGGCACTCCAAGTTCGGCGTCAGCGTTATGATGGACACCGGCATCATCGACATCGACTCCGAGCATGACTACCTGCTCATGGAGGCCATCGCGCAGCATCTGTACGCCCATTACCCGGAATTCAACGCTGTGCGGGAGAATATCCGTGGCTGATGCACTGTTTGACCGTGCGCTGGAGCTGGTCATGGACGCGGGCCAGACGCTGCTGGAAAACGGCGGCGAGGTGTTCCGCGCGCAGCAGACCATGGAGATCATGGCCGCCAGCCTCGGCGTGCGGGACTTCCATGTCTATGTTCTGACCAACGGCATCTTTGCGTCGGCGCACCTGCCGGGGCGGGATGCTGTCTCGCTGGTGCGGCACGTGCCCACCGTGTCGGTCCATCTGGGCCGCGTCGAGGCCGTGAACGAGCTTTCCCGTGAGCTGGCCGCCGGCAGGCTGGGCGTCGTCGAGGCCGAAGCACGGCTGAACACGGCCCGCACGCTGCCGCGCAGCACACCGCAGCTGGAAATTCTGGCCTGCGTTGTCGGGGCAGCGGGGTTCGCGTACCTGTTCGGCGGCACGCTGGCAGACATGCCGGTGGCCGCGGTGGCGGGCCTGCTGGAGGCGCTCGTCTGCCAGCAGTTTGCGAGGCACGGCATCAACCGGATATTCACCGACATTGTGGCAGCGTTTTGCGGCACGATCTGGGCCATTGCGGTGCAGACCGTCGTGCCCGCCGTCAACGCCAACGCGGCGATCATCGGCGCGCTGATGGTGCTGACCCCCGGCGTTGCCCTGACGATGGGCGTGCGGGATATTCTGAACGGCGACTACCTGTCCGGCTCCATCCGCCTGCTGGATGCCCTGCTGATTGCGGGCAGCATTGCGGGCGGCGTGGTGCTGGGCTGGATCATGGCCCGTGGATTGGGGGTGGCGTGATGCCGGTCTGGACACATTATTTTGCCCATTTTGTGGTGGCCGTCATTGCAACGATCAGCTTTGGCATCACATTCCAGATGCCGCGGCGGCACTACCTGGCCTGCGGCCTGACCGGCGCGGTGGGCTGGATGGTCTACATCTTCGGCGTGGAGCTGTTCGCGTTAAGCCCGGCGATTGCGACGCTGGTCGCCACGCTGCCGCTGACCGGCTGCGCGCGGTTCTTTGCCATCCGCCACAAGGCCCCGGTGACGATTTTTCTGCTGCCGGGCATCTTTCCGCTTGTGCCAGGCGCGGGCATCTACTACACGGCCTACTACTTTTTGCAGGGCGAGCAGGAGCTTTTCGCCAGCAAAGGCGGCGAGACCTTCAAGGTCGCGCTGGCTCTGGCGCTGGGCATTGCGCTGGTGTGCAGTCTGCCGCTGCCGGGCGGGCATGAGGGAAAGCGCAAATCGTAGGGGCGAGCAGTGCTCGCCCGCAGGCAGCCTGCCGCTGCCGTTGCCTGCCGGGTCGATGACGAGCATCGCCCCCTCCATCGTAGGGGCGGATTCCATATCCGCCCGCGGGCGTTACTCATTGCCGCACACAGCCACGGGCGCATATAGAATGCGCCCCTACGGATTGAAGCTGACAACATACAAAAGCCGCAGATGCGTTTTTGCACCTGCGGCTTATTTTTTTACCACAAATTATACGTCAGGATCGGCACGTTATAGCTTACGCCCTGCAAAAGCATGACTAAGAAGCAGACACCGCTGACGATGTGCCACGCCAGCGCGGCGGCGCAGACGGCCAGCCGCCAGCGGGGCACGCCCCCGGTGCGCGTCTGCTGCAAAAAGGCGCTGACGGACTCGAGCCAGAACACCCAGAAGCAGATGAACGGCCCCCACCAGAGGTTGGCGTGATAGAGCCGCTCACCGCTTTCGACCAGCAGCAGCGCCTCGGCCAGCGAGACGGCGAAGGTGAAAAGGCTGAACCGGTAGCGGAAGCGCTGCCACGCCGCGCGGCCCAGCAGCAGCCCCACTACCGCCACAAAGACAAAGGACCGCGCCAGCCCCAGCACACCGGCCTCGTTGAACGGCCCCCACAGCATACGGTGGTGGTCAAACGGGACGGTGAAAATCAGGCGTATGCCGGAGCCTTCCTCGGCAAACAGGACGTTGGCCTGGATAAAGCAGAGCGCTACACCGGGGAAAACGCTGCACCCCATGATGATCTCATTTTTCAGATTTTTGGCGCGGGTGCGCACAAAATCGGCAATCAGCAGCACGAGCAGCGCCGGGGCGAATGCAAAGATCAGGCTGGCCTTGAAGCTGGTCGCCACGGTCAGCAGCACCGTGTAGACCGCGTAGGCACGCAGATCCAGGTCACCGCGCATCGTCGGCCAGACACGGTAAAAGGCCAGCATCGCCAGCAGTGCAAAGGGCGCGAGCATAATATACGTTGTGTTGTGATAAATCGTGCCGCCGACAGTGCCCTGGTACCAGTAGCCGCCGCGGGGCATCCAGACCGCCGTGGCAAGGTTGACCACCAGACTGACCAGCAGCCGCGCCGGGCGCGGGGCATCGGGCAGGGCAGTGCGCAGGCCGCAGGCGAACACGGCGACGGCGGCCAGATGGAACGCCGCCAGCAGCACGGCAATGCCGACGCGCCCGGCCAGTGCATACGCCGGGCCGATGAGCAGCGACACGGTGGAGTAGACCATGCCGCGCTGCGCGAAGGCCAGGTGCATACCAAGGTCGGAGGTATAGGGGTCGCTGCCGCCGCCGGGGGAACAAAGCTGCTGGTAGTGCAGCCAGACCATGGCCGCAGCAAATACCGCCAGCGCCGCAAGGCAGACCGCCCACAGCAGGCGGCGGGATTTATTTTGTGCCAAGGGCGGCACCTCCTTGAATTGATAGAGTACGCAGGGGCCGCATAGCTGCGGCCCGCGGCAGGAAGATGGACGGGCTTTTGCGGGAGGGCAGCGGGCCGGGCATGCCCGGCCCCTACGGGGTGGCAGTCCAACAGGCTTTGCACTTCCGCAAGCGGGCACGGCGGCCTGTGGGCAGGCCGCCCTACAGGCCCCGATTTACGTTATGCGTAGGGCAGGGTGCCCCCTAATGAGCGGCCAGCCGGATGCTGTCCGCGAGAATTTCGCCGTCCAGCGTGATCATAGTGCCGTTCTTGTCGAGGTAGACCTCTCTGCGCACTTCCTCGCCGTCGGCGGTTGTGTAATAGAGCACATCATAGAGGAAGGTGCCCGCGGGCAGCCAGACCTCGACATCCGTCAGCACATCCGGGTCTGCCCCGTGGCCAAGGCCGCACCAGGCAATGTCGTAGTGCCTGTCCTGCCCCAGCGTGAACCCGACGCGGTACACTGCCTCGTCGTCGGCGTGGTCCTCGGTGCGCCAGACCTGCAGGGCGTGGGCATCGGCGTCCAGATCGCCGTAGCGCAGGAAGAAGGCGTTCTCCGCGACCTCATGGCCGCCCCAGATCATGTAATCGGTCACCACCGGCGTGTCGCCGCAGTCGGCGGCCAGGCCCGCGGCGACGCCATCGCCAAAGACCGTGTAGGCGCGCCCGCCCTGGTCGTAGGCCGAGCGGGTCGCGGCGCGCTGCCAGACCACCGACCCGGCCATGCAGACGGCCAGCAGACCGTAGAGCACCGCGCGGCCCCCGGGCCACCAGCTCTTGCCGCGCGCCCGGCGCAGCAGCATCACCAGCACGGCCAGCGCCATTAAACCGACGCCGAAGCTCTCCACAGTCTGGGGAATGTAGCCGTGCCGCCAGTCCACCTGACCGGGCTGCTGGTACTTGGGCGAAAGCCCGATCAGCAGTGCCGGGGCGGACAGCATGGCAAGGCCGCTTAAAAACAGCAGCAGATTTTGCTTTTTGTTCGGCAGCTTATCCAGCGCCGCCAGCGCGGCCACTGCCGCACCGGCCACCATGACGCCGCACAGCACGTCCACGGGATATATTTTCCCGGGGCGCATCTTGCCGAACAGCATCGCGTTCAGCGGGAAGCCCGCCGACATCTGCATGGCCCAGGTGCGCAGGATGGCAGGCAGGTCAAAGTTCGGGGAGATGCCCTCGATCTGGGAGACGCTGCCCTCGAGAATGCCCGCAGCCCGCAGCGTGTTCATGAGCCGTGCGCCCATATTGAAGGCCAGCGTCACGCACTCGCCCAGCAGCGCCGGGATGCTTAACCGCAGCGCGTCGCGGGGCTTGTCGGTGTAGAGCCACGCCAGACCAAAAATCGGGACGATATAGGTAAAGCCGATCTCAAACGTGGCGCAGCACTGGAACATACAGTAGCCCGCCAGCACGGCCCACCGCTTGTGGCCGGTGTCCTGCCAGCGCAGCACGGCCAGCCCGGCGACGAGCGCGGGCAGCAGCGTGCTTTGCACCAGTGCGCCGTAGGAGTAGAGGCTGTTGCCCGTGGAGTCCTGCCAGACGCTGAACATCATCGGCAGCAGGCAGAGGCAGGCAATGCCCAGCTTTTTGCTGCGGGACGCCTTGCCGACGAGCCACGCCGTCAGCACAATGTCCGCGTAGGTCCACGCAAGAATGTAGAGCCGGTAGCCGACCAGATCCCCCAGGAACCAGCTCGTCAGGCCGCGCACCGGCGGCGACGAGAAGGGCCGGAACCGCCCGTTCTGCAGGCTGAACTGCTCCCACAAATCACCAAGGTAGTCCAGCACGCTCTGGGCAAACGAGGTGTGCGTAATATAATAGTAGTTCTGCAGGTTGATAAGCTCATCGTCGCCGCCCAGCGGCGCGCAGGTCACAATGCTTAAATACCACCAGCCGAACACGACGGACACCGCGCAGACCAGCGGCCAGAACCATCGCTTTTGCGTTATTTTTTGCAGCTTCATGCGTTACTCCTGCCCCAGCGGGATGTAGCAGAGCAGCCCGCTTCCGCTGTGGATGACATCCTCCGGGCCGCAGCCGGCGGCCTCGGTCAGGGCGGCCAGCGCCGATTGCTGCTCGTCCTCGGGGTAGCCGTCCAGATCCAGATAGATGCCGGTCATACCCTGTGTGCGCAGCTCGGCCACCATGGCGTCCGGCTCCAGCTCGCTCGTCTCGCGGTACCAGAGGTCATTCTTCGTGCCGTAGCCCGCGCCGTAGGTGAATTTCAGCGTCTTGCTGTGCAGCGGGCCGCGCAGCAGCGTGTAATCCCACATGTTGTTCAGCGAGCCGTTCTCAAAGTTCTTCATGTACGGCAGCGTGAAAAGCATCGCGCCGTCCCCTGCCGCAGCCTCGACCTCGTTCATAAAAGCCTCGTCCTGATACCACTTGTCCTGAATCTCCTCGTACTCAGGCCGGAAGAAGCCCTGCTGCTCCCAGTAGCCGTAGCCCAGCAGGAGGATGGCCACAGCCGCCAGCGCCTTGCGGCTGCGCCCGGTGCGCCGGGTCAGCTGTTTTTCAAGAGCCAGGCCGACAGCCAGCAGCGCGAAGAACGCAATGTACGGGCTGATGCGGTTGTACCCGCGGATGAACCGCACAAAGATGCCGATGATGCCGCCGAAACCGGCAATCGTCGCCAGCAGCAGCGCCATGACGTTGAGGCGGCTCAGCAGCCAGAGGCGGTCCCCCAGCTCGGGGCGTTCGGTGCGGCCCGCCTTCCAGTCCCGGCTGTGCAGCAGCATGAGCAGCAGCGCGAGGAAGCCGAAAATGCCCACAATGCCGAGGTAGCCGTAGGCGTTCTCGTTGTACATCGGGCCTTCGTCGGTGGCCAGAACGTGGAAGTAGCGGCCCATCCAGTTGGCGAGCTTCTGCAGGCCGAAACCGTTGGGCGACAGCAGCAGGCTGCTGATGCGCAGGCTGTAGATGTCCGCGCCGACGGGGCTGCGGTAGACGCCGTTGGTCAGCGTGCTGCCCTGTCCGTTCAGGATGCCCAGCACCATCGGGAAGAAGTCGGGGATCATCCAGGCGACGATCTCGGCAATCGTGACAACGCAGGACGCGCCCGCGCGCCACCTGCGGTCCCGCAAAATCAGGCAGAGCGCCGTGACGCAGAGGAAGAAGCAGGTGAAATACGGGTAGTAGGCCGCGCCGTTGTTGGCGATCCCCCACGCCATGGCCAGCGCCAGCCAGTTGCGCTTGTTTTTGAAGAAGCCCCTGCCCGGGCGGTTGAACTGTTCATCCTCGGCGCACCAGAGGCAGAGCAGCACCGAGAACGGCACAAACTCGCAGGCGGCCAGCATCATGTGCCCGGCCATGCGCTGCTGGACGTAGGGCGTCAGGCCAAACGTCAGACCGAACGCAAAGCTCAGCCAGCGGCGCAGCCCGACCATGCGGAACACCGCGTACCCCGCCAGCGCGTTGGCAAACGGGATAACGAGGACATACAGGTTGAACACCGTGCCGGTGTCCTTGGTGAACAGGCCGACGAACCAGACAAAGATGTCGTAGATCAGATCATAGTTCGGGTCGTATCTGCCCGCGACCTCATAGAACGGCCAGCCGAGGGAGCCGGACAGCTCGCCATAGCTGCGCTGCACCTGACCGACCCAGTAGATGCCGTCGCCGCCGTAGAACATCGGCACATGCCAGTCCAGCCGCCACAGCTGGAAGAACCAGTATTCCGTGGCCGCCACCGCCGCCAGCAGCAGGATAACGGTCAGGATTTCCCGTGTAAGGTTTTGTTTTTTGGTCAGCATGGGGTCTCCTTTGTGTTGCTTACTTGGGCTGGGATGCCTTCCCCCTTGGGGCTGCGCCCGCAGGCGCGTGTCGGAGCGCAACCGCCGTAGGCGGCTCTTAGCGCGTAGACTGAAGGTGTCTGCGGCCCAGACCACAGACGGATGAGGGGCGGCTGTGCCGCTGTTGCCCGCCAACGGGCTGCCGCGGAAAGTTTGCCCCTCATCCGTCCGCTTCGCGGACAGCTTCCCCCTTGGGGGAAGCCTTTACTCGCCCCGCTCTATCGCGGCTACATAAGCGTTGCAGACCTCCTCCGCGGGGCCGTCGCCGCGCAGGTGGCCGTGGTCGATCCAGATGGCGCGCTTGCACAGCTGCTTGACCTGATTGATGTCGTGGCTGACAAACAGCAGCGTTGTGCCGCCGGAGAGCATCTGCTCCATCCGCTGGTGGCACTTCTGCTGGAACATAAAGTCACCGACGGACAAAATCTCGTCGCAGGCCAGAATGTCGGCCCGAACCTCTGTCGCAATCGAGAAGCCCAGCCGCGCGATCATGCCGCTGGAATAGTTTTTTACCGGCACATCGACAAAATCCCACAGTTCGGCAAAGTCGATGATGTTCTGGAAGTGCTCCTGCATGTAGGCGCGGTCATGGCCGAGCACCGCACCGTTCAGAAAGACGTTCTCCCGCGCGGTCAGGTCCAGGTCAAAGCCCGCGCCCAGCTCGATCAGGGGCGCGATCTCGCCATTGACGGTCACGCTGCCCGTCGTGGGGTACATAACGCCGGCAATCAGCTTCAGCATCGTGCTCTTGCCGCTGCCGTTGCGGCCAATGAGTGCGACGGACTCGCCCGGCTCAATTTTGAACGAAATGTCCCGCAGTGCGTAAAATTCGTTGAAAAACAGCTGATGCTTCAGCAGCTTGACGGTGTATTCCTTGAGGGTCTCGGTTTTCTCCTGCGCGAGGTTGAAACGCATCGAGACATCCTCCACCTGAATGATGGACATGGAAAGCTCCTTACAGATACAGAATGAAGTTGCGCTGCAGCTTGCGGAACGCAGCGAGGCCGACGCCCATCATGACCACGGCACTGCCGATGCAGGCGATCCAGGTGTTGGGGCCGGGCAACGTGCCGTACATGACAAGGCACCGCATACAGTTGATGTAATGGTACAGCGGGTTCAGCTTGATGACGGGCACCATGAAGGGCGGCAGCGCCGAGAGGGGATAAAACAGCGGTGTAGCGTACATCCAGGCCATCGTCAGGATACCGTACAGGTATTGCAGGTCGCGGAAGTAGACCGCCAGCGCCGAAAGCAGCACGGCCATGCCGCAGCAGAACGCCAGCAGCAGCAAAAGCGGTGCCCAGACGAGCAGGATCGTCCAGTAGAACGGCGAGCGGGTGATAAGCATGACCAGCAGGATGGCCGCCAGGCTGAACAGCAGGTTCACAAAGCTGGACACCACGCGGCTGATGGGGAAAATGAACTTGGGCACGTATACTTTTTTGATAAGCGACGCATTGCCCAGCACACTGCCCATGCCCATGTTCGTGCTCTCGTTGAAGAAGTTGAACAGGGTGTTGCCGCAGATGAGATACAGCGGGAAGTTCGGGATGTCGAACCGGAACATGTAGGAGAAAACGAGCGTTTGCAGCAGCATCATGAGCAGCGGGTTTAAAATGCTCCACATATAACCCAGCACACTGCGGCGGTATTTGACCTTGAGGTCGCGGGTGACCAGCTCGCGGATCAGCGGCCGGTACTTGGAAAAGTTGTGCCAGCTGCCGCGCAGCTGGGCGGTGGTTTTACCTTGCATTGGAAAATGGCTCCTAGTAAAGTTTTGATTTTTTTGGGGGGCGGGCCGCGCCGCTTTGCGCCCATAGGGCGGCGGGCGCAGGGCTGCCGTTACTGTTTAAAGGGGG
>ERZ773131.2292-NODE-2292-length-12355-cov-16.259919_pt1 | contig 12355 bp, 10 predicted proteins | sample MGYA00511082_ERZ773131 | MGnify/ENA primary metagenome ERZ773131 (study PRJEB29015, sample SAMEA2737813) | human gut metagenome | biome: human gut; feature: human-associated habitat; material: faeces | place: China | collected 2012 ... | reverse complement strand
CCTCCTGGCTCAGGCCGGCCAGCGTTTCCAGACGCTCCATCTCCTTGGCGCGCAGAGCGTCGATCTCTGCCAGACGCTCCTCGGCCTCGGCAGCGCGCTTTTTCAGCTCTTCTTCCTTCTTTTCCAGCGCCTCGGTCTTGCGGTCCAGCGCTGTCTCCTTCTGGTCGATGCGGTTCTCCTGACGGCTGATCTCCGCACGGCGCTGCTTGATCTCCTTATCGGCTTCTGCCTTCTGGGCATCCACCTCGGCCTTCAGCTTGAAGGCCTCGTCCTTTGCTTCCAGAACCGCTTCCTTGCGTTTCTGTTCTGCGGTCTTGATCGCTTCGTTCACCAGACGGGTGGCCTCGGCTTCCGCGCTGCCGATCTGGGCTTCGGCGGTCTTTTTACGGTTGTTGTAACCAATAAAATAGCCTGCACCGATGCCCGCAGCAAGCGCGACGATCAAGATCACGATCCAGATGATCGTGGACATCGCATTTCACTCTCCTTTGTTAAAATTCAAAATTCTGAATCATAAGCAGGAGACGCTGTAGGGCAGGTGTAGGCTGCAAACATTTTTATAAGTGAGCTTTCAATGCAAAAAGTGGCAACAAGACCACACGCACGGCAAATGCCGCACGAACAGGCTGCAAGCTTTTCTATCTACAGTTCTATCTTATATAAAAACAGGCAGGCTCTGCCTGTAAGGGACACGGGTCACGGGAACGACCTGCACACAGCGTCTTTTATTCCATACTACTAATTATAGTACGAAACAATTGCCCGCTTGTCAAGAGGAAAACCCTGCCCCGCAGAACATTTTGTGCAGAAAACAGGGACAGTATCCGCACCGGATGCCGTCCCCGTTCCCGTTTATTCCAGATACATCCTGCGCAGCCGCATCAGGCGCGCAGGGGTCAGGCCGTATTCGGCTTCCAGATAGTTCTCGGCGCTGCCGTATTTTGCGCGGATGGTGCGCAGCACAAAGGGTGCGGCTGCCGGGTCCACGCCCGCCTTGCGGTAATAGCGCATCCGGCAGGCCGGGTTTGCCGCGATCTCTTCGGCGTGCTCCGCCAGCACTGCGTCGATCTCAGCCTTGCGGCAGAGGTTCGTGCGCTCATAGTCCGCACAGATCGTCTCATCCGAAGCGCCCAGTGCCAGCAGAATGAGCATGGCCGCCACGCCGGTGCGGTCCTTGCCGGCCGAGCAGTGGAACAGGATGGGGGTCTCGCCTGCTTCCAGCGCACGGAACAGCTCCTTGAACGCCTTGTTGCCAAACAGCATCCGCTCGTACATAGCCTGCACGAAGGTGCTTCCGTCGGCGCTTTCTTCATAGCCCTTCATCAGGGCGGCGATATCATCCGGCGCAAAGGAGATCTCGTGGCCGTCCTCGGCGCACAGGCCGCAGATCTGCACCAGACGTGCACCGTCCGGTACGTAGTCCGGTTCTTTCTGCACTTCCCCGCTGCTGCGCAGATCAAGGATCAGGCGCAGGCCCAGCGCGTCCAGCTTCGCGCGGTCGGCCTCACCGGTGAGCTTGCAGGTAGGGATGCCGCGCCAGATCTGGCCCCACTTGATATGCTTGCCCTCGTCGGCTTCGTAACCGCCCAGCTCCCGGAAGTTGGTGCCGCCGGCAAAATCCAGCTGGGTGCCGGGCACCGGGTGGGCCGGTGCAGCCTTTGCCGCAGCGCTGGACAGCACCGGGAAATTGTAGAACGGCTTTGCGGGCCGTCCGCGGCGGGGCGGCAGGCTGGCCGAACCGCCCAGCACCTCCATCAGGTAGCTGCGCAGCAGGTCGATGTAGGCAGAGGAATGATCCCGCCGCTGCACCAGTGAGACGCACAGCGGGGGCAGATCTTCCAGCAGCACATCCCGCACACGGTCCAGCTCCCGCCGGGCTCCCGGTTCATAGCGGGTCAGACAGGTGCAAAGCTGCTCCTGCACAAGATAATAGGCCTGATAAAAGCTGGGGCCGATCTCCGCATTCGGCGCAAAGCCCAACCGGGCGCAGGCCGACCACAGCGGGCTGAACAGATCCTGCCGCAAGCTGGGCAGCAGCACCCGCTGACCGCGCAGCTCTGCCAGCGGGATGCTCTCCTTATCCCAGAACGCGTGCCCCCGGGGCACCAGCAGACAGGCAGGGTCCGCCCGCAGGGTGGTGCGGGCCAGTACCGGCGCAGCACAGCCCAGATCGATGACCAGACCCGCGTCCAGCTCCCCCTGCTCCACATCGTCCGCCACCGCATCGTTGTCCATCATGCGGAAGCGCATCTCCACATGGGGATACTGCTGGCGGAACTTGTCCAGCTGGGTCTCCAATCCGGGCAGGTAGTCCGGCACCAGCGACACGCTGATGCCGATGCGCACCGGCTGCGCCGACTGGATCTCGGCCCGCAGGGATGCCTGCATCTGCTGGAACTGCTCCACTACCGGCGCGGCATGGCGCTGCAGGCTCATGCCGCGGTCGGTAAGGGTGAGCTTGTGGTGGGCGCTGAGGAACAGCGGCCCGCACAGCTCGGCTTCCAGCGCAGAGATGCTCTGCCGCAGTGCCTGCCGTGACAAAAACAGCCGCTGTGCCGCGCGGCTGTAATTCATTTCATCGCACAATACCAGAAAGTAGTGCAGCTGGCGGATATCCATGGTTTCCTCCCTGAGAAAAGTATCGTATAAAGAATACCGCCTTTTTGCGCGATTGTAAAGCCGTTGGCAGCAAAAAACTGCCGCACGGCATTGCACCGTGCGGCAGTCAGAGCGTGGAACGATCAGATCAGACTCAGAGCTTCCTCGTCGCCCACCAGCGTGAAGTCCGGATGCATCTGCAGGATGCTTGCGGGCACCTCCGGAGTGACGGGGCCGAAGAATGCCTTCTTGACGATCTCGGCCTTGCCTGCGCCGTTTGCCACCATGAGCACCTTGCGTGCCTGCATGATGGTCTTGATGCCCATGGTATAAGCCTGCTTGGGCACCAGATCCACATTGCCGTCAAAGAAGCGCTTGTTTGCCTCAATGGTCTCGGGGGTCAGATCCACGCAGTGGGTCTCCAGCTCAAAGGCTTCGCCCGGCTCATTGAAGCCGATGTGGCCGTCGTGGCCGATGCCCAGCAGCTGCAGGTCGATGCCGCCCACAGCGTGGATGATCTGGTTGTACTTTGCGCAGGCATCCTCTGCATCGGGGTTGGTGCCGTCCGGCAGGTTGATCTTTGCAGGGTCGATGTTCACCTTGTCGAACAGGTTGCGGTGCATGAAGCTCCAGTAGCTTTCCGGGTGCTCCTTGGGCAGGCCGCGGTACTCGTCCAGGTTGACGGTGGTGACCTCGGAAAAATCAATGTCGCCCTTGTTGTACCACTCCACCAGCTGGGCATATGCGCCCACGGGGGTGCCGCCGGTGGCCAGGCCCAGCACGCAGTTCGGCTTCATAATGACCTGCGCGGAGATGATGTTGGCTGCCTTGCGGGACATATCCGCATAATCCTTTGCACGAATGATCTTCATCACAAACGACCTCTCTTATCTTGATTTGTGCGGGCGCACGCTCTGCCGCCCTGTTTCTGCTTCCAGTCTACCACATTTGCCCCGGGAAAGCCACAAAACGACACGATTTTTCTCTCTGCCCATCATTCTTTGGCGCATTTGCCGGGTGAACGCCGCATTTTTTGTTTATTTGCACAAAAGGCCGGACCGGCTTCGAAAAATTCTTTCGGAACCGACCCCGTCTTTTTCAAATCGTTCTTTCCCCTCGCATCAGCCGCACCGGCCGCAGGCCGCGCAGGCGGCGGGGGTCGTCGCACAGCCGCCAAGGGCGGTCTCCCGCAGCTCGGCGGGCAGGCGTTTGCCCACAGCGTACATGGCGTCCAGCATCTGGTCAAAGGGGATCAGCTGCCGGATGCCGGAAAGCGCCATCTCCGCCGCAACAAGGGCGTTGGCCACACCGGCGGCGTTGCGGTTCTGGCAGGGGTACTCCACAAGGCCCCCCACCGGGTCGCACACAAGGCCCAGCATGTTCATCAGCACGGTGGAAGCCGCGTCCAGACACTGCTGCGGCGTGCCGCCCAGCAGTTCCACGGCGGCCGACGCCGCCATGGCCGACGCGATGCCCACCTCGGCCTGACAACCGCCCACGGCACCGGCCACGGTGGCGTTGCGCATGGCAAGGTAGCCCACCGCACCGGCGTTGAACAGCGCATCCACGATGCGCCCATCCGGCAGGTCATAGCACTCCTGCAGGGCCAGCAGCAGGCCCGGCACCACGCCCGCCGAGCCGGCCGTGGGCGCGGCCACGATCAGGCCCATGGAGGCGTTCACTTCCAGCACCGCCATAGCGTAGGTCATGGCCTTCTGCAGCATGTCGCCGCAGATGCCCTTGCCCTCGGCCGCGTGGGCCTGCAGGGTCTTCGCCTCGCCGCCGATGAGCCCGCCCATGGATTTGATGGGCGTTTCCAGCGGCTGGGTGGCAGAAGCGCGCATGATGTCCCACGCTTTTGCCATGCGGCGGTCCACGGCGTCCTGCTCCACTTCGCCCAGCAGGCATTCGCGCCGGCGCATCACCTCGGAGATGGGCAGTGCGTTCTCGGCGCACAGCGCCAGCAGTTCCTTTGCGGATTTGAAATCCATGTTCATTTCGCTCCCCCTCCTTACGGCTGCACGACCATCACATCGTGGATGTTCGGGTTCTCCTGCAGCAGCTGCGCCACGTCCTCGGGCAGGCGCTCGTCCGACTCCACGATGGTGTAGGCGGTGTGGCCCTTTTCCTCGCGGAACAGGCGCATGAACGCGATGTTCACGCCGCGGTCGCTGAGAATTTTGGTGATGTGGGCCACCACGCCGGGCTTGTCCTGCTGCACCACGATGAGGGCGTTGTACTCGCCGGTAAAGTCCACCGCCACGCCGTTGATGCGCACGATGCGCACCTTGCCGCCGCCCAGCGACTCGCCGCGCACGGTCATCACCTGCCCGGCGGCGTTCTCCATGCGGATGTCCACCGTGTTGGGGTGAAGGTCGGTCTCGGTCTCGTTGGGGGTAAAGCTGTAGGCAAGGCCCCGCTGTTCGGCGATGGCGAAGGAATCCCGGATGCGGGTGTCATCGGCCGAAAAGCCCATGATACCGCCCAGCAGGGCGCGGTCGGTGCCGTGGCCGTGGTAAGTTTTGGCGAAGGAGCCGTACAGGGTAAAGTCTGCCCGGCGCAGCGGCGGGGCGATCATCTTCTGGGCCAGAAAGGCGATGATCTCCGCGCCTGCGGTGTGGGAACTGGACGGGCCGATCATGTTCGGGCCCAGAACATCGAAAACGCTGATGAATGCCATGGGGCTTGTCCTCTCCTTGTCTGTCCGAGGGGCCGCACACGCCCGCTCTTTGGAAAATCGTTTTTCAGCAAATGCTCTCCTTTTGCCCTCAGTGTATCACGGATGCACACACTTCGCAAGGCGGGGCAGGCAAAAGCAGGGCCGCCCGCGTCTGCGGACGGCCCTGCGGCTGACATTTTTGGTTTTTGCGTTTACTGGTTCGCGGCCTTCTCCTGCTCTGCCTCCTCGGCGGCGGCTTCGGCTTCTTCCTGCTTCTGGTACTCCGGGAAGGCCGACCACATGGGCTCGATGTCTTTGCCCTTCACGCGGCGGTCGAAGTAGTTGCGGGTGATGGCCACCACGGTGCCGGACAGTGCCAGCACACCGATGAGGTTCGGGATCATCATCAGGCCGTTGAAGGTGTCGGACAGGTCCCACGCAAGGCCCAGCTTCATGGTGGCACCCACCACGGTCATGCCCACGAAGACCACTTTATAGATGCGGCTGCCGGTAGTGCCGAACAGATATTCCACAGCTTTGGTGCCGTAGTGGCTCCAGCCGAGGGTGGTGGAGTAGGCGAACAGCAGGATGGACACGGCGATGAACTTCGGGCCGAAACTGCCGAAAGCCGCCGTGAACGCCTGGCCCACCAGCGCATTGTCCTGCACACCTGCGAGGACAGCGCCGCTCTCGAGGTCTACCACGCCGGTGGTCAGGATGACGAGGGCCGTCAGGGTGCAGACCACGATGGTATCGGCGAAGACCTCAAACACGCCCCACATGCCCTGATGCACCGGCTCCTTGACGTTGGAGGCCGAGTTGACCATGACCGCAGAGCCGAGGCCGGCTTCGTTGGAGAACGCGCCGCGCTTGAAGCCCCAGGTGATGGTCTGGCTGATGCCGTAGCCCAGCGCGCCGCCGCCTGCAGCGTTGAGGTTGAATGCACCCTTGAAGATAGCCGCCAGTGCCGCCGGGATATTGCCCGCGTGCATGACCACGATGATGAGCGCACCTGCAACATAGAACAGTGCCATCAGCGGCACCAGCTTTTCCGTGACAGCGGCCACCCGCTTGAGTCCGCCGATGACGATGAGGGCCGTCACCACCATCAGCGCAAGGCCGGTGGCGAGGTACGGCAGATGGAAGGCCGCGTTCATGTTGCCGGCGATGGAGTTTATCTGGCTCATGTTGCCGATACCGAAAGACGCGAGGATGCAGAAGCAGGCAAACAGGACAGCCAGCACCCTGCCCACTGCCTTACAGCCGGGCTTTGCGCCCAGACCGTCGGTCAGATAATACATCGCGCCGCCGCTCCACTCGCCTTTTTCGTTCTTGCGGCGGTAGTAGACGCCCAGCACGTTCTCTGCAAAGCTGGTCATCATGCCCAGCAGGGCCATGACCCACATCCAGAAGATGGCGCCCGGGCCGCCGGAGACGATGGCCGTGGCCACGCCCACGATGTTGCCGGTGCCGATGGTGCCTGCCAGTGCCGTACACATGCTCTGGAACTGGCTGATGGCCATATCTTCCTTGCTGGTGTGGGCGGTGACGTCCTTATTGGTAAAAATTGCACCGATGGTATGCTTGAGCCAGTAGCCCATCCGCCGGAACTGGAAAAAGCCGGTGCGGACGCTGAGCCACAGGCCGGTGCAGAACAGCAGTGCCAGACCGAACGGCCCCCAGACGAAGCCGTTGACCACATTGTTGACGCGCGTGACGATGTCTACCATATGAAATCCCCCTCTGATCATCCCAAACAAAAATGCGGGCAGAACCTCTTTTCCAAAGGCTCTGCCCGCAAAAAACTCAGCGTATGACCCCGCACAGGACACCTTTCCTGCGCAAAAGACGTTTGCTCTGTCCTTTTGCCTGAGAGATCGGCCCAAACGGCCTTACACCTTCGGCACCCGCCTCCTGCAGGCTTCTCCAGAGTGCGGCACACCCGGCTCACCGGGCGGCACATCTTGCGATTCGGTTCTCACCACATGCACAACTGTACACAATGGAGATACTTTATCACATTTTTGGCTTCTTGGCAAGCCTTTTACCGCATTTTATTCCCGAGTTTCATCTTTCATACCAGAAGGTGAATTTTGTTATGGTGTGACTTTTTTCGTCCTTTATCGGTCGATGGGCGGTACATCATCGGGGCTGCCCATCGTGTCCAGCCACTCCAGCGCTTTCAGCTGGGGCGGCAGATGCGGCACCGGTTCGCTGTCCGGGTCGTCGTCGGGCGGGGCCACGAGGTCTTTCGGGCTTTCGGCCCCTTCGAAACCATGGGCAAGGCCGTCCGGACTGGCGTCGCCGTCGCGGCGGGCTGTCTCACAGCAGTCCAGCCCCTCGTAGGCACTGGCCGGGCCGAGGTCGAGCCAGAAGTCCTCCCGCTCTTCCCTGCTGGGGGTATCATCGAATTTCATAGCATTTCCCTCCTTTTCTGCATAAAGGTTCCCCCATCAGGCCATGCTTTATGCAGTTTTTTAGAAGCTGTTTTCGTGAGCGGGGTTCGCCGAATGGCGAGGATTTTTACCCGCAGACAAGGCGATTTCCCGCAGCGATCCTTGGTGGATTGCAAGGGGAAGCAACGCAGTATACGGATAAAAAGACCGCTCAGGCGGTGTGCAATGCTTACGAAAACGGCTTCTCAGGGAGGAACGAGATGAAAGAAAAAGGCTGGAGACCCTTCTGGGCCGCACTGCTGGCGGCGCTGCTGGTGCTGCTGCCGCTGGTGGGCGGCACCGTGCTGCTCACCCGCCGCTCTCTGCGGACAAGACTGGCCTCCCGGCCTCAGAGCGGCGTCGCCATCCGTCAGCCGAAGGAAGAGAACCGCCTGAGTCTGCTGGTCTGCATCGCCCCCACCGAGACGACAGCACCCGGCTTTCTGCTGCTCTACCTGAATGCCAGTCAGAACTGCATCCATGCGCTGGCTCTGCCCGGAGAGCTGACCGTACCCTTCGGAGCGGACGAAACCGCCCTCTCCGACTGCTACCGCGCCGCCGGCCCGGCCCGCTGCCGGGAAGCACTTCTCTCAGCTCTCTCCCTGCCCGAGGACACCCACTATCTCGCCCTTGCGCCGTCCGTTCTGCAAGCCATCGCCGACCGGTACGGGATGCTTCGGGTGGGTTTTTCGGGAGCGCTGACCGCCGAGGAGCTGGCCCTCACCGGGTGCAGTTCCAATGTGCAGGCCGTCTCGGCCCGGGAGGCAGAAGAACTGCTCAACGGGATGGAGGACACTGTCCCGCCCGCCCACAAAGCCGCCGCCCGGGCGGCGGTGTGGGACGCCTTTTTCCGGCAGGAGCTGGAACTTCTGCCCGCTACCCTGCCGGACGCCCTGCGCGCCCACAGCTCGAGCCTGCTCACCGATTTGACGGCGCAGGACCTGCTCATCTTAGAAGATACGCTGGAATTTCTCGCCGACCGCTCTGCCGCCATCCACACCGAGGCCCTGCCCGGCGAGTGGGACGGCGAATGCTACACCCTCACCGACGACTCCCACGCCGCCGTGCAGGCCCTCTTCAACGTCTCACCCACCGAAGCACAGCTCTCGTCGGCCAGCGAGCCGTAACCCAGCACCAGCGTCCCGCCCAGAGCGGTCCCGCCGCCGGTGAGGTCATAGTCACTCAGGAGGCTGAGCCGGACACCTTCGGCCTCAGCGGCGGCCCGGAGAGCATCGTCCGGCGGCGGGTCGCGCAGTTCGGCCAGCAAGTGCAGGCCGGTGTGCAGGCCGGTGAGGTGCAGTTCTTCCGGCGCAAAGGCTTCCCGCAGGGCTTTTGTCAGGGCGTCCCGCCGGGCCTTATAGGCCACCCGCTCCCGGGCCAGATGGCGGGTGAAGTAACCGCCGGTGATGAACCGCGCCAGTGTCTGCTGCTCAAAACGGCTCACCGTGCCGGAGTAGAGGGCGTATTTCGCGTGCCATGCGGGCAGAAGCTGCTCCGGCAGCACCATGTAGGCGATGCGGATGCTGGGCGCGAGGCTGCGGGAGCAGGTGGAGAGGTAGACCACCGGCCCGTCGGCCCCCGCCATCCCCTGCAGGCTGGGCAGGGGCCGGGTGTCGAAACGGAACTCGGAATCGTAGTCGTCCTCGATGATGTACCGCTGTCCGGGACGCCGTGCCGCCCAGTGGAGCAGTTCTGCCCGGCGTCCGGCGGGCATGGTGACGCCCGTGGGGAACTGGTGGCTGGGGGTGACGTAGCACACCGCCGCCCCCGACTCCGACAGCGCCCGGATGGAAAGCCCGTCCTCGTCCACCGGCAGACAACAGCAAGAGACGCCGTTGTTCTCCAGCACCTGCCGGGCGCGGGGGTAGCCGGGGTTCTCCACTGCCGCCGGCCCGGGCAGGAGCGGTGCCAGCAGACCCAGCAGATATTCGAGGCCCGCGCCAACGACGAGCTGGTGCGGGCCGCACCGCACACCGCGGTACTCCTCAAGGTACTCGGCCAGCGCCTGCCGCAGCGAGAGGTCGCCCTGCGCGTCACCGTGGGTCAGCAGCTCCGGCGAAGAGTACAGCAGCTCTTTTTGCAGCCGCGCCCATGTGCGGAACGGAAACAGCTCCGGGTCTACGCCCCGGGTGGAGAGGTCGTAGCGGACGGGCTGCTCCGGCGCTGGCGCTGCCTCGGGCTGGGGCGGCGCGGCGGACTCTGTCCGCTCGGGCAGGGCCAGATATTCCTGTACATAAAAGCCGCTGCGCTCCCGCGCCTCCAGATAGCCCTCCGCCGCCAGCATCTGATAGGCCGCGTCCACCGTGTTCACCGAGACGGAAAGCTCTGCCGCCAGCCGCCGCTTGCCGGGCATCCGGGTCCCGGCCGAGATCGCCCCCGTCCGCATCTCGGCGGCGAGGCTGCGGTAGAGCTGTTCGTAGAGCGGCACACCGGACGCCGCGTCCAGTGCTGTCGTCAAATGGACCATAAAAAGCCCCTCCTTTTCGGGCAGTGCGCCAAACTGACCCCATAAAAAATCTTTATTCTGGGTATTTGCACAGTGCCAGTTTTGCGTATAATAGGAGCATACCCGCAAGAACCAAAAAAGTCAATCGGTTTTGTGGGTATTTCGTAAAACTGGGAGGGAAAATCATGTCAACAACTGCAATGTGGCTGCTGCTGGCAGTCGTCGTCATCGTTATCGTCTTTGCAAGTGTGCTGTATAAGCGCACCTTCACCGTCCACGAGCTGGCGCTCACCGGCGTCATGGCCGCGCTGAGCCTCGTGGCCTACCTGTTCTTCCGTGTGCCGTTCTACGGCGGCTCTTCGTTCCATCTGGGCAACACCTTCACCGCCCTGACCGCCCTGCTGCTGGACGGTGTGTCCGGCGGTCTGGCCGGTGCCATTGGTCTGGCGCTGGCCGATATTCTGGCCGGTGACCCGGGCTACGCCGTCACCACCTTTGTGCTCAAGTTCATCATCGGCATCACCTGCGGTGCCGTGGCGCACAAGGCATTCAAGCTGCGCGACCTCGACAAGCACAGCTCCGGCTATCTCGTCAAGGTGATCGTTTCTGCCGGTTCCGGCCTGCTGCTGAACGTGCTGACCGACCCGTTCCTGGGCTACTTCCGCAATGTGTACATCTTTGGTCAGGAATACACCGTGGCACAGGCGCTGACCAAAATTGCAGGCGGCGTCACCTTTGTAAACAGCGTGGCCTCCACCGTGTGTGCGGTCATCCTGTACCTCGCCCTGCGTCCGGCCCTGGAGCGTGCCGGTCTGCTGCCCAAGGGCGAAAAACACTAAGCGATCTCTCTATCCTGATACAGCACTGCTGCCCTCACCTGCCGGACTTCTCCTATCCTCCGGCGGTGGGGGCAGTGGTGTTTTTCGTGGACGACCTATCACACGGAACTCCTCCAGTCTCGCATTCGTTCGACAGCCCCCTCGGGGATGGGGCTTTTGACAGAAACTGAAGCAAAAAAGCGCTCGTCACACAATTCTGCATGACGAGCGTTTTTTGCTTTTTATCGCAATTTTCAAAAATAGTGCCTATTAAAACGGCATATTTGCGATATGCAGTTTGCGGATGTTGCTTGTGCATTAAAAACGCAAACTGCTATAAACAGATAAATCTCACGAAGCACTGTTTGAGAGAGAAGATAGCATAGCATATATGCTGAAAATACGATCAGCAAAAATCCGGGGCAAGTTTTATTTTTTGAAAATGTGTTCTTCATACGACGTTTGAATCCTATCTGCAATGTATACTGCTCATCTCCGCGTTTTCTTGTAAAGCAGCTTGGCAGCTTACTTCAATACGATTTCAACCGTTGGCAGCTTGCTATCCGTTCCGATTTCATCATCTTCTGCAGCTCTATAACCGGTAACATTTATTGAATACATATAATCTAAAATATCCAGATCTTCTTCATCCTCGGGAAGTTCAACTTGAAAAGTCTCAAACTCAAACACATAAGATGTTCCTTCAATAAGTTCGCCTGTCAAGTCCTTCTGGAAATGAAGCAAAAATGGCCTGTCCTGAAAGAAGTGAACAACGGCAATCGTTTTTCCCGGAAGTGCGTAATAATCAGGCAGGAGCTGCTCAACAGTAGCTGTAAAAGAACCCGAAAACTGTGCAAATCGCTTTTCATTTCCGGTCACTTGCTGTTTTCCATCATGATACCCTGCTTCGTAGCCAGCAGTGTATCCCTCTTCGTAGTTCGCATTACATGTATCTGAACTTTGAGCATTTGTTCCGCAGCCAGACAATGAAAGTGCCAGCACAAGACAGAGAATCCCTGCAATCATCTTTTTCATACTGTTTCCTCCATCGAAGAGAAGAAGTCCGCGAATTTCAGAACACTATCTACTGTAGCTTAAATTTAATCCAAGTTTGTTCACTCGTCTACAAAATTTCTCAAAATCGTATAGCTGCATATAATTTCATAAAAATTTGTAGCACAATCACGATACCCCGCGCAATGATTCTCAGGTTTATATAACAAAAAAGGGGCTGTTGCAAAATAAAAATGCGATAGCAATTTGCACAAAGAAATCTACAAACAAAAAATCCCCCTACACTGGCCGATGAAGTCAGCGAAGGGGAATTTTGTATGCCGCCGGAGCGGCGAAATGTAAAAAATCAAGAGCGGAACTGCAAACGGTTATCGGTCTTGGCAGA
>ERZ773131.2288-NODE-2288-length-12367-cov-7.302063_pt1 | contig 12367 bp, 7 predicted proteins | sample MGYA00511082_ERZ773131 | MGnify/ENA primary metagenome ERZ773131 (study PRJEB29015, sample SAMEA2737813) | human gut metagenome | biome: human gut; feature: human-associated habitat; material: faeces | place: China | collected 2012 ... | reverse complement strand
GCATCTGCCGCATCTCGCTCGCCGTATCGGCACTTAGAATTATGCGGTATTGCCTAAGGGCGGCAGAATGCGCTGCCGCCCTTGCTTTTTATGCGGGGAGAGACCCATGAAACACACAGATATTATAACCAAACTAAACCTTGAACAAAAATGCGCTCTGCTGTCCGGTGATACCGTGTTCACGACGCGGGGCTACAAAAACGCGGGCGTGCCGTCCATCACCCTGTCCGACGGCCCCAACGGCGTGCGCAAGCAGGCCGGGGCGGCGGATCACCTGGGGCTGAACCCCAGCGTGCCGGCCACCTGCTTCCCCACAGCCGCCACCGTGGCGTGCAGCTGGGATCCGGCGCTGGGCGAAGAAATCGGCCGGGCCATGGGCGAGGAGGCCGCCGCGCAGGAGGTCGCCGTTCTGCTGGGGCCGGGCCTGAACACCAAGCGCAGCCCCCTCTGCGGCCGCAACTTTGAGTATTTCTCCGAGGATCCCTATCTCTCCGGCAAGATGGCCGCCGCCTACGTGCGCGGCATCCAGTCGGAAGGCATCTCTGCCTGCCCCAAGCACTTCGCCGTCAACAGCCAGGAACTGCGCCGCATGGCATCGGACTCGGTGGTGGACGAGCGGACGCTGAGGCAACTGTACCTGACCGGGTTTGAGATCGTCGTCAAAGAGGCGCACCCCAAGGCCCTCATGTCCAGCTACAATCTCATCAACGGCATCTACGCCAACGAGAACGCCCACCTTTTGCAGGATATCCTGCGCGAGGAGTGGGGCTTTGACGGCGCGGTCGTGACCGACTGGGGCGGCAGTAATGACCATGCGCTGGGCGTGAAAAACGGCTCGACGCTGGAAATGCCCGCCCCCGGCGGGGACGCCGTGCGGGAGCTGCTGGCCGCCGTACGGTCCGGAAAAATCGCCGAGGCCGATGTGGACGCCCGCCTGGATGAGCTGCTGACGCTGGTGCTGGACACCCACGCCGCCGTAGAACGCCACAGCCGCAGTTTTGACGCCGACGCCCACCATGCGCTGGCCCGCCGCGCGGCAGGGGAGAGTGTTGTGCTGCTGAAAAACGACGATGCCCTGCTGCCGCTGGCCGAGGGCACGCGTGTGGCGGTCATCGGCGACTTTGCCGAGACGCCGCGCTACCAGGGTGCAGGGTCCAGCGCTGTCAACTCCATCAAAGTGGACACCTTCTTGGATTGTCTGAACGACAGCGGTCTGTACAGTGTGGGCTTTGCCCCGGGTTTTGACCGCCAGGGCAAACCCGATGCCGCCAAGCAGGCCGAGGCCGTCGCCTTGGCCGCAGAAGCGGACGCCGTGCTGCTCTGCCTGGGACTGGACGAGATCAAGGAGAGCGAGGGCCTGGACCGCGCCGATATGAAGCTGGCCGATAACCAGATCGAGCTTTTACAGGCTGTGCGCGAAGCCAATCCCAACACGGTAGTCATCGTGAACGCCGGTGCCTCGCTGGAAACGCCGTGGCTGGCCCACTGCAAAGCGCTGGTTTACGGCGCACTGGGCGGCCAGGCGGGCGCGGGCGCGATGGTGGACGTGCTGACCGGCAAAATCAACCCCGGCGGCAAGCTGGCCGAGACTTGGGCCAACGCCTACGACGACACCCCCGCCCGCGACCACTTTGCAGGCCCTGGCCGCACCGTGCAGTACCGCGAGGGACTGTACGTCGGCTATCGCTATTACCAAACCGCCGGGGTGCCGGTGGCGTTCCCCTTCGGCCATGGGTTGAGCTATACGCAGTTTGCGTACAGTGACCTGCATGCCGATGCCCACAGCGCGACCCTGACCGTGACCAACACCGGCGACCGCGCCGGGGCAGAGATTGTGCAGCTGTACGTGGCCAAGCCGAATGCTGAAATTTTCCGCCCTGCACAGGAACTGAAAGCCTTTGCCAAGGTACAGTTGGCGGCGGGGGAGAGCAAGACCGTGACCCTGACGCTGGACGACAAGGCGTTCCGCTACTGGAACACCCGCACCGACAGCTGGGAGGTGGAGGGCGGCACGTATGAGCTTCGCGTAGGGGCAAGCTCTGCGGACATCCGCCTGACCGCTGCGGTCGAGGTCATCGGCACCGACGCGCTGAACCCCTATGCCGGGAAGGCGCTGCCGCACTACCAGAGCGGCAAGGTGCAAACCGTACCCGACGCCGAGTGGGAGACTCTGCTGGGCCGCCCCATCCCTGACGACCGGGTCAAAATTGACCGCAACATGACGCTGGGCGAGCTGAACCATGGACGCAGCCCCCTGGGCTGGCTGGTCTGGGCGGTGCTGACCGCGCTGCTGAACGCCAGTTACAAAAAAGGCAAGCCGGATTTGAATGTGCTGTTCCAGTACAATATGCCGCTGCGCGCACTGGCCAAAATGACCAATGGCGCCATCAGCATGGGCATGGTGGACGGTATCGTGATGGAAGTGCAGGGCTTTTGGGTTATCGGCCTGGTGCGAGTGATTTTTGAGGCCGTCAAGAACGTGATTTTGAACGCGCAGCTGGAAAACCGTCTGCGCAACAGCTGACAGGAGGTGCAGCCATGCAATTTTGGAATACCTTTGCGGCTAAGCACCCCGCCGCTGCCAAGTGGGTGCGTGAGGGCGGCTTGTTCGTCATCGTGTCAAACTTAATTACGGTGTTCAAATACTTGCTTTTGCAGTTTCTGCCCGCCGCATTCAGCAGCCTGCCGGTCGTGGATTTCGGCTGGCCGGGCATCCCGGTAACGCTCTTTGGCGAGACGTTCCAGTGGAACATCCTTGGCTACGATGCCGCCCACGGCGGCCTGCCCTACTTCTGCGCCTACATGATCGCGATGGTGATTGGCGAGTGCATCAACTTCCCGATCCAGCGCAATTTTGTGTTCCGCAGCAAGGGCAACCTGGGCAAGCAAATTGCCTGGTATGTGGCGGCGTTCTGCATCATCACCTGCATCGTCAACTCCATCAACTGTGTTTGGGTGGCGGTGGCTGGCCTGCTGGTGCCGGACTTCATCTACAACATCGGCACGACGGTTTTGAACGGCGGCGTGTCCATGGTGATCTTCTTCTTCGTCAATAAGGTGATTTTCCCCGAAGGGGAGAAATAAGAAAAAGGCGCGTGTGCGAAAACTTCTCGCACACGCGCCTTTTCTTGGTTTCCCCCAAGGGGGAAGGCTTTTATTCTACTGCCTCCACCTCTTTGATCATCATCTCGTTCCCCTGCACCAGATGCGTATGTTCGCTCCGGCAGTGGGGGCAGATTCGGCCATACTGCACGGTGGGGTACTGCTGCCCGCAGTCCTCGCAGAGAGTCACGGCGGGGATGGTCTCCACCGCCAGCACCGCGCCGGGTAAAATCTCAGACTTCGCGGCGGCCCACTTCCAACAATCCTGCAGGTAGCTCTCCACCACGCCGGAGACTTCGCCCAGCTGCAATGTCACCCGTCGGATGCGGGATACATCGTTTTGCTTTGCCACATCCTCCACCGTGCGGATGATGTGGAACACAATGCCCAGCTCGTGCATTTACTTCTCCTTTTTGGAGAAACGAATCTTGATTTCCCGCTTCGCCATGTAGGGCAGAATGGCCTTGAACTTGTCCTCGCTCTTGACCATCTTGCTGCACTCGGGCAGGTCGCGGTGCAGATGGATAGCGTCAAACTCGCACTTGGTCGTGCAGACGCCGCAGCCGATGCACTTGTTCGGGTCGACGACGCTGGCGCCGCAGCCCAGACAGCGGGCTGTCTCGATTTTGACCTGATCCTCGGTCAGCGTCAGGTGCGCATCCCGGAAGGAACGGTGGGTGTCGATGCTCTCGTCCAGCGCGGCGGTCTGGCGCGGGGCATGGTCATACTCGCCCAGGGACAGATTGTTCTTGTCCAGCTCGTGGAAATCCCGGCGGTTGCGGCCGATCGTCATGCTGGTGTTGGGCTGCACATAGCGGTGGATGGAGATTGCCCCCTGCTTGCCTGCCGCAATCGCGTCGATGGCAAAGCGCGGGCCGGTATAGACGTCGCCGCCCACAAACACGTCGGGCTGCGCGGTCTGGTAGGTCAGCGCGTCGGCCACGGCACCCTGGCCACGGCCCAGCTCTACGGCCTCGCCGTTCAGCAGGTCGCCCCACTCGATGCACTGACCGATGCTGAGCACAACGTTCTTGCAAGGCAGGGTGATGGTGTCGTTCTCGTCGTAGGTGGGTGCAAAGCGGCCCTCGGCATTGTAGAGACCGGTGCACTTTTTCAGCACCACGGCGGTGACATGGCCGTTTTCGGCGATAAACTCCTTCGGGCCGTAGCCGCAGGTGATTTTGGTGCCTTCCTCCTCGGCCTCGGCGATTTCCTCCACCGAAGCGGGCATCTTCTCCCGCGGCTCCAGGCAGACCATTGTCACATCGCCGGACCCGCAGCGCAAGGCGACCCGCGCCGCGTCGATGGCGACATTGCCGCCGCCGATGACAACGGTCTTGCCCTGCATCTTATGGCTTTCGTCGCCGCCCACGGTGCGCAGCAGGTGTACGGCAGTCTCAATACCCGCGGCATCCTCGCCGGGCACGCCCGCCTTGCGGCTGCCCTGGCAGCCGATGGCAATGTAGAACGCCTTGTAGCCCTGCTCGCGCAGCTGGGACAGCGTCACATCCCTGCCAACGTCCACGCCGCAGTGGATGTCCACGCCCAGCTCCCGCAGTACGTCAATCTCGGCGTCAATGACGTCTTTCTCGAGCTTGAAGGAGGGGATACCGTACCGCAGCATACCGCCGGGACGCTCGTTCTTCTCAAACACGGTGGGCTTGTAGCCCTGGGTCGCCAGGAAGTAGGCGCAGCTCAGGCCCGCCGGGCCGCCGCCGATGATGGCGATTTTCTGCGGCCACGGCCCTTGCAGCGACGGCTGGACGACGTCGGGCACATAGCGGTGCTCGGCGTGCAGGTCCTGCTGGGCGATGAACTTCTTCACGGCGTCGATGGCAACAGCCTGGTCCACGGTGCCGCGGGTGCAGGCATCCTCGCACCGGCGGTTGCAGATGCGGCCGCAGACGGCGGGGAAGGGGTTCTCTTTTTTGATCAGCGCCAGCGCGTCGCGGTAGCGGCCCTGGGCGGCCATTTTCAGGTAGCCCTGCACGGCAATGTGAGCAGGACAGGCCGTCTTGCAGGGGGCCGTGCCGGTGTCATAGCAGTTGATACGGTTCTTGTCGCGGTAGTCGATGGCCCACTTCTCGGGGCCCCACTTTACGGTATCGGGCAGTTCCTGGCGCGGGTAGACGACGCGCCCTTCCTTGGTGCAGAGCTTTTGGCCCAGCTTGACCGCACCGGCGGGGCAGTACTCCACACAGCGGCCGCAGGCTACGCAGTTTTCCGGCGCGACTTTGGCAACGTAGGCCGAGCGGCTCATGTTGGGCGTGTTGAACAGCTGGCTGGTACGCAAAGCGTTACAGACGTTGACGTTGCAGTTGCAGATGGCGAAAATCTTGTTCTCGCCGTCGATGTTCGTGATCTGGTGTACAAAGCCGTTGTCCTCGGCCTTTTGCAAAATCTGCATGACCTCGTCGTAGGTGACGTAGTGGCCTTTGTTCGTCTCCACAAGGTAGTCGGCCATGTCGCCGACGCCGATGCACCAGTCGTCGGGGTCGTCGCCGCAGCCCTCGCCCATGGCGGCGCGGGACATACGGCAGCTGCACGGCCCAGCGGCATACTTGCCGTCATACTTTTTCAGCCAGTGGGAGATATGCTCCACGTCTACGGACTGGTTCTCGGTCTCGATGGCCTTTTCCACCGGGATGACGTGCATACCGATACCCGCGCCGCCCGGCGGCACCATGGCGGTGATGTGTTCCAGCGGCAAAAAGGTCATCCGCTCGAAGAAGGCCGTGACCTCGGGGTGGTCGGCGATCTGCTGTTTGTTCATATTGAAAAATTCCGCACTGCCGGGCACGAACATCGGCAGGATGTACTGTTTCTCCCGGCGGGGATTTTCCCAGTTGTATTCCAGTAATCCGACAACAGCCATCTGCTGCAGCAGCGGTTCCAGCTCGTCGGCAGGCTTGCCGGTAGCCTTGACCAGCTCGGGCAGGGTCATGGGCTTGCGAACCTTCATTTTCAATGCGACCTCGGCCATCTCGTCGGTCACGATGGACGCAAGGCCCCAGTATTCGGGGTCGTCCTGGGTCAGCGTACCCTTTTTGGCAGGGATGCGGTCAGTGATCATCTGGCCCAGCTTGGCGATATTTTCCCGGAACGGCTGGTCCTTCGGAATCCGGAAGGGCAGCTTGCTCTCGTCCAGCGGGAACGCAGTGGGTTTGCTCATGGTGTGCTCCTTTTTATGTTGTTGCTCCGTTTATGCTCCAAAGCCTTCCCCTGAGGGGGAAGGTGGCCCCGCAGGGCCGGATGAGGGGCGGGTGTGCCGCGACTGTCCGGTAAATGGTGGCAATGGCAAACTTGCCCCTCATCAGTCCGCTTCGCGGACAGCTTCCCCCGAGGGGAAAGCCTTTACCTCTGCCACTCTTTTACCTGCTCCCTCAACCAGTCTGCCCATTCGTCGATGCCTTCCCCGGTCTTGGCACAGATGGGGATGACCTTCGCCTTCGGGTTGCGCATGGCGATGTACTCTCGGCATTTGTCCAGGTCAAAATCAAAGTACGGCATCACGTCGATTTTGTTCACAAGCACGATGTCGCATACCTGGAACATCAGCGGGTATTTCAGCGGCTTGTCGTGGCCCTCTGGCACCGACAAAATCATGGCGTTCTTCACTGCGCCGGTGTCAAACTCGGCAGGGCAGACCAGGTTGCCGACGTTTTCGAGAATCGCCAAATCGATGTCCCCGGTGCCCAGACCTTCCAACCCTTGCCGGGTCATTTCGGCGTCAAGGTGGCACATACCGCCGGTATGCAGCTGGATAGACTTTGCCCCGGTCCCGGCGATGGCGCGGGCATCCACATCGGAGTCAATGTCCGCTTCCATCACACCGATGCGCAGCTCATCTTTGAGGGCTGCAATGGTTCTGCGCAGCGTAGTGGTTTTGCCGGACCCCGGTGCGCTCATCAGGTTGAGCAGAAACACCTTCTTCGCTTTCAGGTCAGCCCGCAGCGCGGCGGCCTGCTCGTCGTTGGAAGCAAAGATGCTCTGCTTCACTTCCAAAATTTTTATGTTGTCCATGGGATGCTCCTTATAAAGTGGTATTATTTATATTTTAACATTGTGTATAAAAATCCGCAATCGACGAATCCGCCAAAAAAGAAAGGGCAGGGTGGGTGATTTGACGAAAAAACGAGGCGTTGCGCCCGCTCCCTCCCCGTGCTATAATACAAACAAAAACAAGCAAAGGAGACACCCCATGAAATTCTCAGAAATGCCCTATGCCCGCCCGGATCTGGATGCGGTGAAGCAGCAGTTCGCCGACCTGCGCACCCGGCTGGAAAACGCCAGATCCTACGCCGAGGCCCGCGAAATCTTCCTGGAAGAGGAAACGCTCAACAAACACGTTGACACTGCCGCCCAGCTGGCCAGCGTGCGCAACAGCATTGACACCCGCGACAAATTCTACGATGAGGAGATGAACTTCTGGAACGAGGCCACTCCCCAGCTGCAGGAGTGCCAGAACGCCTGGAGCCGCGCGATGCTCGACTCGCCGTTCCGCGCTGACTTCGCCGCCGAGTACGGCGACCTGATGTTTGTCAACGCCGAGATCGCGGACAAGGCGTTCTCGCCCGATATTCTCGACGAGATGGCACAGGAAAACAAGCTGACCACCGAGTACGGCAAGCTGATCGCGTCGGCGCAGATCCCGTTTGAGGGCGGCGTCTACACGCTGAGCCAGCTGTCCCCGTTCAAGAACGACCCCGACGATGCCCGCCGTCTGGCCGCCTGGAAGGCCGAGGGCGCATGGTACAAAGAGCATGGGGCCGAGTTTGACGGCCTCTACGACCAGCTCGTCCACCTGCGTGACACCATGGGCAAAAAGCTCGGCTATGAGGGCTACACCACGCTGGGCTACTACCGCATGGGCCGCAACTGCTACACGAAGGCCGATGTGGAAAAGTTCCGCGCCGCCGTCGTCAAGTACATCGTGCCGCTGGCCGACAGCATCTACCGCGAGCAGGCCGGACGGCTGGGCAAGCAGTACCCGATGAACGCAGCCGACAACGCCCTGATGTTCCGCAGCGGCAACCCCCGCCCGGCGGGCGACGCCGACGCTATCCTCAAGCAGGGCAAAAAGTTCTATGAGGAGCTTTCCCCCGAGACCGGCGTGTTCTTCAACAAAATGCTGGACGACCAGCTCATGGACGTGCTGTCCACCCCCGGCAAGGCGGGCGGTGGCTACTGCACGGGCCTGGGTGATTACGAAATGCCGTTTATTTTTGCCAACTTCAACGGCACCCAGCACGACGTCGAGGTCGTGACCCACGAGGCCGGCCACGCCTTTGCCGCCTACATGAACCGTGACCGCATCCCGTACTCCTACGTCTGGCCCAGCATGGAGGCCTGCGAGGTCCACTCGATGTCGATGGAGTTCTTCGCCTGGCCGTGGGCCGATGGCTTCTTCGGCGCGGATGCCCGCAAGTTCCGCTACAGCCATCTGGCGGGTGCGCTGACCTTCATCCCCTACGGCACAATGGTGGACCACTTCCAGCACATCGTCTACGAGCATCCCGAGCTGACCCCGGCCCAGCGCCACGAGGAATGGAAAAAGCTGGCTGCCATCTATCAGCCCTGGATGCGTCTGGACGGCGAGATCCCGTTCTACGGCGCGGGTGAGTACTGGCAGCGCCAGATGCACATTTATCAGAGCCCGTTCTACTACATCGACTACTGTCTGGCCCAGACCGTCAGCCTGCAGTTCTGGGCGATGCTGCAAAAGGACCGCGCCGATGCGTGGAGCCACTACATGGCCTACACGAAGCAGGGCGGCAGCCGCACCTTCACCGAACTGCTGAAAAACGCCGGCCTGACCACGCCGTTTGAGGAAAGCTGTCTGCGCGGCGTCAGCGAGGCGGCCAAGGCGTGGCTGGACAGCTACGACTTGACGGGGATCGTCTGATGGCGGACCGCGAGCGCGAGAAGAAAAAGAAGCGCGCCTATCTCGACGACTTTGAAAAGGATCTGAACGGCAATTATCAGTATCGCGGTGCGCATTACCGCTATGCGGGCGAGCACCCTCACAGCAGGGTGCTGGCTTTGCTGTGGCTGTTTTGCGGCAGCGGGGCTGCGCTGACCGTCGGCGCTGGCGCACTGCCCGGGGCCACGGCCCGCGCACCTGTGTACCTGCTGCTGCCCTACATGGCGGCACTGGTGCTGGCGCTGTATGCGGTGGTGCTGCTGGTGCGGCTGACCCGGGGCGGCGCGCGCGTGCGGGCTTATATCCACGAACAGACCGCACAAAAATTGCCCTCTTTGTGCAGGGTGACAGCGGTACTCTGCGCTGCTGCCTCTGCGGGGCAGGGGGTGGCTGTGTTTGCAGTGGACGCACAGCTGCTTTGGGGAATGCAAGGTGTTTTTATACTTTTTGAACTGCTCTCCTGCGCTGTTTTTGCCGCTGCTGCGTGGCTCCTCAAGCGGATGCCGTGGGAAAAAGAAGAATAATTATACATTATTATGATACAGTGTGCTCCGCAGAAAAACGCAGGGCACGCTTTTTTAGATGAGCAGGAAAAGTCTTCCCACAGGGGGAAAAAGACTTTGGGGGTTACAAAATTTTCCTCTCAAATTCAGCAAAAGGTACAAAAAGCAGCAAAAGCGTGATTTATGGTTGACTTTTTGTCAATTTTAAGGTATCTTATAAGCTAAGCCATTATCGACAAGTGTACGCTGTAAAGAGATACAGGGTGCGGAAAGGGGGCGTCCCCCTTTCTCGTATTGCGCTCTTGGGGAGCGCAATAATGATTTGTGGGTGAGGGCAAATTATAGGAGGTTTTACCACATGAAAAACACCAAGCAAGCTATTGCACTGGCATCCGCTGCCGCTCTCAGCGTCGGCATGCTGGCAGGCTGCGGCGGTGCTGCTTCCTCCGCTGCGACTGCGTCCGGCGAGAGCACCAGCACGGCCACGGCCGAGGCATCCACCACTGCCGCTTCCGACGGTACGCTCGTTCTGGCCGAGACCGGCTTTGAGAGCAAGTTCAGCCCCTTCTTTGCTGCTTCTGCCGCTGACCAGGATGTCATCGACCTGACCCAGATCGCCCTGCTGGGCGCTGACCGTAAGGGTGAGATGGTCCTGAACGGCATCGAGGGCGAGACCCGCGAGTACAACGGCACTGACTACACCTACCACGGTCCTGCCGACTGCGTTGTCACCGAGAACGCCGACGGCACCGTTACCTATGACATCAAGCTGCGCGAGGACCTGAAGTTCTCCGACGGCGAGCCTGTCACCATCGACGACGTCATCTTCTCGATGTATGTTTTCCTCGATCCTACGTATGATGGCTCTGCAACCATGTACTCCACCCCCATCGTTGGTCTGGACGAGTACCGCAGCTCCATGACCACGCTGTCCAAGCTGATCGCTGAGGCCGGCGAGGACAACACCGACAACACGAACTTCACTGCCGAGCAGCAGAAGGCTTTCTGGGACGCTGTCAACGACGGCGGTGTGAAGTTTGCCCAGGAGATCATCGACTACTGCGTTGAGAACGGCGCTGCCGCCGACGCTAACGATGCTGCCGGTGCCGCCTCCGCCTGGAACCTGGGCGAGCTGCCCGCAGGCGCAACCGCCAAGGATATGTTCGAGCTGATCGGCGCGAACTACGACTGGAACTTCTCTTCCATGGAGGCCGAGACTGCCGGTTCCAAACTGTCTGACCTGATCCCCGAGGACGTCTACGCCTACTCCACCACCGGTGTCAACGTCGGTGACGCCGTTGCTTCTGTGGCCGGTATCGTCAAGACCGGTGACTACAGCATGACGCTGACCACCACCGAGCTGTCCACCACCATGATCTACCAGCTGCAGATGCCCATCGCCCCGCTGCACTACTACGGCGATGAGAGCCTGTACGACTACGACAACAACTCCTTCGGCTTTGCCAAGGGCGACCTGAGCAGCGTCCGCGCCAAGACCAGCGCTCCCATGGGTGCCGGTATGTTCACCTTCTCCAAGTACAGCGACGGCGTTGTCTATCTGGATGCCAACCCCTCCTACTATGACGGCGCACCCAAGGTCGCCCACGTCAACATGAAGGAGACCCAGGAGGCCGATAAGATCACCGGCGTTCAGGCCGGCACCATCGACATCTCCGATCCTTCCTACTCTCTGGAGGTTGCTGACCAGATCGCCGACATCAACGGCGCCGAGGGTGAGGACGGCCCCGTCATCACCACCCGCCTGAAGGATTACCGCGGCTACGGCTACATCGCTTTGAGCGCCAAGAACGTCAACGTCGGCGGCGACCCCTCCTCCCAGGCCTCCAAGGACCTGCGCAAGGCCATCATGACCGTCATCGCCGCTTACCGTGATGAGGGCATCGACTCCTACTACGGCGATACCGCTACCGTCATCAACTACCCCATGTCCAACACTTCCTGGGCTGCTCCCTCCGTCACCGACGACGGCTACCAGATCGCCTACTCCACCGATGTGGACGGCAACGAGATCTACACCTCCGACATGAAGAGCGAGGACAAGTACGCCGCCGCTCTGCAGGCTGCCCTGGGCTACTTCGAGGCTGCCGGTTACACCGTCGAGAACGGCCAGATCACGGCTGCCCCCGCCGGTGCCAAGATGGAGTATCAGGTCAACATCGGTGCTTCCGGCAATGGTGACCACCCCTCCTTCCAGACCCTGACCAACGCTGCTGCCGCCCTCAAGACCATCGGCTTCACCCTGACTGTCAACGATATGGCCAACGCTTCTGACCTGTTCGCTTCCTATCAGTCCGGCGCTGCCGAGGGTTGGGTCGCTGCCTGGCAGTCCACCAATGACCCCGATATGTTCCAGCTGTACCACAGCCAGGGCGCTACCAACTACTACGCCATCAACGATGCCGACCTGGATGAGCTGATCATGGCTGCCCGCCAGACCACCGACCAGGAGGCCCGCAAGGCCATGTACAAAGAGGCCATGGAGATCATCCTGGATTGGGGTGTCGAGCTGCCCGTCTACCAGCGCAGCGAGGCTACCATCTTCTCCACCGAGCGTGTCAACATCGACACCATCGCGAAGGATCAGACCCCGTACTGGACCTACAAGTCTGAGCTGAACAACCTCGAGCTGAACTAAGTTTCAGCCCCGGGTTGTAAGGCAGGTGACCGCCCGATAAGGGCGGTTGCTTGCTGTATTGGACGAACCGAGGAAAGGGGGAACGGGCAGCCTGTGCGGGCGCATATAGAATGCGCCCCTACGAATGCGCTGCCCTGTAGGGGCCGGGCATGCCCGGCCCTCTGCCCGGCGGTAATCGCCATT
>ERZ773131.2287-NODE-2287-length-12373-cov-7.264897_pt1 | contig 12373 bp, 9 predicted proteins | sample MGYA00511082_ERZ773131 | MGnify/ENA primary metagenome ERZ773131 (study PRJEB29015, sample SAMEA2737813) | human gut metagenome | biome: human gut; feature: human-associated habitat; material: faeces | place: China | collected 2012 ... | reverse complement strand
GCCTGCTGGCAGCAGAAGGTCAGGTTGATGAGATCCTTCAGCTCGAAAAGCTCCAGCTTGTGGGCCATCGCCTGAAACTGCGCGGCCTCGCCGGTGTCGAAGCTGTCCAGCCGCTTGGCGAGGTAGTTCAGCTCCTCCACATTGACCGTGAGCATCTCCGTGCGCTTGAGGACAGTATAGAAGCTGTCGATCTTCTCCACCTTGCAGTCCGCCTTGACCGCGTCGCCGATCTCCAACGCCTCCAGCAGCTCCATGCAGTGCGTGTACTGGTTATGCGGAATGGGGAATGGGATGGTCGCCACGCCGTATTCCGGGTGGCTGGGATTACCGAGAACTGCTTGAATCATCATTTCTGTTTTCCTCCAATCCGTTGATTTTGTTCATTCTGGTCCGCAGGCAGGTATCTTCACTCTGCCAACAGATGAAGCCATGCCCTGGATAGGGACAGCCTTTGCAACGCTCAAAAAGTGTGCAACCGTGAATCTCCGGCGGGTCGCGGGGAAAGTCTGGGGCAAAGACTGGGGCATACCAATGCCCCAATGAGCTTTTCCGGTTGATCTGCGGCATTTCATTTCCTCCATAATAAAAATTGGCCGGAGTCTTATTGCTAAAACTCCGGCCATTGCCATGTAGTATTACATTGTCTGTTCCTGCGAGACTCGTTCCAATGCTTCCTCCTGCTGTCGGATTCGCTCGTTCAAATCCGGCACGCACACCTCAATCTGTTGCTGGACACTGTGGATTACTTCCTCCTGCTTGTCAGTGAGTTCAAAGAACTCCCCGTCCACGGAGTCGGCACAGCAGCGATAAATCTCAGTCAGCTGCTCTGGGCTGAAAAGCTGTTCCGTTTGGATAAGCCCTGAGCGTGTGGCGAAATCCTGCTTGGCAGCATCGTAGTTCTCCATGAAATAGTGCCCGTGTACCACGCCTGTGCGGTCATAGTCCCAATTCCATGTGACGAATTGAACGCCGTGTTTGCTCGGAGTGCCTGCCAGCACCGTGCCGCCAAAGTCAGCGAGGATACGGTAGTCGCCATCCAGTCCGCTGGCTTTGAGCTGCGGAGCGGATTCCATAGTGGTCATATACTCCAGCGTCTTCGCGGCGATGTCCTCGACGCGAAACAGGGCATCCTCTGCCTGGGGCGTGTCCACATCCTCTCGCCGATAGAACACACTGCCCCTGCCGGTGATTCGACACAGCGGAGCATTGTTCCACAGAATGGAACGTTCGCAGTCTTCCAGCGACTTTGTTTCAAAGCCCACACGGTGGAGAGAAATGCTGATTTCTTCGAGGTAGCGAAGCTGCTGCCCAGTGTTGCTGTTGTTCATGTGATGAACCTCCTCGTAAACTGAAAAGAGGTTGGTATCAAAATATGATACCAACCTCTTCAATAAAAAGTTTCAAATTATTATGAGAAAGATGAGAGACAAAAGGTCCCTGAGAGCGTAAAGCCCGCCATAAAGCAGGCCAAATCAGCCGGGAATTTGGTTCAAGTCCTGCCTAACGCTCTGAAATGCCCGTGTGTATCTATAAAACACGCTTTGAAAAAACAGGGCATAAAAACGCTGAAACCCCTGATTTCTCAGGGGTTTCAGGTGAGTGTATCTATTTTGGTCACTCAAGATGGTTGCGGAGGCAGGACTCGAACCTACGGCCTCCGGGTTATGAGCCCGACGAGCTACCAACTGCTCCACTCCGCGATATGAAATTAAGGGAATACTGGTGCCGGTGACCGGACTCGAACCGGTACAGTATCGCTACCGGGGGATTTTAAGTCCCCTGTGTCTACCAATTCCACCACACCGGCAGATATCGGCAACAGATAATATACCATACCTCCGCCGTGATGTCAACACCTGTTTGCAAAAAAGTTCTCCGTCCGCGTTTTGTTCCTTTGACTTGCCGGTCTTGCTATGCTATACTATGCTTGTATTGTTATCGAAAAGAGGCGGACTATGCAGATCGGAACGGTAAAAATTGAATCGAAGCTCGCGCTCGCGCCGATGGCGGGCGTAACGGATGCTGCATTCCGCCAGATCTGCTCCGAAAAAGGCGCGGGCTACACCGTCACAGAGCTTGTGAGCGCCAAGGCGCTGTGCTACCACGACACGAAGACCGCGCAGCTGCTGCGCCCGTTTCCGGGCGAAAAGCCGTTTGCCGCGCAGATCTTTGGCAGCGATGTGAACTGCATGGCCGAGGCCGCGCAGATGGCGATCGAAATTTCCGGCGCGGACATCCTGGATATCAACATGGGCTGCCCCGTGGGCAAGGTCGTCAAAAACGGCGACGGCAGCGCGCTGATGAAAGATCCCGAAAAGGCCGCGCGCATTGCCGAGGCGGTCGTGCGCGCCGTCAAGGTCCCCGTCACGGCGAAGATGCGCCGCGGCTGGGACAAGGGCAGCATCAACGCCGTCGAGCTCGCCAAAATGCTCGAAGAAGTGGGCGTCAGCGCCGTCGCGGTGCACGGGCGCACGCGCATGCAGATGTACGGCGGCGAGGCCGACTGGAACACGATCCGCGACGTCAAGCAGGCCGTCAGCATTCCCGTCATCGCCAACGGCGACGTTTTTTCGCCCGAGGCCGCGGTGCGCATCCTTAAATTCACGGGCGCGGACATAGCGATGATCGGCCGCGGGAGCTTCGGCAATCCGTGGCTTTTCGAGCAGTCCGCCGCCGCGCTCTCAGGGCGCGACATTCCGCCGCTGCCGCCGTTTGCCGAGCGGTGGGACACCGCTGTGCGTCAGGTGGAGCTCTCCGCACAGTATCAAAACGAGCGCGTCGCCATGCTGCAGGCGCGCCATCACCTGTGCTGGTACTTAAAGGGCATCAGCCACGCGAATTATTATAAGGAGAAGATCGTGCAGCTCTCAACGCTTTCTGAGCTGCACGCGCTCAGCGCGTCGATCAAGCGGGATCTGCGCTGAGGATCAATAAAAAGCTATGGACGAACGGGAACTCATTGCGCGCCTTCAAAAGCGGGATGAAGCCGCCTTCGAAGAGCTGATCCGCCAATATGAGAAAAAAGTGTATACGCTGTGCTTCCGCATGTGCGGCAACAGCGAGGACGCCGAGGAGGCCGCGCAGGATGCCTTTCTTGCGCTCTGGCGCGGGATCGACCGCTTCCGACAGGAGTCATCGCTTTCGACGTGGATCTACCGTCTGGCGACGAACGCCTGCATCGACACGCTGCGGCGGCGAAAAAAACAGAGCGGCAGCGTCTCGCTCGACGACGAGGAGCTGTTTGTCGACGCGGTCGACACCTCGCCCCAGCCGCAGGAGACGGTCGAGCACCGCGAGGCACAGAAATTATTGCAGGAGGGCCTCTCCGCCTTGCCGGAGGAGTACCGAAAGGTGCTCATCCTGCGCGAGATCGAAGGCCTGAGCTACACCGAGATCGCAGAAAGCGCGTCGATCGAGCTGGGCACGGTCAAATCGCGCATCAGCAGGGGCCGATCACTTTTGCGCAACTTTTTATCCGGAAACGGGAACTTTTTTGAAATTGCTTCGTCAAAAGTTACAGAATGTAATCGTGAGGAGATGAGCGCCAAATGAAATGTTGTGAACAGTACGCCGCCGCGCTCTCTGCCTTTGTGGACGGAGAATTGAGCGAAAACGAAAAGGAAGAGGTGCTCTCGCACGTAGAGCACTGCCAGAACTGCCGGGAGTATCTCTCGGAACTGATGATCGTGCACACGATGTTCGAGGAAATGCCCGAGCTCGACGCGCCGGAGGGCTTTTCCGAGCGCGTGCTCGAGCGGGTGCATGAGGAAAAGCGCGCGAGATCGCGCCACCGCCGTGCATGGCCGCGCGTGCTGGCCGCGTGCTTTGCGCTGCTTGTCGTCACGGCCGCGGCGTGGAAGCTGGCGCCCGCGACGGTCAGCAGCAACGACAGCGCCGCGGACTGCAATACCAGCGGCAATGGCACGGCGAGTGCGCCCGCTGCGTCCGGCGACACGGCGGAGGACTTTACCTACAGCTATTCCGCCGTGCAGAAGGAGGGCGTGCAGGCCGACGCCAGCCCGTTCGACACCTATGACACGGAAGACGGCGCAGACGACCGCTCCGCCGACGCAAACGGCGGCTATGCCATCATCACGCTGGATGTGCCCGCGGCGGCGGAATTTCTGCACGAGCGCGGCATGGCCGTGTACGCGGAAAATGACGAGTACGTCAGCTACCTCGTCGTGGCCGAAGCGGCACATGACTTAGCAGACGCCATGGAGCTGCCTGAGGCTGAGCGCACCGCGCTCCGTCAGGCAGACGATATTCTGATCGTCGAGGTCGCCAAGACCGCACCGGCGGTCGAAGAGCCTGCGGAAAACACCCCCGCAGGAGAAGAGGAGAGCGAATGAACAATATCGGCGTGATCGGCGGCGCGGACGGCACGACACAGATCGTCGTCTCCGGCAGCATCGGAGGGCCGATCCTGTGGATCTTTTTCGGCGCGCTGGCGCTGATGGTGATTTTATACGCTGCATTTTACCGACGCGGCAAGGGCAAGGCGGTCTGCCTTGCCCTCGCGGCGGTTTTCTGCGTGGCGGCAGATCAGGCCGTCAAATTCCTCGTCGTGAACACAATGTCGCCCGGCGAATCGGAGCCGCTGCTGCCGCCGCTGTTACAGCTCACGCGCGTGCACAACTACGGCGCGGCGTGGTCGAGCTTTTCGGGCGCACGGTGGCTGCTCATCGCGCTGACGGCGGCGGGCATGTGCGCCATCGCATGGCTGCTCGTCAAGATCGTGCGCCATCCGCTGGGCCAGTGGTCGCTTGCGATCATCCTCGGCGGCGGCATCGGCAATCTCATTGACCGCGTGCGCCTCGGATACGTCGTTGACATGCTGGACACGATGTTCATGGACTTTCCCGTCTTCAACGTGGCGGATGTGTTCGTCGTGTGCGGCACGGTCTGCGCGCTGATTTACTACCTTGCCTTTTACAGCAAGAGCGACGAGAAAAACTGGGGGAACAAGGTCGATGGAACCGATCCTGCTGCAAACAAGTGAAGCCGATGCCGGTACGCGGCTCGACGCCTGCCTCGCCCGCGCAATTGAAGACCTGACCCGCTCCGCCGCGGCGAAAGCCGTCGAGGACGGGCGTGTCCTCGTGAACGGCAAAGCGCCGAACAAGAGCTACAAGCTCACGGGACACGAGCAGATCGAATTCACCCCCGAAGAGCCCGCGCCCATCGACGCCGTTCCACAGGACATCCCTCTGGACGTTGTCTACGAGGACGACGACGTCATCGTCGTCAACAAGCCGAGCGGGCTCGTCGTCCATCCCGCGCCGGGCCATCCGGACGGGACGCTCGTGAACGCCCTTTTGTATCACTGCGGCGACAGCCTCTCCGGCGTCGGCGGCGCGCTGCGCCCCGGCATCGTACATCGCATCGACCGCGACACGAGCGGGCTCATCATCGCGGCAAAAAACGACTACGCGCACCAGTTCCTCTCCGCCCAGCTGGCCGACCACACGCTCGCGCGCACGTATGAGTGTATCGTGGTCGGCAACTTACGTGAGGACAGCGGCACGGTCGACGCGCCCATCGCGCGCGACAGCCGCGACCGCAAGCGCATGGCCGTCGTTCCGGGTGGACGCCGCGCGGTAACGCACTGGGAGGTCATCGCCCGTTATCCCGGCTACACGCATGTGCGGTGCAGGCTCGAAACGGGCCGCACGCATCAAATTCGCGTGCACATGGCCTACCTCGGCCACCCGATCCTGGGCGACACGGTCTACGGCGCAAAAAAGGCCGTTCCAGGCCTGACGGGTCAGTGCCTTCACGCGGTGGGGCTTCAGTTCATCCACCCGCGGACGAAGGAGCTTGTCTCGCTCACGTGCCCGCTGCCCGAGGAATTCACCGCCATGCTGCGCAAGATCGACCGATAAATCAAATCCCGCAGGCGAGGGCCGACACCTTCGCCTTATTTTACAGGAAATACAGGTGAACAATGTGAAAGACCTGCAAACCATTGAGGAGACCCTCAAATATCTGCAATTCGACAACTGGGAGCAGAGCGCGCCGGGCCTTGCGCGCTCGCGCGAGCTTCTGGGTCTGCTCGGCAATCCCGAGCAGAAGCTCAAATTCGTCCACATCGCGGGCACAAACGGCAAGGGCAGTACCGCCGCGATGCTCGCCTCCGTGCTCCGGCGCGCGGGGTACCGCACGGGGCTCTATACCTCGCCGCACCTGCTGCGCTTCCACGAGCGCATGCGCGTGAACGGGGAAGAGATCGACGACAACTCCCTCATTTCGCTCACAAACACCGTGCGGAACGCAGCGGAGCGCATGAGTGAAATGCCCACGGGTTTTGAGATCATGACGGCCATCGCCTTTTTGTACTTCGTGCAGGAGCAGTGCGACATCGTCTCGCTTGAGGTCGGTCTCGGCGGGCGCATGGATTCGACGAATGTCATCCCCGCGCCGGAGGTCTGCGTCGTGGCGAACATCGGCTTGGAGCACACGGCCATTCTCGGCGACACGGTCGAGAAGATCGCCGCGGAGAAGTGCGGCATCATCAAGCATGGCTCGCACGCCGTGCTCTTCGGCCAGAGCGAGGGCGTGGAGAACGTCGCGCGCGAAAAGTGCGCGCAGGAGGACGTGGCTCTCACGATCACCGCGCAGGAAAAGCTTGAGCGCATTTCGTCCTCGCTCGACGGTCAAGAGTTCAAATACCGCGGCCGCGGGCCGTACCACCTGCGGCTTCTCGGCGAGTATCAGCTCTTGAACGCGCTAACGGTCATCGACGTGTGCAACGTACTGCGCTCGCGCGGCTGGGACAAGCTCACGGACGAGGCCATTGACGAGGGGCTTTCCCACGCCCAGTGGCCCGGACGGCTCGAGCTCCTGCGCCGCGGGCCGGACTTCATCGTTGACGGCGCGCACAATCCCCAGTGCGTCGACGCGCTGATGGATTCGCTCGCCGCGCTCTACGGCGACAAAAAACTCATCTTCCTCACAGGGGTGCTTCGCGACAAGGACTGGCAGCAAATGCTGCGCCGCGCGCTCCCGCTCGCCAAGGCGTTCGTCGTCATCACGCCGCCTTCTGCCCGCGCACTCGATGAAAACGAGCTCGCCGCGTGGCTGAACGCACAGGGCGTGCAGGCCGTCCCCGCCAAGGACACCGACGACGGCGTCCGCCGCGTCCTGGAGCTGGCAGGCGAGGATGACGCCATCTGCTCCTGGGGCTCGCTCTACTTCACCGGCGAGGTCCGCCGCGTCCTGACGGAACAGTAAACACGATAAAAAAGGCCGCTGCGAAACGCCGCAGCGGCCTTTTCATGATCCCCATGCCGCATTTGCCGCGACCAGCGGCAAACAGGCCCCCACACCCCAATCGGCGCAAAACCCATCAACCTACATCCGCCGCATTTTCTGCCCATACGGGCAGAAAAACGGGAAAAAGCGTCGCAGACTTTCGCGTCCGCAGACGCGAAATAATTTTAATCATAAATCGCCGCGACATGCGCGTGGCGATTTATTCTTCTCGCTTCGCGCGTGTCGCAGCCGCCTACGGCGGCAAGGCACAAAGCGAAGTGCGATCCCCTAAAATCAAAGGGATCCCATCCATCGGATGAGATCCCTTTGATTTTAACTTAGATAGTTGAGCGGGTTGACGTAGCTGCCGTTTCTCTGAATGCCGAAGTGGCAGTGGACACCGCTGGCGACGCCGCTGCGGCCCGCCTTGGCGATCTGCTGGCCCTTGTAGACCGTCTGTCCCGCCGAGACGAGCAGCGAGCCGTTGTGCTCATAATAGGTCACATAGCCGTTGTTGTGGTCGATGATGACAACATAGCCCATCGCGCCCTTATAACCGGAGAAGATGACGCGTCCGCCGTCGGCAGCGTAGATCGGCGTGCCGCGCGCGCAGGCGATGTCGATGCCCTTGTGGTTTCTCGTCGCGCCGCGGATGCCGGTGTTGCGGTAACCAAAGCGCGAGGTGATGCGGCCCGAGCACGGCCAGCGGAAGCTGCCGGTAGGGTACCAGGTCGGGCGGACCTTCGTGCCGCGGGCGCGCGTCTCGGCCACAGGGTCGGAGAGCGTGACGGACGAGATGACCGTGCGCTCCTGCTCCTCGCCGTTGATGTAGGTAACGTCCGCGACGATGTCGGCCTTGCCGAACGAGCCCTTGGAGATCACGCGCTCGTCGCCCTGATACATGGACGAATCGCTCACGTAGTTCACGTCATAGTTGACGTCCTCGACATAGTTCTGCCGCTCGGTGACCTTGACGGTCAGATACGGCACGGCGTTCGAGAGCGTCAGCGCATCGCCGATGTGGATGCGGTTGATGTCGTAGCCGGGGTTCAGCGCTTCGAGCTCGGCGGCGGTCATGCCGTTGTTGTTGGCGATCTGGCCCCAGGTGTCGCCCTTGACGACGGTGTAGGTCACCTCGCCCGACTTCGTCGAATTCAGGATCTCGGCGATCTCGCCGAGGTTCATCACGCTGTCGGTCGGGACGTAGCCCTCCGCGATGCGGACATTTTCGACAAAGTCGACGCTCAGCGTATCCGCCGAGGCGTAGACCTGCTTGATCTGCTTGAGCAGCTCGTCCAGCGCGCCGGCGTACTGCGTCGAACCGATGAGCTCATCGTCGACATAGAGCGAGTAGCCGTAGGTCACCTGGCCGAGCTCGTCGGCGAGGTCCTGCTCGAAGGTCGTCGAATCCGTCACATCGCTGCGGCGGACGAAAGCCGTCGAATAATGGATGGCATCCTTTGCGATCTCGTAGGACTTGCCGAGCGTCTCGGTCGTGATGCTCTCGAGCTTGGAGGCCGCCTTGCGTGCCTGCGCGGCACTCGCGACGGTGTCGACCACGCTGCCGTTATACTCTACGGTCGTTCCCAGCGTGTAGAACGAGAAAAACAGCGCGATCGCGGCCACAACAGCTGCGCCGCCGATAAAGTAGAACGGATTCACGCGCCGCGCCTGCCTGCGCCAGCGGTCCTCGTGCTCGCCGGCAGCGTGGCTGCGCTGGCGGCGGTGTGCCATCACCCTTTCATGCAGCAGCGAGCGCCACATCGGGAACATCCCGCCGATGACGAGAAAGACCTGCACCAAAAAGCGGTTGGATTCAGGAAAGTTGCGCGCCCTGCTCTCGCGCATGACCGTGCGGGCGCGTGGGCCGATGCGGCGGATGCGCGCACCGAGCGTGGAAAAAAACAGCGCCATGTGCTCGATCCAGCCGCTCAGCCATTGCGGCATGCCGCCGCGCCTGCTCGACCGTCTTCGCGGCGAGGCATTCGAACGGCGGCGCTGCGTGGGTGCATCGCTGCGCTGCGGGGTGGATCGTTTTTGCTCTGACATATCAAAACTCCTTAAAGGATGCAAGTAAAAATAAAAGTTACAATTTGTAACCGTTGACCAGTATACTTGGTTTTCAAGGCTCCGTCAAGCCTTTTGGGGAAATGATACTGCTAATATGTTGTAAGAGTTTGGAAAATTTGTAAACTTTTGCATGAATTTTGCGTTATTTTTCCTTGAGAGGGTGAAAAAGTGGGTGTATACTATATCCGTAAATCTGTGCCCGCTTGACCGGCACATCATATATCAGGAGGAATCAACATGTTTGCACAACTGATCAACACGCTGAAAAAGAGCCCCAAGACGATCGTTTTCACCGAAGGTACCGACCCCCGCATTCTCGAAGCGAGCGCCCGTCTGCTGTCCGGTAATTTCTTAAAGCCCGTGCTCGTCGGCAACCCCGATGAGATTGCCGCCGCCGCTGAGGACATCGGCTTCAACATCCGCGGTGCCGAGATCATCGACCCCGAGAATTTCGACGGCATGGACGAGATGGTCGACGAGATGGTCGCGCTGCGCAAGGGCAAGATGACCGCCGACGAGTGCCGCGCCGCGCTCAAGAAGAGCAACTACTTCGGCACCATGCTCGTCAAGATGGGCAAGGCCGACTGCCTGCTCGGCGGCGCTACCTACTCCACGGCCGACACGGTCCGTCCCGCGCTGCAGCTCATCAAGACCAAGCCAGGCAACAAGATCGTCTCTTCCTGCTTCATCATGGTCCGTCCCGCCGCTTCCGGCGAGAACGAAGTGCTCGCCATGGCCGACTGCGCCATCAACATCAAGCCCAACGAGGACGAGCTCGTCGAGATCTGCAAGGAGACCGTTTCCTGCGCCAAGATCTTCGGCGTTGACCCGAAGGTCGCTTTCCTGAGCTACTCCACCCTCGGCTCCGGCAAGGGGCCGGACGTGGACATCGTCGAAGAGGCCACGCGAATCGTCAAGGAGAAGGCTCCGGACCTGCCCGTCGTCGGCTCCATCCAGTTCGACGCCGCATGGTCGCCCGACGTGGCAGCCACCAAGGCCAAGGGCAACGACGTGGCCGGACACGTCAACGTGTTCGTGTTCCCCGACCTGTGCTCCGGCAACATCGGCTACAAGGCCGTGCAGCGTTCCTCCGGGGCGCTCGCCATCGGCCCCGTGCTGCAGGGCCTCAACAAGCCCGTCAACGACCTCTCACGCGGTGCGACGGTGCAGGACATCATCAACACCATCGCACTGACCGCCATCGAGGCCCAGTGACGCGGGTGTTTTAGCGGTCTCCACGCGATACAGCCGCTCTTTACGACCACCCCAGTCGATTCGCGACAGCCCCCGCCAGCGGGGGCACGTGCAATCTGTCGTTCGCTCTTCACCTATAACCAGCCCCGCTGTTTACTTCACGGCTCAGCCCGTCAGCGGGGCTTTTCTCTTTGGTGGCTCTCGGCGAAACCTGCGGCGCTGATTTGTAGCAAGCAGCGAGTAATCTATCAGATGGAAAGCCGTGTTTCGCGGTACGTATCAATCATGGAGGATGCCCACAATGGCGAAAACCGTCCTTGTCATCAATTCCGGTTCCAGCTCTATCAAGTATCAGCTGGTCGATCTTGAGTCCGGCGAAGGTCTGGCCTCCGGTCTCGTCGAGAAGATCGGCGAACCGGTCGACGGTCACTACAAGCACGAGTACAACGGCGAGAAGCACGAGCTCGAAGAGCCGATCCACGACCACGAGCAGGGCCTCAGGCGCGTGCTCGGCTTCTTCAAGGAGTACGGACCGGACCTGTCCGAAGCAGGCATCGTCGCCGTCGGTCACCGTGTGGTTCAGGGCGGATCCCTCTTCCCGAAGCCGGCCCTCGTGACCGACAAGACCATCAACGCCGTCAAGGACCTGGCCGTGCTCGCCCCGCTGCACAACGGCCCGGAGGCCAAGGGCGCCGAAGTCATGCGCGCGCTGCTGCCCGACGTTCCGCAGATCTTCGTGTTCGATTCCTCCTTCTTCTTCCAGCTGCCGAAGGCGGCCAGCACCTACGCGCTGAACAAGGAGATTGCCGACCAGTACCACATCCGCCGTTACGGCGCCCACGGCACCTCGCACGAGTTCATCTCCTCCGTGGTCCCCGGCGTCATCGGCAAGCCGGCCGAAGGCCTCAAGCAGATCGTGCTGCACATCGGCAACGGAGCCTCCGCCTCCGCCGAGGTTTCCGGCAAGCCGGTCGAGACCTCCATGGGTCTGACCCCGCTTGAAGGCCTGATGATGGGCGGCCGCACCGGCGACATCGACCCGGCCGTGGTCTTCCACCTCATCCGCAACGCCCACATGAACGTGGACGAGCTCGACACCCTGTTCAACAAGCGCTCCGGCATGATGGGCATGACCGGCTTCGGCGACCTGCGCGAGGTTCACCGTCTGGTGGCCGAGGGCAACGAGGACGCCAAGCTGGCCCTCGACGTGTACGTGCACCGCATCGTCAGCTACATCGGCAACTACACCTACCAGATGGGCGGCTGCGACGTAATCACCTTCACCGCCGGCGTCGGCGAGAACGACGACATCGTGCGCAAGATGGTGTGCGACAAGCTCGCCCCGTTCGGCGTCAAGCTGGACGAGGAGAAGAACGCGAAGCGCTCCAAGGAGCCGCGCATCATCTCCACCCCGGATTCCGCAGTCACCATCTGCGTCATCCCGACCAACGAGGAGCTGGCCATCGCCCGCAAGTCCGCCGAAATCGCCGAGAACGGCGCGGACACTTACGGCAACACGTTCACCAAGTGACGAACTGCCGTTAGCAGGCCGCAGTCCGTCTAACGCAAACGGACGAACATAAATGAGGGGCTGATTCCGCTGGGAATCAGCCCCTCATCGTATATCCGTGATATTCGTCGCGGTCACCGCTCCAACATGCCGGTCCACATGCCCACGAAATCGGGCAGTGTCTTGCGCGTGGTCTCCACATTGACGATTCGGACGCCCGGCACGGCCAGCCCGATCATCGCGGCGAACGTCGCCATGCGGTGATCAGCGTAGGATTCCATCACCTCACCGTGCAGACGCTCAACCGGCACAGGAGTGACCTCGATGCCATCCTCCAGTTCGCGG
>ERZ773131.2278-NODE-2278-length-12405-cov-2.629150_pt1 | contig 12405 bp, 10 predicted proteins | sample MGYA00511082_ERZ773131 | MGnify/ENA primary metagenome ERZ773131 (study PRJEB29015, sample SAMEA2737813) | human gut metagenome | biome: human gut; feature: human-associated habitat; material: faeces | place: China | collected 2012 ... | reverse complement strand
GTACTTGGCCAGGTGCTTCTTGCAAAAAAAATGGGCAAGACTCGTGTCATCGCAGAAACAGGTGCAGGCCAGCACGGTGTGGCAACAGCAACTGCCTGTGCACTCTTCGATATGGAATGTGAAATCTATATGGGAAAAGAGGATGTGCGCCGTCAGCGCCTGAATGTATACCGTATGGAACTGCTGGGCGCAAAGGTGAACAGCGTGGACAATGGTACCGGTACGCTGAAGGATGCCATTAACGAGGCAATGCGGGACTGGGCAACCAATATTGATACCACCTTCTACCTGATTGGTTCTGTTATGGGGCCGCATCCGTATCCGACCATGGTGCGGGATTTCCAGAAGGTAATCAGCGAAGAAGCCAAGAAGCAGCTCATGGAAAAGGAGGGCAGACTGCCGGACTGCGTCGTTGCCTGTGTTGGCGGCGGTTCCAATGCAATGGGTATGTTCTATGATTTCATTCCGGATAAAAGCGTTCGCCTGGTAGGGGCAGAGGCTGCCGGAAAGGGCATTGATACCAAGCTCCATGCCGCTACTGTCGCAAAGGGCAGCCTGGGAATTTTCCACGGCATGAAGTCCTATTTCTTACAGAATGAAGAAGGCCAGATCGCACCGGTTTACTCCATTTCTGCCGGTCTGGATTATCCCGGCGTAGGCCCGGAGCACGCAAACCTCTACAAGACCGGCCGTGCGGAATATGTGCCGATCACTGACGAAGAAGCCGTACAGGCACTGGAATATCTGTCCCGGACAGAAGGCATCATTCCGGCAATTGAATCTGCACATGCAGTGGCAGCTGCCCTGAAAATTGCACCGGAAATGAAACCGGACGAGATTATGATTATCAACATTTCCGGCAGAGGCGATAAGGATATGCAGCAGATTGCAGAATACAGAGGAGTGAAGATCGATGACTAAGAACAAAATTGATACAAAGCTGGCACAGTGCAAGGCAGAAGGCAAAAAGGCACTGATTACATTTATCACAGCAGGAGACGGTGGATATGACTGCACCGAAAAGGCTGTACTGGAAATGGCGAAAAACGGCGCAGATCTGATTGAACTGGGCGTGCCCTTTTCTGATCCCATTGCAGAAGGCCCTGTCATTCAGTGTGCCAGCGAGCGCGCCCTGCAAAACGGCACAACGCTGGCAGGTATTTTTGATCTGGTGCGCCGCCTGCGGAAGGAAACAGACGTTCCGCTGCTGCTGATGATGTATCTGAACACCATTTTCTGCTACTTCACCAAATCCATAAAGTATACCAAATATAGCTACTACATTTTCTTATGCGATCAGACCTGTAACAGCTGCAACTGCCATCTTCCATCCTTCGCCGGCTTTTGTCCAGCCAAGAGGTGCAAAGATCCATGCGATTGCTGTACCGATCTTAGAAAGGATACTCTCGTTAAGTTCTTCAACCATACCGAAGCTTCCGCCTTCCCATCCGAAGCTCATTAAGAACCACAGAATGATTGTTGAAAGAAGGATGATTGTTCCGGCTTTCTTAATGAAGGACCAGCCTCTTTCCCACATACTTCTTAAGATGTTGCTGACTGTTGGCCAGTGGTATGCAGGAAGCTCCATAACGAACGGAGCCGGATCACCGGCAAACATTTTTGTTTTCTTTAAGATGATACCGGAGCAGATAATTGCTGCAATACCGACAAAGTAACAACTTGTTGCAACCCATCCGCTGTTTCCGAAGAATGCACCTGCGATCATGGCAATGATCGGAAGTTTAGCTCCGCAGGGAACGAATGTAGTTGTCATGATTGTCATCTTTCTGTCACGGTCATTCTCGATCGTACGGGAAGCCATAACACCGGGAACACCACATCCACTGCCGATAAGCATTGGAATGAAGGATTTACCTGAAAGACCGAATTTACGGAAAATTCTGTCCATGATAAATGCTACACGAGCCATGTAACCACAGGACTCAAGGAATGCAAGGAATGCAAACAGTACAAGCATCTGAGGTACGAAACCGAGAACAGCTCCCACACCGGCTACAATACCGTCAAGGATCAGTCCCTGTAACCATGCTGCACAGCCAATCGCATTCAGTCCGGATTCAATTGCCGGAGGAATGATCTCACCAAACAGAACATCGTTTGTCCAGTCAGTTACGAAAGCACCAACTGTAGTTACAGATACATAATATACAATAAACATTACAACTGCAAAAATCGGCAATGCCAGCCATCTGTTGGTAACAATACGGTCGATCTTATCAGATGTGGAAAGCTTATCTTTTCTTGCCTTAGTCACACACTGACCAATGATAGAAGAAATATAAACATATCTCTCATTTGTGATAATACTTTCTGTATCGTCGTCAAACTCATCTTCCATTTCTTTGATCTCGGCAGATACATTTACGGATGTATTCATCTGCTCAATGATCTTGTCATCTCTTTCAAGAAGCTTGATTGCAAAGAATCTCTTCTGTTCTTCCGGTACCACACCGGTCAGTTTATTCTCAACTGCTCCGATGATCTCTTCTGCTTTATCGCAGAATTCATGGACAGGTGTTACTTTCTTATGGCTCTGGGCAATGGAAACTGCCTTGTTTGCAGCTTCTGTGATTCCAGTTCCCTTCAGAGCAGAAATAGTAACAACTTCACAGCCAAGTTTCTTTTTCAGTTTATCAATATGTATTGTATCACCGTTTTTCTCAACGATATCCATCATGTTGACTGCCATGATGACCGGAATCCCAAGTTCCAGAATCTGTGTTGTAAGATACAGGTTACGTTCAATATTGGTACCATCAACGATATTGATGATCGCATCCGGTTTTTCCTGAAGAATGTAATTTCTTGCAACTACCTCTTCAAGTGTATATGGTGATAAAGAATAAATACCAGGTAAGTCAGTGAGGACCACATCCTTGTGTCCCTTCAGCTTACCCTCTTTTTTCTCGACAGTTACACCTGGCCAGTTACCTACAAACTGATTTGAGCCGGTCAGTGCATTGAATAATGTCGTTTTACCGCAGTTCGGATTACCTGCGAGTGCAATTTTTACTGACATAATCTCTCTCCTCTGATTTCTTGATCACTTTTATTTTGATCGCTTTATCCAATCTTTCTACTGCTGATATCATTTATCATTCTCAACAGTTATTAGTCATCACTAATACTTAACTTTCGTTAACTATTAGACAAGGCTAATTGTTAGAAAGACCTAACATGATGTCAAAAAAATTATTCCACTACAATCATTTCGGCATCTGCTTTACGTAAGGATAATTCATATCCTCTTACAGTTACTTCTACAGGATCTCCCAGAGGTGCAACTTTTCTTACATAAATTTCCACGCCTTTAGTGATTCCCATATCCATGATTCTTCTCTTGACCGGACCTTCACCGGTAAGTTTCTGGACTTTAACGGTCTCTCCAACATGAGCTTCTTTTAATGTCTTCAAGTTTCTTTCCCTTCTTTCCCCGGAGCGTGTCTGAAAAATCATTTCCACAATCTGCACGCTCTAGAATTTTATTTTTCTTTCAGGAAGAAATTATGGTTCAGACCATAATCTTGCTTGCCATATCTTTTCCAATGGCAACCCTGGATTCTTTAACATTAACGATCAGGCTTCCGTTAATCTCAGAAACAACTGTGACAACTCCTCCTACTACGAAGCCAAGCTCCTCAAGATGTCTCTTTACTTCTTCTTTGCCTCCGATCCTTTTGATTGTAAAAGGTTCACCGGCATTTACCATTGATAACGGCATTTCTTCATCCCTTCCTTTGCATTTATTAAGTGATAAATATTATCTTTATCATGTGGTTAGTGTATTCTAATTTTGGTTAGATGTCAATAACTTTAATGAAATTCTTAATGATAAAGTTTTTCAGTTTAAAACATCAATAATTTTTCTCATTAATTCATCACTATATTATGCAATATATACAAAAAGTATTTATCAGCAACGTGCTTCGAGAATACCGTTGAGTGCATTTCCGCTGCTGGTATGGCAGCGCACAATATCTGTAGAAGCGCCAACCTCGTCCAGTGCGCATTTTACCATCTTATGGGATACAGTATTTGTAAAAAGTACCAGAAGATCCGGACATCCTATCTTTTTTCCGAAGTCGGCTTCCATCTGTGTAAATACTTTACATTTGCATTTATAAGATTTGCAGATTTTTTTGTACTGTCCTACCATTCTGTCATGTCCGCCTACGATTACAATACTCATGTATTATCCTCCTTTTGTTCTTTTAGATATATTAATATGGGGATTGGAAAGTATTTATCCCTTACCTGATAATCGGGCATTTGTAATGCTTTGGGTATTGTTAACTTTCTCTAACTGTAAGTTAGTATAAACTAACATCAACCACTTGTCAATATCTTCATGAAAATTTTGCGAGATTCATCCAAATTGTGAAGCAATTATTTATAAAAAAGAATCCTGCTTGCAGGATTAGCAGGATTAATTTCCTGTAATATAACAATAAAACTGCCATACGGTAATCTAACTGTACAGCAGTCTTTATGTATTTGTTAATATCTGTTATTTTTCGGGATTGGAATCATCATTCCGGCAATGCCACATGATCCAGTATTCCGGTAAGATGTGCGATGGTTATCCCGTAATTGGTCACAGGTACCTGTTGCTTCTTTGCCCTGTCGATGCGGTACATCACATATTTCCGGTTAAACATACATGCTCCGCACTGGATGATCAGATCATATCCGGTAAGGTCATCCGGAAAATCGGTTCCGCTTACCAGCTCTACCTGCAGGTTTTCTCCAAATCGTTTTTTCAGCATCCGGGGAATTTTCACTCTGCCAATATCCTCTTTCAGAGGTGCATGTGTGCAGCATTCGGCAATCAATACATGAGAAGTTTCTTTCAGACTGTCAATTGCTTTTGCTCCCTCTATGTAGTAAGAAAGATCTCCCTTGTATGCCGCAAACAGTACAGAAAAGGAAGTAAGCATGCTCTCTTTTGGTTTGTTCTCATAGATGTATGGGAACACCTGAGAATCTGTGATGATCAGCTTCGGTGGTCTGGAAAGAGTCTGCAATGCAGCCGGATACCGGTCAGTAGTCACACTCATTATGAGACATCTTTTATCCAGCAGTTCTCGTAGAGTCTGTACCTGGGGCAGGATCAGCCGTCCCTTTGGTGCCTGGATATCCTGTGGCATTACAAGGAGTACCAGATCATCTTTGGAAACCAGATTCCCGGTGATCATTCTGTTACCGTAGCCTTCCGGGATTTTTTCTGCCAGAAGCTCTTTTAATTTCCGGATTCCCTCTCCCGTTTCAGAACTGACAGGACAGACCGTTTCTCCTGTATTTTTCTGAATCATCTGAATCAGATATTCTTTTTGTTCCTGTGTATATAGATCAGCTTTACCAAGCACCGGAATTACCGGTGTCTGCCGTTTCTTAAAATAGTTATACCATTTTAATTCCTGTGCCATTTCATCCTCGCAGAAAAGGATGATCGCCAGTTCAGTTTTCTGTGCAGCCAGACTGGTTTTTTCTATTCGTAATGCACCCAGTTCTCCTTCATCATCAAATCCTGCCGTATCGATGAGGATACAGGGACCAAGAGGATAGATTTCCATTGGTTTATATACAGGATCTGTGGTAGTTCCGGCAACATCCGCAACAATCGATACTTTCTGTCCGGAAAAAGTATTGATAAATGAGGATTTTCCACTGTTGGTTTTGCCAAAGATTCCTATATGCAGACGGTTTCCGGAAGGTGTTTCGTTCAATGTCACTGCCATATTAATCCCTTCTTTCAGGTGTTGTTATTGATTGTTAAAAGTGCAGAGAATGTCAGAATCGGAAATCTCTCTGTCCGTTTACAATATCTGCAAGGTGTTCCTCTGTGAGTTTCCTTATCTTTTCGCCCGGGATATTTTCCAGTTCTTTTTGAATCAGCTCCAGTCCGACTTTTTTCGTCTCAGGGCTTGCATAATCCTGGAGATATTCCATCAATGTCATCAGCGCATTGGGATGGCAGCAGTTGGAAATCTGTTTACTTTTGCACAAAGACATAAAACGGTCACCTGTTCTTCCTGCTCTGTAACAGGCAGTACAGAAGCTTGGGATATCTCCCATACCCATCAGCCAGTTAACGATTTCATCCAGAGATCTCTGGTCACTGACGTCAAATTGTGCAGATGTCACTTCATCTTCTGTTTCAGGAACGTCATACCCGCCAACACTTGTCCTGGAGGCACCGCTGATCTGAGAAACTCCCAGAGGAAGTACTTTTTCACGAACTGCTTTACTTTCTCTTGTGGAAATGATCATTCCCGTATATGGCACAGCAATCCGGATCAGTGCACAGATTTTGGCAAAAATTTCATCACTGATACTGTTATCAAAAGCAGAAGGATCAATATCATCCGCATGTTTGATACGAGGCACACTGATAGTATGAGGACCTACTCCATGAACTGCCTCAAGATGTTCCGCATGCATCAGAAGCCCGGCAAACTCATACCTGTAAAGTTCAAGACCAAATAATACACCCAGTCCTACATCATCAATGCCGCCTTCCATTGCGCGGTCCATTGCTTCTGTATGATAGGCATAGTTATGTTTCGGACCTGTTGGATGAAGTGTTTCGTAACTTTCTTTATGATAAGTCTCCTGAAAAAGAATGTAGGTACCGATTCCTGCATCTTTTAATTTCCTGTAATTTTCCACAGTTGTGGCCGCAATATTTACATTGACACGTCGGATGGCACCGTTCTTATGTTTAATGCTGTAGATTGTCTGGATGCATTCCAGAATGTACTCAATGGGATTATTGATCGGATCCTCTCCGGCTTCAATAGCAAGACGTTTATGTCCCATATCCTGAAGAGCAGTTACTTCTTTTACAATTTCTTCCTGAGTAAGTTTTTTGCGGGCAATATGCTGATTTTTCTTATGATACGGACAGTACACACAGCCGTTTACGCAATAGTTGGAAAGATACAGAGGGGCAAACAGAACGATTCTGTTTCCGTAGAATTCTTTCTTGATCTCCGCTGCCAGATCATACATATCCTGAATCTTCTCAGAAATGGGACAGGCAAGAAGGACAGAGGCTTCTCTGTGGGTAAGTCCTTTACATTCTTTTGCCTTCGCAAGGATCTGGTCGATCAGCTCCACATTTTCTTTGTTTGCATCTGCATATGCAAGGGTTTCTCTGATCTCTTCGTCGGAAATAAATTCCTCTGCTTTTAATGATTTTGGATTATACATAGATTGGTTTCCTTTCTTTTCGGTCAGGGGCTTCCTTATCTGCCGCTTTCCGATTAGTTTTTTCTATATTCAGTTTTATGTTCCGCTTATTGCGGGTGCTTAAGTTATTCAGGAGTGAACTGCAGTCATGCTTTATAATCGCCTCTGTCTGTCACTACTTCATAACCAATGCTCTTCATACGTGCTGCCATACAGGCTTTGCATTCAGCAGCTTCATCACCTGTACAGATCTTATTATCATAAAGGGTATACTTATCCCGGACATTGACCGGTGATAAGTTGGGCATTACTACATTGGCCCCTGCCAAAATTCCCTTCTCTCTGCCCTTGGGATCTATGGTTCCAAGGGCTGTTGTTGCCGGAAGAAGCGCATGTGGGTGGATCAGGCGGATAATTGACAATAATCGCAGCGTCTGCTCCAGCGTTCCGGGTGATTCTTTAGCAAACGGGGTGTCTTTGTGAGGAATAAACGGTCCGATTCCTATCATTTCAGGCTTTAATTCCTTAATAAATAAAAGATCGCGGTAAAGTGTATCTACAGTTTGTCCCGGAGATCCTACCATGAATCCACATCCGGTTTGATATCCTATTTTCTTCAGGTTTTTCAGACAATTTTTTCTGAAAACCAGGGACATCTGTTCCGGGTGAAGTTTTTTGTAATGATCTTCATCTGCTGTCTCATGACGCAAGAGATATCTGTCAGCGCCTGCATTAAAATATGCCTGATAGCTTTCTTCACTCTTTTCTCCAATAGAAAGAGTCACTGCACAGTCAGGGTATATTTCTTTAATCGTGCGGACAATCTGACAAATATGTTCATCTGTGAAATGCGGATCTTCTCCGCCCTGCAGAACAAAAGTCCGAAAACCAAGATTCCATCCTGTTTCACAGCAGGACAAAATCTGTTCCAAAGAAAGCCGGTATCTGTCTGCATCCGTATTTGAACAGCGTATACCACAATAATAACAATTGTTCTTGCAGTAATTTGTAAATTCGATCAGACCACGGACATAAATTTTATTTCCATAAATTGCTTTTGCGGTCTGTTGTGCTCTTCTTCGTAGTTCTTCCGTTACCAGTGGATTCTGTGTATGTAAAATCATTTCCAGTTCTTCTCTGGTAATATTCTGTGTCTCCTGAATGTGTTCAGGTATCTGCAACTCTGCTGATGCCATATATTTTCATTTCCTCTAAGCTTTCGAATAGACTGTTTTTGCTGAAACCCCTGCCAGCCGGCCAATTTTTCCGGTCAGTGCATTGATTATATCCAGAGGTGCATCTATTGCCACACTGATAATGCTTATCCCTCTCTGCCTGTAAGGAATCCCCATTCTGCCGATGATATAAATGCCATATTCATGAAGAATCCTGTTCAGACATTCTACAGAATCTGAATTCTCTACTATAATACTGATCACTGCAATTCTGCTTTCCATAGAAACACCTCTCATATAATTAGTCAACTTATCTGCACATTAGAATTTACAAAAGTTAACAACTCTCTGGATCTGGTGACTGATCGGATAGTAATCATAACCATAAACCCCTGTCATCCAGCCGGCATACTGTGCTTCCGGATCATAATAAAGACCATTGATTTCTACCCAGCAATGACGGGTGAAGCCATCTGCCGCTCCATCTCTGCTTCCCGGTACCCGGCCACAGATCATATACGGTGTATATCCTATTTCTCTTGCAAGAGCAGCAAAAATACAGGAAAATCCATAACAGTTGCCATATCCTGTACGAAACATCCTCAATGCCTCACTGCGCGCCCAGCCACTCTGGTAAATGTTAGGATCCGGACCACCATAGTAAAATCCTCCGTAAACAACATATTTCCAACATGCATAAAGCTTCTGGCTCTGACTCATACCTGAATTTGTGATTGACGATACAATCTGCATCACACGCATTTTCAGCAGAGCATTATAATCTTTTCTTGCAGCACCGGAATTGGTAAAATAAAGCTGGCCGTTCTGTCTGGATTTCTTCTGATACAGCCTTCCTTTTGGATCCGCATAATACAGATTATTCTTATAGATAAAATATCCAATGCTGGCACGGCCGTGTTCTGTCCTTATATGATAAATATTGGATCCGGATTTTACAATTTTATTCTGTTTATTCTCAAATAAACGTCCTTTCTCATCAAAAACATAAACTACATTGTTGATACGCTGTCCTCCTCGCACAGCATTTCCATTTGCGCCAAAATAATACTTATAACCATTATATCTCTTCCATTTGTTCTTAACCATCTTTCCCTTGTAATAATAGTAAATCTTATTTCCCTTTGTAACCAGTTCTCTTATGGGAACCGGAGATGGCGTCGGGGATACCCCGGACTGCTCTGTAACAGGAATATCATTTTCCGCAGCCTGTACACCAAATACCGGCATAGCTAAAACAGCAACTGCCATTATGATAAAAAGCAACTTTTTCAATGTTTTCATAAACCTTTTTCTCCTTACACATTTTCATAATCTCAGAAACAAAAATATAACTACACACCATGACTACAATCCTGTCTCTTCCATTACCTTCTTCACTTTAGTGTAACAAAAAATTTATCTGATTTCCACACTTTTGTGGCATTTTAGCAAAAAAATACTGCTGCCCGAACTTTTATCAATGTTTCGAACAGCAGTATCTGCTATATCTCTGAATTATTATAATTTCTTACCTGTAAGCATTTCATAACCCTGAAGATATTTTCCAATTGTCTTATCCACAATGTCCTGCGGAAGTGTCCAGTCATTGTCCGGATTTGCTTTCAGCCAGTCACGTGCAAACTGTTTGTCAAAGGATGGCTGACCATGTCCCGGTTCATATCCTTCAGCAGGCCAGAAACGGGAGCTGTCCGGTGTGAGCATCTCATCACCGATCACCATGTTTCCGTCTTTATCCAGACCAAATTCGAATTTGGTATCTGCGATAATGATACCACGGCTTAATGCATAGTCTGCACATTTTTTATAGAGAGCGATCGTACAGTCACGAAGCTTGGCTGCATATTCTTCGCCTTTACCAGGGAAATATTTCTCAAGGTGGGCAATGCTCTGCTCGTAAGAAATATTTTCGTCATGATCTCCGATCTCAGCTTTTGTGGATGGTGTGTAGATTGGCTCTGGAAGCTTGTCGGATTCTTTTAATCCTTCCGGAAGTTTGATACCGCATACAGTACCATTTTCTTTATAGCTCTTCCATCCGCTTCCTGTAATGTAACCACGTACGATACATTCGATTGGAAGCATCTCGAGCTTTTTGCACATCATGCTGTTTCCGTCATATTCTGGTTTCTGGAAGAATTCAGGCATATCTTTCACATCAGTAGAGATCATGTGGTTTGGAAGAATGTCTTTTGTCAGGTCGAACCAGAATTTAGACATCTGTGTCAGAACGGTTCCTTTCTTGGAAACAACGTTCTTAAGAATTACGTCAAAACAACTGATACGATCAGTGGCAACCATAATCAGGCTGTCTCCGTTATCATAAATTTCACGGACTTTACCTTCTTTTATTGGTTTCATAACAATACCTCGCTTATTTATTATTTTTTTTAATATGTCTTCACTAATAGTCAAACAGATTTTGCGGAAAAAAACAATAGTAAATTGCAAAATTTCGAAAAAAAGTACAAAATATAAATTATGTTGTATAATAACAATATCGTAAAAAAGAATACTGATAAGTAATGGTAATAGTGACTGATAACGACAGATAATAAGCGGAAAATCAGTGAAAATATGAAGCAGAGAAAAGACAAAAGAAAGAAAAAATAAAAGGCAGTAAGGAACGAAATTATGAGACATATTACAATTGGAATTCTGGCGCATGTGGATGCCGGGAAAACGACATTATCGGAATGTATGCTCTACTTAAGCGGGCAGATTAGAAAGCTTGGAAGAGTCGACCATAAAGATGCATTCTTAGATACATACGAACTGGAACGGGAAAGAGGAATCACGATCTTTTCCAAACAGGCAGAATTAAAACTGGACAATCTGGGGATAACGCTTCTGGATACACCGGGGCATGTGGATTTCTCTGCAGAAATGGAACGTACCTTACAGGTACTGGATTATGCGATCCTGGTGATCAATGGTGCCGATGGTGTGCAGGGACACACGCGTACGCTTTGGAGACTGCTCAAAAGATATCAGATACCGACGTTCATATTCATCAATAAGATGGATCAGGTGGGAACGGATAAGGCAAAGGTACTGGCAGATCTGCAGAACAGACTGGATGAAGGGTGTATCGATTTTTCGGAGATAACGGAAGAAACGTATGACAGTCTTGCCATGTGTGATGAGAAAGCGATGGAAGAGTATCTGGAATCGGAGAAAGTGGAAGAGGATACGATCGCGGAGATGATCGGAAGCAGAAAGGTGTATCCGTGTTATTTCGGTTCGGCGCTAAAGATTGAAGGTGTGCAGGAATTTATGGACGGGATGTCTGCTTATATAGGACGAAATGAGCAGATAAATAATACAGACACTGGTACATGTGATTTTGGTGCAAAAGTTTTCAAGATATCGAGAGACCCATCCGGCAGCCGACTGACGCATCTGAAAGTGACATCCGGAACTCTGAAGGTAAAAGATACATTGACGGGAACGACAGGAAGGCAGCAGAGCAAGAACGAATCTGACCGTACACAAGATACATCCGAGACAGTTATGAACGGCTGGGAAGAAAAGGTCAACCAGATCCGTATTTATTCCGGGGCCAAATTTGAAAGTGTAAAAGAGGCTCCTGCAGGCTGTATCTGTGCAGTGACCGGCCCCATCCATACCCATCCGGGACAGGGAATTGGCAGTGAACCGGCGTCAGAACTGCCTATGCTGGAACCGGTTCTTACCTACCGCATCCTGCTGCCGTTTGACAGTGATGTACATAAATGTCTGCAGCAGTTTAAGCAGTTAGAAGAGGAAGAACCGGAACTTCATGTTCTCTGGAACGAAGAACTGGGAGAGATCCAGGTACAGCTTATGGGAGATGTACAGATCGAGATCTTAAAGCATATGCTGGAAGAGCGGTACGGTCTGTTGGTAGGCTTTGATACAGGAAATATTGTATACAAAGAGACCATTTTAAATACAGTAGAGGGCGTAGGGCATTTTGAGCCGCTGCGTCATTATGCAGAGGTGCATCTGCTGTTGGAAC
>ERZ773131.2275-NODE-2275-length-12430-cov-3.259394_pt1 | contig 12430 bp, 10 predicted proteins | sample MGYA00511082_ERZ773131 | MGnify/ENA primary metagenome ERZ773131 (study PRJEB29015, sample SAMEA2737813) | human gut metagenome | biome: human gut; feature: human-associated habitat; material: faeces | place: China | collected 2012 ... | reverse complement strand
GGAACCCTTTCTGAGCTTGGCAAGGTGACGTTTGGTGGCAGCTCGACCTCGACGCCGGTGCTGGCCAACGGCAAGATTGTGGTCGGAGGCTCATCGACCGAATCCTTTATGGGCGGTTATCAGAACAAGTACACGTATCACTACGGTCAGCTTGCAGTGATTGATGCCGAGACGCTTTCCGTGGACTATTCCATTTGCAAGGCGGACGGTAGCTATATTCGTCAGGGGGCTTCGGGCGGCGGTGATGTAAAGTCGCAGCCGGTCGTTTCTGTCCAGAATGGCGAGACGTACGTCTACTTTACGTCCAACAACAACCCGGGCGGCATCTATCGTTACCGTATTGGCGATGACGAGGCCGAACTGCTTTATACGCCCGTGGCGGGCGACCAGCAGTACTGCATGGCTTCTATTTCGGTCGGATCCGATGGTTCACTCTACTATGTCAATGACTCGGGCAAGCTGTTTGCTGTCAAGGGTAATGGCCAAAGAGTCAAACGCTATACCGTGACGTTCGACGCCAACGGTAAGGATGCGGCGATGCCCGATTCTCAACGCGTGAAGGAAGGCAAGGCGGCGACGGAGCCCTCGACTCAGCCACAGTGCAAGGGCTACACTTTCGGCGGTTGGTTCACCGATGAGGCTTGCACGCAGGCGTATGACTTCAGTACGCCAGTGACGGCCGATCTGACGCTGTATGCCAAGTGGACCAAGAATGCTGTTAACCCTGGCGGCAATGGTGGTTCTGGCACTAATGGTGGCAACGGTGGCGCTGGCAACGGTTCCGGTGCTGGCACGGGCACGGGTTCCGGCTCCGGCACGAAGGGCCAGCAGGCCGGCGGCGCTATCGCCCCGGGTCATAAGCCGACGACCAAGACGACGGTGTCGACCAAGACCGAGACCAAGGACAACAAGTCCGACAAGAAGGACACCGATAAGTCCGATAAGAAGGACGAGAAGAAGTCTGACAAGAAGTCTGACAAGAAGGACAACAAGTCCGACAAGAAGTCCGATTCCAAGTCCGATACGGGTGCTGCTTCCACGACCACTGCTAAGAAGTCCTCTAGTGCCTCCGAGCAGGAGACTGGCACCAACCCGCTCGCCATTGTTGGCGTTGCCGCCGGCGTCATCGGTCTCGCCATCGTCGGCGTGTTCGTGTTCACCAAACGTCGGTAGGTGAGGGCTGTGTCCAATAAATCCAAGGACGCTGACCCCAAGCAACCAGATTCCTCGTTCATTCAGTTCGACGAAGCAAAGCAACAGGGCGCCGCTTCGGCGGCGTCCGCCCCTCGTCGCAAGACGCTCCTCGGCGTCCTGACTGCCGCGTGCACCATTCTGATCGTCGTCTCGCTGGGTTTCGTCCATCCTTCCGAGAGCGGTGCCTGGTCCATCGACTGGATCATTCAGACCGTGACGGGGGAGAGCGTCGTCACCAAGGACACCAAGGTGTCTGGCTCGACTACGACTTCGGGCGAGGCCAGTTCCAAGGATTCCAAGTCATCGAATGACGCAAAAGATGAGTCCAAGTCCAAGGACGATTCCGAGTCTTCAAACAAGGAATCGGACAAGAACTCGGATAACAAGAAGTCCGAGGACCAGGACGGCAAGAAGTCTGGCGATAAATCCGCTGCCCAAAATACGGGAGCCGGTGATACTTCCAATGCGTCTGGCGGTGGCCAGTCGTCTGATGGAGCCTCATCCTCTAATGGTGGAAACGCCTCCTCGGGCGGCCAGAGCGGCTCGCAGGAGTCCAGCTACGTAACAGTGACGGTTTCGGTCACATCGAGCGCTGTGGGCAATCCTGTGTCTTCTGGTGGCACCTTTACCTTTAACGAAGGCGTTACCGTCTACGATGCCCTGTGCGCGCTGGGTCTTTCTGTCAACGCACATGGCTCGTCGTACGGCACATATGTCTCCGCGATTGGTGGTTTGGCCGAGAAACAGTACGGTGGCACGAGCGGCTGGATGTACTCCGTCAACGGCACAACGCCCATGACGGCCTGCAGTAACTACGTTCTCTCCAATGGCGACAACGTCGTTTGGTATTACGTAACGGGCTAGAGGCCTCGACATAGCGCGCCAGACGGGCGGTTCGGACAGACATCCGGGCCGCCTGTTTTTCATGCGAATGGGACTGGGTCGCCGGGTCTCTCTGCAAACAAAAAACCGGTTGGAACGGTAATTCCAACCGGTTATACATTCAAGCAAATAGTGAATCGACTACGACCGTGCGCCCTCGAGGAAGAAGCGGCGACTGAAGTAGTTGTACCAGGTGACAAGGAACGTGGCGATGGCCTTCATGGCCTGGTAGCCGATGCTCAAAAACGTGACGCCCACAAACATGTATAGGTCGTTGAGGCCCAGGCCGATCACCGACAGGATGGTGAAGATCGTGAACTCGCGCTTGCGGCTCATGCCTTCGCGGTGGTCGAACACGTACTTCATGCTGAGCCAGTAGTTGACCACGACGGACGTGATAAACGAAACCGTGGTGCTCATCAAAAAGTCGAGGCGAAACAGCTCGACGAGCGCAATGAGCATACCCCAGTCGATGCCAAAGGAGATAAGACCCACGACAGCAAACTTGAGGAACTGCTTGGTATGAGGTTGTGCCAGCGCCTTGCGCACGTAATCACATCCAATGCGTTGATGAATCGAGCAGGGGATACTTTAGATCTTTTGCAAGGGAAACGTAAGGTCTTTGCCAAGAACTATACGAACTCGTCAAATTTTCAAGAGCTAATCCGTAAACGTTGAAAATTTGCCCGTAAACGAGCGGCGCCCACGGACGATACTGCGCTGAGTGCGTGTCGTCCGTGGGCACCGTAATGCTGCGGGGGTGTCGAGCTACTTGGTCTCGTCGCCCTCCAGGAAGATCTTTCGGGTCACAAAGTTGTAGACCATGACAAGCGCGGTGGCGCAGATCTTGGCGATATTGGCCTCGAGCCCCAGACCGGCGTTGAGCGCCAGCACGATGCCGTCGTTGAGCACCAAACCGATCACGGACAGCACGACAAAGATGATGAACTCGCGGCGGCGGCTCATGCCTTCCTTGTGCGCAAACACGTACTTCATGCTTGCGAGGTAGTTAAAGATGAGTGAGATGATAAAGCCGCTGGTGTTGGCGATCAGGATGTTGAGGCCGAGACCGTAGTGGAGCAGATTCATAATGCCAAAGTCGATAACCGTGGCAATGACACCGACGACGCCAAATTTCATGATCTGCGCAAGGAGCTTTTGCATGGTACCTGCCTTAGGGTGGCGCGGGGACGCCGTGGGGATGATAAACTCAGCAAGTTTAGCCAATCCCCGCGGGTGGTGCTAGGCGCGCTCCTCGATAGCACCGTTTCTATATGCATCGAGCAGCTGGCGCAGGTCCTGGATCTGGCTGCGGATCTTGGCACCGGAATCGGTGTCGCTCACCATGCGGCGACGGTCGGCCTCGTCAAAGCGGTTGGTCTCGCTTTCGATATCGACGTTGCGGGTGAGTGCCTCGGCAACCGTCGTAAAGGCCCGGTGCGACTTGAGGCGGCAGCCGCGCGAGCTCGAGATGAGCGTATAGCCGGCGATACCCGTCTTGGGATGGTAAGCGCGGCAGAAGCCGCCATCGATGACCAGCAGCTTGCCCTCGGCGCGGATGGGCTGCTCACCCTTGGTGGTTTTAACGGGCGTGTGGCCGTTGATGATGTGACCGGTCGGTGAGCATGCCATGGGCGCGACGCCAAACTCGCGCATGATGTCATCGCAGACCGAGGGCGACTTGGTAAGCGTAAAGTACGGGTCCATCGGCTCGACCCAGGTGCTCCTATCGGCGATATAGGCGCGCTCAAAGGTACGCACTAAGCGTCCGCTGGCGGGTGAATTGAAGCCAATCCACAGGTACCACATCCAGTCGAGGGCGTCGCAGTCGCCCACGCGCCAGGCGCGGCGGGCGATGTGGTCGCAAAAATCGAGATAATCGCGGCCAGCGTGCCAGGTGCCCAGACAGTTCATGCTGCTAAAGGTGCCGTCTTCGTTGAGCGGAACGCAGCCATGGAACAGCAGGTTGCCGTTGGCGACCTTGTACATCGAGCCGTGGGAATAGAGGAAATCGATATGGCGATGCAGGTGATCGGCGGTGACAAACTCTGACACGAGCTTGTCGATGATGTGCTGCTCCTGAGACGTGAGCGTGTAGGGGTCCGCCGGGTCGACGGTGGGGAAGTCGTTGGTCGTGAGCGGCCACACGCTGCCGTCGGCGAGCGTGACTGTGCCGGTGTCGTGGTCGATCTTGTCGAGTAACAGGCGGTCGGTCATGTCGAACTCGGGATGGCGCTGGATAATCTGACCCTCGAGCTTAAAGAGCAGCACGTTTATGGCCTTGATCAGCGGGGTGATGGACTCACCGGCGGTGTAGGTGGCATCGGCAAAGGCGACAAGCTCACGCAGCGAGATGCCGTAGTCGTTCTCCAGGATCTCGTAGTTGTCGTAGCGTAGGTTGTTGCGCAGCACCGTGGCGATGCAGGCGGGCTCACCGGCCGCAGCGCCCATCCACAGCAGGTCGTGGTTGCCCCACTGGATGTCGAGTGAATGGTAGGTGAGCAGTCGGTCCATAATCTTGGCCGCGCCGCCGCCGCGGTCGAAGATGTCGCCCACCAGGTGCAGGTGGTCGACGGCCAGGCGCTTGATGAGCGAGGCAAGCGACTCGATAAAGTCGTCGGCGCTTGCGGTCTCCAGGATGGACTCCACGATGCGCTCGTGATAGCGCACGCGATAGTTGTTCTCGTCCGGGTGCGTGTGCAACAACTCGTCGATGATGTAGGCGTAGTCGCGCGGGATGGCCTTACGCACCTTGGAGCGCGTGTAGCGGCTTGAAAGTGAGCGAGCGACCATGATGAGCTGGTCAAGCATCGTCTTGTACCAGGTGGGCGAGTCCTCGCGCTGGCTGCGGACCAGCTCGATCTTCTCGTGCGGGTAGTAGATGAGCGTGCACAGCTCGCCCTTCTCATCGAAGGAGAGCGTGTCGCCAAAGATCTCGTCGACATGCTCGCGCACGACGCCCGAGCAGTTGTTGAGGATGTGCATAAAGGCTTCGTATTCGCCGTGCACGTCACTCATAAAATGCTCAGTGCCTTTGGGCAGGTTGAGAATGGCCGAGAGATTGATGATCTCGGTAAACGCGGATTGCTCGGTGGGAAATTGTCTCGACAGCAGACGCAGATACTTGAAGTCTTGCGGGTTGCGATCGAATGCGACCATGAAACACCTTCCGATATGGTTGGTAAAACTGATAAACAACGTCAAACGTTTATCAGTATGCGCCGCCTTTGTTTCAATTTTGCGCTGGCGGCTCAATTGTCGGATGAGCGGTTTGCTAAATCGATTTAGTTAAGGTAGATATGGCGGTTGGGTGGAGACGACAGAGAGTGTTTTCTCAGATATTTATGCGTGGGGCCGGTGGAGACGATGGTGGTAAAGATGTTCACTATTTTTGGTTCGATTTGGTAAATAGTGGACATATGTACCGTATGTAGGCTCACTGTGCGATAATTTGCGCAGCAATGAGTAAGGAGCCTCATATGAGTGATTTTGTCCTGACCTGTGAATCCGCCGCCGATCGAACCCGTGAGTTCTTTGCGTCGCGCAATATCCCTGTCGTGTGTTTTCATTACGAGATCGACGATGTTGTCTATACGGACGATCTGTATCAGTCGATTACGCCGGACGAGTTTTTTGCCCAGATTGCCGCAGGCGCCATGCCCAAGACGTCTCAGGTGAGCGTGGGCGAGTACGAGGAGTTTTGGGAGCCGTTTGTTGCCGAGGGTAAAGACGTGCTGCACCTGACGTTGTCGTCGGGTATTTCGGGCACGTATGGATCGGCCTGCGTTGCGGCGCAGATGCTCGCGGATCGCTATCCCCAGGGCGGCAAGGTGCGCGTCATCGATTCGCTGGCAGCGTCTTCGGGCTTTGGCCTGCTGGCGGAATGTGCCGCCGACGTGCGCGATAGCGGGGCTTCACTCGACGAGACGGCCGCCTGGATCGAGGAGCACAAACTCAACCTGCACCACTGGTTCTTCTCGACCGATCTGTCGAGCTACCTGCGCGGCGGTCGCATTTCGGCTGCGAGCGCAATCATCGGCACGGCGCTTAAGATTTGCCCACTTATGACGGTCGATTGCGAAGGTAAGCTGTCGCCACGTGAGAAGATTCGCACTAAGAAGCGCGCGATTTCCGAGATGGCTAAGACCATGATGGCACACGTACAGGGCGGTACGGATTATTCGGGTAAGTGCATCATGTCGCACTCGGCGTGCCGCGAGGATGCCGAGGCAGTTGCGGCGCTGATTGAGGAACAGGTTCCGCAGCTTAAAGGCAAGATTGAGATTAATAACATCGGTACTCTGATTGGCTCGCATACCGGACCTGGTACGGTGGCGCTCTTCTTTATGGGCGACAAGCGCGTGGATTAATTTGCCCCATCACGTTGCTGCATGATTGCTCAAACGAAAACGGCCCGTCTCACGTTTGTGGGGCGGGCCAGGATGTTTTGCTAGCGTTTCTTTCCGCGGAAGAAAAAGCCGTGCAGTGACGGCTTGAGGCCGCGGTTGGCGCGATGCTCCTCGACGCGCTCGTGGATCGAAGCGACGCGCTCGATGACTTCGTCGGGAATCGGCACATCGGGATTCATGTTCTCGACCTGACTGACCTCGGCGGCGGCAACCTGGTCGATAATGGGTACATCGTCGTGCGAGATGACGGGCGTGGCGTCTTCCTTCATCTTGCGGTAGCGCTGCATCATGTCGGTCTGCAGCTGCTGGGCCGAAGGCGGCGTCCAGATGATGGCGTTGGCGCCGGCGGCGATGGTCTCGCGAATGCTCTCGGGCGTCTTGCCGCCCGGCGCGATAAGCGGCAGGTTGGGATAGTGCTCGCGCAGCTCGCGCAGGACCTGTGGCGTGTTCTTGCCGGCCGCGATGTTAAGAATCTTGGCGCCCGCGCGCACCTTTGCGTGAGCATCGTCGTCGCAACGTACGACCGTGGCGATGACGGGGATGTCGGCGATGTTGGTGATGTGCTCGACCATCTCGGCGGTGGCGGGGGAGTTGACCACGCAGCCCGCCGCGCCCTGCATCTCGGAGACGGCTGCCATCTGCACGGAGCGCTTACCGGTCGTAGTTCCGCCACCCACGCCTACAAAGACCGGGCACTCGGCGACGGTCAGCAGCGCCTGCGTAATGGCCGGCTGCGGCGTAAAGGGGTAGACCGCAAACACGGCGTCGGCATTGGAGTTGCGGATGACCGCCACGTCGGTGGTGTAGATGAGCGATTTGATGCGGCGGCCAAAGAGCGTAAAGCCGCTGGCCTCCTCAATCTCGTCAGGCATGCGAAGGGCCGCCTTGCGCAGGCGCCCGTCGATGGGCAGCGGCTCCATGGGAAGCAGTCCGTTGGGGGTCACGGCTACCTAGGGTTCGGTGAACTCGTCTGCGAGCTCGACCTCGGAGAAATCGACCGAGGCGACAATGTCCTCGTGAACCTCGGCGGGCACATCGATGGGGGCTTGGTCGTTTGCCGCGGCAGGCGTGTCGAAGGAGCTGGTGCCGACGAAGGCGTCGACGCGCTCATTTAGATCGTTGAGGGTATCCATGGAGGCTCGATTCTATGTGATGATGGCCGGCGCGATGCAGCCGGAATTGCGAATGCTAAATCGTTTGACGAGTTGATTTTTCCCCGCCGCGCCATCCGTTAGACCGAAGGGCCGGCGAACGTGAAGGAGCTGTGGTGGCGGGGATCGAGGTGCTATCTTGAAAGTCCCGTTTAAAAGAGAGGTGACGCGGTATGGAATTTTCGGCAATGTTGGGCTCGATTGGCCTATGCGTGGGCGCAATCGTTGCCGCCGCGGTCATCTACTTTGTGGTCACGGCCATTAAGGGCAAAAGGGCCGAACGCAAGGAGCGCGCGACGCTTAAACAGCATCGCGACCAGCAGGGCAAACGCGCACAGAGATAGCTTGTTGAGTTTTGGATCCGTACGCTAGCTGCGTTTTCGGATCAGGGCAATGTAGAAGCCCTCAAATTCGCGGCTGGGCGGAATGGTGAGCGTGCCGGGCAGGCCGTTGGCGATGGCCGATACCTGACCCGCGGCAATGGCCTCGGTCAGGGCGTTGGACTCGATGCGCGGCTTCTCGCCAGCTTCCTGGGCGCGGCGTGCCTCACTTTCGCTTGGCGTGCCGTCGAGGGGGATGAGCTCGCAGTCCATATGCTTGTCGAGGGCCTCTTGCAGGGCGTCCTCGTTTTCCTGCGGCAAGATCGAACAAGTCGAATAGACGAGCGTGCCGCCCGGTTTGAGGGCTCCCATGGCGCGGTCCAGAAGTGCTCGCTGCGAGCGGGCGCACTTGCTCAGCAGCTGCTCGGTCAGGCTGCGCAGGCTTTTCTCGTTGCCGCTGATGACGGTGCCCGTGCCGGTGCAGGGGGCGTCGAGCAGGATGCGATCGAAGCGGAAGAACTCGTCGAGCTCGCGTGCGTCGATGCGCATGACGGGCACGTTTTTGGCACCCTGGCGATGGAGGTTCGACTCGAGCTTTTCGGCGCGGGGAATGCTCATCTCGCAGGCGGTGAGGTGTGCCTGTCCCTGGGTGAGGGCGGCGATCTGCGTCGTCTTGCCGCCGGGGGCCGCGCACATGTCCAGGATGTCCTCGCCGGCCTGAGCGCCCAGTACGAGTGGCGGCATCATGGACGACAGACTCTGAAGGTAGATCTTGCCGTCGCGATAGATGTCGAGGTCCCACAGGTCGGAAACCTGGGCGTCGGGCAGGATGAAGGCATCTGGGTACCAAGCGACGGTTTGGTGGGCGATGCCGGCTGCGTCGAGCGCGGCGGCGATGTCCTCGGCGGTCGCCTTGAGCGTGTTGGCGCGCAGCGTGACCGGGCGTGTGGCCGCGGCGCCGAAGCCCTCGATCATGAGCTCGGCATCGGCAGGCGTATAGGCGCCGGCAACCGTGTCGACCATAAAGCGCGGCAGGTCGGCAGCGCAGGGGAGGGCGGCAAGCTGGTCGGAAAGCTCGGTGGCGGCAAACTGCCTGAGCTTGAGCTCGGCCTTGACCTGCTTTTTCTGCTTACGACGACGCGGCTTGGACATCCGTCTTTCCTTCCCGTCCCAAATTGACTACTTTCCGGGCACGCCGCTGCTGGCGTGCTTTAGTACTGGCTCTCGTGCTTGCTGAAGAAGTCGAAGCGCGGGGGTAGCGGCTTTACGCGGTGCTCGCCGGGCTTCTCGCCCAGGCTCTCCACAAACTCATCCGTGGAGGCGAAGATGTTATCCCAGCTAAAGAAGGCGACCGGGTCAACGTCGAAGTACTCGCAGATGAGCTCGCAGCCGGCCGGGACGATGCCGTGCATCAGGACGGTCGCCACGCGCAGCTCGGTAAAGGCGTCGACGAGAGCCTGCGTCATCGCGGCATTGGCTGGCTCGCCCTCAAGCTTGTTGGCGGCCTTGGAGGCGTCGCTCCAGCGCTTGTTGGCGGCGCGCAGGTAGTCGTCGCACACGGCGAGCGCGCGGTGCGTCTCGAACTTGTACATGGCCTGCTCAAAGGCGAGGGCCGCCTGCTCGGCGGCCTCGACTACGGTGTCAGAAGCTGCGCCGGCGGGGATGCAGCCGTTGCGGTAGGGGCTCTCGTCGCCCTCCTTGACGGCGACGCCGTAGAAGCAGCTGCGGGCCAGGCGGTTGAACACGCCGGTCAGCAGCGCGCTCTCCTTAAGGGCGGGGTCGATAACGCGCTTGTCGTCGCAGGCGCGCACCTCGTTGCCGTCCTTGTCCTTGCCAGTCACACGCGTGTCGTATGCTTTGGGGCTAAAGCTCACCGGCTTTTCGGACAGGCCGAGCGACAGCCAGTGCGCGCGCATCTGCTCGCAGGTGTAGTGGTTGAGCAGATCGTCTGCCGGCGGGGGAGGCGTCTGCGAGGACGAGCTGGCCTTTTTGCCCATGTAGAGCAGGTGGTAGCAGGCGCTGACGGTGCTCTGCGTGAGGTTCCAACCCAGGGCCTCCCACATGGCGGTCTGCGCGATGCAATAGAAGTAGATGTTGTCCTGGCCAATGAACTGGTAGATCTGTGCGTCATCCGAGCACCACCAGTCGCGCCAGTCGAGCGAGCTGTGCTGGTAGGTGGGCGCGGGGACCTGCGTGGAATCGGCGGCGGGCTCGCCCATGAGGGCGGCATCCTGGGCGGCGACGCCCTCGGTCACGCCGGCGGCCTTGGCATCGCGTGCGAGCACGGTGCGCGTATAGCTGATGGGAGCCCACAGGCTCTCGGGCCAGCACCAGCAGGTGACGTCGGAGACGCCATCGACCTCGGGCACCGGAACGCCCCAGTCGATGTTGCCGGTGATGCGGAAGGGCACGAGCGCCTTGCCGCTGCGGAAGCGCACGCCGCCGTTGGCGAGCACCGCGTGGGCGTCGTCGCGCTCCTTCCAGCTGGGGAAGGTGACGGTAAAGCTGCTCTTGTTGCCCTCGGGCTCCAGCACGGTGTGCTCGGGAAGCTGATCCTCGACGGCATCGAAGGCCTCGCGGAACTTGTTCTGGATGTAGAGCTGGGCCGGCAGCAGCCACTCTTCCATGGTCTTGGAGACCACGGAGCGAACCTGCGGGTTCTGGGCGAGCTTGGCGGTGTAGGTCTTCATAAAGTCGAGGTAGGCCGGCAGGTCGAAGTAGAGGTTGTCGACCGGGCGCAGCTCGGGCACCTCGCCGGTGAGCTGGCTTTTGGGCGCGATGAGCTCCTCGGGCTCAAACTGGTGACCCAGGTCGCACTCGTCGGCATAAGCCTTCTCGGACTTGCAGCCCTGGATGGGGCAGCGGCCGATCACCTGGCGGCCGTTGAGGAACGTGCCGGCCTTGGCGTCGTAGAACTGCAGCGTGGAGCGCTTGGAGATGGTGCCCTGTTCGTGCAGACGCTCGATAATCTCGGCGGTCACCTCGTTGTGAATCTGCGCAGCCGGCTCAAGGCCCGAGCCGCCGTAGATATCGCAGCTGATGTTGTAGTTGTTGAGGGTCGCGGCCTGGCGGGAGTGATTGGACTCGACATACTCGGCGATGGACTTGTCGTAGCCCTCGTTCTCCTTGAGCTTGCGGTAGCTCTCCATGATGGGCGAGCCATAGCAGTCGGTGCCCGAGGTGAAGATGACGTTCTCGCGGCCCAGACGGTCGCGCAGGAAGCGGGCGAAGAAGTCGGCCGGGACAAAGACGCCGCCGACGTGGCCAAAGTGCAGGCCCTTGTTGCCGTAGGGCTCGCCGGCGGTAACGATGGCGCGGCGAGGCCAGCTGGGACGGTCGTTCATGGAGTATTTGGATGCCATGGGACTCCTTCGCATATGGTGAGAGCGCGGCCGGGCGCAAGGCCTGGCGACGCGGTGGTCAATTCGTGCATATCGTTCGACATTATCGCACATGCGGACGGGTACGTGGCAGGGGCGCTATCCTAAGATGCTATGAATGAGATTTCCAACATACATGCGTTTGAAGACGAGGAATTTCTGCACGCTTGCTTCGTGTGGGGGATGGTCGTAGTCGGCGTGTTTGCCGTGTGCCTGGCGCCGGTGTTTATGCTGCTGGGCGGGCCTGCAGACTTGGATGCGGCTGACGCGGGCGGCTGGATGGCTGTCGTGGGCTGGATAGTCGGCTTGGCTGCGGTTTCTGCGGCGTCATTTGCCGTGCACGAGCTGGTTCACGGTGTGTTTTTTAAGCTGCTAGCGCCTGCGGGTGCGAAGGTGACCTTTGGGGCGAATCGCGAGACGGCGATGATCTATGCCTGCGCCGGGGGCGTGGTGTATTCGCGCCGGTGCTACATTGCCATTTGCCTGGCGCCCACGGTGATCCTGACGGCTGTGCTTGCCTTGGGGTTTGCGTTTTTGGGCTATCCGCTGCTGTGCTACCTGGCGGCCGGCCTGCATTTGTCGGGCTGCGTGGGCGACTGGTATTACGTGCGGACCATTTTGCGCGACCGCCGCATTGTCGCCTGCGAGGACACGTCCTTCGGCGTGCGCTTTTTCGGGTGAGGAGATGTCGATGAAGCCGTTGTTGTTGCACGCCTGCTGTGCGCCGTGCTCTCTTGAGCCGGTCCGCCTGCTGCGCGAGGAAGGGTTTGAGCCCACAATCTGCTGGACCAACCCCAATATTCAGCCGCACGATGAATGGCAGCGGCGCTTGGACGAGCTGCGCCGGTGGTGTGCCGATGGCGACATCGAGCTCATCGAGGCGGGGGAGGACCGCGAGCGCTGGGAGGCCGGCGTGGCCCCGCTGGGCGCCGATCGAGCCCGTCGCTGTCGCGCGTGCTATGCTCTGCGCCTGGCCGAGGCATGCCGCGTGGCTCAGGAGCGCGGGTTTGAGTTTGTGGGCACCACACTTGCCGTCTCGCCGTATCAGCTGTTCGATACCTGCAATGACGTGCTGGAGCGTCTGGCTACCGCCC
>ERZ773131.2273-NODE-2273-length-12435-cov-4.455170_pt1 | contig 12435 bp, 10 predicted proteins | sample MGYA00511082_ERZ773131 | MGnify/ENA primary metagenome ERZ773131 (study PRJEB29015, sample SAMEA2737813) | human gut metagenome | biome: human gut; feature: human-associated habitat; material: faeces | place: China | collected 2012 ... | reverse complement strand
CTGCCCCTTTTATAGACTGACAATTCATTTTCCGTCAGCTGTTCTTCAAGGATGCCAATCAGTTTAGACTGCGTTTCCGCCTTGACCAGCCTGCACGCATGCCGGTTGATTTTGTTGACCGGCATGTTGCCAAGGCTGATTAAATAGGTGCGGATCACAAGGTCGTAAATGCTGTCGCCGATATAGGCAAGCACCAGGGGTGATAACTGCCGCGGTTCTACCTGTGCAAGCTCTAAATTCTGCCAGATATTCCGTGTCAGATTTTCTTCAAAATTTAAGCTCTTTTCCATCTTACGCCTTCTCTTGTATCTTCTAACACAATGCCCTTTGCTAAAAGAGTATCCCTGATTTCATCTGCTTTTGCAAAATCTCTGTCTTTTCTTGCCTGCTGACGCTGTGCAATCAGATTTTCGATTTCTTCATCTAACATCTCCGCTTCTTTTTCCGTTATAAGTCCCAGTACATCTGTCAAAGCTGTAATCTTTGCCTTTAACGCATTGAGATATTCTGCGGTATTACCTGCCGATGAATTAGAATTTGCAAATTTAACAAGTTCAAATACAGCTGCAATCGCATCTGCCGTATTAAAATCATCTTCCATTGCTGCTTCAAATTTCGCCGTCATTTCCGCAGTCTTTTCAAGCAGTGCCTTTTCTTCATCTGTCATTGCACCAGCCTGTGCATTTTCCGCAAGGTGTGTCAGATTGCCGACTGCCGTCACGATTCTATCCAGACCGTTCTTTGCGGATTCCATCAGGTCATGGCTGAAATTAATCGGATTTCTGTAATGCGCACTTAACATAAAGAAACGCAGTACCTGTAAATCGTATTCTTTGCTGATATCTCTTACAGTAAAGAAGTTACCGAGAGATTTAGACATCTTCTTATTGTCAATATTTAAAAATGCGTTATGCATCCAGTATTTTGCAAATGGTACACCATTTGCAGCTTCTGACTGGGCAATTTCATTTTCATGGTGTGGGAAAATCAAATCCTCACCGCCCGCATGAATATCAATCTCGTCTGCCAGATACTTCTTAGACATGACAGAGCACTCAATATGCCAGCCCGGTCTTCCCTCACTCCACGGTGATTCCCAGTAAGGCTCGCCTTCTTTTTTCGGCTTCCACAGTACGAAATCTAAGGGATCTTCCTTCTGGTCCTCCCCGGAGACTAACAGAGAACGGTTACCGCCCTGTAAGTCGTCCAGATTCTTATGAGACAGCTTGCCGTAGTCCTTGAAGCTTCTGGTACGGAAATATACGGTACCGTCTGCAGCAACATAAGCATGTCCCTTATCGATCAGGGTCTGGATCATGTCCAGCATACCTCCGATCTCCTCGGTAGCCTTGGGGTTCTTGGTAGCGGGCTTGATGTTCATGCCCTCCATGTCTTTTTTGCACTCTGCAATGTAGCGTTCGGAGATCACGCCGGGCTCAACGCCCTCTTCGTTAGCTTTTTTGATGATCTTATCGTCCACATCCGTGAAGTTGGATACATAGTTCACTTCATATCCCTTGTATTCCATGTAACGGCGCACGGTATCAAATACGATCATAGGGCGGGCATTTCCGATATGGATCAGGTTGTATACGGTAGGTCCGCAGACATACATTTTTACCTTGCCGGGCTCTAAGGGCTTGAATTCTTCTTTTCTCTTGCTTAAGGTGTTGTAGATTTGAATGCTCATTGTTTATCCTTTCCTAGTTGCGATTTTTGCAATGATATATCTTTATTTTATCACACTGTCTTGTCATTTTCTGCAGATTGGGGCTGTTCCCCGGTCTCCGCACTCATTACCACCAGCCTGCGCAGCTGCTTTAATTCATCTTCCATTTCCAGTACCCGGTTGGTCAGTTCGGAATTCTCACGCTGCAATACCGTGATATCCTCACGCACCGGATCGGGGAGATCCGTCTGGTTCATGGTCTCCTGGGGGAGACTTGCGTTGTTGCGCTTCACCACGCGTCCCGGCACACCTACCACCGTAGATCCGGGCGGCACTTCGCTTAAGACTACGCTTCCGGCACCGATCTTCGAATTATCTCCGATGGTGAAGGATCCCAGGACTTTCGCTCCCGCACTGATCATGACGTTGTTGCCGATGGTGGGGTGACGTTTGCCGTGCTCCTTACCGGTACCTCCCAGGGTCACACCCTGATACAGGGTCACATTGTCGCCGATAATGGTGGTCTCACCGATGATGACACCGTTACCGTGATCGATGAAAAATCCTTTGCCGATCTGTGCACCTGGATGGATCTCGATGCCGGTCTTGCGCACACCTCTCTGGGAGATATACCGCGCCCAGAAATAATGTCCGCTCAGGTACAGCTTATGTGCCAGTCTGTAATGGATCATGACCTTGAAACTGGGATACAAAAGGACCTCCATGGAGGAATGGATCGCCGGATCACGTTCCTTGATAATACGGACTTCTTCTTTTAAATTTTTGATGATGCCCATGTTCTCACCTCGAAAAAAATACCGCGAATAAACTCTTCTCTTAGAGACGAATTTATCCGCGGTTCCACTCTACTTAAGGGACAATGCCCTTCACTCTGGCGTAAAACGCCATGCACATAACGGGTGCTTACCGGATCCGGATACTTATGTCTGTTCCCCGGATCAGCTCACAGGCGCACTTCCTTTTCCTCAGACGAAAGCCGCTCCCAGCTTCTAACAGCTTCTCTCTGGCGTCCCACCGAAAAGTACTTTTCCTGCTCCATGCCTTTACTGAATATACGATAATTCCTACTAAATAAGATATGCAAAAATACGGGTTTTGTCAACCCCGGAGTTTCCTACATCACTGCTTTTTCCAACGTTTCCCTCACATATTCATTCAGTGACATCTGGCATGCCGTTGCATGGATCACAAGCTGCTTATGAGTCTCAGGCGCGATCCGGATATTAAAGCTTCCCTTGTATGCTTTTTCCGGAGCTTTCCCCTGTCCTTCACACAGTTGCAGATAATCATCTACCGCCCCATGAAAATCCTCTACCAGACTCCTGGCATCGGTTCCCTCATAAGAGATCAGGGAACGAATCCCCATTACCTTTCCGAAAAAAATCCCATCCTCCTCGGAAAATTCTACGCTGCCGACATACCCTTTATATTCCATCGTATTTTTCAAATCAATCCCTCCTGTTCCAGCAGATCACATAATTGTCTGACCTGGTATGCTTTCAATTCCTTTTGCGGATGCGGCTTATGCAGTAATATACTCCCGTGTTCCTCACTGGTAAACATCACTCTGGAACCGCTGGTTTTCCCCTTATTGGATTTCGTAAATTCCAGATAATCCAATAAAACTTCCGCATCATGAAACGTAAATGTCTTAGGTCTGTTTTTTAACTGTTCAATTAGTTTTTCCTTTTGTCCCATTTGTACCACTTGTTAATTATATTATATTTTTTCTGCTTGTTTTTTGCAACTGTTTTTAGTTGCATAAATGAAGTTAAAAACATATTTTCTACTTAATTTCAATGGATTGGAAAATTTCTCCGAAATTGGATTCTCATAGAAAACAGATCTGATAATAGAAAAAGACCCTATGCCATTTATATTAGCATAGAGCCTCTGTAATCACAATAGTATTTTATTTTTCCAAAAGTACCCACTTTCCCTCCGGTGCCGCATCCAGGATCCAGTACTGGCACCGTCGGATGTCCGCCTGCAGACTTCCGGTCTCCTGTAATTTTTCCCCATCGTAGGTGAAGAATACGGTTCTCGCTTTTGCATCATCTCCGGTCTCATACAGTGCGATCACGATCTGCTCCCCATCCGGACTGTAAGCGAGAATGCTGTTATCCAACAGTCTTGCATGACGGTTTACATTGTTGCCTTCCACTCCGAAGGTGTAATTCACCGGACTGTTTCCTTCCACGTTCTTCCAGGCGTCTGTCTGTAGTGTGATCCGCTCCGCTGTCGCATCTCCATCCAGATCAATCAGTGCATAGGTCTCAGAAAAAGTTCTCTGGGATACATCGCATACCATACCGGGATGAGATAAAATATCCTCCCGCCATTCCACGGCATACCGGTCCCTTGACACCTGATCCAGTCTGTCGGCTCCGGCGTCCAGACCACTGATGGAATACTGCTGATAGAGTTCTCCGTTGCCGTTATAGACCGTCACGAAACCATTCTGTACTTTCATGGAAAACGGAAGCACAGGTTCTGCAGTTTCTTCCCCGGTCAATTCCCATCCGGTATCACCTGCCAGGCTGCAGTTCTTCACCGTATACAGCGTAGGTTTCCCATCCTCCTGTAAATACTCCGCCGCTTCTGTCATATAGAATACCCTGCTGCCCATCCAGCCGATATTGCTGTCCTCCTGCACCTTTTCATTATAGGCGTTGGAAGTATTGTAGTAGGTCCGGTCACAGATCGCAGCCGATGCCATATTTTCCGGGATGCCATCCGCAGACACACACTGGAAGGTATGATTATACATCACGTAGATTCCACAGCTGGATATCTGAATATGAATACCGGAACCGGAATAGCTTCCGATCTTCGTCTCCAAATACTCTGTATACTGGCCCGCCGGCATATTTTCCGGAGAATACGCTTCGTATTCCACATAGACTCTCCGGGCGGACTGCTCTCCCGGGAGCGGTCCAATCTTCTGCTTTGCTGCCGCACTCACATCTCCGGTAGACAACAGCCAGATTTTCTGTTCCTCCTCCGCCAGCACCATGGGAATCTCGATCACAGAACCATCCTTCTCAAAAGTATACTCCACATTGACCACGGAACCTTCGCCCAACCGGTCATCACTATAGAGCGGGTACTGTCTTGCCGCCTCGTAGAGGACTTCCGTCACCTCACCGGTACCTTTTCCCAGCGAAAGGAGCTGCTTTGCTGCCGTCACAGGGTCCTTATAATCCTCGTAGAATCTGTGATCCTCCGACCCGAGTCGCTCCTCCAGACGGCTGAGTTGAAACATTTCCCAGCTTGCAGGACTTCCGGCATACCTTCTGTGATGCACATACCAGCCCTTCTCCTGTGCAAAGGAATGGGTACTCTCGATCCTCTCGGGGGAATAAAATTCTGAGAAATCGGAGCGTGTCTCAAACGTTACATACGACAGCTTTTCCGCATAAATATCCCATTCTTCCTGTGTCCAGGCAGCCTCATCGGAATACTCCGTATCACTGATATCCACCGGCTCATTCTGGGCAGACGGCGCAGTTTCCGTAGGCAGTTTTTCCTCACTGCGGTTTCCTCCCGGATTACTGCACAGGCAGATGATGAGTGCTGCGATCACCGCCACCGCACCGATGAGGATCCAGAACGGAGGCTTGCGATAATCCAACACATGACGGATCCTGTTCTTCACATGATCCTCTCCGAAGGATAACAGCGCGCAGATCGTACCACCACGGTATTTTCTCCACCTACCGTCGCTGGCTTCCTCCAGCAGTGTATAAGAATAGACCTTCTTGCTTTCCTCTCCCAAAAGCTTTACCACTTTTTCGTCGCAGGACATCTCACAGTCCATATTCATCAAGTAAAAGGCCAGCCACACCAACGGGTTGAACCAATGCACACAGCAGATAAAAAGTGCCGCCGGTTTGATCAGGTAGTCTCTCCTCTGCAAATGTACCCTCTCATGGCACAACACTACCTCTCTGCTCTCCCCGGCAAGCTCCGACGACAGATAAATGGTCGGATGCAGGATCCCCATGACAAAAGAAAGGTGTCCACTCTTAATCTCACAAATTCCTTCTTCTACTTTATGAACGCCATTTTCCGGCTGACGCAGACGGTAATACATCCGCAGATAGGAAAACAAATGATAACCGGCAAACCCAACAAACCCGATCAGCCACAAGTACGGTAACACGATTCCCGCCAGTGTTTTCAGCATCTGTGTGCTGTGTGTTGCAAACATTTCCTTGGTTGGACCGCTCGTTGCAGACATTCCTGTCTGTCCGGTTACCATAGAGGACTCCTGCGAAAGTGCCTCCAGCTGACTGCCATCGCCACTATCGATCTGCTCCGTCATGCCTGAAATCTGTATTGCTTCCGCGGTCGGATTTTCCAAGGCTGCTTTTTCTCCGGATGCTGTCAGTGCGGTGCTCACCGTCTGTTCCGTTACCAGCCGCTGTGGGATCAGGCTGATCTGTGTCTGCGGAAATGCCGGGCAGCACAGGCGCAGAAACACGATCCCCCACAACAGATAAGAACACCATCTGGGAGCCCTGCGAAGCACCAGTCTCGCCACCAGCACCAGCAAAATGCAATAGCTTCCCACCAGGCTCAAGTTACAAACGATCCCAAATACCTTCTCTAAAATCTCCCTCATCCAATCTCCTCCGTCACCTCTTATAATCCTCGATCATAGCTTCGATCTCAGCGATCTGCGCTGCGCTGAGCTTCTTGCTCTGGATAAATGCTGCGATCATCTTCGGCAGCGAACCGCCGTAGGCCTTCTCCACGAAAGCCTCCCCCTGGGCTCTGTGGTATTCCTCCTTATTCAATACGGAAGATACGATGGCATTCTCATTTTTGAAAATACCGTTCTCACAAAGCTTTTTAATAAACGTATAGGTAGTGGATTTCTTCCAGCCGAACTTCTCCGCGCACTGTTTTACCAGTTCTCCGGAACCGATGGGTTCCTCCTCCCAGATCAGCTCAGCAAATTTGTATTCTGTCTCCGTCATCTGATACATTCCCATTCCTCCTTGTATCCTTCTTAATCCAGCACTTGCCAATTATGCAATCCTATTGGCTTTTTTGCACTCATCACATCATAAAAGGTCGATAGTATACAGACCTTTTTCCTAATTAAAGTCTATATCCTATCGACCCTTTTGTCAAGTTCTTATTTCCGGAAATTATCAGTTCTTCGGGCATCCACCGCAGCTTCCACATCCCCCTTGCATCGCCTGTGCCGTAAGATCAAACGGCGTAGTCACCAGACAGATTGCCTGAGAGGAGATTCCCTCTCCGCTGCCGGTGAATCCCAGTCCTTCCTCCGTGGTAGCCTTCACATTGACCTGTCCCACATCGATCAGCAGGGCTTTCGCGATATTTTCCCGCATGGTATCGATATGCGGGCGCATCTTCGGTGCCTGTGCAATGATCGTCGCATCGATATTTTCGATAAACACATGATTTTCTTCCAGCAGCTCGCCCACTTTTTCCAGCAATTTTATGGAAGAAATACCCTTGTATGCCGGATCTGTATCCGGGAAATGTTTCCCTATGTCCCCCAGCGCCGCTGCTCCCAACAACGCATCCATGATCGCATGGAGCAGGACATCCGCATCCGAATGTCCCAAAAGTCCCTTTTCATAAGGTATTTTCACGCCGCCGATGATGAGGTCTCTTCCCTCCACCAGACGGTGTACGTCATATCCCATTCCGATTCTCATACTTACAACCTTTCCTCAGACGCTATTTTTAAAAAAATACCGGCATCCCTGTGTCTCACCGGCTTCTCCAACCAGCCAGTCCCCAAACCGTTCTGTCCCGTTGCAGCCAGTACCGGGCGCCAATATCGTCTGCAATATGTCAAATCTCTGTCATTATTGTCTCGCCACAGCACAGTTCATCAGTTCCTCCGTGCTGTCGAATACATAGACTGTATAACTGCCGTCCTCATATACCTTTTCGCCCTGCTTTAATGCCGGAGCCTCTGCATATTCCGCACACTCCTCCGCCGTCAGGAGCAGGAATGTCTCCCCGGCATGATACCCTTCCTCATAATATTTCATAGGCGAAGACCACTTGAAATACTCCAGGTGCTCGGGATCTCCGATATTGCCGATCTCCACTTCACCATTCGTAAGCTCCGTGATGATATTGGCATTATTATAAGTAGCGAAGCCGAAATCATATCCGTTCCCCGCAAGGAATTCCGCCACTGGACGCTTCGTCTCGTTCTTGTCCACCGTTAGGAAAGACATCACTGTTTTCCCCGTTCCAAGGATCAGACAGATAGTAAGCAGTGCCGTCACCGCAAATCTGTCAAAGGGCATTTTTTCCTCTTCCAGATAAAAGCACAATACCGGCAGGGCGAAAATGAAGATCGTGATATAATACCGCGGCACCATGGTACTGGTGGTAAAAATAAACACAAACAGATTCAGTACAAAACTGACTTTCAAAAACAGTGTGATCAGACTGCGAAATCCCGTGATGCGCTGCATTTTTCCGCTTTTGACCGTAACGTATCCGTAGATGCCAAGCATCACAAAGGCTGCCATCGTCACAACACCCCGCAGGGATAAAAATCCCTTATCCGGAATATAGCCAAAAAGCATCAGCAGACACCCCACCGCATTCTGGATCCGATCAAATAACACACCGTGATACAATGCGATGAAATTCGTGGCGCCATAGGTCTGGAATACGTATTTATGACTGATGAAGACAACATTTATGCCATAACCCGCTACCGCGAAAAATGCCCCCACCAGACTATATAGAAAATATCGCATCCTGTCCGTAGAAAGTAAAGAGCGGAAATGCTCCTTTGTCATCTCTCCTCGGAAACTCTGAAATTCCTCACCACCCAGCAGATAGAAAAAGGAAGTCAGTACCAGAGGGCACTGCAATGCCAGCAGGTAACGCACGCCGGACATTCCACAGACGATAGCAAGCAGCACATAGAATATCCACAGGCTGACCTTGCGTTTTGCATGATATTCTCCGCTACACAACCGCAGATACATACCGAAGAACCACAGCACCAGGATCACGTGGGACATGTAGGTATTACCCATCTGCATATGCGTCATCATAGTCTCGGAAAAAGGCAACAGCAGCAGACAGGAGCTTAACACTGTAAGTCCGCGGGATACTTTTAACGGCTTCATAAAATAATAATAGGAAGCCAGCATCAATCCATAAAATACCAGGTTCGTGATCGTGCGGATCACATGCCAGTTGCTGCAGATGCGAAACAGCGGTCCCATGATCAGCTGTGTATACAACACGCGGAATTCCGTGGAATAATACCAGTTTGTCGTGGAAAAAATGTGGTGTTCTTCGGAAAGGATCCGGGAAAAGATCATCTCCGCCGCCATATCTGAATCCAGCCAGTGATCCTGACTGATGATATTCAAGCCAAGCAGGAGCAGAAGCGTCGCTCCCAGCAAAATATATGGTATCTGTTTTTTCAGTGTTTTCATACCGCAGACCTTTCTGTTATTGCCTATGCATTCTTCCCTAACTATACACGATTTGCCGCAAAAGCACAACTGCGGCTTTTGCGGCAAATCTACAAGTTTTCTCATTAAATTAAGATCGTTTTCTCTTGGGGAAGCTGTTACCGATGCCCGGCTCTTCCCGTTTCTTTCTCTTTTTCGCTTCTCTCTCCGCTCTGTCCCCAGAGTATTTGCGGTCAGCCGTCTTTTTGTCACAGCCGCCCCATTTTCTTCCATCCTCACGGTTTTCATCTCTGCGGCGTCTTCTGTCCTCACCGAAACCGGTGCTGCCATCGTCTCTGCGATCTCTGTCACTGCGGCCGAATCTTCTGCGTTCCCCGTCTTCACGGCCAAGCTTCCGTCTTCCGTCTCCTCTGCCGAAGCTGCGACCTTCACCATCGCCTCTGCCGGACCGGCCTCTGTCCCCGAAACGATTGCCACGCTTTGTATATTCATCTGCGGCGATCTCCTCGTCCTTGTCACCGACCTGTAATTTCAGCATGGCAGCTGCCAGCTCCAGTGCATCACAGCCTTCCTCTTCCATCTTACGCTGTAAAAAGCTCTTCATCAGCTCAATGTCTTCATGCTCATGCAATTCCCATGCCTTGTTCAGATATTTGTCTGCTTTCGCTTTCAGCACCTTCGCAGCTCCGGGAAGCTTTTTCTCCGTGATGGTGGTGTGGCAGACTCTCTCGATCTCGCGGATCTTGTAGATTTCCCTGCTGTTGGCAAAAGTAAAGGATCTGCCCTTTCTGCCGGCACGGCCGGTTCTGCCGATACGGTGCACATAATACTCGATATCCTGCGGAATATCGTAATTGATGACAGCTTCCACATCATCCACATCAATACCTCTGGCTGCCACATCCGTAGCGATCAGGATACTGGTTCCACCGTTACGAAAACGCTTCATGACCGCGTCACGCTGCGCCTGGGACAGATCTCCATGCAGTCCTTCCGCCTGGAATCCCTGCTCCTTTAATAAATCCGACAGCTCGTCCACCTTTTTCTTCGTATTACAAAAGATCAGGGTCAGCTTCGGCTGATAATACTCTAACAGTCTTACGCAGGCGGCATCCTTGTCCTGATTTTTCACACGGTAGAATTTCTGGGATACCAGGGGAATGGTCAGCTCCTGCGCTGCCACCTTTACTAATTTCGCATCGTTCTGGAAACGGTCTGTGATCTCCAGGATCGGCTTCGGCATGGTCGCGGAGAACAGAGCGGTCTGGTGCTCTCCGGGGATCTGACCAAGGATCAGCTCCATATCCTCACGGAAGCCCATGTTGAGCATCTCATCCGCTTCATCCAGTACCACCATGTTCACCAGATCCAGCTTAATGGTGCGTCTGCGCATATGGTCCATGACACGTCCTGGGGTTCCCACGATGATCTGCACGCCCCGCAGTCCCGCGATCTGACGGCTGATATCCTGTCCGCCGTAGACCGGCAGCACCTTAATGCCGTGCATGTATTTTGCGATCTTCCGCAGTTCTTCCGCTGCCTGGATCGCCAGTTCTCTGGTGGGGCACAAGATAATGGTCTGTAACTTTTTCACATCCGGATTGATGTGCTGGATCGCCGGAATGCCGAATGCAGCAGTCTTGCCCGTTCCGGTCTGTGCCTGTCCGATAATGTCCTCACCCTGTAATAAATAGGGAATCGCCTGCTCCTGGATCGGAGACAGCTTCTCAAAACCCATCTCACGAATCGCACGGACGATACGGTTATCCAACAACGGCTCGATCGATGCGATACCGTCCTGCTCCTTTACCTCTTCTACTTTTTCCACTTCTTCATTTTCCAAAAAATAACTCACAAAATACTCCTTTTTAGCACAAAAAAAGAAATCATTGCGATGCGCTTCTGATTTCTTCCATCAAATCTCAACAACATTTCGTAGTATAGCACGGAAGCATTGAAAAAACAAGTAAATTCATGTACTATATAGAAAATAAACCACTTTAGAGGTCATTATGATACAGACATTACACATCGTACCGGAATATAACGAAGAACTGATCTATCCCGCCATCTGCAAAAGTATGGAGGCTTTGAACATCGCCGCAGACTTGCGCCCGGAGATGAAGATCGTCATCAAGCCGAATCTCGTCATGGCGAAATCCCCGGATTTTCCCGCCACGACCCACCCTCTGGTCATAAAAGCTGTGATCAGGTGGCTGCGAGAGCAGGGCATGCAGCACATCACCATTGCGGAAAGTTCCGGCGGTCTCTACAATGCCGAAGCCATGAAACACGTATATCACGTATGCGGCATGGATACTCTGGGCGAAGGTGCTGAACTCAACATGGACTTTTCCGCACAGACCGTAAATTGTCCGGCAGGATTTAAAAATCACAGTTTCCACCTGATCACTCCTATCGTGGAAGCCGATTATATCATTAATATCTGTAAACTGAAGACCCATGCCATGACCGGCTATTCCGGCGGCATCAAGAATCTCTTCGGCACCATCCCCGGTCTGGAAAAGCCCCAGATGCACTACCGCTGGCCGGAGATCGAAGATTTCTCCAACATGCTCTTAGAACTGGCTCAGACCGTAGCTCCCAATCTCACCGTCATTGACGCCATTGATGCCATGGAGGGTAACGGTCCCACCGGCGGCACTTCGCATCCTTTGCATATGCTGCTGGCGGCAAAAGATTTCTATACCCAGGACTGCTTCGCCGCAAAACTTATGGGATTAGAACCTACAGAGATCGTCATGCTGCGTCAGGCACTGGAAAAAGGTCTGGCTCGCCCTAAGGAGTTGGCGCTTGTGGGAGATCCGGTTCCGGAAGGCTTATCTCCTTTTCAGAAGCCGGATACCATAAAATTAGATTTTACCAACGGTGTGCCGAAATTTTTACGCAAGCCTTTCATGTTCGTGGCTTCCCGACTGTTGAAATCCTATCCGCAGCTGACCCCGGAGAAATGCGTGGGATGCGGAAAATGTGCGGAAAGCTGTCCGGCACATGTCATCAGAATCGAAAATCGCAAGGCGAAATTCAAGAGAAAAGGCTGCATCTCCTGCTTCTGTTGTCAGGAAATGTGCCCCATGAAGGCTATCAGTGTAAAGAAAGCCCTGTAATTTCCTGCTTTTTGCTATTATTGTTCTAATTGCATACAAAATTTTTACAAAAATATCAAAAAACGTGTTGACAAAGTGGGACACGCATTGTATACTGAACAGGTCGGTTGCGAGAGCAACGAAATGGAATCTTAGCTCAGCTGGGAGAGCATCTGCCTTACAAGCAGAGGGTCATAGG
>ERZ773131.2271-NODE-2271-length-12440-cov-11.663625_pt1 | contig 12440 bp, 11 predicted proteins | sample MGYA00511082_ERZ773131 | MGnify/ENA primary metagenome ERZ773131 (study PRJEB29015, sample SAMEA2737813) | human gut metagenome | biome: human gut; feature: human-associated habitat; material: faeces | place: China | collected 2012 ... | reverse complement strand
GGGGACTGAACGGATATCACCGGAAATGCTGAACGGGTATCCGCCGGAATATGCAAAAATGAGAACAATTACAGCTATTATTCCGGTACGAGCAGGTAGCACACGTTTAAAAAATAAAAATGTAGCTCCATTTGCAGGCACTAACCTCTTAATTAATAAGATTCATCAATTACAACAAGTTAAAGAAATATCTAAAATTGTAGTGTCATCAGACTCTGACCTAATGCTTGAAATGGCTAAATCTGCCGGAGCAATGATTCATAAACGTGCTCCTGAATACTGTGACGAAAAAACAAAAAGTTTTGGAGAGGTAGTCCGTCATATAGCAGAAAATGTAGATGGAGATGATATTCTTTGGGCTACTTGTACTTCTCCATTAGTATTCCCCAAAAATTACAAAGAAGCTATTAAAGCTTATTATCCAGCTCTTGAAGCAGGATATGATTCCCTCATGAGTGTAGAAAAATTTAAAAGATATATTTGGAATGAAGATGGTCCACTAAATTATGAATTAGGATTAAAACATGTTCCCAGCCAACAACTTCCTACACTATATTTTGTAACAGATGGTATATTAATTGCACCACGCAAAAAAATGATAGAATGGTCATATTTTCATGGAAGAAATCCATATAAATTCATAGTTGATAAAAGAACTGGATGTGACATTGATGACGGACTTGATTTAGCATGTGCCAGAGCATGGCTTGATATGGATGAGTCTGTATCACAAATTGATCCTTATATTATTGAATAATTTTTCAAAACCTTTCCAAGAGAATACTCTCTTGGAAAGATAATATTAATTAAAATGGAAAGAACAAACGGAAAAAGAATTGCTAAAAATACTCTAATGCTTTATGTCCGAATGCTAATTTCAATGGTTGTAGGATTATTTACTTCCAGAATTATCATAAATACGCTAGGAGAAATTGATTTTGGACTTTGTAACGTTGTTGGAGGTATTGTTGTCATGTTCGGTTTTATTAATACAGCAATGGCAAATGCAACTTCTAGGCATCTAACTTACGCATTAGGAATCGCAGATAAAATACAATTAAAAAAAACATTTTCAGCATGTGTGACAATTCACATCGCAATAGCTATTATTGTATTAATTCTATCAGAAACAATTGGATTATGGTTTTTTTATCATAAAATGGTTATTCCTACAGAACGTATAGATGCAGCATTCTGGGTGTTCCAATTTTCAATACTAACTAGCATGTTAACAATTATCAATGTTCCATATATGTCTTCAGTTATTGCACATGAAAGAATGGGGGCATTTGCATGGTTAAGCATCTCAGATGTTATACTAAAACTTATAATTGTATACATGCTAATGATTATTCCGTATGACAAGCTTATTACATATTCCATATTGTTATTTATCGTTTACCTAATAAATTGGAGTATTTATAGAATTTACTGTCTTATAAAATTTGAAGAATGTCATTGGATTTTCTTTTTTGAAAAAACACTGTATAAAGAGTTAACAACCTTTGCAAGTTGGACTTTAATTGGAAATTTAGCCGTTATATTATACTCACAAGGACTAAATTTGTTACTAAATATATTCTTTGGCCCAACAATCAATGCAGCTAGAGCCATTTCCAATCGAGTACAAAGCATAATAGTACAATTTAGCAATAACTTTCAAACAGCATTAAATCCTCAAATAACAAAAAGTTATGCTAACAAAAATCTGGCAGAAATGCATCAACTTATTTTTGCAAGTTCAAAATATTCTTGTTTTTTACTTTTCTTTCTATCTTTACCCATAATAATAGAAGCCGATCAGATCTTACATTTATGGCTTGGTATTGTGCCCGATTACACTGTTACATTTTTACGTATCACATTTTTGTCATCTATCATTGATGGAATTTCTAATCCCATAATTATTTCAGCTCAAGCAACCGGAAAAATAAAGATTTATCAAATTGTTATAGGAGGAACTCTCTTACTAATTTTGCCTATATCTTATATATTATTAAAATTAGATTATCCTCCTACTGCTGTTTACATAACACAACTCATAATAGTCATTGCTGCTCATTTAATTAGAGTAATAATGGTAAAACCTATGATTCAACTATCAATAAAACAATATACTAAAAATGTCATATTTAAAATAATACCTGTATGTTTAATTTCATATATAATTACTTTACTAACGTATTTCTGCTATGAAGAAACTTGGTTAAGAATCATATATACAAGTATAGCGTCATCTTTATCTATGTTAATCCTAATCTATACAATAGGATTGAATGATACAGAAAAAATAATTGTAAAATCTAAAATTCAAAATTTTTTAAATTTATAATCTATGAATTTCTACATGTGGTGGTGGAGTGATAAAGGAAATCGTCCTAATTTTGGAGATGCCATAAACCCATATTTAGTCAGGAAATTAGGGAATAACATCAAACCCCAATATGTAAGTCGAAGACCATACAAAGAGTGTCTTATCTTTGTCTTATCCGCATTAAAAAAAATAAAAAGACCTGAAATGGGACGTCTTAGAAAATTATATAGATTTAACCATTATGCACTATGCATAGGATCTATTTTAAAAGATTGCAAATCAGGACAAACAGTATGGGGTAGTGGTTTTATGAATCAACAAGAAACTATAAAAGGAGGTAAAATCTTGGCTGTACGTGGCTATGAAACATTGAATTGTTTAAAGCAACAAGGTTTTCAGATATCAAATATTGTTGGAGATCCCGCAATCCTTCTCCCCCTAGTATACACCCCACCTACAAGTGCAAAATATGAATATGGTTTTATTCCTCATATAAAAGATTATCAAAGATTTATTGGGAAATATAATTATCCCATCATCAATCTTCAAACGGATAATATAGAAAATGTTATTAACCAAATCAACGAATGTAAAATGATATTTTCAACATCATTACATGGGTTAATCATTAGTCATGCATATGGAATTCCAGCAATTTGGATAAAAGCCGGAAATATTGGAACAGACGGTTTCAAATTCAAAGATTATTTTTCATCCGTTAATATCCCATATTACTCCCCTATCAAACTAGAGGAATTCGATTTAAATTCATTCCATATAACAGAAGTAAATAAAAATATAATACTACCTAAAAACGACATTATCAAAAAAATCCAAACAGACCTACTCTCGTGCGCTCCTTTCCCTTTAAAATCCCAATATAAAGTTTTATAAATCTAATGTATAAATTCTTCTCACTTAAAAATCTACCATATTTTTCCATATTTACTTTAATCTGGGGGAATTATTTAGCTATTAAAATAGATTTACCATATTTTGTAATATCTATTCCATTCATACTAGGCTCTATATATATCATATTTACATCACTATTACATTTCAACAAGCACAAACAAACATTCTTCCAAACAAAGAAAGTGCAATCATTCATATATTTAACTATTGTAACCTATTCAATAGCAACAATCATTAAAATATCTATTATACCCTCTCAACAAGATTTCTTAAGAAATACTTTATTTATCATTGGGGCTATGCATGGTACTAGCTGCATTCTTTTCTTAGATAATCCAATTTTATTAAAAGGAATACATTCTCGCATTCTTAAATTATATCCCTATATTTTTATTTTTATATTTCTTCCTTTCATGAATATTGGAGCATCTCTAGTTGACAGTTTAGTTTTTTACATTGCTATGATGTCTCTATTACCGCGTAAGTATAAATGGATAACTTGGTTTGCCATAATATTTGTAATTATTGCTCCTGGCCAAAGAATGCCACTTCTACGAATTATGTGTACTTTATTATTCTATATATTATTCAAATATAACCTACTTAAGAATAAACGAATTCTTAATATTGTAAATATAATCTTATTATTGATTCCTATAGTTGCATTCATTTCTGCAAGCTTTGGAAAATTTAATATTTTAGATACTGAGTCATATATGGGAAAAGTTAAATACGGAAATGAAAGTTTAACAGATGACACACGTACTTATCTTTATCAGGAAGCAATAGAATCATCAATAAATCATAACTATATAATTTACGGTCGTACATTTGGATATGGTTATGATTCTGACTGGAGCACCAAAAGAGCGGAATTAACAAATAATGGAATCATGTTACAACGAAATGCAGAAGTCTTTATTATCAATATCTATACTTGGATGGGACTTATAGGTATTATATTATTTGCAATATTATTTTTTATTGCAAGTCAAAAAGCAATCAATAAATCCAACAATATGTATGTACGTTATATCGGAATTTTAGTCTCTCTACAATGGATTTTTTGCTGGATTGAAAATTGTATGGCAACTATAAATTTTAATCAATTAATCATGTGGATGGAAATAGCTATTTGCTTATCCCCATACTGGAGAAACCTTAAAGATAATGAATTCAAACTAATAATAAAAAATATATTTTCAAAATGACGTTCAAACAATATCTTTATTATTTATTTGTTATTATGAAATGGCATAAAGGTTTATTCCATGACATCGAAAATAACTTAAAGGAACAATATTATACAAATAAGGAGGTTCTAGTTCCTCCTAGAAAAAGTGTTATATTCATGGTAGATGGCCGTTCAATCCATGGAGGATTAGCCGACCGAATCAGAGGAATATGTTCAGTTTACGCCTTATGTATAAAAAATAATTGGGACTTCAAAATATATTTCAACTATCCTTTTCCACTGACGGATTACCTAATACCAAATAAATATAATTGGGAAATCAGTTCTGACAAGATTATATACAATAATAAACTATGCGCCCCTGTACTTCTAAACTCATATCAATTACCCACAATCTTTCATAATATCTATTTACAAAAAGAAATGATAGGAAAAAAGCAACTCCATGTATATAGTGAAAGTCCGTGGGCAGAAGAACAATTTAGCAATATTTTTAACATATTATTTCGTCCTTCAGAAAAGCTCCAAAAAGATATAGATAAAATTTTAAATCAAATAGGATTTGATTATGTTTCAGCTACATTTCGTTTCCAACAATTACTAGGTGATTTCAAGGAAGGGAATTATCCTACTTTAAGCAAAAGTGAACAAGAAATATTGATAAACGAATGTATTAAACAATTATATAGATTACACCAGCAACAACCTCAATATAAAATTTTAGTAACAGCAGACAGCTCTACATTCCTAAATAAGATATCTTCTTTCGATTTTTTATATATAATACCTGGTAATGTTGTACATATGGATTATACAAATAATGCCACGTTTAACGTTTACGAAAAAAGTTTTTTAGATTATTTTCTTATAGCTAATGCTCAAAAAGTTCATTTATTTTATAATGAAAAAATGTATAAAAGTGGATTTGCGAAGCAAGCTGCAAAAATATACAATCGACCATATCATGAAATAAAATTTTAAAATTATGAAAATAATTATAGTATCCAGACAATATTATCCATATGGAATGGCAAGTACCAATAGAGTTCATTGCTATACAAAAGGATTTACCGAATTAGGAATCAAAACAGAACTTATAATTCCAGAAGCAACAATTCCTTATAAAGACAAAGAAGTTACTCAAAATAAAATAGCAGAAGGATTTTACCATAAAACATATTTCCGATATATGTCCGGTACAACAATCAGAAATAAAAATAAATGGAAACGGCCATTTCTTGACCTAATAAGTAGAATAAAAACCATCTGTTATATTCTCAAAAAAACCGACCAAAAGACAGTCCTTTATATATGGGGAGGTGGAATTTTATGGTCTTCCATCATGATATTATGTGGACATATCAAAAATGCTAAGATTTATACAGAACTTAATGAATTACCATATGGGACTACAAAAGAGAGTAACAAAACACGATTATTTAGATATATTATGCTAAATTTCATATTCCCACACTATGATGGTTTTATCGTTATTTCTGAGGCATTAAAAAAGTTAGCAGAATTATATAATAAAAAAACAAATTGCACTTTAAAGGTTCCTATATTAGTTAATACTAACATTGCTCGTGACATACAATGCATCCCAATAAAGACTCCATTTATATTTCATTCAGGAACATTGTCAGAACAAAAAGATGGAATAGTCAAAATGTTAATAGCTTTTTCTATAGCTAAAAAAGAAATTAAAGACTTAAAATTCTATTTCACAGGAGTGCTGGATAAATCTAAAGATGCTCAAATAATACAAGAAACAATTAACAAGTATAAATTAAAAGACGACGTAAAATTTCTAGGATATTTAGATGAGAAGACTTTACGCAGTTATCAGAAATCTTGTAATCTAATGATTATTTATAAATATGATACTCTGCAAAACAAATATTGCTTTTCAACTAAGCTAGGAGAATATTTAGCCTTTGAGAAACCCGTAATACTTACCAATATAGGAGAAGCAATGTATTATATGAAAAATGAAGAAAATGCATTTATTGCAAAATGGGAAGATACTAATGCAATAGCAAATTATATCATCACCATTATAAAATCTCCAGAACTAGCAAATAAAATAGGAAAAAATGGGCTAAAAACATGTGAAAAAGAATTCAATTATTTTTTTCACGCAAAAAGAATGATAAATTTTTTCAGACAAAAAATAGATTAATATATGATAAACAAAATATTTAAAGGACTACATAGGAGCTTAGACTTTACAGAATATCTACTCCAATTAACATTAGAGGGTTGGAATAATCCATTCAACCAAGACATAATAAAAATACGTAAACATAATGATTTACAATTATTATCAAATGGTCCTTCTCTAAAATATTTCCTAAATAAAGTAACAGATGAACTTATATCTAACAATGACTTTCTAATTGTAAATGATTTTGTAAAAACTCCTGAATATGAACATATAAAACCAAGTATATGTGTTTGGAGCGATCCCATGTTTTTTGAACCAACTCTATTTGAAGAAAGAGCTAAAACAACAATAATGATGATGGCTCAGCGTACAAAATGGCCATTAACACTTTTTGTTGCTCAAAACAGATTAAAATCCAGTTTTCTTGAACCTTTAAGAAAAAATGGATTTATCAATATCACTCATTTTCATTCATTCCCTTATAAAGGTTTTGAAATATACCGCCATTTCTTCGAAAAAAGAGGACTAGCAAGTGGGCAATATGGTAATGTCTCTATTAACGCTATATATGTCGCTCTTATGTTAGGTTATAAAAACATATATTTACATGGCGTTGATTATACTTTTTTTTCTGGCATATGTGTAAATGATCAAAATGAACTATGCCATCTAAACGAACATTTCTTTGATAATAAGCCCGCAGAACTAAGCCCTATTATTTGCCAATATAAAGGTTTTGAGGGAGTTTATAAAGCATCATATTACATTACGGAAATGGCATCTCGATTTAAAGGTCATGATATAATGTCTTCTTTAGCAAAATCAATGAATGTAAATATTTACAATTGTGTAAAAGAGAGTTTAATAGATTCGTATCCAAGAAAATATTAATTACACATTATGAAGATTTTAGAATTACACTATTCAACTTCTTGGGCTGGAGCAGAACGTTTTGTTGTAGATTTATGCAATGAACTCATAAATACAGAAGAAACCATCTTATGTACAATAGAAGATGACAAAATCCCAGAAAAGGCTTATTACAAAAATGAATTACGACATGATATAAAATATATTAACTTAAAATGTAAATCAGGTTTACAAGTAAAATCATTATGGAAAATTTATAAAACGATAAAAAAAGAAAAGCCGGACATTGTACATGCACACACCGATGCTATTTGTCTTTTTATACCAGCTCTTCTATATCACAAAGCCTTATATTTTCATACATTACATAGCCTTGCAGAAGTTTGTTTAAGAAAACCTTATTTAAAGCCTATATATTCCTGGTTTTATAAAAAAAGAATAACTCCCATCACAATATCAATAGCATGCTATAATTCATTCAAAAATTTTTACAAAAAGAATTACGCAATTGAAATTGATAATGGACGAGCTCCTTTGCGTAACAGTAATCAAATCACAAATGTTCAACAAGAAATTCAAAAACTAAAATTACATAAAGATGATAAAGTCTTTATACATGTTGCGCGCTGTCAACCAGAAAAAAACCAGCAGTTATTAATTAAAACTTTTAACCAGTTTCTCCAAAATAATTACCATGGAATCCTCATCATGATTGGAGCAGCATATGATAAGCCTGAAAATAAATATCTTTTAGATATGGCTCGAAAAGGTATATATTGGTTAGGACTGAAGAGCAATGTATGCGACTATTTAAAGCAAGCCGATTTTTTTATTTTATCATCAAAATATGAAGGACTTCCAATATCACTACTTGAAGCTATGTCATGTGGAGTAATTCCAATCTGCACACCAGCTGGAGGAATCCCCAATGTTATTAATAACAAGAAATATGGATATATTTCAAATGGGTTTACCTGCGAAGATTTCTATAAAACAATAGAAAATGCATTTAATAATTATGATCAGTTTAATAAGACTGAATTAATAGACTATTTCAATACTAATTATTCAATGAAAAATTGTGCAGCACATTATTTGAAAGTATTTAAAAAATTAAGAAGATGATGCATTCCAAAATAGATTTACAATACTATTTATCAGAAGATTTAAAACGTTTCAACAATAAAAAACCTAATTTTAAAGATTATCTTTTGCACAATGAAGTTTGGTATATTTTTCGATATATCAGGCACTTAAGATATATCGAATATTATAAAAATAGAAATAAGCTATTATTTCTTTGGCATTTTTTTAAATACAAACGTCTAGGATTTCAACTTCGTATAACAATTTATCCAGGAACAGTAGGGGCTGGTTTTCGAATTTATCACGTAGGAGACTTTATACATATAGGTCCCAATGTACGTATTGGCAAAAATTGTACGATACTTCCTGGAGTTGTTTTTGGAAATAAAACAGAAAAAGAAGATAAAAACAAAGTTATTGTAGGAGATAATTGTTATTTTGGTTTAGGAGTAAAAATATTGGGGAATATCAAAATAGGTAATAATGTTACTATTGGTGCTAACGCAATAGTAACTCATGATGTGCCAGATAATGCTATCATTGGTGGCATACCTGCTAAAATAATTAAATTTAAAGAATAATGACAAAAGTCTTAATAATAGCAACATCACGTAAAACACGTGGTGGTATCACTTCTGTGATAAAAGCTCATCAGACGGGAGAACAATGGCAAAAGTACCATTGTAAATGGATAGAAACGCACCGTGACGGAAATCCAATACGAAAACTTTGGTATTTATTCTCAGCTTTATTAGAATATTTAATTTTATTGCCATTTTATGATATTGTACATATCCATATAGCAACAACCCAATCCGCCAAAAGAAAACAACTGTTTTTCTATCCTGCTAAATGGATGAAAAAGAAAATCATATTTCACTTCCATCCTTCTAATGAAAAATTCTTATTTGAACCATATAATCAAAAATTATACAAAAGGCTTTTCTCACAGGCAGATTTAATCCTTGTACTCTCTGAACAATGGAAAAAATGGATAAAAGAAGCTTTAGGTATAACAGAACATATAGAAGTTCTTTACAATCCATGTCCTAAGGTAAACCGAAGAGACGATATAAGAGAAAACAGCATATTATTTGCAGGTACAATTATTCCACGAAAGGGATATGCAGATCTTATTAAAGCATTTGCCCAAATTGCAAAAAAATATCCTGATTGGAAAGTTATTCTCGCAGGAAATGGAGAAATAGAAAACGCAAAAAAAATAGCATCTGAATATGGCGTATCGAATCAAATAATATTTCCAGGATGGATAAGCGGAAAAAAGAAAGAAGAAACATTTCAAAAAGCTTCTATCTATTGCCTCGCCAGTGACGGTGAAGGTTTCCCTATGGGTGTGCTTGACGCATGGGCATACGGTATTCCATGCGTGGTAACTCCCGTAGGAGGAATACCCGACATCGTAAGAGATGGAATTAATGGATTGATTTTTCCTGTAGGAGATATAAATGCATTAGCTTCTAAACTTGACGAGCTAATCTCAAATAAAACATTAAGGAAAAGGGTTGTAGAAGAAACGGATAAATATGTAAACAATGACTTCAATGTGTCTTCTATCAACCAAAAATTAGGACAAATTTATTCTACCTTTTAAACACGATGTTATCAATACTCATTAATGCATACGCATGTTCTCCTAATATGGGAAGCGAACCAGGAATGGCATGGAACTGGTGTATAAATCTTGCTAAACACTGTGAACTTCATATCATTACAGAAGGGGAATTTCGGGATAAGATAGAAACAATTCTCCCAACCCTTCCACAAGGAAAGAACATGCACTTTTACTATAATCCTGTTTCAGATGAAATACGAAAGATGTGCTGGAATCAGGGAGACTGGCGTTTCTATAAGTACTACAAGGAATGGCAGTGGAAAACTTATCTGATGGCAAAAGATATTTGTCAGAAAGTTCATATTGACATTCTACACCAACTGAACATGATTGGCTTTCGTGAACCAGGTTATTTATGGAAGATTCCTGATATTCCTTTTGTATGGGGGCCTGTAGATGCAAAAGAAAGTTTTCCAACTGCTTATCTGGAAGGAGCTAGTTTAAAGACAAAATTATTTATGCAATTGAAGAACGCCATCACCAAATGGCAACTTCAACATGCTAAAAGAGTACGGTTAGCTGTAAAACGTGCATCATACGTAGTTTCAGCATCTTCCAACTCGCAGTGGGCTTTCAAAAAATATTTTCAGATTGAATCTCCACTATTGAATGAAACCGGTTGCTATATTCAAGAGCATCCAATTATTGATAAATCAAAAAAAGAATACTTGGATGTACTTTGGGTAGGGAAATTTGATTTCAGAAAGCAACTGGGTATAGCCTTACGAAGTATTACAGAAACTAAAAATCCCCATATCAAATTACATATTGTGGGAGGTGGAAACAGTCTCTCCTATCAAGCATTAGCCAAAGAACTTGGCATCGAAAGTCAATGCAAATGGTATGGAGCTATCCCTCACGGAGAGGTACAAAGAGTCATGCAAGAAAGTGATGTGTTTTTCTTTACCAGTGTAGCAGAAGGTACTCCACATGTAGTACTGGAAGCCATCGGAAACAATCTGCCAGTGATTTGTTTTAATACCTGTGGTCAAGGTGATTCCGTAAACGAAAAAATTGGAAGAAAAATAGAACTATCTACTCCTAAAATATCAATCCAAGACTTTGCGAAGATTCTTAACACGTTAGAAAGTAACCGACATTTATTAAAAGAAATGGCAGAGAATTGCCAAGAAAGGCAGCAAGAATTATCATGGGATAAAAAGGTCTTGCAGATGGTAGAATTGTATAAAAGAGCTTTACAGCAATGAAGGAACGAAATATAGGCATTGATATTCTAAAGTTTTTTGCCGCACTACTTATTACCAATTCCCACATGGAATTACTCTATGGAAAATATAGTGAATTTGCTACAGGAGGAGCTATTGGAGACGTATTATTTTTCTTCTGCTCTGGTTTTACTCTATTTCTCGGAAGAATGGGGAGATTCGATAACTGGTATAAACGAAGAATCAATCGAATTTATCCCACAGTCTTTGCATGGGCCATATTAAGTGCTTTCTTTTTCAACCAGCATCAGAGTATGGATTATACCATTATTCATGGTGGAGGATGGTTTGTAACTTGTATCATGATATATTATGTAGTGCTTTACTTTATCCAACGATTCATGTTACACCATTTGAAATGGGTATTTGGCATAGTGACATTAATCTGTATTGCCTGGTATTTCATCATGGATCGCCCAGAGAATTATAATATGTATGGAGCTACTTATTTCAAATGGGGACATTATTTCTTATTTATGCTATTAGGAGCCATGATAGGAATCTCTCAAAAACAATGGAATTTTAATTTAAAAACCGATTTCATTAAGCTTATAGGCAGTACATTTGTCTATTATGCCATCTTATTTGCAGGTAGAAAATATCCTCTATTCTCCGAGTTTCAAATAACCTCGCTGATTCCTCTGCTATTTATTGTGTATTACTTTTATAAGGTATGTAGTAGTAATGCTTTAAAGAAATGGTATACCAACAAATATATAGGTTGGATAATAAAATTTGTAGGAGGACTTTGTTTAGAAATTTATCTAGTGCAATATTCGCTATTTACCGACAAAATGAACAATATCTTCCCATTAAATATCTTCATCATGTTTTTTATAATTATTACCGTAGCGTATATTTTACGTTGTGCTGGAAGAATTTTCTCACAAACATTTAAAGATGGAGAATATAATTGGAAAGCCGTATTTAAATTTATTTAGAATATTATATAATAAAACGCAATGCAGACACATGTAGTCATTATGGCAGGCGGAATCGGCAGCCGGTTCTGGCCTATGAGCACCCCCGAATAC
>ERZ773131.2265-NODE-2265-length-12474-cov-24.803929_pt1 | contig 12474 bp, 8 predicted proteins | sample MGYA00511082_ERZ773131 | MGnify/ENA primary metagenome ERZ773131 (study PRJEB29015, sample SAMEA2737813) | human gut metagenome | biome: human gut; feature: human-associated habitat; material: faeces | place: China | collected 2012 ... | reverse complement strand
AGATCATGAGAATTGGAATTGGAAATGACCATTCAGCATTGGAATTAAAAGCAGAAATCATCGAATTTCTGAAAGAAAAAGGACATGAAGTCGTAGATTTCGGAACGGATTCATCTGAAAGCTGTGACTATCCGAAGTATGGGGAAGCAGTAGGCCGTGCAGTTGTTGCAAAAGAAGTGGACTGTGGAATCTTGATTTGCGGTACAGGACTGGGAATATCTCTTGCAGCAAACAAGGTTAAAGGAGTGCGTGCAGCAGTTTGCAGCGAGCCGTTTACAGCGAAGATGTCCAGAGCACACAATAACTGTAATGTGCTTGCATTTGGCGCAAGAGTGGTAGGCAGCGAGTTAGCTAAGATGATCACAGAAGCATGGCTGGATGCAGAATTCGAAGGCGGCCGTCATGAGCGTCGTGTCCAGATGTTAATGGATATTGAAAACAGATAATGGATGAACTTTGCGCTAAAACGCACAATAACTGCAAACGATCAGGCGTTCCGAATAAGAAGAAAGTTGCTACTATTACAAAAGCACAGGTTCAGGAAATCGCTGAGCTTAAGATGCCTGACTTAAACGCAGCTTCACTTGAGTCTGCAATGAGCATGATCGCTGGTACAGCAAGATCAATGGGTGTTGAGGTGACCGAATAACACTTAGCGAAGCCAAGCGCATAACGCGCAGGCTGAGGTTAGTGTGAGGTCGTTCTCTGAGATTAGTGAAAGCAAGCCCGCTTTTGGGCGTAGCTTGAGCTTAGCGAAGAGAACATACCCATAAAATAGTTGCAAATTTATGCAACCCAAAATAATAACAAAGAAACGTAAATGTGGGAGGGTCCTCTCCCGATATTACCACCAGGAGGTTATTTTTTCATGAAAAGAGGAAAGAAGTATCAAGACGCTGTTAAGGCATTTGATAAGAAAGAGCAGTACGATGTTGCTGACGCTATCTCTATCGTAAAGAAAAATGCTACAGCTAAATTTGACGAGACAATCGAGCTTCATCTTAGAACAGGCTGCGACGGACGTCACGCAGAGCAGCAGATCCGTGGTGCGGTTGTATTACCACACGGAACAGGAAAAACAGTTAAGGTTTTAGTTTTCGCTAAGGGAACTAAGGTTGACGAGGCACAGGCAGCAGGAGCTGACTTCGTTGGAGGTGAGGAGTTAATTCCAAAGATCCAGAACGAGGGATGGTTAGACTTCGACGTTGTAGTTGCTACACCTGATATGATGGGTGTTGTTGGTCGTTTAGGACGTGTCCTTGGACCAAAGGGCTTAATGCCAAACCCAAAGGCAGGAACAGTTACTATGGATGTAACAAAAGCTGTTAACGATATCAAAGCCGGTAAGATTGAGTACAGATTGGACAAGACAAACATTATCCATGTGCCAGTTGGAAAAGCATCTTTCACAGACGAGCAGTTAAACGACAACTTCCAGTCTCTTATGGGTGCAATTAATAAAGCAAAACCTGCTAGCTTAAAGGGTCAGTACATTAAGAGCGCAACTCTTACATCTACAATGGGACCTGGCGTTAAGTTAAACGTGGTTAAGATTACACAGTAAGATAGTTAAACAGTTACAGTAAAACAATTTACAAGACCTATCAAACGCCAAGCAAAAGTTTTGCGGAAAGTAATTGACATCCGTAATATAGTTTGATATAATTGCAATGCATATTGCCGAAGACAGTAGGTGCCGCAAGGCGTAAACGTAGAACCTACCGAGGGAATTTTCGAGATTTATCTTGAATTTTGACTTGTACCCTTCTGTCGACAGGCAGGAGGGTTTCTTTGATTAATAAATCAAATACCTCATGTCTTTTATGCGAAAATCTAAAAGGAGGTAAATGAATCGTGGCAAAGGTAGAACTTAAACAGCCAATCGTAGATGAGATTTCCGGTGTTATCAATGGTGCACAGTCAGTAGTAGTTGTTGATTACTTAGGACTCACAGTAGCAGAGGATACTCAGTTACGTAAACAGTTAAGAGAAGCCGGTGTAACTTACAAGGTATACAAGAATACTTTAGTAAACCGTGCAATCCAGGGAACAGAGTTCGAGGGATTAAAGGATGTCCTTGAAGGACCAAGCGCATTCGCTGTATCAGCAGAGGATGCAACAGCACCAGCCAGAATCTTAGCTAAGTTCGCTAAAACAGCTCCGGCTTTAGAGATTAAAGCAGGTGTAGTTGAGGGAACATTTTATGATGCTGAGGGTATGAAGGCAATCGCCGCTGTACCTAGCAGAGATGAGCTTCTTGGAAAATTACTTGGAAGCATTCAGTCACCTATCACAAATCTTGCTCGTGTACTCAATCAGATCGCAGAGCAGGGTGGCGCTGCAGATGCAGCCGTAGAGGCAGCACCAGCAGAGGATGCTGCAGAGGAAGCTCCAGCAGCAGAATAATTCAAATATTATATTTGAACCTTATTATCATAATTAAATTTTTAAATGGAGGAAATTATAATGGCAAAGTTAACAACAGCAGAGTTTATTGATGCTATCAAAGAGTTAAGCGTATTAGAGTTAAATGATTTAGTAAAAGCTTGTGAAGAAGAGTTCGGTGTTTCTGCAGCAGCAGGTGTTGTAGTTGCAGCAGCAGGAGCTGACGGAGCAGCAGCTGAGGAGAAGACTGAGTTCGACGTAGAGCTTACAGAGGTTGGACCAAACAAGGTTAAGGTTATCAAGGTTGTTCGTGAGATCACAGGTCTTGGACTTAAAGAGGCTAAGGACGCTGTTGATGGCGCACCAAAGGTTATCAAAGAGCAGCTTGACAAGGCTTCAGCAGAGGATGCTAAGGCTAAACTTGAGGCAGAGGGTGCTAAGGTTACTCTTAAATAGTCGGATAGGCTACGAGCGGAGTAAAAACATAAAAAAGAGCCAAGGGCAAATTCTATTTGCGCCTTGGCTCTTTTTTATGTTTTTATTGCGCGACAGTCGGAGCGCGTCCCGAAAATGCCTAAGCATTTTTGGGACCTCTGCTCGTAGCCTATCCGACGGCGAATGAAAAAATAAAAAAAGTACTTGCAATTGTCAGTAATTTGTTGTATAGTATACGTTGCACTATTGTGGTGCAGTGGCATTTTTATGCAATTTTTTAAATGATGCAAATTTGTCAATAGGTAAATTACACTAAAATGCATTCACAAATATGTGCACAAGAGAAAAACCACAAGATATAGTAACTGGGGTGGTTTTTGAATCATTATCTAGATACTTGCTAGATTAAAATAAAAACGAGAGGTGAAACGTCAATGGAGAAAAACAGAATACGTCCGGTCACATCCGGAAAAAGCATGCGTATGAGTTACTCAAGACAAAAAGAGGTTCTGCAGATGCCAAATCTGATTGAGGTCCAGAAGGATTCTTATCAGTGGTTCTTAGACGAAGGTCTCAAGGAAGCTTTTGCGGATATCTCTCCAATCACAGATTACAGCGGAAAGCTTAGTCTTGATTTTGTAGATTTTACATTATGCGAAGATGATGTAAAGTATACAATTCCTGAGTGCAAGGAAAGAGATGCAACATACGCAGCTCCTTTAAAGGTTAAAGTCAGACTTCACAACAAAGAGACAGATGAGATTAATGAGCATGAAATTTTCATGGGTGATCTGCCTTTAATGACAGAGACCGGTACATTCGTAATCAACGGTGCAGAGCGAGTTATTGTCAGTCAGTTAGTTCGTTCTCCTGGTATTTATTACGGAATTGCTCATGATAAGCTCGGAAAGACCCTGTATTCTTGTACTGTTATTCCAAACCGTGGTGCATGGCTTGAGTATGAGACAGACTCTAACGACGTTTTTTATGTAAGAGTAGACAGAACACGTAAGGTACCTATCACTGTACTTTTACGTGCACTTGGAGTAGGTACAAACCAGGCTATTCTCGATATGTTCGGAGATGAGCCAAAGATCCAGGCATCATTTGGCAAGGACCCTGCAATCACAGAGCGTGAGCCACAGGGAAGCTATGAGGCTGGTTTATTAGAGTTATATAAGAAGATTCGTCCGGGCGAGCCACTTTCAGTTGAGAGTGCAGAGAGCCTTATCACAGCAATGTTCTTCGATCCTAGAAGATATGACCTTGCCAAGGTAGGACGTTATAAGTTTAATAAGAAGCTTGCTTTAAAGAATCGTATCAGTGGACAGGTTTTAGCTGAGGACGTAGTTGATCCTTCTACAGGTGAGGTTATCGCTGAGGCAGGTACTGTTGTTGACCGTGCGCTTGCCACACAGATCCAGAATGCTGCCGTTCCTGCTTTATGGATTCAGACAGAGACAAGAAATGTCAAGATTCTTTCTTCTATGATGGTTGACATCAGAAGCTGGATTCCTGAGCTTGAGGATCCTAAGTCTATCGGTGTTACTGAGCTTGTTTACTATCCGGTACTCGCTCAGATTCTCGAGGAGTATGATTCTCTTGAGGACAGAATCGAGGCTATAAAGAGAGATATATCTGACCTTATTCCAAAGCATATTACTAAAGAGGATATCTTCGCAACTATCAACTACAATATGCACTTAGAGTGGGGCGCAGGAACAGATGACGATATCGATCATCTTGGAAACAGACGTATCCGTGCGGTTGGAGAGCTGTTACAGAACCAGTACCGTATCGGTCTCTCAAGACTGGAGCGTGTTGTTCGTGAAAGAATGACTACACAGGACTTAGAGGGAATTTCACCTCAGTCACTTATCAATATAAAGCCTGTAACTGCCGCTGTTAAAGAATTCTTCGGTTCTTCACAGCTTTCACAGTTCATGGATCAGAACAACCCTCTTGGAGAGCTTACTCACAAGAGACGTTTATCAGCACTTGGACCTGGTGGTCTTTCAAGAGACCGTGCCGGATTCGAGGTTCGAGATGTACATTACACTCACTACGGCCGTATGTGTCCAGTAGAGACTCCTGAGGGACCAAACATCGGTCTTATCAACTCACTTGCATGCTATGCGAGAATCAATGAGTATGGCTTCGTAGAGGCTCCATACCGTAAGATTGACAAGACTGATCCTAAGAACCCGGTAGTCACAGAAGAGGTTGTATACATGACAGCCGATGAAGAGGATAACTACCACGTAGCACAGGCCAATGAGAAGCTTGATGCCGAAGGACATTTCGTACGTAACTCAGTATCAGGTCGTTACAGAGAGGAAACTCAGGAGTACGATAAGTCAGCATTTGATTATATGGATGTGTCTCCAAAGATGGTATTCTCAGTAGCTACAGCGCTGATTCCATTCTTGCAGAACGATGACCCTACACGTGCCCTCATGGGATCAAACATGCAGCGTCAGGCCGTTCCGCTTCTGACCACAGAGGCTCCTGTAGTTGGTACAGGTATTGAGACAAAGGCCGCAGTTGACTCAGGTGTCTGCGTAGTTGCAAAGGCAGACGGAGAGGTATTATCTTCAGAGTCAAACCGCATTATCATAAAAGAGACTGACGGAAACAAGAGAGAGTATATCCTTACAAAGTTCTCTCGTTCTAACCAGTCAAACTGCTACAACCAGAGACCTATCGTATTTAAGGGTGACAAGGTTAAGGCAGGCGATGTTATCGCAGACGGTCCTTCAACAAGTCAGGGAGAGCTTGCTCTTGGAAAGAACCCGCTTATCGGATTCATGACATGGGAAGGATACAACTACGAGGATGCCGTTCTTCTTTCAGAGCGTCTCGTAGAGTATGATGTGTATACATCAGTTCATATCGAGGAATATGAGGTAGAGTCACGTGATACAAAGCTCGGACCTGAGGAGATTACACGTGATGTCCCTGGTGTCGGCGACGACGCACTCAAGGACCTTGATGAGAGAGGTATCATCCGTGTAGGTGCAGAGGTTCGTGCCGGTGATATCCTTGTAGGAAAGGTTACACCAAAGGGTGAGACAGAGCTTACAGCAGAGGAGAGACTTCTTCGTGCCATCTTCGGTGAGAAGGCAAGAGAGGTTCGTGATACATCACTTAAGGTACCTCATGGTGCTTACGGTATCATTGTTGATGCCAAGGTATTTACAAGAGAGAACGGCGATGAGCTTTCTCCTGGAGTAAACCAGTCAGTACGTATCTACATTGCACAGAAGAGAAAGATTTCTGTCGGTGATAAGATGGCCGGACGTCACGGTAACAAGGGTGTCGTTTCCCGTGTGCTTCCTGTTGAGGATATGCCATTCCTTCCAAACGGACGTCCACTGGATATCGTACTTAACCCACTCGGTGTGCCTTCACGAATGAACATCGGTCAGGTCCTTGAGATTCACTTGAGCCTCGCTGCAAAGGCACTTGGCTTCAATATCTCAACTCCTGTATTTGATGGAGCAAACGAGGTAGATATCGAGGATACACTTGAGCTTGCAAATGATTACGTAAATCTTCCGTTCGATAAGGAAGAACTTGAGAAGGATTTACAGGCTGAGCATCCATACTGGAGCGCAGATGCTGAAATCTTCTATGATAAATATGTTGATACACTCCGTGAGGACGTTATGGAATACCTTTCAACAAACAGAGCTCACAGAAGCTTATGGAAGGGCGTTCCGATTTCAAAGGATGGAAAGGTACAGCTTCGTGATGGTAGAACAGGTGAGTGCTTCGATGGAAAGACAACTATCGGACACATGCATTACCTTAAGCTGCATCATCTTGTTGACGATAAGATCCATGCACGTTCAACAGGTCCTTACTCATTAGTTACACAGCAGCCACTCGGTGGTAAGGCACAGTTCGGTGGACAGCGTTTCGGAGAGATGGAGGTTTGGGCTCTTGAGGCATATGGTGCTGCATATACACTCCAGGAGATCCTTACAATGAAGTCCGATGATGTTGTTGGCCGTGTCAAGACCTACGAGGCTATCATCAAGGGTGAGAATATCCCTGAGCCTGGTATTCCAGAGTCATTCAAGGTGCTTCTCAAAGAGCTTCAGGCACTTGGTCTGGATGTCAAGGTACTTGATGAGAACAGAGAAGAGGTTGAGCTTATCGAGACAAGTGAGTACGGTAATACAGATATCAACTCAATTATCGGAAACGATAAGGACTATGCATTCGAGGACAGTGAGTCATTCGCAGAGCATGGTTTCTCAAAGAAAGAATTTGATGACAACGAAGAGCTTGTTGACATAGAAGAGGAAGAGTCTCCTGAGACAGCGGATGACGATATTTTTGCTGATGAAGTTCTTGATGACGAAGAATAATTAGAAGGGAGTGCCAAAATGCCAGAAACAAATAATATAGAAAATAATCAGGCAATGCAGTTTGATGCGATTCAGATTGGATTAGCATCTCCTGAAAAGATCAGAGAGTGGTCACATGGCGAGGTTAAAAAGCCAGAGACTATTAACTATAGAACATTAAAGCCTGAAAAAGACGGTCTTTTCTGCGAGAAGATTTTCGGACCAACGAAGGACTGGGAGTGTCATTGTGGTAAATACAAGAAGATACGTTATAAGGGTGTTGTCTGCGACCGATGTGGCGTAGAAATCACAAAGTCAAGCGTTCGTAGAGAGCGTATGGGACACATCGAGCTTGCTGCTCCTGTATCTCATATCTGGTATTTCAAGGGTATCCCATCACGTATGGGACTCATCCTTGACTTATCTCCACGTGTACTTGAGAGAGTACTGTACTTTGCTTCATATATTGTGCTTGACCCGGGCGGGACAAAGCTTGCATACAAGCAGATTCTCAACGAGTCAGAGTACCAGGAGGCATGCGATACTTATGGCCGCTCAGCATTCCGTGTAGGAATGGGTGCTGAGTCTATCCATGAGCTTTTAGCAGCAATCGATCTTGAGAAGGATTCGGCAGAGCTTAAGGCAGAGCTTGAGAATGCTACAGGCCAGAAGCGTGCACGTATCATCAAGAGACTTGAGGTTGTAGAGGCTTTCCGTGAGTCAGGAAACAAGCCTGAGTGGATGATTATGACAGTTATTCCTGTTATTCCACCGGATCTTCGTCCAATGGTTCAGCTCGATGGAGGACGTTTTGCAACAAGTGATCTTAACGACCTTTACAGACGAATTATTAACCGTAACAACCGTCTTAGAAGACTTCTTGATCTTGGAGCGCCGGATATCATCGTTCGTAACGAGAAACGTATGCTTCAGGAGGCTGTCGATGCACTTATCGACAACGGCCGTCGTGGCCGTCCTGTTACCGGTCCTGGAAACAGAGCTCTTAAGTCTCTTTCAGACATGCTCAAGGGAAAGGGAGGACGTTTCCGTCAGAACCTTCTCGGAAAGCGAGTTGACTACTCAGGACGTTCGGTTATCTGTGTAGAGCCAAAGCTTAAGATTTATCAGTGTGGTCTTCCAAAGGAGATGGCTATCGAGCTTTTCAAACCATTCGTTATGAAGGAGCTTGCCGCTAACGGAACCGCACACAACATAAAGAGTGCAAAGAAGATGGTTGAGAGACTTCAGCCGGAGGTATGGGATGTCCTTGAGGACGTCATCAAAGAGCATCCGGTTATGCTTAACCGAGCTCCTACACTCCACAGACTTGGAATCCAGGCCTTCGAGCCAATCCTTGTAGAGGGTAAGGCAATCAAGCTTCATCCACTCGTATGTACAGCGTTCAACGCCGACTTCGATGGAGACCAGATGGCTGTACATCTTCCACTGACTGCTGAGGCACAGGCTGAGTGCAGATTCATGCTTCTGTCACCTAACAACCTGCTTAAGCCTTCCGATGGTGGACTTGTAGCCGTTCCTTCACAGGATATGATCCTTGGAGTTTACTACCTCACAATGAGAAAGCTCGCTGATTACAAGGATGATCCAAAGATGGTTGCACAGGTGTCATCAGACACTGTATACAATGATATTGAGGAGCTTAGAAAGCTTACAACTCCTGATGAAAATACAGGAAAGGCTGAGCTTGGCTTATATGACCTCATCTGGTTTGAGGATGTCACAGACGGAAACCGTCGTGTGCTTTGCAGACCGATAGATCTTCTCGGCCGTTACTATGGAAGTGTTAATCTTGCAATGCTCGCTTACGAGAACAAGGAGATTACTCTTCACCAGAATATCTTTGTACACCGTACAGTAAAGCTTCCTGACGGCACAGAGGTTTCAGGTTTTACAGAGACAACAGTAGGACTTTTGATATTCAATGAGAACATTCCACAGGATCTTGGTTTTATAGACAGATCAAAGGCTGAGAATGCACTCAAGTTTGAGGTTGAGTTCCACGTTGGTAAGAAACAGATCAAGCAGATCCTTGAGAAGGTTATCAACACACACGGAGCTACAACAACAGCAGAGGTTCTTGATAATGTCAAGGCTATGGGATACAAGTATTCAACCCAGGCTGCCATGACAGTTTCAATTTCAGATATGACAGTGCCACCACAGAAGCCACAGATGATCGCTGATGCACAGGACACTGTAGATAAGATTACAAGACAGTACAAGCGTGGACTTATCACTGATGAGGAGCGTTACAAAGAGGTTATCGAGACATGGAAGGATACAGATGATGCCCTTACAAAGGCACTTCTTACAGGTCTTGATAAGTACAACAACATCTTCATGATGGCAGATTCCGGAGCCCGTGGATCTGATAAGCAGATCAAACAGCTTGCAGGTATGCGAGGACTCATGGCTGATACAACAGGTCGTACAATCGAGCTTCCTATCAAGTCATGCTTCCGTGAGGGTCTTGACGTACTTGAGTACTTCATGTCAGCACATGGAGCTCGTAAGGGACTTTCAGATACAGCGCTTCGTACAGCCGATTCAGGATACCTTACAAGACGTCTTGTAGATGTTTCACAGCATATGATCGTTCGTGAGTCAGACTGCTGTGCAGGCACAGGACGTGAGATTCCGGGAATGGTTGTAAAGGCATTCATGGAGGGTCGAGAGGAAATCGAGAGCCTTCAGGAGAGAATTACAGGTCGTTTCTCTTGCAACACAATCTGCGATAAGGATGGCAATGTAATCGTTAAGGCCAACCATATGATTACACCAAAGCGTGCAGCAAAGGTTATGGCAGAGGGTGTTGATGAGAACGGTAATCCAATCACACAGGTTAAGATCCGTACAGTGCTTACCTGCCGTTCACACATGGGAGTATGTGCTAAGTGTTACGGTTCAAACCTTGCAACAGGTCAGGCAGTACAGGTTGGTGAAGCAATCGGTATCATCGCAGCACAGTCAATCGGTGAGCCTGGTACACAGCTTACCATGAGAACCTTCCATACAGGTGGTGTTGCCGGTGGAGATATCACACAGGGTCTTCCTCGAGTAGAGGAGATTTTCGAGGCACGTAAGCCTAAGGGACTCGCTATTATCACAGAGTTCGGCGGAATTGCCACAATCAAGGATACAAAGAAGAAGCGTGAGGTTATCGTTACAAACAACGAGACAGGCGAGACAAAGGCTTACCTCATACCTTACGGCTCACGTATCAAGGTTGTAGACGGACAGGAGCTTGAGGCTGGCGATGAGCTTACAGAGGGTTCTGTAAATCCACACGATATCCTCAAGATTAAGGGCGTTCGTGCGGTTCAGGATTACATGCTCCGCGAGGTACAGCGTGTTTACCGTTTACAGGGTGTTGAGATTAACGATAAGCATGTCGAGGTTATAGTTCGTCAGTGCTTACAGAAGATCCGCGTAGAGGAGCCGGGAGATTCAGATTTACTTCCGGGCAGCATGGTTGATGCCCTTGACTTCTTAGAACTCAACGAGAAGCTTGAGGAAGAGGGCAAGGAGCTTGCAGTTGGCTCACAGGTATTACTTGGAATCACAAAGGCATCTCTTGCAACCAACTCATTCCTGTCAGCAGCTTCATTCCAGGAGACCACAAAGGTTCTTACTGAGGCAGCAATTAAGGGCAAGGTTGATCCACTTATCGGTATGAAGGAGAACGTAATTATCGGTAAGCTCATCCCGGCAGGAACAGGTATGAAGATTTATCGTAATATCAAGCTTGACAGCGATGTAAACGATGACGATACACTTGATTTCGATGATGATGATTTTGCGGATTTCGCAGAGGAAGAGGCAGTCGGAGTCAATGATACAGAAGCTGAATCAGTTGATGAAGAATAATTACTGATGTTTGTACTTAAGCTACAGAAGCTGTTACAAACCAAAATAAAGAAGTCCGGGAAACCGGACTTCTTTCTTGTATTATATTAAAAACGTAAAGTATTATATTGAAAACAAAATTGGTCTTGACAAAACAGACAAGGATTTGTATAATATTTTAGCGTGCATAAGATTGCACTGCTTAAAATAAAACAGGAGGTGAAAATAATGCCAACATTTAACCAGTTAGTAAGAAAAGGACGTCAGACATCTGTAAAGAAGTCTACAGCACCAGCTCTTCAGAGAAGCTTTAACTCTCTCCAGAAGAAGCCAATCAACACTTCTTCTCCACAGAAGCGTGGTGTATGTACAGCTGTTAAGACAGCTACTCCTAAGAAGCCTAACTCAGCTCTTAGAAAGATCGCCAGAGTTCGTCTTTCAAACGGAATCGAAGTAACTTCATACATTCCTGGTGAGGGACACAACTTACAGGAGCATAGCGTTGTTCTGATTCGTGGTGGCCGTGTTAAGGATTTACCAGGTACACGTTACCATATCATCCGTGGTACATTAGATACTGCAGGTGTTGCAAACAGAAAACAGGCCCGCTCTAAGTACGGCGCAAAGAGACCAAAAGCTGCTAAATAATTTAGCAACATTGTGTATCACAAACAGAACTAAAGTAGGTTAGTGTTGGGATTAGACCTGCAGATGCAGGATTTCACTTTATGAATACAATTCCGCACGAACACATTAGAGAGACACATGTGAGTACCGATGAATTAATCCACAAATATCATGATTAAGGAGGGAAGTAACGTGCCACGTAAAGGACATACTCAGAAAAGAGACGTATTAGCAGATCCAATGTACAACAGCAAAGTAGTTACAAAGCTTGTTAACAGCATTATGTTAGACGGTAAGAAAGGCGTAGCTCAGAAGATTGTATACGGAGCATTTGCTACAGTAGAAGAGAAGACAGGAAGACCAGCTCTTGAAGTATTCGAAGAGGCTATGAACAATGTAATGCCAGCTCTCGAAGTAAAAGCAAGACGTATCGGTGGTGCCACATATCAGGTACCAATCGAGGTTCGCCCTGATCGTCGTCAGGCGTTAGGCCTTCGTTGGTTAACAGCATTCTCACGTGCCAGAGGAGAGAAAACTCAGGCTGAGAGATTAGCTAACGAGATCATGGATGCAGCTAACAACACAGGCGCATCTGTTAAGAGAAAAGAAGATATGCACAAGATGGCAGAGGCAAACAAGGCATTCGCACATTACAGATTCTAGTTTCTGTAAGAAGCTTACAGCTTTGCTTTTGATTCATGCAACGGACCGGATTTGTAACAGAGTCCGGTTGTGCATAGGACACTAAATATAGGAGGAAAAAACCTTGGCTGGAAGAGAATATCCACTTGAGAGAACCAGAAAT
>ERZ773131.2260-NODE-2260-length-12497-cov-4.481996_pt1 | contig 12497 bp, 9 predicted proteins | sample MGYA00511082_ERZ773131 | MGnify/ENA primary metagenome ERZ773131 (study PRJEB29015, sample SAMEA2737813) | human gut metagenome | biome: human gut; feature: human-associated habitat; material: faeces | place: China | collected 2012 ... | reverse complement strand
GAGTGTGTGCCGGAAAAGCTGGCAGCACTGGTGACCAAGACTTTGTCGATTCCGACCATTGGCATCGGAGCAGGTGCCGGCTGTGACGGCCAGGTGCTGGTATATCAGGACATGCTGGGCATGTTCTCCGATTATCAGCCTAAGTTTGTGCGGAAATTTGCAGATGCAGGAACTTTGATGCGAGATGCATTTCTTTTATATCAGCAGGAAGTTCAGAACGGAAACTTTCCGGCAAAGGAACACAACTTTGCCATTTCAGATGATGTGATGAAGCAGTTGGAACAGGAGGAGTTACAATGATTACGATTGCAGAAACGGTTGCAGAAGTACGGGAGCAGGTAAAGGCCTGGCGGAAGGAAGGCCTTTCTGTGGGTCTGGTTCCTACAATGGGGTATTTGCATGAAGGCCATCAGAGCCTGATTGTACGTGCCTGTGCAGAAAATGACCGGGTTGTGGTCAGCGTATTTGTAAATCCGACACAGTTCGGCCCGAATGAAGATCTGGCCAGCTATCCCCGTGATCTGAAACATGATGCGGCGCTGTGCGAAGAAACAGGAGCTGCGCTGATTTTCCATCCCACGCCGGAGGAAATGTACCCCAACGGATTTTGCAGCTATGTGGATATGGACGTGCTGACAAAAGAACTGTGCGGTCTGAGCCGTCCGGTACATTTCCGGGGCGTATGCACCGTTGTGTCCAAGCTGTTCCATATTGTACAGCCGGACCGGGCTTACTTCGGGGAAAAGGATGCACAGCAGCTGGCTGTTATCCGCCGGATGGTAACGGATTTGAACATGAATCTCCAGATTGTGGGCTGTCCCATTGTCCGGGAAGCAGACGGCCTGGCAAAAAGCTCCCGGAACACATATCTGAGTCCGGAAGAGCGGAAGGCAGCATATGCCTGCGATATTACTTATGTCACCAACAATGAGCTGGGCTTTGATTATCTGCGTGACAACATGGTTATCTATAAAGAACAGCTGGTACAGAGAGATCTGCACTACTGTATCATCGATGAGGTCGACTCCATTCTTATCGACGAGGCACGTACCCCTCTGATCATTTCCGGACAGAGCGGTAAGTCAACCAAGTTATACGAGGCCTGCGATATCCTTGCTCAGCAGTTAGAGCGCGGTGAAGCCAGCCATGAGATGACCAAGATGGCAGCCATCATGGGTGAAGAAGTTATCGAGACAGGTGACTTCGTTGTAAATGAAAAAGATAAGATCGTAAACCTTACAGAGCAGGGCGTTCATAAGGTTGAGAAATTTTTCCATATTGAAAACCTGGCAGATCCGGAGAATCTGGAGATCCAGCATAATATTACACTTGCACTTCGCGCCCATAACCTGATGCATAAGGATCAGGATTATGTAGTTAAAGATGATGAAATCCTTATTGTTGATGAATTCACCGGACGTATCATGCCGGGACGCCGTTACTCAGATGGTCTTCATCAGGCAATCGAAGCGAAAGAGCATGTTAAGATCAAACGTGAGAGCAAGACTCTGGCAACCATCACTTTCCAGAACTTCTTTAATAAATATGATAAGAAGGGCGGTATGACCGGTACAGCTGTCACAGAGGAGAAAGAATTCCGTGATATCTATGCAATGGACGTTGTAGAGATCCCGACTAACAGACCGGTTATCCGAGTTGACCATGAAGATGCTGTTTATATGACAAAGAAAGAGAAATTCAACGCAGTTGTCAATGCTGTAGTGGAAGCTCATGCGAAACAGCAGCCTGTACTGGTCGGTACCATTACGATTGAAACTTCCGAGCTTCTCAGCCGTATGCTGAAGAGACAGGGAATCAAACATAATGTATTGAATGCCAAGTTCCATGAACTTGAGGCAGAGATTGTCTCACAGGCAGGTCAGGCAGGAGCAGTTACGATCGCCACTAACATGGCTGGTCGTGGTACAGATATCAAGCTGGATGATGTGGCAAGAAATGCAGGTGGTCTGATGATCATCGGTACAGAACGTCATGAGTCCAGACGTATTGATAATCAGCTTCGCGGACGTTCCGGACGTCAGGGAGATCCGGGTGAATCCCGTTTCTATATTTCCCTGGAAGATGACCTGATGCGTCTGTTCGGTTCTGAGAGACTGATGAAGATCTTTACATCTCTTGGTGTTGCAGAGAATGAACAGATTGAGCACAAGATGCTTTCCAATGCAATTGAGAAAGCTCAGGAGAAGATTGAGTTTAACAACTTTGGTATCCGTAAGAATCTTCTTGATTATGACCAGGTAAACAATGAACAGCGTGAGATCATCTACAAAGAACGTCGTCAGGTTCTCGACGGTGAGAATATGCGTGAAGCAATCTATAAGATGATCCAGGATACAGTGGATACTTATGTTGATATGTGTTTCTCTGATGATGTAGATTCTGAAGAGTGGGATCTGAATGAATTTAACGGTGTTCTTACTCCGATCATTCCGATCAGACCGCTTACAGCTGAGAGTGTAAAAGGCAAGAAACGCGATGAGATCAGACATGAACTGAAAGAAGAGGCAGTGAAGCTCTATGAAGAAAAAGAAGCAGAGTTCCCGGAACCGGAGCAGCTTCGTGAATTAGAGCGAGTTGTACTTCTGAAATGCATTGACAGCAAGTGGATGGATCACATTGATGATATGGAAATCCTTCGTCAGGGTATCGGACTTGCTGCTTATGGACAGAGAGATCCGGTTGTTGAATATAAAATGAGTGCATTTGATATGTTCAACGAAATGATCACATCCATTCAGGAAGATACTCTTCGTATGCTGTACCATGTACATGTAGAGCAGAAGATCGAGCGTGAACAGGTAGCTAAAGTTACTGGAACAAACAAGGATGACAGTGCCGGTCCTAAGAAACCGGTTCAGAGAAAAGAAATCAAAGTATATCCGAACGATCCCTGCCCATGTGGAAGCGGTAAGAAATATAAACAGTGCTGTGGACGTAAGAATAAGGTCTGACTCGTTTATCTCAGTTGAGAAGACTCCCATTTCTGTAAGTGGTGAGTTCATTACTACAGAGCGGGCAGTAATGATTTTGTAAACAGAACATTGTGAGCAGATCATGTCTGCTGCAAAATAAAAGGGCTGAATCATGAGGCCCTTTTATCGTGCGCAAAAACACGTTAGCGCGTTGAATTGGCAGATTGTGAATATCTGTCTGAACTGTTCAGTACATCCACAGCTATGTGATTATGATTGATGAACAGTCACATGACAATTCCATAAAGGGGGAAAAACAGCATGAAAAGAGAGTCTTTCGGCTCACGCCTTGGTTTTATCCTAGTGTCAGCAGGATGTGCCATCGGTATTGGAAACGTGTGGAAGTTTCCGTATATCTGCGGGGCATATGGAGGCGCGGCCTTTATCCTGATTTACTTATGCTTTCTGGTTATTCTCGGTATTCCGGTTCTGGTAGCAGAATTTGCGGTAGGACGGGGAAGCCACACAAGTGTTGCGAAATGTTTTGACAAACTGGCACCTGCAGGAAGCTGCTGGAAGCCATTGAAATTTATTGGTATTATTGGATGTTATATGCTGATGATGTTTTACACAACAGTAGGAGGATGGATGATCTACTATTGTGTGAAGAGTCTGCGGGGAGATTTCGTTGGAGCGACTCCGGAAGCAGTAACACAGTCTTTTTCCGATATGCTGGGAAATGCACCGACGATGATGTTATGGATGGTGATCATCTGTCTGATCGGATTTGCAGTCTGTTTCATGGGATTGCAGAATGGTATTGAAAAAATCTCCAAAGTAATGATGAGTGCACTGCTTATCATTATGGTGATCCTTGCGGTTCATTCAATAATGATGGAAGGTGCGGGAGAAGGAATCCGCTTCTATCTGATTCCTGATTTTCAGAAGATTAAGGAAGCAGGAGTTGGTAATGTAGTATTTGCGGCATTGAGTCAGTCATTCTTTACATTATCCATTGGTATTGGTGCCATGCTGATCTTCGGAAGTTATCTGGACAAATCCAGAAGCCTTACCGGAGAGGCGGTAAGCATCACCGTACTTGATACTTTTGTTGCGCTGACAGCAGGATTTATCATTATTCCGGCATGTTTCTCCTATGGAATTCAGCCGGATGCAGGTCCAAGCCTTATCTTTATCACTCTGCCCAATATTTTTGCAAAGATGAGCGGAGGGGCTTTGTGGGGAAGTCTGTTCTTCCTGTTTCTGACATTTGCTGCGGTTTCAACGATCATTGCTGTATTTGAGAACCTGATCGTGTTTAATATGGAACTGTTTGGCTGGAACCGTAAAAAGAGTGTTGTTGTCTGCGCAGTTCTTGTTATGATCTTAAGCATTCCATGTGTGCTTGGATTCAATGTACTTTCCGGATTCCAGCCATTCGGAGATGGAAGCAACATTATGGATCTGGAAGACTTTATTGTTTCTAATAACCTTCTTCCTCTTGGAAGTCTTGGTTACCTTCTGTTTTGTACCAGAAAGAACGGATGGGGATGGGACAATTTCATTGCAGAGGTGAATGCCGGTACAGGCATGAAATTCCCGAAATGTCTGAAAAATTATGTTGCCTATGGAATTCCGGCGATTATCATTGTGATCTATCTGAAAGGTTACTATGATAAATTTGCAGGTCTGGGAACAGCAGCACTGGCCGGATGGATGATCGTGGCACTGGTACTGCTGGGATTCGTATTCTACTGTGCGACAGCGAAGAAGAAAGTGAAATAATAAGCAGAGTGTGAATATCTGCCCGACCTGAGAACAATAAAAGATGTAATTATGTCTGAGAAGAAAGATTCTTTCAGACATGGTTACATCTTTTTTGTGTTATGGAATTGTTGTGTAAAGGTAGTGGATGCATTATTTTAGAGGATTGCTATAATGAGGTAGTTCTTCGCTGGGGTTGGTTTTGAACTGTTTACGGTATGCCCGGGAAAAAGTGCTGTATTCTGCGAACCCGCTTTCCTGTGCTGCTTTTGTCACAGGCATTCCATTTGAGATCAGAGTACGTGCCATAAGAAGCCGCTTGTTTACAATATAATTATGAAGGGTATAGCCGGTTTCTTGTTTGAACTTCCGCATCAGATGGTACTTGCTTACATAATATCTGGCAGAAAGCGTTTCTACAGACAGATCTTCTTTCAGATTGTGGTTGATATACTGAAGGATACTGGCAATCTGCGAGTCAAAGGTGTAGGATTTTTTATCAAAAATGTACTGCTTTTCCAGAAAGATACGGTTCAGATAAACCATAAACTGAAGAAAAAGTGACTGTGTCAGGATTTCCCTTCCATATTCATCGGATTTTGCAGAATTTTCCAGTTCAAACAGGATGTCTTTCATCTTTTCCTGAAGAGCAGAGTTCAGACGTACCAGATTATAGCTTCGGTCATTTGCTTTCTGGAAGCATTTCAGCAGTTCCTGCCAGGGAATATCGTTTTGGATCCAGAGAATAAAACGTTCATATGGAACAGATGGATCAATCTCCGGGCGGTGGATGGCATGGCGGTTTACCAGAAGAATGTCCCATGGTTTCAGTTGATAAGCTTTTCCTTCTATATGATAAGCAGCCTTGCCGGAGATGAAGATAACTACCTTGTGAAAATCATGATAATGGTAAGAGAATTCCTTTCTGGTCTGGTCTTTAAGATGAAAAAGTCGGAATTGTTCGTTCAGGTATCCTGTTTTTTCTGTCTGATAGAACTGTTCTGATAATAACATATCTGCCTCCGATATCTGCAATGATTATTTAATCGAATCAAGCAAGTCCCCTGTGGAGATTGTGAAAAGAAATAAGCAGTGGAAAGCAATAAGCGGAGGGAAAAGTTTGATTCATGGTATAATCATATCATTTAATGCGTAAATGTACAATTATTACTAAGAATGTAACAAATAGTAACGAATATATTTTATAATTTCTGAGAAAATATGCTACAAAGATATTGACATTATTACACGATAATAGTATCATGCAATTACAAAGTAATCGTAAAAACTTTGTAACTATTTCGAAATAGGGTAAAGAAATAGAAAACTGAACAGAGAGGAGCGATGCTGCTGTAAGGCTGTTATATCAGAGAACTGATATAATGGTCTTTTTTGTAATACCTACAGAGCATTTTTTGCAATGTTTTAAGCATTTTACTCTATATACATGGTAAAAACAATAAAATATAATGAATATAAAGTCAGGATGTGATATGAGAAAATTACCTGACACAAAATTTAACCGAATCAAGTAAGTCCCCTGCTTCAATTGCGAAGAGCAATAAGCAGTGGGTGGGGACTCAGACAAGTGGCGAAGTGAGTTGGAAAGATTGCCCGACAATTGATTATCAATGCAGATACAAAAGCGGGAAGTATCCGGGATTATAAATCAGAAGGAGAGATATGGTTATGGCAAATACAATTATTATGAGTAAATATCAGGGACTTGGAAACGATTATCTGATTCTTGATCCGAAGAAAAATCAGGTACAGCTTCAGGGAAAGAAGATTGCACTTCTCTGCCAGAGAGGATTTGGGCTTGGTGCTGACGGTGTGCTCTATGGACCGGTAGAAATTGATGGGAAATTGGGTGTGCGTATTTTTAACGCAGACGGAAGTGAATCTGCCATCAGTGGAAACGGCGTGCGTATTTTTGCCAAATATCTGATGGATAATGGATATATTACTGAGAAAAAATTTGACATTGAAGCTATGTCAGGCACGATTCATGTGGAATGTCTGAACAGCCGGGCAACGGAATTTAAAGTAAACATGGGAAAACCATCTTTTATCTCCAGCGATATCCCTGTTTCCGGTGAAGTTCGTGAAGTAATTAAGGAGAATTTCGTATTCCATGGAAAAGAATACAAGGCTACCTGCCTGACAGTTGGTAATCCACACTGCATTATTTTTACTGACAATGTAAGTGCAGAAGCTGTAAAGAATCTGGGACCTTATGTGGAAAATGCAGATGAATTTCCGGAGAGAATGAACCTGCAGATCTGCCGTCAGGTCGACAAGGGAAATCTGGAGATTGAAATCTGGGAAAGAGGTTCCGGATATACAAAGGCTTCCGGAACAGGAAGCTGTGCGGCAGCAGCGGCAGCCTATAAGCTGGGGCTGGTAGAATCCCGTATTAATGTAAATCAGCCGGGCGGAATGATACAGATCGATATGGAAGAGGACGGAACTATCTATATGACAGGAACAGTGGGATATATTGCAGATATCAGTGTTGCAGAGAACTTCTTCTCGTAAATTATACAGGCTTTATGCGCAATTCAGTGTAAAGTATGATTACCCACAGTGTGAAATGTAACGATAAATGATCATTTCACACTGTGGGTAATTCTTTGTTTGTAATTTGCTTAAAGATATGTTATTATTTTAAACGAATTATTTATCAGGACTGCTATAATCTATAGCAATTCAGTCGGTTATCCACAGGGAGTCCGACAGAGAATATTTATAATAAGAAAGTGGGTGAAGCTGTGGTTGAATTAGACCAGTTCAAGAGCATTCTTGCGACTTATACAGAACCATTAGTGGAAGTGAGGGATTCACTTTGACCTGGCTAACAAAGAGCAGAAGGTCGAAGAATTAGAGCGCGAAATGGAAGCGCCTGATTTCTGGGATGATGCAGAAGTTTCCCAGAAGAAAATGAAAGAATTAAAAGACATGAAAGATGACATGGAGACCTATCAGAATCTGGTTACACAGATGGAAGATATGGAAACTATGATCGAGATGGGATATGAGGAGAACGATCCTGCACTGATTCCTGAGATTCAGGAAATGCTGGATGAGTTTCAGAAGGATTTTGACAATATCCGTATCAAGACACTTCTTTCCGGAGAATATGACAGTGAGAATGCTATCATTAAGCTGAATGCAGGTGCAGGCGGAACAGAGGCCTGTGACTGGTGCGGTATGCTTTACCGTATGTACAGCCGCTGGGCAGATAAGAAAGGATTTACCCTGGAAGTGTTGGATTATCTGGACGGCGATGAGGCAGGTATCAAATCGGTTACTTTCCAGGTAAACGGAACAAATGCTTACGGTTATCTGAAATCAGAGAAGGGAGTTCACCGTCTGGTGCGTATTTCTCCTTTCAATGCAGCAGGTAAGCGACAGACATCTTTTGTATCCTGTGATGTTATGCCGGATATCAAGAAGGATCTGGATGTAGAGATCAATGACGATGAGATCCGTATTGACACTTATCGAAGCAGTGGTGCCGGCGGTCAGCATATCAACAAGACATCATCTGCCATCCGTATCACACATTATCCTACCGGAATCGTGGTACAGTGTCAGAATGAACGTTCTCAGCACATGAATAAAGATAAAGCCATGCAGATGCTGAAAGCCAAGCTGTATCTTCTCAAGCAGCAGGAGGCAGAGGAAAAACTCTCTGGTATCCGCGGTGAGGTGACAGATATCGGATGGGGAAATCAGATCCGTTCTTATGTTATGCAGCCATATACCATGGTAAAGGATCATCGTACAAACGAGGAGACCGGAAATGTGGATGCAGTACTTGACGGAGGAATTGATATTTTCATCAATGCATATCTGAAATGGATCGCACTGAAGAAATAAAAGAATAAAAAAGGCTGTCTGAAATCAGGACAGCCTTTTTCGTGTTGAGGCATAATGATTTTACACAATGATTCAGCAGAATATATTTCTTGCGTATTTTTGTGTGGTGTGATAATATATCCAGTGTGTAAAAACAAATGTCTTTAAAGAACGGACAGGTAAATTGATATGCAGAAACCAGTAACAGAGAAAAAGAAATATTTTGTAGTGAGGGAACGAGCAGTTCCGGAAGTCCTGCTGAAGGTGGTGGAGGCAAAGAAGCTTCTGGACTCCGGCAAAGTGGACACTGTACAGGATGCAGCAGAGCGCACAGGAATCAGCAGAAGCTCTTTCTACAAATACAAAGATGATATTTTTCCATTTCATGAAGAGACAAGGGGAAAGACGATCACCTTTATTATCCAGATGGATGATGAACCGGGGCTTTTGTCGGTTGTCCTGCAGACGATTGCACGGTTTCATGGAAACATTCTCACCATTCATCAGAGTATTCCTATCAATGGGATTGCCACACTTACTCTGAGTGTGGACATTCTTCCGGGCGAGGGGGATGCAGAAGCAATGGTAGAGACGATTGAACAGAATGAAGGAATTCATTATCTGAAAATATTAGGCAGGGAGTAAAAGAAAATGATCAATGTAGCAATTTTAGGATATGGCACAGTTGGAAGCGGTGTATTTGAAGTATTAAATGAAAATAAAGAGAGCATTTCCAGACGTGCCGGACAGGAACTTCATGTAAAATATGTTCTGGATCTTCGTGATTTTCCGGGACAGCCGGTAGAGAAGGTTCTGGTCCATGATTATGAACAGATCGTCAGTGATCCGGAAGTAGATATTGTAGTAGAGGTTATGGGTGGTGTGGAGCCTGCTTATACTTTTGTAAAGAAGGCACTTCTGGCAGGAAAGAATGTCTGCACTTCCAATAAGGCTCTGGTTGCAAAGCATGGCCGCGAGCTGATGGATATTGCAAAGGAAAAGAGCATTAACTTCTTATTTGAAGCAAGCTGTGGCGGCGGAATCCCGATCATTCGTGTCATCAATTCTTCCCTTACAGGAGATGAGATTGACGAAGTAACAGGTATCCTGAACGGAACTACCAACTACATGCTTTATAAGATGAGCACAGAAGGCTGTGAATTTGACACTGTATTAAAGGAAGCACAGCAGAAGGGTTATGCAGAGGCAGATCCTACCGCCGACGTGGAAGGATACGATGCATGCCGTAAGATCGCAATCCTTTCCTCTCTTGCTTATGAGAGATATTTTGATTTTGAAGATATTTATACAGAGGGAATTACAAAAATCACACCTGAAGATATGGAGTATGCTGCAAAGCTTGGCAGAACCATCAAACTTCTTGGAACCAGCCGCAGACTGGCAGACGGAACCTGTTATGCAATGGTAGCACCGTTTATGCTCGGCCAGAACAGCCCTCTTTACAGTGTAAATGATGTGTTTAATGCAGTATTTGTACATGGAAATATGCTTGGAGATGCTATGTTCTATGGAAGCGGTGCAGGTAAACTGCCTACAGCAAGTGCTGTAGTTGGTGATATTGTGGATGCCGCAAAACATCTCCATGTTAATATTGTGACAAACTGGAACAGCACTCCGGCAGTACTGAAACCACTGGATGAAGTGACAGGAAAGTTTTTCGTGAGAATCAAAAAAGAAGCAGCAGAAGAAGCGAAGAAGGTATTTGGTGATGTTGAGATCATCAGCCTGGGACAGCTTCCACAGGAATGTGCATTTATCACTGATGAAATGACACAGGGAGCATTTGAAGAGAAACTGGCTCAGATCGGAGATCAGATACTTGCAAAGATTCGAGTTAAAGATTGATAAACTGACAGATTTCGTGTATCATATAGTGTGCCTGATAAGGTGGACACTGATACAATACTTCAGATAAATATTTGTACAGTGATTACTGTAAACAGAACAGGAAAGGGAAGATATGAGAATCTTCTCTTTCCTGTAAACTTATTATGGAGGAAGTAAAACAATGTTGATTGTCAAGAAATTTGGCGGTACATCGGTTGCAAATAAAGAACGTATCTTTAATGTTGCCAACCGCTGTATAGAAGAGTACAAAAAAGGAAATGACGTGGTTGTCGTTCTGTCCGCAATGGGAAAATATACGGATGAACTGATCACTATGGCAAGGGATGTCAATGAGAAACCGCCGAAAAGAGAGATGGATATGCTCTTTACCATCGGAGAACAGATGTCTGTTGCATTGATGGCAATGGCGATGGATAAACTGGGAGTTCCTGCGGTTTCCCTGAATGCTTTTCAGGTTTCCATGCATACGACAAGCAGTCATGGAAATGCACGTTTAAAAAGAATTGATACAGAGCGTATCAGAAGAGAGCTGGACAGCAAAAAGATTGTAATAGTTACCGGCTTCCAGGGAGTTGACAAGTATGATGATTATACGACTCTTGGAAGAGGCGGTTCTGACACAACAGCGGTTGCTCTTGCGGCTGCTCTTCATGCAGATGCCTGTGAAATCTATACAGATGTAGATGGTGTTTACACAGCAGATCCGCGTAAGGTTCCGAAAGCAAGAAAGCTCAAAGAGATCACTTACGATGAAATGCTTGACCTTGCGACTCTCGGGGCAGGTGTGCTTCACAACCGTTCTGTGGAAATGGCGAAAAAATATAATGTGGAATTAGTGGTACGGTCAAGTTTGAACCGTTCAGAAGGCACCGTAGTCAAGGAGGGGGCAAATATGGAAAAATTACTGGTCACAGGTGTGGCTGCAGATAAGGATACTGTCAGAATATCTGTCATTGGATTAGAGGACAAACCAGGAACAGCATTTGCTGTATTCAATACACTGGCTGCTAATAATATTAATGTAGATATTATCCTGCAGTCTGTCGGAAGAGAAGGAACAAAGGACATTTCCTTTACCGTTGCATCGGATGATCTTGAACATGCAATTGAAGTGCTGAATGCAAATAAAGAAAGACTTACAATTCAGGATATTACCTGGAACGAAAAAGTTGCAAAACTTTCAATCGTAGGTGCGGGAATGATGAGCAATCCAGGAGTAGCTGCGAAAATGTTTGAATCATTATATAATTCCAGAGTGAATATTAATATGATTTCAACATCTGAAATCCGTATTACAGTACTGGTTCCGGAAGAAGATATTGAAAAAGCAATGAATGCGGTTCATGATGGATTTGGATTGGGAGCATAAGTATAAAGATATTATAAGTTGGATTATTTATCAGAATTAAGAAAGCCGGTAACAATTTTACGCTGTTCATCAGAGGAAGAACGGAATGCAAGAATAAGGTTCAGTTCTTCTTCTGTGAGATAGATATAGTTACCGGTATTTTTTTCGATACCCTGCATATATGGAGTTTTTGACTCCATCATAACAGAAGAAGGGTCGGAGTCAGCAGTGAAACCTTCGGCTTTGAGATCGTGGAGAATCAGCTGGTCAAGCGTTACGTGAAAATAAGCAGCAAAAGAAGCCAGAACATCAAGATCGGGTGTACGCGTACTTTTTTCATAATTACTGCAGGCCTGACGGGTGATATTGAATAAATTGGCAATATCATCCTGCTTCAGATTATATAATGTTCTGAGATAAAGCAGATTTTTGGCCAGTTGAATGTTTGCCATTTTATACCTCCATAAGTTACATGTTCCTGTTAGTATAACAATCTGGCCATTAAATGAATATGATATGCAACGAGACGTGACAAAAACAAGAAAAGCAACAAAATGTTGCTTTCCTTAAAGAGTGCTTAGATAACTGTTGTGATATTTCCCTGAAAAAGTTACATCTTCACCAAACCAGTCCGGAGGTGAAAAAGAATTGGCAGCATCTTCGGTATCAAACTCGACCTCTACAAGCATGAGGGGAGCAAGATCGCCTTCAAAGATATCCAG
>ERZ773131.2259-NODE-2259-length-12497-cov-8.857017_pt1 | contig 12497 bp, 9 predicted proteins | sample MGYA00511082_ERZ773131 | MGnify/ENA primary metagenome ERZ773131 (study PRJEB29015, sample SAMEA2737813) | human gut metagenome | biome: human gut; feature: human-associated habitat; material: faeces | place: China | collected 2012 ... | reverse complement strand
GTGGTCTGCTCACCCTGTGCATTCTGCAGATCGAATTTTACATTATCACCAAGCTTGTCTTTTAATGCATCCTGGAATCCCTGGGTAGCTGCATCCAGAGCCTCATGCTCTACCAGCTGGCAGATACCGATGTTATATACCTTGCCGTCTGTGGAAGCTGCTGCTTCAGTCTGTGCTGCGCTACCTGCTGTGGTAGAAGCAGTTCCGTTATCGGTGCTGCCACAGCCTGTCAGAACAGTCGCTGCCATTACTGCGGTAAGTACAACAGATAATAATTTCTTTTTCATAATAAATGCCCTCTTTTCTGCCGATCTTTCGATCCGCTTACTGTAATGCATAGACGCTTTAATCCGTCAAAGCGTTGCACTGATAAATATCATAAACCATAAAAGGGCATTCGTCAAACTGATTTCATCGATGCATTAGATAATATTGATCAATTTTTTAAATATTAGATTTTTTCACAACCTCACCGGGTCTCTTGAAGATATGTCCGGCAGGAATCACACCTCTGACGCAAGAGGTAGGATACACATTGGAATTACGTCCGATGACAGTTCCCGGGTTCAGCACGCTGTTGCAGCCTACTTCCACATGGTCACCTAACATGGCTCCCATTTTCTTCAGTCCAGTCTCGATCTTTTCCTCGCCGTTCTTCACAACAACCAGTGTCTTATCGCTTTTTACATTAGAAGTAATAGAACCGGCTCCCATATGAGACTTAAAGCCCAGCACGCTGTCTCCCACATAATTATAATGTGGCACCTGTACTTTATTGAACAGGACCACGTTCTTCAGTTCGGTGGAATTGCCGACTACCGCACCCTTTCCCACAATGGCATTGCCACGGACAAATGCGCAGTGACGGATCTCCGCTTCCTCATCAATGATCAGCGGTCCGTTCAGGCAGGCAGTAGGAGCAACTTTTGCGTTTTTAGCCACCCAGATATCCTCGCCTCTTTTTTCATAGATTTCCTCCGGCAGTCTCTTGCCCAGTTCCAAAATAAAATCGTGGATCCGGGGAAGCACCTCCCAGGGATACTCTGCCTCGGTGAACAGTTCTGCCGCAATGGTCTCTGTCAGATCATACAAATTTTCAATCGTAATATTTTCCATGATAGTTTCTCCTCTTCTTTATTCTTTATTTTTCGCATTGGATTGCTTTTGTTTCTTCTGGTAAAACTCTTCCGTAGCCTGGAACTGTCTCCAGAGCACTCCCTGATTGTTCAGTCCACGCACGGCAACGGTTCTCCTGCCCACGAAATCCGTAAGCTTCCCCATGTAATCATCCGGTGTGATGACACCGTCTGCCACCATGGTAAGTCCTTTTTCCCAGCTGGCTGTCAATGCCGGATTCAAAAGCGGTCTTATGGAATCCGATACCACATCGTAGATCATCTCTCCCATCTGGGTAGGCGTCAGTACCTGGGTCTTTTTATTCAGTGCCAGATACTCGATGTTCACCAGTTTCTTCAGGATCTCCGCTCTCGTAGCGCTGGTGCCGATACCACTTCCCTTGATCTGTGCCCGCAGTTCCTCATCTTCTATGAATTGTCCCGCATTTTCCATGGTCAGGATGATGCTGCCTGAGGTATATCGCTTGGGTGGAGAAGTCTCGCCTTCTTTGATCTCGTAGGTATCTACGGATAAGGTATCTCCTTTTTTCAGATGTGTCAGCAGATTGGTAAGCTCTGCATCACATTTTTCATCGGCACTTTCATTCTCGTTCTCTTTGTCCTCCTTCGGGGCCGTATTCTCCTTTTTGAAGGAGAAATCAGTCACCTTCAGATATCCTTCCTGTATCAACACCTTGAAGCTGGCAAAAAAGCTTTCTTCCTTTACTTGCAATGTAAGTGAGAACTTCTGATAGACTGCCGGCGGATAGAAAATACTTAAAAACCGACGTACAATGACCTCGTATACTTTTGCCGCAGTAGGGGCCAGCCCCGCCAGATTGTTCAGGCCCTGTCCGGTAGGGATAATGGCATAGTGATCCGTGATCTGCTTATCGTTCACATACCGGGTCTTTGCTATATTTTTATAGGTGCCCTGCTCTAATACTTCTTTGGCGAAAGGTGCTGCCAGGGCATAATTACGAAGTCCTCCGATATTTTTATGGATTTCCTTTGCCACCGCCGTAGACAGAACTCTGGCATCCGTTCTGGGGTAAGTGGTCATCTTTTTTTCATATAATTCCTGAACGATCCTAAGCGTCTCGTCCGGACTGATCTTAAAGTATTTGGAACAGTCATTCTGCAGCTCCGCCAGATTATATAAAAGCGGCGCATTTTTGTTCTCTTTTTTCTTCTCGATGCCGATGACGGTCGCCGGTCCCGCAGGTTCCGCAGAAAGTTCCCCGATCAGTCGCTCGGCATCCTCTTTTTTCTTAAAACCGTTCTCCTTATACAATACAGGAGAATTATAGTATTTTGAACCCTCCACGGCTCTCCACTCTGCGGTAAAAGGCTTCTCCTGCAGCTTAAAATTGCCGATCACCCGGTAAAAAGGAGTCTTGGTAAACGACCGGATCTCCCGTTCTCTGTTCACGATCATGCCCAGAACGCAGGTCATGACACGCCCCACAGAGATCACCGCACGATCCCTCTTCAGGTAATCCTTTACAGTCTTGCCGTATTTCAAAGTCAGTGCCCTGGAGAAGTTGATTCCCATCAGGTAATCCTCCTTGGCACGCAGATAAGCGGCATTCCCCAGATTATCATACGCTGAGAGATCCTTGGCTTCCCTGATCCCACGTAAGATCTCCTCCTCCGTCTGGGAATCGATCCATACACGCTTCCGTTCTTTGCCCTGCACGCCCGCCATCTGCTCCACGAGCCGATAGATATATTCTCCCTCCCGCCCGGAGTCGGTGCAGACATAGATGGTAGAGACATCCTCTCTGTTTAGCAGGGAACTCACGATGGTATATTGTTTCCTGGCATTTTCAATGACTTCGTATTTGAATTCCGCCGGGAGAAAAGGAAGTGTCTCGAAGCTCCATCTCTTAAATTTCTCATCGTACACCTCCGGATAGCTCATGGTCACCAGATGTCCCACACACCAGGTAACAATGGCTTCTTCCGACTCCAGATATCCGTCTTTGGAACGCATATTATATTTTAAAGCGTTGGCAAATTCCCTTGCCACGCTGGGTTTCTCTGCAATAAATAAATTTTTACCCACGTATTACCGTCTTCCTGTCATAAATCACACACCCACGCTGCGAAACTGTAGCTTTCCGGACACTTTCTCCGCCAGTGCATTTTCATAACCATTCTCACAAAATATTATTATCTCATCCGTTTCCATCCGGATGCTTTTCAACGCTGTCTGCAGTGCGTCATAATCTTCCGAAGTATAACATACCGTACCGGAATAATCCACTGCGATCTTTTTTCCTGCAGTATCTTTGCATAAAAAATACGTTCTACCCTGTGCCGCCTTCTTCAGTTCCACCGTATGGAAATCTGCCTGCAGTATCTCCTGACAGATTCTCCGGTATGCGGATCTCACAAAGCTACTGTAATCCTCACGGATATATGTTTCATAAAAAGCTCTGCCATTATCTCTTCTCCAGGCAGTCTGGTGAGGAAACAGAAAACGGAAATAAAACCGTATAAAAGAATTGCTGATCTCATAGGTTCCGGGCAGTACTTTTTCCACCAGCTCCAGTTCCATCAGATTCTTCAGATAGACACTGATCTTCGCCCGGGAGAATCCGGTACGGGCATACATAGCATTCAGCTTGCCGTTCTTCTCATCTGCTATGGTGGCAAGGATGGTATTGTAGACAGCAGTCTCCCGCAGTTCTTCCGACAGCCATTTGATCATCAGTTCCGGAAGAAAACTGTTTTTTTCTAAAAAAAGCGTCGTCAGATTCTCCTCCACAGAAGCTGACAGTTCCAACAGTTTCCATAATCCCGGCATTCCGCCTAACACCGCATAGAGTTCTATGCTCTTCTGAAGCGTCCCACCTGGGAAAATCCGGCGCATTACTGAAAAAGGCAGCTCTTTGACCTTCAGAAAACCACTGACAGAAAATGCCAGGTTCCCTATTTTAGAGATCATACTGTTCTCCACCCATCCGGATGCATAGGTCGTAAGAATTACAAGAAGAGAAACCTCCCTGTGTTCTTTCAGATAACGGATCAATTCCTGTAAAAAAAAGGTATCCCCCTTTAGCAGATAATGAAAATTTTCTATGATCAGAACTTTTTTGCGATCACTTTTTTCTCCGGATACACACTGTAATACTTCTTCCCAGGAAGGGTACCGTGAAATCTCTTTCCCCTGTTCTCTAAGCTCCTGTCCCCACTGATAGCACATTTCCCTGGAAGAGCAGTTGGGAGCGGTATATCGTATGGTCTGTTTTTTTTCCGCAAAAGCGGTTAAGAGAGCCGTCTTACCAACGCCTCTCTGTCCATATACCACCAGTATCTGACTCCCCGGTCTCTTATAATGATTTTCCAAAAAAGCTGTTTCCTGTTCCCTTCCAGTTAACATGGCAGCCTCATTCTTTCTGCAACAACTGATCAGTATATCTTCTGTAATAGCTGTTCGATCTCCTCCTGGGACAGCGGTTTTCCGAACAGATATCCCTGAATGATATCGCAGCCGATGGCACGCAGATATTTATACTGCTGTTCTTCCTCCACTCCCTCGGCAATAGATTCAAATCCTAAGGATTTCACCATACTTACAATGGATTCCGTAATGATTCTGGTAGCGGAATCCGTAAGCAGCGTATCCGTAAAGGATTTATCGATCTTCAGCGTATTGATCGGAAGCTTCTTCAAGTAAGACAGGGAGGAAAATCCCGTTCCGAAATCATCTAAGGAAATGCGGATGCCATATTCTTTTAACAGCTGCATTTTCTCAGTCACTGCCTGGAAGTCATCGATCAGTATGCTCTCTGTGATCTCCAGTTCGATCTCCTCCGGAGACACATCATATTTGCGGATAATATTCAACAGCAAATCTACGAAGTCTTCCTTCTGGTACTGCAGTGCGGAGATATTGACAGACAATACAAACGGAACGCCGTACCGGTTCCTCCATTCGGAAAATGTCCGGATGCTCTGCTCCAGTACCCAGTTGCCGATAGGGATAATCGTGCCGTTTTTCTCTGCAATCGGAATGAACTTCGCCGGGCTGATCATTTCCCCGTCGCCGTCCTTCCAGCGGATCAGCGCTTCCATTCCGCGCAGTTTCTGATTCCCCGCGTAGTACTGGGGCTGATAATACAGAATAAAGTTATGATCAAATACCGCTTCTTTTAATTTGCTGTCCAGTTCCACATTTTTCAGGAAATCATTCAGGATCGGCGTATCGAAATACTGGATCCGGTTCTTGCCCATGGACTTCCCTTTAAACATAACGATCTCGGCACAGTTGATCAGTTCCAGTGCGGATGTAGCAGCTTCCGGATATTCCGCAACGCCTACGCTTACAGTAATATTCAATACCTGTCCGCCCACCAGATAAAAAGGTTCTCTGGTACGCTTCACGATCTCCTTATGAATGTGTTCCACGCTTCTGTCACCGCAGGAATCATAGATTGCCATGCAGTAGACATCACTGGTCAGATGGCAGACGATCACATCGTCACTGTTGAATTCCTTTAAAAAAGATCCGAACTGCTGTACCAGTTCGTCTCCTGCCACGATTCCCAGTCCGTCGTTGACCTTACGGAAATCGTCAATATCGATGACCAGCACACTGACCAGCCGGTTATCTTCTTTCGCGCGCCGTAGGTACTCCGTCAGGAGACGTACAAAATAGTTCCGGTTGTACAGTCCTGTAAGTCCGTCATAATACGCCATATAGAGAAGTTCTTCGTTCTGCGTCTTCAATTTTGTGATATTCTGTACCACAATGATCTGATCCGCAGGTCTGCCGTCCTCATAGAATATCCTGCAGGAGAACTGCAGCCAGATCTTCTTCCCCTTCTGCATGCATTCCACAGAAGAAGTTTCCTGACCTCCCTTCTCCAAAAACAGCATATCCCTAAGAGGCAGCACATATGGCTCATCTACCATCTCTAAAAGCTTAGTAAAGTCCCGTCTGTCCCGAATCTGGAAATCGAAAAAATCATCCCATTTTCCAAGCATCGTGACAGAATTTTTTTCAAAAGAATAGTAGATATAAGCATAATCCATGGTATCGCACAAAAGGCGGTACATTTTCTCCCTGTCGCTTAATTTCTGATTCATTGCGCGCATAAGATCCAGCTGATAGTGTAACTCGTTCATAACCCCACTCACCCTTTATTTTTTGGTGATGTAACCCTGTGCTTTCAAAAGTTCTGCGCAAAGCAAAGCTCCCCCAGCCGCTCCGCGTAATGTATTGTGTGAAAGTCCTACAAACTTAAAGTCATATACGGTATCTTCTCTCAGACGGCCTACACTGATACCCATACCATTCTCAAAATCCACATCCAAAGCTACCTGCGGTCTGTTGTCCTCCTCCAGATACTGGATGAACTGCTTCGGTGCGCTGGGAAGTCCCAGTCTCTGAGGTTCTCCGCTGAAAGAAGTCAACTTCTCGATCAGCTGTTCCTTAGTGGGCTTCTTACGGAATTTTACGAATACGGCTGCAGTATGTCCGTTCAGTACCGGAACACGGATACACTGGCAGGTGATCACGGGAGAAGTTGCAGGAACGATTTTGTCGCCTTCGATCTTACCCCAGATACGTAAAGGCTCCTTCTCACTCTTCTCTTCCTCACCGCCGATGTAAGGAATGATATTGCCTACCATCTCGGGCCAGTCCTTAAAAGTCTTGCCGGCACCGGAGATAGCCTGATAAGTAGTGGCTACTACTTCATAGGGCTCGAATTCTTTCCATGCGGTCAGTACCGGTGCATAGCTCTGAATGGAGCAATTGGGCTTTACAGCGATAAATCCTCTGGTGGTTCCCAATCTCTTCTTCTGTGCTTCGATGATCTGGAAATGCTCGGGATTGATCTCGGGTACTACCATAGGAACATCGGGAGTCCATCTGTGGGCACTGTTATTAGATACTACAGGGGTCTCTGTCCTGGCATAAGCTTCTTCGATTGCCTTGATCTCGTCCTTGGACATATCTACGGCACTAAATACGAAATCTACCTGTGCAGCTACTTTTTCCACTTCGTTGACATTCATGACGATCAGCTTTTTCACAGCTTCAGGCATGGGAGTCGTCATCTTCCATCGATCACCCACTGCATCCTCATACGTCTTGCCTGCGGATCGGGGGCTGGCTGCGATAGTCGTTACCTCGAACCATGGATGGTTCTCTAACAGAGAGATAAATCTCTGTCCTACCATACCGGTTCCACCCAGGATACCTACACGTAATTTTTCACTCATTTTTCATTTCCTCCTCAGCTCTATGCATTTCCTTTTTATCTGAAAAGACATTCTTTCCTGATTTTACGAAAGTCTGTCTTCCAAAGACTGTTGATACTCTTCTATGGCATCATTTTTCAGGTATTCTTTATTTTTCTCAATGACCTGTTTCATCATTTTCTCACCCGGTGCACCGATGGTCAGACGCTTCTCCACACAGGTCTTCAGTGAGATGGCATCATAGATATCTTCGTCGAACTTATCACTGATGGAACGCAGTTCCTCTAAGCTTAAAGCATCAATAGAAGTATCCTTCTCAATACAGTACAATACCAGCCTGCCGATAATACCGTGGGCATCCCGGAAAGGCACACCCTTACCTACCAGATAATCTGCAGCATCGGTGGCATTGGTGAATCCGTTCATGGCACTCTTCGCCATGCGGTCCTTGCGGAATTTCATGGTCTGAATCATGCCTGTGAATAAAGTGATGCAGTCTGCTGCGGTATCCATGGCATCAAATGCCATCTCCTTGTCTTCCTGCATGTCTTTATTGTAAGCCAGGGGCAGTCCCTTCATGGTAGTAAGTAACGCCATCAGAGCACCATAGACTCTTCCGGTCTTGCCTCTTACCAACTCTGCGATATCAGGATTCTTCTTCTGGGGCATGATACTGCTTCCGGTGGAATAAGCATCATCCAGCTCTACGAACTGATATTCATTGGAATTCCAGATGATGATCTCTTCGCTGAAACGGCTTAAATGCATCATGATCGTAGAAAGTGCGGAAAGAAATTCAATCAGGTAATCTCTGTCCGCCACAGAATCAATGCTGTTTAACGTCGGTCCTTCAAAGCGAAGAAGTCTCGCGGTATATTCACGATCCAAAGGATATGTGGTGCCTGCCAGTGCTCCGGCTCCCAGAGGGCAATAATTCATACGCTTATAGATATCTGTCAGACGCTGTCTGTCTCTCTTGAACATTTCAAAATAGGCACCGTAATGATGCGCCAGGGTAATAGGCTGTGCCTTCTGTAAATGGGTGAAGCCCGGCATGTAGGTATCTAAATTGTTCTCCATGGTATCAAGAATGGCTTCCAAAAGCTTTTTCAGCAGTCCGTCGATCTCTGCCACTCTTGCCCTGGTATAGAGACGCATGTCCAGTGCCACCTGGTCGTTACGGCTTCTGCCGGTGTGAAGCTTTTTCCCGGCATCTCCGATCCGGTCGATCAGGGTAGCCTCCACGAAACTGTGAATGTCTTCCTGGGTCTCATCAATTGCCAGTGTTCCGTCATCCACATCCTCTAAGATCCCAGTCAGTCCTTCGACAATACTCTTCCTCTCCTCTTCGGTGAGGATTCCCTGCTTTGCCAACATGGTGGCATGTACGATACTGCCGGTGACATCTTCGTGAAACAGTCTTTTATCAAATGTTATGGACGCATTGAAATCAAATACCAGCTGATCGGTCTGTTTCGTAAAACGTCCTCCCCATAACTGTGCCATGGTCATTCTCCCATCTTTTTACGTTGGTAGTCTATCAGATAAAATTTCTCACAGACATTGATTGCAATTAATCATATCACAAACGACACTTTAATGCAATACAGTGAATTTCATCACTTTCCGCTACAGAAAACACTTTTTCCACTGGAATTCATACAATAACTATAAATATTCATGTTAAGGAAGTATGCCTTTTTATGGGAGCTCTTATCGAACTTAAAAATATAGGTTACTCCTATCACACACTGTCCGGGGAGACCGGTGCCATAAAAGATATCTCCTTCTCCGTGGAGGAAGGGGAATTTGTAGCACTTGTTGGACCCAGCGGCTGCGGTAAATCCACTCTGCTGTCCATTATCGCAGGGCTCCTCGCCCCTGAGACCGGAACCATTGTCGTAAATAATCCCGACGGTTCCCTTCATTATCCCCGTATCGGCTATATGCTGCAGCATGACCATCTCTTCGAATGGCGCACCATCTATCAGAATGTTACGTTGGGTCTGGAGATCCATCACGCCCTCACTCCGGAGCGCATCGCCCATGTGGAACAACTTTTGTCCGATTACGGGCTGGAAAAATTTAAGAACAAGCGCCCTTGCGAATTATCCGGCGGCATGAAGCAGCGCGCTGCTCTGATCCGAACCCTTGCCGTGGATGTCATACAGCCGCTGCTGCTCGGCGGCAAAGCGCGCTGCCTTGACGGGGTCTTTCTCGTCGCCGCCGCGGCTCTTGCTCTCGTAATGGGTCAGCTGGGCGTAGGGCGTCCACACGATGCGATAGCCCTTGTCCCGCACCCGGAGGCAGAAGTCCACATCGTTGAAGGCCACGGCAAACTTCTCGTCCAGCCCCTTCACCTCGTCCCACACGCTGGTCCTGACCAGCAGGCAGGCACCCGTGACGGCGGAGAAGTCCTGCACGGTAGCGGCGCGGAACAGATAGCCGCTGCCGCCCGCCTTCTTGTACTTATGGCTGTGGCCCGCGTAGCCGCCCAGACCCGTGACGACGCCCGCATGCTGAAGCGTCTCGTCGGGATAGTAGAGCATCGCGCCGCAGATGGCCGCACCGCCGGGGTGGGCGCACTGCCGCAGCAGCTCGGTGAGCCAGTCGCCGTTCCGCACCTCCACGTCGTTGTTCAGCAGCAGCAGGTACTCGCCCTGCGCCGCCTTCCGTCCGAAGTTGTTGATGGCCGAGAAGTTGAAGCCCTTTTCCGGCCAGGTGACCACTTTCAGGCCCTCGTACCGCTTCTCAGCATCCTTATAATAGGCAAAGGTGGCCGGGTCGGTGGAGTTGTTCTCGATGACGATGACCTCGAAGTTGTCCCACTCGGTCTTTGACCAGATGCTGTACAGGCACTTCTCGAGGTCGTCGGTGTGGTCTTTGTTGGGGATGAGGATGCTCACCTTGGGGTCGCCCTCGATGTCCCACTTGACCCGGTAGGTGCTGGGGAAAAGCCCATCCTCCACCGTGCCGGTGCGCCCGGTGCGGCTCAGATGGTCGGCCAGTGCCTTTTTGGCAGCTGCCGCCACATAAGGCTTGGCATCGGTGCCGCCGGAAGTAGAACCGGCATGGACCCGCCAGTAGTAGAGCACCTGCGGCAGATGAGCCGCACCGCCGGTCTGTTCGATGAGCCGGAGGAAGAGGTCGTGGTCCTGACTGCCGTCGCACTCGGGGCGTTCGCCGCCCAGCTGCTCATACAGCGCCCGCTTGAAGACTGCCAGATGACAGATGTAGTTGCAGCAGAGCAGATAATCCGGGGCATAATCGGGCTTGAAGTGTCCCACCATCGGCTTTTTGATGTCCTTGGTGAAGAGCGCCTCGTCACTATAGAGGAAACCATCCGGCTCACCCTTTTCGCGGAGCTGCAAGACAGCCTTACCCATCGCGTACATGGCGTGGGGGGCCAGCACATCGTCGTGGTCGGCGAGGGCAAGATATTCGCCCGTCGCCAGCGTCTCGGCGGCGTTGGTGTTGGCGGCGATGCCCTTATTTTCGACCTTTTTGTATACGATCCGTTGATTTTTCTGCTGATATTCCCTTACAACACGCTCCACCTCGGGGTGGGCGTCGTCGGAAGCGTCCGCGAGGCAGAGCTGACCATTGGGGGCGGTCTGGTTCACAAAGGAGCCCAGAAATTCCCGCAGGTAATTTTCGGGCGTATTATACAGCGGGGTCAGGATGGAGATGGTGGGCAGGCCGCAGTTCTCAGCGGTCTTGCCGACCATTTCGGCGGCCTGAGCTTCCAGCACCTTTTTGCCGGGCAGATAGCGCGCCCGCTTGCCGAAGAAACGGCGGCGGACAAAGCCCGCGCCCCGCTTTACCATCGTGGGCAAGCCCTCGTCTTTCGTGAGCTGGACGGCATAGCCCATCAGCTCTTTGGCGCGTTTGAGTCGTACATTCATATCCAGTCCTTATGCCTCGCCCCGCTGCACAGCCTTGTAGGCGTTGCAGACAGTCTCGGTGTCGCCGTTCATCTTGAGGTGGCCGTGGCTCAGCCATGCCACCTTACTGCACATGCGCTCGATCTGCTCGATGGAGTGGGACACCAGAATCACCGTGGTGCCGCCGGCCATCAGCTCTTTCATCCGCTTTTCGCACTTCTGCTGGAAGAGGAAGTCGCCCACCGCCAGCACCTCGTCGGCGATGAGGATGTCAGGCTTGGTGATGGTGGCAATAGCAAAGCCGATACGGGCCACCATGCCGGAGGAGTAGTTTTTCAGCGGCACATCGAGGAAGTTCTGCAGCTCGCTGAACTCCACGATCTCGTCGAACTTCTCGTCCAGATACTTGGGCGAGAAGCCCAGCACCGTGCCGTTGAGGTAGATGTTCTCGCGGGCGGTCAGGTCCATATCAAAGCCCGCGCCCAGCTCGATGAGCGGGGCGATGGTGCCGTTTACGGTCACCTTGCCCTTGCTGGGCTTGTACACCCCGGCAATGGTCTTGAGCAGGGTGGATTTGCCCGAGCCGTTCAAGCCCACAAGGCCGTAAAAATCGCCGGGCATAATGTCCAGACTGACGTCCTTTAAAGCGTAGAACTCGTCGTATTGCAGCCGCCCCTGCACCATGGCCAGAAAGTACTCCTTCAGGCTCTCATGCTTTTCCTTGGAAAGGTTGAAGCACATGGAAACATTGTCCACTTTGATGATCGGTTCCATTGTTCACCCTCCTTAAATGTGCAGCACAAAGTGGTCCTGCGTTTTGCGGAACACCTGCAGCCCCACTACCATGGACACTACGGCGCAGATGCCGCAGACAAGGAACATATTCCAATCCAGCGGGATGCCCCACATCACCGTGCGGCGGAAGCCCGTGATATACCAGTACATGGGGTTCAGCTTGATGATCTGCTGCATATTGAAGCCGCCGATGGAAAAGGTCATCTGGGTGGGGTCGTAGAAGATGGCGGAGAAATACAGCAGCGCGGTGACGAACACGCTCCAGATGTGCATGATATCCCGGAAGAACACGGTAGCCGCCGCTAAGAACATACTGACCCCGAGGCTGAAGAAGAACAAGGTCACCAGCGGGTACAGCGCCTCAAAAATGGTCAGGTGGAAAGGCGCGCCGGTAAAGATCATGACCAGCAGCAGCGCCACAAAGCTGAAGATGCAGTTCACCATGGCAAAGCAGCACTTTTCCAGCGGGAAGATATACTTGGGGATA
>ERZ773131.2257-NODE-2257-length-12517-cov-3.201172_pt1 | contig 12517 bp, 10 predicted proteins | sample MGYA00511082_ERZ773131 | MGnify/ENA primary metagenome ERZ773131 (study PRJEB29015, sample SAMEA2737813) | human gut metagenome | biome: human gut; feature: human-associated habitat; material: faeces | place: China | collected 2012 ... | reverse complement strand
TAACTAATGTATTCTTACGTGGTGCGGATGCAAACCACACTGCCGTGATTATTGATGGCGTAAAAGTGAACCCTGTTTCTGGTTATGGCTTTGATTTTGGAGGCTTAGCATTAAGCAATATCAACCGCATCGAAGTATTACGCGGTGAGCAATCTGCCCTTTGGGGAAGTGATGCCATGGGTGGTGTGATTTATATCACCACGAAAAAAGGCCTAGAAAAAGGCAAAACCTTCAACATTGATTACGATTTTGGCACAGGCTCGAATCGTACGGTAGATGGTTCATTAACCCTTTCAGGCTCAAACAACCATTTCTATTATGCTTTACATGGTGACAGTCACCACACCAAAGGCATTTCAGCACTCAGCAAAAACCGCTTTAACTACACTGCGCAAGATGGCACAGCGGTAAGTACCGGTGGCTCAAGCGAACGCGATAAATTCCATCGTGATAACGCTTCTCTTCGTTTCGGCTATGACGATAACCAAAAAGGTTTCGATTTCTTAACCTCTCACAGCAGCCAAACTGCTCACTTTGATAACAGCGCAACGGATGAAAAAGGCCACTACACTCGCACACGTGACACCTTATTCAAATTAAGTGGTTTCTTAGGTAACGATGATGAATTGCTTAAACACAAAGTTGGGGTAAGCCATCTCAAAACTGACAGCGATACCGTTGGCTACACATCGGCTTACGATGCGAAAAAACTCAACGCAAACTATCAATTAGATGTCAATTTCGATCGTGAAGGCAGTCTCACACAAGGTTTAAGCTTCTTAACTGACTATCAAAAAACAGATTTCAACTCGTCTTATTTCAACAATGCAGGCAATAAGAAACTTGTTGAGAAAAGCTTAGCAGCAGAATATCGCTTATTGCACGATGCAGATCAGAGCTTAAATATTAGTGGTCGTTATACTGACAGCTCTGAATACGAAAATTCATGGACAGGCCGCATTGCAGGCGCTTACCGCTTACACAATAACGTGAAAGCACACGCAAGTTTCGGTTCAGCGATTCAAAACCCGACAATCACTGAATATTACGGTTACAACGCGCGCTATATCGGCAACCCAAATTTACAACCTGAGAAAAGTTTAGGTGGCGATGTTGGCTTCTTATTTGAAACTAATGACAATCGCCACAGCTTTGATGTGACTTATTTTGCTCGCAACGTGAAAAACGCGATTAGCAGTGAAGTAATCAACTTTACCACTTATGCAAGCCGTGCCGTAAACCTTGAAGGTAAGAGCAAAGTGAAAGGTGTTGAAGTGACTTACAACGGTAAAATCACCGATGCATTAACTGCTTATGCGAACTACACCTACACGCAAACCCGAGATAGTAAAGGCGCTGAATTAGCACGTCGTCCAAAACATTTAGCGAACGCGGGCTTAACATACCAAATCACTGAAAAATTGGGTGCGGATGTAAATGTATCTTACACAGGCAAACGCATGGATACCTACTATTCACCGACTTACAGCACGCATAAAGTGAAATTGCCATCTTACACCTTGGCAAACTTAGGCGTAAATTATAAAGTGGCGGATAGCTTGACGATTTACGCTAACCTTAACAACGTATTCAATAAAAAATATGAAAACGTACTGGGCTACGGCCAAGAAGGACGTAATGTTTACGTTGGGTTGAAAGGATCGTTCTAATTATTACCCACTCATAAGGGCGTGCTTAGCACGCCTTTTTACATTCTTGATGGCGTAGCGTATCATTATCCATATGCAAAAAACTCGCTTAATTTTAACCGCACTTTTCCTTCCGTTTACCGCTCAGGCTTCGGAACAATTTGTCTCGCTCACACTTTGCAGTGACAGGCTGCTTATTGAACTGGCTGAATCATCGCAAATTGCCGCACAGTCACCTTATTCGAAAAAACCGTTGATGATGTTAGACAAAATCAATACCGATAAACCTGTTCTGGAACCGCAATTAACGGAATTATTGCCCTATTTGGATAAAACCATTCTGATTAACGAAACCTTTTATCCCCAATTAGTCTCAGATCTGAAAAAGCTTGATGTGAAAATCATCCCAATTAACGACAGCCCGCAAACGCCTGATGAATTGTTTGCACTGATTTTAGACTTAGGTAAAAAACTAGGAAATGAGCAAAAGGCGGCTGATTTAGTAAAAAAACTCAAATCGCAAAACTTTCACTTAAATCGACCGCTTACTGACACACTGATTTTGTCAGAAACTGGTGTGGTAGAAAGTTATTATCCGCAATATCCCGTGCTGTTAAGTTTACTCGGATTAACACCGTTAAAAACACCACTTACCGCACAAAATTTCTCGTTAGAAAAAGTGATTTTAAGCCAACCAAATGTACTGATTTCTCTGACTGACAAACAAGGTTACAATGCACAAGCCGAATTACTGCACCACCCTATGTTGCAAGATTTCTTCAAAAACCAACCGCTTGTCAGCATCCCGATGAAATATACCTATTGCTTCGATCATGGCGTATGGCAAGGGGCGGAGAAGATTTATCAACAGTTAAAATAACCTATGACCAAAACACTAAAATTAAATACCGCACTTTTCTTCTCGTTGCTGTTGATTAGCGGCTTTGCGATTTATCATCAGCTAGGCGATTTCGCACATTTAAAAAATGCGGATGGCGTGCTCACGGATATGCGCTCGATGGTACTGTGGGATATTCGTTTTCCACGCATTGGTTTAGCTTTATTGACGGGCGCTAGCCTAGCAATAGCGGGCAATGCGATGCAAGGTATTTTCCAAAATCCATTAGCGAGTCCGGGCTTACTCGGCAGTAGCTCTGGTGCAACGGCTACCAGTGTATTTATTCTTTATTATTTTGCCGTGCCATTTTCATTGCTCTTAGCCGGTGGTGTGATTGGCGCGCTTTTAAGTTTTTTAATCGTGTATTTGATCGCCAAAAACTACGGCACCACCATGATGATTCTAAGTGGTCTAGCTATGAATATGCTACTTGGCTCAGCGATTGCATTACTGCTTTCCAACGCGGAAAGCCCATGGGCATTAGCTGAACTTTATCGTTGGTTACAAGGCTCATTAATGTGGGCTAAATTAGATACCCTGCTTATTTCACTCCAGATTGTTTTGGCGGGAATTTTCTGTTTATACCACACTCGCCGATACTTAGATTTACTCACCTTTGGTGAAGAAACAGCGAGCACAATGGGCGTGGATCCAAAACGTAGCTTTTTCATCAGTACCTTTGGTGTGGCTTTATTAGTTGGGGCAACCATTCCGCAAACCGGCACTATTGGCTTTATCGGCTTAATCGCGCCACACTTCGCCCGTATTTTACTGAAAGCTCGCCCATCACAACTTTATCTCACCAGCGCGTTAATTGGGGCTTTACTGCTCTTATTGGCTGATTTGGCGATTTTATATATCCCACTATTTTCACATATTTACATCGGCACATTGACTGCGCTTATTGGCGCCCCTTGCTTGATTTGGATGTTATTAACGCAACAGAGAAAAATCTATGATTAGAATTGAAAAACTCACCCAATCCTATTGCTTAAATGACATCAACTGTGCACTCCCATCAGGTAAATTGATTGGCATTATGGGTGCCAATGGTGCGGGGAAATCTACCTTATTAAAAACCATTGCGGGCATCTTGCCCCTCAAACAAGGAGAAATCTGGTTTGATGCTCAGCCATTAAGTAAGATGAACGCGACTGAAAAAAGCCAACACATTGCTTACCTCGCACAGAATACACAAATTCATTGGGATTTATCCGTTTATGATGTGATTGCATTAGGCTTAGCAGATCCACTACCAAAAGAAAAAGAGCGGTCAAAAATTCAAACGTTTTCAGAAAAATTTGCGGTAACTCATCTGCTCGACAAGCCATTTCAGCAACTTTCTGGTGGCGAAAAAGCACGTGTACAACTTGCGCGCTGTTGCATTAAGGAATCCCCTGTTTTATTAGTCGATGAGCCGATTGCGCCACTCGACCCTTATTACCAAATTGATATGATGGAACAACTTAAATCACTCACACCACAACACACATGCATCGTCGCAATTCATCACCTTTCATTGGCTTATCAATTTTGTGATGAAATTATTCTATTAGAACAAGGCAAATTTTTAGCAGTCGGTGAAACGCAAGCCGTATTAAATGCGGAAAATTTGGCGAAAGCCTTTCATATTCGTGCTGAGATTGATCCTCAGGAAAAGACTATCTCAAAAATTGAAAAGCAATAAAAATAAAAGCACTTAGCGATTCACTAAGTGCTTTTTTATAGAAATGAATTACGGTTGGATTTCTGAATCTACGAAGAAATAAGCAATTTCTCGTTTTGCGCTTTCAACGCTATCAGAACCATGAACAGAGTTTTCACGCTGGCTTAACGCGAAGTCTTTACGGATAGTACCTTCTGCCGCCTCAGCTGGATTCGTTGAACCAATAAAAATGCGGTAATCTTTTACGGCATTTTCTTTTTCCAACACAGAAACCACCATCGGTCCAGACAGCATATACTCCACCAACGGTTCAAAAAATGGTTTACCTTGATGTTCTGCATAGAAACCTTCCGCCTGTTCTTTGGTTAATTGCACCATTTTAAGGGCAACGACACGGAATCCCTGTGATTCAAAACGTCCTAAAATAGCACCAATTAAATTACGCTTTACTGCATCGGGTTTGATAATTGAAAAAGTACGTTCTGTCATAAAATCCTACTTAACTTGCTTTCGTTACTAATAAATTTGCTAAAGTTTTCACACCAATTCCGGTTGCACCAACCGCCCATAAATCACTACCTGATTTACGATAAGTGGCCGAACAATCAATATGCAACCAACGTTGTTGATAGTTCTTCACAAAATACGATAAAAATGCTGTTGCAGTACTTGCCCCCGCCACAACTGGTGCTGTACCTGTATTTGCGATATCAGCAAAAGAAGACGTGATTTGGCTACGATGAAACGCTTCAAAAGGTAAACGCCAGAATGGTTCATTTTCTTCTTTGGCGGCTTGAAATAAGCTATTTACTAACGCATCATCCATAGAAAGTACACTGTGGTAATCATTACCGACAGCGACTTTCGCCGCACCGGTTAAGGTTGCACAATCGACAATAAATTGTGGATTTTGGCTATCAGCTTCAATTAAACCGTCTGCTAATACTAAACGCCCTTCCGCATCAGTATTTAAAATTTCAGCGGTTACACCATTTTTATACGTGATGATATCACCCAATTTGAATGCATTACCGCTCACCAAGTTTTCCGCACAGCATAGATAGAGTTTTACACGTTGATTTAAACTGTGTGCAATGGCAAATCCTAATGCGCCAGTTAATAACGCTGCGCCGCCCATATCGGTACGCATAGTACTCATGCCATCACTTGGTTTGATGCTGTAACCACCACTGTCAAAAGTAATACCTTTACCCACTAGACAGGCTAATACGGGCGCATTTGGATCATTAGTTGGGTTAAAATCTAATTGCAACATAGCTGGTGGATTAACAGAACCTCGACCCACAGTAAAGATCCCGTGATAGCCCTGCTCTTTTAATGCTTCACCAGAAATGATTTGAAAACTGACCGCACTTTTATCGTCATAACTTTCGGCTTGTTTAGAAATAAACTCAGCCGCGCGTTCAGCTAATTTAACCGGCGTAAGGGTTTGTGCCGGTTCATTAATAATGCCACGCACAAAATCACCGCACTCGATACGAGCTAATAATTCATCTTGTGGCTCATCATCTAAATGAGGAAATTCAACAGAATAATCTTGCTTCGCCGTGTAAAAACCTTGATAAAATGCCCAGCAATTTTCTAATTCCCATGCATCACCCACAAGTTCAACGTCTTTAATGCCTTGTCCACGTAACTTACGTGCGGCTTTTTGGACTAAAACAAAGTTCGATTTTTCATCATCTTTAAGATGAATAACAGCTTGATCTTGATTAAAACTTAAAATGGCATTTTTGCCCCAACTCTCCGAAGCGGGAGTTGTTGATAATGTAATTTGCATGAGGTTCTTCTCCTTTATTTATCTATTATTCTCTAGGTACCATTTTACCGTTTGACGAAGTCCTTGTTCAAAGGTTATTTGAGGTTGCCAACCTAATTCTGCATGAATTTTAGAACAATCCAATGAATATCGTACATCGTGACCTGGTCGGTCTTTTACAAAAGTAATTAAATCTTCGTAATACTTAATGTGATTAGGCTTATTTGGCACTAGTTCTTCGAGTAACTCACAAATAATTTTAACTACTTCAAGGTTCGTTTTTTCACAATTTCCGCCAATATTATAGCTTTCCCCGACTCGACCTTTGGTTAAAACTAAATATAAGACTTGAACATGATCTCCCACAAATAACCAATCACGAATTTGCTGCCCATCACCATAAATTGGCAAAGGCTTCCCCATCAGCGAATTTGAAATCATTAAAGGAATGAGCTTTTCAGCATGCTGATAAGCCCCATAGTTATTGGAACTGTTTGTGATAATCACTGGCAAACCATAAGTACGATGCCAAGCCTGTACCAAATGGTTACTCGCCGCTTTTGAGGCTGAATAAGGACTACTCGGATGATAAGGAGACTGTTCGGTAAAGGCAGGCTCAGAAAGGGATAAATCCCCATACACTTCATCTGTAGAAATATGGTGGAATCGAAAGGCAGATTTTTTAGCTTCGTCTAAGGTGTGCCAATAATTCTTAGCAACCTCTAACAATGTATAAGTACCAACAATATTGGTTTGAATAAAATCAGCCGCTCCCGTAATAGAACGATCAACATGACTTTCTGCCGCCAAATGCATCACCGCATCCGGCTGATATTTTTCAAAAATGCTTTCTATCGCCTTACGATCACAAATATCAACTTTTTCAAAAGCATAACGAGGATTATTTTCTACCTCTTTCAAAGCCGATTGATTTGCCGCATAGGTCAGCTTATCAACATTGATAACAGAATCTTGAGTATGATTAATGATATATCGAATGAGGGCGGAACCGATGAAGCCGGAACCGCCAGTGATGAGAATTCTTTTGCTCATAAGAAGAAGCTCTATTTACTCAGATGTAGTGGTACTTTCATTAACCATAAAAGCATAAAATAAAAATAGAACAAAGAAGTAAAAGATATTTCCTGAATTATGTGCTAGAAACGACTGGCTCATGCAGTAAATAATTGTTGATAGTACGTGAACAATACCTAATATCGAAATAAATTTTATTCTTTTATTCAACTGTCCAACTGCGTTTCTGTAGAATAGGTATAGAGGAATAATAAAAATACTCAATATGGCAATGCCTCCTACTATCCCTTTCTTTGCTAATTCATCTATAAATTGATTATGTAAATGTGAAAACGAAGTTGATGCCTTAGTTACAATATCTTTATCAGCTAAATCTTTTTTATAATCGTCCAAATCTCTTAAACTCCATCCTGAAATCGGATGCTCTAAAAAGGAGTTTAAACCAATCTTCCACATATCTAGGCGCTCTCCAATAGAACTTACCTTATCATCTCCAGATAAATATAATTTTAATTCATATTCTGCTTCAGATAGACGATTAACAAATTTATTATTTACCGTTAATACTACTGAGATAATACATAAAAAAGTGATTCCACCTAATAGAAGTTTCTTAGACAATAAATGTCTATATAAGAAAATAAGAACTAGTAATAAGATTGGGACTCCAACCCACCCTCCTCTAGCAAAAGAAAGTAGGCTTGCTAAAACTCCAAATATTCCAAAGAGGATTACCAGCGCAAATAGTTTCTGTTTATTTACATCTAATAAATGAAATGCAATAACAAAACTAAATAAGCCTAATGACATCGACATATCCCCAGCCTGGATCTTCATTTGGTTATAAAAAGCACTTTCTAAGTTTAAAATATAATACTGATAGAGCGCTACAATACCTGAAATAAAAGAACCTAAAGGAATGCTATAGAGCAATATATCAAATTTAACTGAACTATAAGCGATAAAAATAATTACAGAAAGAAATAAAAATGCTCTTAGTGGATTATCAATTAAGTTAAATTTTTCCCCATGAAAGAAAACAAAGAAAAGTGAAACTAAAAAATAAAAAGTAGTCATAGAAAAAATAACTTTATTCTGCTTCACCACATCTAAGAAAATTACTCTCTTGTAGAGTAAATAACACAAAAATAATATACTAAAAACTAATAATGCCGTTGAACCGTAATTATATCCTTTAGGAAACATCAAAAGTAAAGTAAAAAATAAAAATATTGATGCATTAATAAATAACTTTGGGAAAATTCCTATATTAAGCATAATATCTTAATCCTTATATAATACATCTACAATTTCTGTAGTCGGTTTAAAGCCCGTAGGCGCATTTAGTAATGTTTGACGAATAGCCATATAATTGGCATCTCGGCAAGAACGCTCTAATTCAGACAACACGTCAGATAATTGCTCAAACGGTAAATAAACCTCTTCAGCTGTCATAATACGGGGATGGGTTGTTTTACAAACATTATCTCCGCCAATTAACAATTCTTCATACAGCTTCTCTCCTGGACGCAACCCCGTATAAGTAATTTCAATATCACCTTTCGGGTTGTTTTCATCCTTAACTGAGAGTCCTGATAATTGAATTAAGTTTTTAGCTAAATCCACTATTTTAACTGGCTCTCCCATATCTAAAATGAAAACATCACCACCCTTTGCCATTGCTCCAGCCTGAATAACAAGCTGAGCTGCTTCAGGAATAGTCATAAAATAGCGAATAATATCAGGATGTGTAATAGTAATAGGACCACCTTTTAGAATTTGCTTTCTAAACAATGGAATAACTGACCCTGATGACCCCAATACATTACCAAAACGAACCATGCTGAAACAAGTCTGGTAGTCCTTCAATTGCTCTGATAATGCCTGCAAGCAGAGTTCAGCCATACGCTTGCTCGCACCCATTACATTTGTTGGGCGAACAGCCTTATCTGTTGAAATAAGAACAAAAGACTTAACACCATGTTCGGCCGCACATCTTGCAACATTATATGTACCAAATACATTATTTTGCACACCTTCAATCATATTATACTCAACCAAAGGAACATGCTTATATGCTGCAGCATGATAAATAGTATCAATACTAAAATGAGATAAAACACGATCTAATCGTTCAATATCTTGCACATTTCCTAAAACAGGATAAATTTTAGTGTTTGTAATATTATTTTTCTTCGCAATCTCTAATAACTCTTGATGAATGGAATAAAGAGAAAATTCTGAAAGTTCAAATAAAATTAAAGCATTTGGCTCATTTAAAATAATTTGACGACATAATTCTGAACCAATCGAACCACCTGCTCCTGTTACCATTACGGTTTTATGAAGAATATTCTTTTGCAATAAATCTTTATTTGGCAATACTGGTTCACGCCCCAATAAATCTTCAATATTAACTTCTCGCAATTCATCAATTTTTGCATTTCCTTGCAAGATGTCTTCCATATCCGGAATGGTCTGCACCTTAATTTTTAGAGGAATTAAACTATCGATAATCGCCTTACGCTTACTACGTGATGCGCTAGGAATTGCAAGTAAAATAACTTTAACATTATATTTTTGAACAAGTTTTGAAATATCATTTGGCGAAAATATTTTATTTCCTAAAAGATAATTCCCATGTAGCTTAGTGTTATCATCAATAAATCCACGAATGCGATAGCGATAAGCATGTTTAAGTAACACAGCTAGTTGACGCCCTGTTGCACCGGCGCCATAAATCAAAACAGATTCATTATCTTTATCTAAAATTAAACTAACATAATAGCGAACCAGCATTCTTGCACTACCACATAGCAAGAATACATAAGAAAAATAAATAATAGGAACTGTTCGAGGTATATCTGAACCAATGAAGAAAGAAAAGAAAATAAGGCTAACAGCTGAAACAAAAGCCCCTCCAGCCACCATTGCTAAAGCCTTAAAAGAAATGTAACGCAGTACTGCTCGATACAGCCCTAATTTGATAAAAGTAAAAAGAGTTATAAGTATTGTACATAGTAACGTCATCCAGATTTCAGTGTTATCAAAAGCTACAATCCCACCCAATCTAGTCCAATACGCAAGGAAAAAGGAGGAAATAAGCAAGATAATATCAATAAAAAGACTTATAACTCTTTTCGTTGATCTTGACATTCCGAATATAAACGAATACATCATAGTAACATCCTTAAAAGGCAACCTAAATAATTATCTATCGTACAATTTTCAATACTGTTAACAATATAATCTTAAAATATTCAAATAAATTCTTATTATTAATATATTTCATATTATATTTAATCTTCTCTGGCATGATCTCTTCAATATAAGTCTTTTCAGGATCATTAGACTTCCCTAAAATTTCATTTTCATCCATATATTCAATTGAGGCATAATCTGTAATACCCGGTTTTACAGAAAGTACTTTTTGTTGTTCATCAGTATAAAGTTCAACATATTTTCTTACTTCTGGACGAGGACCAACTAAACTCATATCACCAAGCAGTACATTAATCAGTTGCGGTAACTCGTCAAGTTTATATTTACGAATAAAATAACCTGAACGGGTAATTCTAGGATCTCGCCCCCCTACAGTGATTAACCCCTTTTTATCAGCATCAACTACCATCGAGCGAAACTTAAACAGGCCAAAATCGATATCATTCTGTCCAACTCGCACTTGCTTATAAAAGACGGGCCCTTTTGAATCAATCTTAATCCAAATGGCTAATACAATGAAAATAGGGGCTAGAACAACTAGCCCAACTAAACTTAGAATAAAATCAAAAAAACGAATCACTTTACTTAACCTTATTATAGGCATTCACAACAGTTTCAATTACAAATTTAACTTGCTCATCTGTTAATTGAGGATAAATAGGAAGAGAAATCTCACATTTATAGTTATTATATGCTTGCGGATAATCCTCAATCTTATAACCTAGATTCTTAAATAAAGTGAGCATTGGCATTGGGATAAAGTGAACATTTACAGCCACTTCACTCTTAGCAATTTCATCAATCATTGCATCTCGTTGCGCTTCAGTAAAATCTTTAATACGTAAAGCATATAAGTGATATGAAGTTTCTTTTTCGCCTTGTTTCGATGGCGGCAAAATTGCCCAATCATATTGTTTAAATGCTTCGCCATAAGTATCAAAAACACGTTTACGTTCTTTCAATAAATCTTCATAAATACGAATTTGTGCTAAGCCGATCGCAGCATTCACATCGGCCATATTAATTTTCATACCTAGTCCAGTAATATCATAGCGCCAGCCACCAGCTTTACTCTTAGAGAACGCATCTTTAGTTTGACAGTTTAATGCCATTTGTCGAAGCTCACCATAGAGTTTTGCATTATCAAAAGGTGCTGGTAAGTTAATGCAAATCGCACCACCTTCAGCTGTAGTAACATTTTTTACGGCATGTAGTGAGAAAATAGCAATATCAGTTTCACTTCCTGTTCTCATGCCCTTTTTGTACCAAGCACCTAAAGAGTGCGCAGCATCATTTAATACTAAAATACGGCCAAGTTTTTCTTGATTTTCGCTTTCAGCCTTAAAGAGCGGTCGAATTTCTGATGATTTCACTAAATCCATAATCTCATCATAATCGCAAGGGAACCCCGCAATATCAACAGGCATAATAGCTTTCGTTCTTGGTGTAATTGCTTTTTTAATCGCATCCAAAGAAATATTAAAATCTTCTGAAGTATCCACCATTACTGGTTTGGCTCCTGCATGTAACACCGCTAAAGCTGTTGCACTATAAGTGTAAGCAGGTACAATCACCTCATCACCTTCTTTTACGCCGAACCAACGAAGCATCATAATCGCTGCAGAAGTCCAAGAGTTTACACAAAGCACTTCTTTGGCCCCTGAGAATTGTTTAATTTCTTCTTCTAAAGCTTTCACTTTAGGTCCCGTGGTAATCCAGCCTGAACGTAAAGAATCTACAACTTCATTGATCACATCTTCATTAACATATGGTGGGGAAAATGGAATTTTCATGTTTTTATCCTTTAAATAAACTTAATTTTTTATGGAAATATTTTATCATATTAAAAACGCTTGATAAAATAACTTATTTTTTTTACACAAAGTAAAACCAGTTCTTCTTTGAGAAGGTACAAAGTTAACAAATAAGATAAACCTCCGATAAAAAACGATAGAGATATGCTCATTGTATATGTTAAATCTAAGGTTGACACCCTATATATTGGAGCCAACATAATTAAACTAGCGATAAAATACTTAAAAAACCTGAAAGAAAATAAATTAATACTCGTAATAAAACGACGACAGTAAAAATATAACAATAAAGCCTTTAATAATTCAGAAAATATTGCTGATATAACAACACCATTTTCTCTATATATAGGGATAAATAAAAAATTTAATATAATATTAATTAAAAGCGTAATAAAAATCACCAAAGAATAAATTTTTTCTTTATTATAAGAGATTGCTTCACGAATATAATTT
>ERZ773131.2254-NODE-2254-length-12541-cov-3.882669_pt1 | contig 12541 bp, 9 predicted proteins | sample MGYA00511082_ERZ773131 | MGnify/ENA primary metagenome ERZ773131 (study PRJEB29015, sample SAMEA2737813) | human gut metagenome | biome: human gut; feature: human-associated habitat; material: faeces | place: China | collected 2012 ... | reverse complement strand
ATCCGGTGTGGCAGTCGTCATGGAAGTGGCAACCGGAGAAGTGAAAGCCAACGTGAACATGACCCGGGCCAGCGACGGAAATTATTACGAAATGAGAAACCTCGCCATCAGCAACCTGATGGAACCCGGTTCAACCTTCAAGACGGCATCCATCATGGTAGCCATGGAGGATAAATACATCACTCCTGATTATGTAGTCGATACCGGGAATGGCATTGTCAACATGCATGGCAGCAACATGAAAGACTGGAACTGGCATCATGGAGGCTACGGTCCGCTTGATGTAACTCACATTCTGGAATATTCTTCCAACGTGGGTGTTTCAACGATCATCGATAAATTTTACGGGAAAGATCCCCAGAAGTTTATTGACGGCTTGAGAAGAATGGACATTGATACTCCGCTCCACTTAGGCATTGCCGGTGAAGCCAGCCCGCGTATTCTGGGGCCCAAGGAACGTTCTTACTTTGCCCGGACCACTTTACCCTGGATGAGTATCGGATATGAAACGATGTTCCCGCCGATCTACATCCTGAACTTCTATAATGCCATTGCCAATAATGGTGTCATGGTAAAGCCTAAGTTCGTAAAAGCCATTGCACGCGACGGAGACATTGTCGAAGAGTTCGAAACAGAAGTGGTCAATCCCAAGATTTGTTCGGACACTACCCTGATGTATATCCGGGAAATTCTGAAGAAAGTGGTTTCTGAAGGTCTGGCCAAACAGGCCGGAAGCAAGCAGTTCTCCGTTTCAGGAAAAACCGGAACGGCACAGATTTCCCAAGGTAAGGCGGGATATAAAAGCGGTAAGACCAAATATCTGGTCAGCTTCTGCGGTTATTTCCCATCCGAAAATCCGAAATACAGCTGCATCGTTTCCATCGAAGGTCCTAACGGATATCCGTCCGGAGGTGTACAGGCCGGAAGCGTGTTCAGCCGCATTGCCGAACGGATCTATGCAAAGCATCTGTACAAGGATCTGGCCGAAGCCAAGGATTCTACTGCCATATTCATCCCCGACGTGAAAAACGGTGATCTGAAAGAGGCTGCCTTTATCCTGCAGCAACTGAATATCGCCAGCAACGGAAGCAGTATTCCGCAAGGAAAGAATCCGGTTTGGGGAAAGGCAACACATACTGCGAACGAGGCAGAACTGAAGAAGATGACAACAAACAAAAAGCTTGTCCCCAACGTAAAAGGCATGGGAGCTAAAGATGCCGTATACTTATTGGAGAGTTACGGGCTGAGAGTAAAACTTTCAGGTCTGGGAAAAGTCAGTGCACAAAGTATCCAGCCGGGAAGTTACATACATAAAGGACAAACCATATCATTAACACTAACAAACTGAGAATACAATGAAACTGGGAAATATACTGCAGGCCATTACTACAGGAATGGTCAAAGGCAATTTGGATAAAGAAATAAGCGGAATCCAGATGGACTCCCGTCAGATTAAAGAAGGTGACCTTTTTGTCGCCGTCAAGGGTACACAGACTGACGGACATGCTTACATCGGAAAAGCAATCGAAAAGGGTGCGACAGCCGTAGTATGTGAAACGCTGCCCGAAACCTTGTCAGAGACTGTAACCTATATACAGGTTAACGACTCGGAAGATGCGGTTGGCCGTCTGGCTACAACTTTTTATGGAGATCCGACCTCGAAGCTGGATCTGATCGGAGTAACCGGAACAAACGGAAAAACGACAATCGCCACCTTATTGTATAATATGTTCCGCAAATTCGGCTACAAAGCCGGACTGATCTCCACGGTTTGCAATTACATTGACGGCGAAGCAATCCCTACAGATCACACTACCCCCGACCCCATCACACTGAATCAGCTGCTGGGACGGATGGCGGATGAAGGTTGCAAGTATGCATTTATGGAGGTAAGCTCTCATGCTGTTGCCCAAAAGCGGATCGGAGGCCTGAAATTTGCAGGAGGTATCTTCACCAACCTGACACGCGACCACCTGGACTATCACAAGACTTTTGAGAATTATCTGAAAGCAAAGAAGGCATTCTTTGACGGTCTTCCCAAAACAGCTTTTGCCCTGACAAATGCCGACGACCGCAACGGACTGGTCATGACGCAGAATACAAAAGCTAAAGTGGCAACCTATTCGCTCCGCTCACTGGCAGATTTCAAGGGTAAGGTGCTGGAAGATGGTTTCGAAGGAATGTTGCTGGATATCAACAACCGGGAAGTAAACGTCCAGTTCATCGGACGCTTTAATGCTTCTAACCTGCTGGCTGTATATAGTGCTGCATGTCTGCTGGGAAAACAACCGGAAGATGTTCTGCTCTTGCTGAGCACACTGCGTCCTGTTTCCGGACGTTTTGACTCACTCCGTTCAACGAAGGGTTATACTGCGATCGTAGATTATGCACACACTCCCGATGCCTTGACGAATGTTCTGAATACAATTCATGAAGTTCTGAACGGCAGAGGAAAAGTCATCACCGTCGTAGGAGCCGGAGGAAACCGCGACAAGGGCAAACGCCCGATTATGGCTCAGGAAGCTGTTCGCCTCAGCGACAGAGTCATCATTACTTCCGACAATCCGCGCTTTGAAGAACCGCAGGATATCATTAATGACATGCTGGCCGGCCTCAAGAGCAATGATATGAATAAGGTACTTTCCATTACAGACCGCAAAGAGGCTATCCGCACAGCCTGCATGCTGGCTCAAGCCGGAGACGTGATCCTGGTTGCAGGAAAAGGACACGAAAACTATCAGGACATCAAAGGTGTAAAACATCATTTTGATGACAAGGAAGTTTTGAGTGAAATTTTTAAGAATGAAAACAATCAAGAATAAATCAGACCAAGATGCTATACTATTTATTCAGATACCTTGAACAATATGACTTCCCGGGAGCACGTATGTTTGGCTACGTGTCTTTCCGCTCATTAATGGCAGTCATTCTTTCTCTGCTGATTTCTGCAATCTTTGGTGAATATTTCATCAAACTGTTGAAGCGGAAGCAGATTACGGAAACACAGCGGGATGCTTCTATCGATCCGTTTAATACGAACAAGATCGGGGTTCCGACCATGGGAGGAATCATTATCATTGTTGCGATCCTGATTCCCTGCCTTCTTTTGGGAAGACTTCACAACATTTATATGCTGCTGATGCTAATCACCACCGTCTGGCTGGGTACGCTTGGCTTCCTGGATGATTATATCAAGGTATTCAAGAAAGACAAGGAAGGGCTTCACGGCAAATTCAAAATCATTGGTCAGGTCGGACTGGGACTGATTGTCGGCCTAACGCTTTACCTCAGCCCGGATGTAGTGATTCGGGAAAATGTGGAAATCCAGCGAGACGGACATGTGGTGGATGTGATCCATAAATCACACGATGAGAAATCTACCAAGACAACGATTCCGTTCTTTAAAAACAACAATCTGGACTATGCTGATTTTGTCGGATTCATGGGAGAACATGCACAGACAGCCGGGTGGATTGTCTTTGTACTGATTACGATCTTTGTGGTAACAGCTGTTTCGAACGGCGCCAACCTGAACGATGGTATGGACGGCATGGCAGCTGGTAATTCAGCAATTATAGGAGTAACGCTCGGTATCCTGGCATATGTCTCGAGTCACATTGAATATGCAGGTTATCTGAATATCATGTATATCCCGGGAAGTGAAGAACTGGTAATCTTCATCTGTGCTTTCATCGGAGCCCTGATCGGTTTCCTGTGGTACAATGCTTTCCCGGCTCAAGTATTTATGGGTGACACCGGAAGTCTGACTATCGGCGGTATTATCGCTGTATTCGCCATTATCATCCACAAGGAACTCCTGATTCCTATTTTATGTGGTATATTTCTGGTGGAAAACCTGTCCGTCATCCTGCAGGTTAAATATTTCCAGCGGGGAAAACGGAAAGGACGTAAGCAACGCGTATTCAAACGTGCTCCGATTCACGACCATTTCCGTACGACTCTGGCCCAGTTGGATCCAAACTGCACTTACCTGATCAAGAATCCGGCAAGTGTATTCCATGAGTCAAAAATTACGGTCCGCTTTTGGATTGTAAGTATTGTGTTAGCAGCTATTACGATTATAACTTTAAAGATAAGATAAGATCATGGCAAAGAGAATTGTCATATTAGGAGCTGGTGAAAGCGGCGCGGGAGCTGCCGTACTGGCAAAGAAACAAGGCTTCGATACCTTTGTATCAGACATGTCCCAAATCAAGGACAAGTATAAGAAGATGTTGGATGAAAGAGACATTCCATGGGAAGAAGGCCATCACACGGAAAGTCTTATCCTGAATGCCGATGAAGTTATCAAGAGTCCCGGCATTCCCAATGATGCACCTCTGATTCTGAAACTGAAAGAACAAGGTACACCCATTATCTCAGAAATTGAATTTGCCGGCCGATATACGCAGGCAAAGATGATTTGTATCACAGGCAGTAATGGCAAGACGACGACAACCTCACTGATTTATCACATCTTTAAAAAGGCAGGACTGAACGTCGGACTGGCCGGCAATATCGGACAGAGCCTTGCTTTTCAGGTGGCAGAATGCAATTATGACTATTATGTCATTGAATTAAGCAGTTTCCAACTGGATAACATGTACAAATTCCATGCTAATATCGCCGTGCTGATGAACATTACGCCCGATCATCTGGACCGTTACGGATATCAGATGCAAAACTATGTAGATGCCAAGTTCCGCATTATCCAGAACCAGACCGATGCTGATGCATTTATCTTCTGGAATGACGACCCGGTTATCCAACGGGAATTGCACAAATACGGCATCCACGGCCATTATTATCCATTCGCAGAAAAGAGAGAAGAAGGACTGGCTGCTTTCGTGGAAGAAAACAAAGTCTATTTCACAGAACCGATAGCTTTCAATATGGAACAGGAAGAATTGGCTCTTACGGGTACACATAACCTGTTCAATTCCATGGCTGCTGGAATCTCTGCCAATATCGCAGGTATACGGAAAGAATGTATCCGTGAAGCGTTGAACGACTTCAAGGGAGTGGAGCACCGCCTGGAAAAAGTTTGCCGCGTACGAGGAGTAGAATACATCAACGACTCCAAAGCAACAAATGTCAACTCTTGCTGGTATGCCCTGCAAAGCATGAAGACCAAAACGGTTCTCATTCTGGGAGGAAAGGACAAGGGTAACGACTATAATGAAATAGCTGATCTGGTTCGGGAAAAATGTTCCGGTCTGATCTTCATGGGACTGCATAATGAGAAACTGCACGACTTCTTCGACAGTTTCGGATTGCCGATTGTTGACGTACAAAGCATGAAAGATGCAGTCGATGCAGCCTACCAGATGGCTAAGAAAGGTGAAACCGTCCTGCTTAGCCCCTGCTGCGCAAGTTTCGACCTGTTCAAAAGTTATGAGGACAGAGGCGACCAGTTTAAAAAATACGTAAGAGAACTCTAATAAACCAGAGATGGACCTGTTAAAGAATTTATTCAAGGGAGATAAGGTTATTTGGATCATATTCCTTTTTCTCTGCCTGATATCCATTGTAGAAGTATTCAGTGCATCAAGTACACTGACCTACAAGAGTGGTGATCATTGGGGACCTATACGTTCCCATATGATTCTGCTCTTTATTGGGGCAATCGGTGTTTGGATTATTCATAATATCCCTTGCCGCTGGTTCAAGACATTCATTGTTGCGCTTCCGCTTTCATGGTTACTTCTTCTGGGGGTTTTATTGCTAGGAGCTTTGACCAATGGAGCCAGACGATGGATCGACCTGGGCTTTTTCCAGTTTCAGCCTTCTGAAGTTGCAAAGATGGCAACAATCATTTCCGTTGCTTTCATATTGTCCAAGACCCAGGAGGAAAACGGAATAAACAAAAAAGCCTTTAAGCTGATTTTAGGAATTACAGGCGCAACGTGTCTGCTCATCGTCACCGAGAACCTTTCAACAGCAGTACTGCTGGCAGGAAGCGTTTATCTGATGATGTTCATAGCCCGGGTTCCATTTAAACAGATGGCAATGCTGACCGGATGTGGCCTGGCTGCGATTCTTTTGGCTTTCAGTACAATCAAATATGTTCCGGCTTCTGCATGGGACACCATTAAACTTCACCGAATGGTTACCTGGCAAAGCCGACTGAACAACCATTTTGATCCTGCTGAAATCCCTGCTGCCAAGTTTGATATTGACGGAGATGCTCAGGTTGCTCATGCCAATATTGCCATCGCCACCAGTCACATTCTTGGGAAAGGACCGGGAAACAGTGTGCAGCGTGACTTCCTCTCACAGGCCTTCTCTGATTTCATCTACGCAATCATTATTGAAGAACTCGGACTTGTAGGAGGAGCTTTTACGGCCCTGCTCTACATCGTTCTGCTGATGCGAATAGGTAAAATTGCAAGGAACTGTGACAAGCCCTATTATGCTTACCTCGTCATGGGCTTCGGCATTATCATTGCCCTGCAGGCAATGTTCAATATGATGGTAGCGGTAGGTCTGATGCCGGTAACCGGACAGCCTCTTCCTCTGATCAGTAAAGGAGGATCCTCCACTTTGGTCACATGTGTTTACATCGGCATGATTTTAAGCATCAGCCGTCATGTCTATGACCTCAAGAAACAAAAAGAAGAAGAGGAGGCCCAAAAGCAAGAAGAAGTTCAACAAGCAGCTCTATCTCTGCTACAAAGTGCAACCTCTCTGGCAAAACAGAATCTAAAAGAGTCAGACGGCGAAGTTTCTGAAGAAAAAATCAGTGAACGAGAAATAAAGAATGACAATAGGCTTGAAATTTAAATGAACTCTAATTCCTATTTTTCAAGTTTATTCCTAACTTTGCAGGAAATAGTTTATTTATGAAAAAAAATATACGCATAATCATCAGTGGAGGCGGAACCGGAGGTCATATATTCCCGGCAGTCTCCATAGCCAACGCCATTAAAGAACAGCATCCCGAAGCAGAAATCCTTTTCGTGGGCGCAGAAGGCCGTATGGAGATGCAACGCGTACCGGCTGCCGGTTATCAGATCATCGGATTACCTGTAGCTGGCTTCGACCGGAAACACCTGCTCAAAAATATCAGTGTACTCATTAAACTCATGAAAAGCCAGATAAAGGCCAGACGAATCATCAAAGAGTTTAAGCCGGATGCTGCAGTCGGTGTAGGCGGATATGCCAGCGGACCGACACTAAAAGTTGCAGGAAGCATGGGTATTCCAACCTTAATTCAGGAACAGAATTCCTATGCAGGAGTTACCAATAAACTATTGGCCAAAAAAGCATGCAAGATCTGTGTTGCTTACGAAGGCATGGAACGTTTCTTTGACAAGGAAAAAATTATTCTGACCGGTAATCCTGTACGACAAAACTTGCTTAACCAACAAATGTCACGGGAAGATGCCATCCGTTCTTTTAACCTCGACCCGACAAAGAAAACAGTCTTGATTGTAGGAGGAAGTTTAGGAGCACGCACCATCAACAATTGCGTACTAAACGGATTGGATCAGATCAGACAGTCTGGTGTACAGTTTATTTGGCAAACAGGAAAGTTCTATATCAATGAGGCCAAGGAAAAAGTAGGCCAGGCAGAGAACTATCCGATGCTGCACACAACAGACTTCATTACAGACATGGCTGCCGCATACAGCGCCGCAGATTTGGTCATCAGCCGGGCCGGTGCCGGATCTATTTCCGAATTCTGTCTGTTAGGAAAGCCTGTTATCTTAGTTCCATCGCCCAATGTTGCAGAAGATCATCAGACAAAGAATGCGTTGGCACTGGTCGCTAAAGATGCTGCATTATATATCAAAGATGCTGAAGCATCGGAGAAACTGCTGAAAACAGCCATTGAAACGGTGCAGCAACCGGAAACTTTAAAGAAATTAAGTACAAATATAGCTAAGCTGGCTTTCAAAGACTCAGCAAATACCATTGCTGAGGAGGTATGGAAACTGGCACTTAAATATAGAGAAAATCATGAACATTAATATATTGAAAGCAGTATACTTCATCGGTGCCGGAGGTATCGGCATGAGTGCATTGGTTCGCTATTTCTTGTCTAAAGGCAAGAAAGTAGGCGGTTACGACCGTACGCCAAGCGAACTGACCGAAAAACTGATTGCTGAAGGAGCTGCCATTCATTATGAGGAAAATGTATCTGCCATTCCAGAAGACTTTCTGGATCCGGAAACAACCCTGATCGTTTATACACCTGCTATTCCTGCTACACATAAAGAATTTGTTTATTTTCAGGAAAAAGGTTTCAATATACAAAAGCGGGCACAAGTTCTCGGAATGTTGACCCGTACAGAAAGAGGATTATGCGTTGCCGGCACACATGGCAAGACCACAACTTCTACCATGGCTGCTCACCTGCTGCATCAGTCTCACATTGGATGTAATGCTTTCTTAGGAGGTATTTCCAAAAATTATGGAACGAACCTGCTCCTTTCAGACAAAAGTGACTTTGTTGTCATCGAAGCTGATGAGTTCGACCGTTCCTTTCATTGGCTCACTCCATATGCAACAGTAATTACTGCAACAGACCCCGATCATCTGGATATTTACGGTACTGAAGAAGCCTATCTGGAAAGTTTCCGCAAATATACGTCTCTGATACGTCCGGACGGTTTCCTGATCATACATAAAGGATTAGCAATGCAGCCTGACGTACAGCCCGGAGTAACAACTTACACATACTCCATAGAAGAAGGGGATTTCCATGCAACTAACATCCGTATCGGAGGGGGTGAAATCCAGTTTGATTACATTTCTCCGCTGGGAAACATCTGCGATATACGATTGGGAGTTCCTGTGTATGTTAATATTGAGAATGGAATCGCCGCTATGGCTTTGGCACAAATAGCCGGAGCAACCGCTGAAGAGATAAAGACTGCCATGGCAAGTTTTGGAGGAGTAGACCGTCGTTTTGATTTCAAGATCAAAAACGATCATCTGGCTTTCCTGAGTGATTACGCTCATCATCCGGAAGAAATCCGGAAAAGCATTACTTCCCTCAAAGCACTTTATCCGAACCGGAAAATCACAGCAGTCTTCCAGCCTCATCTGTATACACGAACACGCGACTTTTACAAAGAGTTCGCCGAAAGTCTGTCCCTGCTCGATGAAGTGATCCTGCTGGACATCTATCCGGCACGAGAACTTCCCATACCGGGAGTTACCAGCCGGTTAATATATGACAACTTGCGTCCCGACATGGAAAAAACATTATGTACCAAAGAAGAGCTTCTTGATCTGTTGAAAAAGAAACATCTTGAAGTACTGGTTACCCTGGGAGCCGGAGATATTGACAATTTTGTACCACAAATTTATGAAATGCTGAAAGACCGATGATCAAACGAATTCTCATACTCTGTACACTGCTGCTGATTTCGGCTTACCTCGTGTTGGCCGTCACCGCTTTTAATGGCAAACCCGATAATCGGATTTGCAAGGGTATGGAATTGGTTGTCAAAGACAGTGTCAATTTCGGATTTGTAACTCCAGCTGAAGTAAAAGCTCTGTTAAAAGCCAAGAAGCTGTCTCCGGAAGGAAAACCTTTGAACAGCATCAATGTTCGCAGACTGGAAGAAACACTTGACAAGCATCCGTTTATCAGCGATGCAGAGTGTTACCTGACCTCCGGAGGTAAAGTCGGCATTGAAATCTATCAGCGCATTCCTCTGATGAGAATCATGAGTGACAATGGCGACAACTATTACATCGATCAGGAAGGTAATATTATGTCAGCCCCCGGGAAACCGGTTCATGTCGCTGTAGCTACAGGATACATAGACCGCAAGTTCGCTCAGGAAGAGCTTCACAAGCTGGGAAACTACCTTCAGGCTGATCCCTTCTGGAGTGCACAGATTGAACAGATTCATGTCACTCCCAAACTGGAACTGGAACTTGTTCCCCGTGTGGGAGACCATATACTGTTTTTAGGAAAAGCAGGAAACTATGATGAGAAGTTTAGAAAACTGCGTACATTCTACGAAGAGGCGCTGAGCCATGTAGGATGGAACAAGTACAAGCGAATCAGCATAGAATTTAATAATCAGATTATTTGTACCAAAAAAGAGAAGTAAGATATGGCAGCAACGGATTTTATAGTAGCAATCGAACTGGGATCTACAGAGATAACAGGCATTGCAGGCAAGAAGAACGCGGACGGAAGTATCCGAATCCTGGCATACGCCTCCGAACGTTCATCAGATTGCATCAAGAAAGGCGCAATCTACAATTTGGATAAAACAACACAATGCTTGACTTCAGTCATCAAGGAACTGGAGGAGACGCTGCATGCCCCCATCCGGAAAATATACGTAGGTATCGGAGGGTTGTCTGTCAGAAGCATACGCAATACAGAATCCAAGCAACTGGGAGAAGACACGAAAATCTCACAGGCACTGATTGATTCCATCATGCAAAGCAACCGGGAAATCCCTTTGATCGACCGGGAAATTCTGGCCGTAGAGCCACAGGAATATAAAGTAGGAAACAATTTGCTCACCGAACCGGTAGGTGTTCCCGCTGATTATATCGAAGGACATTTCCTGAACATCATTGCCCGCCATTCCCTCAAAAGCAATATCAAGCAATGCTTCAAACAGACCGGTTATGAAGTCGCCGATTACTTCCTTTCTCCTTTGGTTACAGCCAACGCCGTTCCGGATGTGCACTCATTGACTTCGGAGCCAATACAACAACGGTTTCTGTTTATAAGAACAACATACTGCGTCATCTGGCAGTAATCCCGTTGGGTAGCGAAAATATCACTCAGGATATCTGCAGCATGCATTTCGAAGAAGAAGAAGGCGAACAGCTGAAACTGCGCTTCGGAAGTGCTTACACAGAACTTTCTGACAACGACGAGGAAACAAACCGCAGTTATAACCTGGACGGTCGTTGCACCATCCCGGCACGCCAGCTGGAAGATATCGTGGAAGCCCGCGTTAATGAAATTATCACCAATGTATGGAATCAGATCATGGTTTCCGGCTATGGAGATAAACTGTTGGGCGGAGTTGTCTTCACCGGAGGTATGACTAACCTGCCGAATCTGGACAAGGCTTTCACTCACATTACAAAGATCGAAAAGATCCGTATTGCAAAATCTTCCGAAATCAGCCTCGAAGGAGATATCGAACTGCCACAGGATGGTACTCAGAACACACTGATCGGAATCCTGGCATCCGGAAAAGAAAACTGCTGCCGCATTGATCCGCGAAAGGGTGTTCAGCTGAGCTTCACCGAAGATCTCCAGCAAAAGGAAGCGGAAGCCAAGCGGAAAGAAGAAGAACGCAAGCTCAAGGAAGAAGAAGAAAGACGTCAGGCGGAAGAAGCTGAACGCAGACACCGTATTGAAGAAGAAAAGAAACGTCAGGAAGAAGAACGGGCCATGAAGCGTCAGAAGGAATATGAATCCTATATGGAACGGGCCCAAAGCCTGCTGGGAAAAAAGAATTATAAGGCAGCTCTTCAGGAAATTGAACATGCAAGAGCTATGAATCTCCCTGAAAAGGCTGAAGAAATCAATGTGCTGGAAGACGAAATCAAGGCACAAAAGAAAAAGAACAGCTGGTTTAGCAACCTGACTGAAAAAATAACCAAGATGTCAGACGACATCATGAAAGATTGAGAAAAGAAAACAGAGTATTCACCGTATAAATAAAGAGGAAGAATTATGTCTGATGAACTTATGCCCTTCACTTTCCCGGAAAGTGGCACATCGAGCATCATTAAAGTGATCGGTGTAGGCGGTGGCGGCGGTAATGCCGTCAACCACATGTATAGAGAAGGTATCCACGACGTTACGTTCGTGGTCTGCAATACAGACAATCAGGCGCTCGAAGAGTCGCCTGTCCCCCAGAAAATCCAGCTCGGAAGCGAAGGCCTCGGTGCCGGTAACCGTCCGGAACGTGCGCGTGCTGCTGCCGAAGAGAGCCTGGAAGATGTAAAGGAAATGCTGAACGACGGCTGCCGGATGGCCTTTATCACAGCCGGAATGGGTGGAGGTACCGGAACCGGTGCTGCACCGATTATTGCCAAAACTGCCAAGGAAATGAACATCCTGACAGTAGGTATTGTTACAATCCCCTTCGTATTCGAAGGCAACAAAAAGATCGACCAGGCCCTGGACGGCGTGGAAGAGATGAGCAAACATGTTGATGCCTTGCTGGTGATCAACAACGAACGCCTGCGCGACGTTTATTCCGATATCAGCGTAATGAATGCATTCGGTAAAGCCGATGACACACTCTCCATCGCAGCCAAGAGCATTGCTGAAATCATTACCTTGCGCGGTACGATCAACCTTGACTTCAACGACGTCAAGACTGTTCTGAAAGACGGAGGCGTCGCCATTATGAGTACAGGCTTCGGAGAAGGAGAAGGCCGTGTAACACAGGCCATCACAGATGCTCTTCACTCTCCGCTGCTGAACAACAACGATATTTTCAATTCGAAGAAAGTGCTGTTCGTCATCACCTATAGCCCCAGCAGCGAACTGATGATGGGTGAAATGGATGAAATCCATGAATTCATGAGCAAGTTC
>ERZ773131.2252-NODE-2252-length-12556-cov-48.844092_pt1 | contig 12556 bp, 9 predicted proteins | sample MGYA00511082_ERZ773131 | MGnify/ENA primary metagenome ERZ773131 (study PRJEB29015, sample SAMEA2737813) | human gut metagenome | biome: human gut; feature: human-associated habitat; material: faeces | place: China | collected 2012 ... | reverse complement strand
AGCCCCGTCAAACTTTAGAACCCTCAAGCCCCATAGGGGCTTGTCCATAAGGCGTGTCAACCTTCGGGAATACAGTCCCCGCCGCCATCGGACAGCGGACATCGGATAGCGGACAGCGGACAGCCGATAGCCGACAGCCGCCTCACTCCCACCAGCCCACAGGTACGCTGTCTAAAACACCAGGTACACCACATAGCTTGCAAGGGAGATGAAAAGGTTGGCCAGGGGATTGATGATGCGGTTGATGAGGCCGCTGAAAACCACCACCATCAGAAGGACGAAGCCGTACTGGGCGTTGAAATTTTCGTATTTGAAAGACAGTTCTCCCGGCAGGAACATGGAGAGGATTTTGGAGCCGTCCAGCGGCGGCACGGGAATGAGATTGAAAAAGGCAAACCACACATTGTACATCATCATCCAGTTCAGAAAGAGGGCGCTTTCCCGGCTGAGCATGCCCAGCTTGAGCAGAATGGCAGAAAGCAGGATGGAAAGAAAGCCCAGGAACAGATTCATGCCGGGGCCGGCAAAGGACACTTTCAATACGCCGCTCCGGTAATCCTTGTAATACCTTGGATTAATCATCACCGGTTTGGCCCAGCCGAAGCCGCAGAGCACCAAAAGGATGGTGCCCAGCACATCCAGATGGGCCAGGGGGTTGATGGTGAGCCGTCCGTCCAGGGAAGGTGTGGGATCTCCCAGGGCGTCAGAAACAGCGGCATGGGCATACTCGTGGAAGGACAGGGCAATGAGAAGGGCCGGCACCCGGTAAATCAGGGTGCCTATATCAAGAAAATCGAACATGGCAGACTCCTTTCCTGTTCATGATTTGATTCTATTATACATGGTTTGCCCGGGCCGTCATAGCCTGTGAAATTTCTTCCTGACTCACAGACATGGCAACTGGAAACGGGGCTCTCGGGCTGGAATCCATGATGCCCTCTATTTGAAATCGAAAAGCACCTATGAAAGGGCCTGCCATTTCCATGCATAACAAAAACTGTCTCTTCCATACGGATTCCCCATATTTCTTGACCCCGGGGCCCCATTCCTTTATACTTTAATCTGTAATTAAAAAATGGGAGATTGACTATGGAAATTAATTTAAACATGTACCAGACCCTGGCAGCTGCGGTGGCTGTCTTTTTTCTGGGCGGCTTTCTGAAGACGAAAATCAAGCTTCTTCGGAAATACTGTATTCCGGCGCCGGTCATCGGCGGCACCATCTTTTCAATTCTGAACTGTATTTTATACACCAGAGGCATCTGGACCTATACCCAAGACACGGTGATGCAGAACTGGTGTATGATGCTTTTCTTCACCAGTATCGGCTACATGGCCAGCGTGCACCTTATCCGCAAAGGGGGGCTTCTGGTCATCAAAATGGCCCTGCTGGTAGGCATCCTCATTATCATGCAGAACCTTATCGGCATTTCCCTTTCCCGCTTTTTCGGTGAAAATCCCCTCATGGGACTGGCTGACGGCTCCATTCCCTTGGTCGGCGGCCACGGTACCTCCGGTTCCTTCGGCCCTGTACTGGAAAGCATGGGGCTTTCCGATGCCACCACCATTGCCTTTGCTGCCGCCACCTTCGGCCTGGTGGCCGGTTCCTTTATCGGCGGCCCGATCGGTGAACTCCTGATCCGTCGTTTCCGTCTCACCTCTTCGGAAGGAAAAGTCATCGATGCTTCCCTGCCCGGCGGCAAAATGGGTCCCCATCCGGAAACAGAGAATGATGAAGATGCTGCTGCCAATTACCTCAACATGGACAATTTCATGTACGCCTTCGGCCAGCTCCTTCTGGCCATGGGCATCGGCACCTATGTGAGCCAGTTTTTTATCGATATCGGCCTGGTGTTCCCGGGCTACATCGGCGCCATGATTGTGGCTGCGGTAATCCGGAACATAGCAGAAGGCACAGGGCTCTACGGCATTTACCAGAAGGAAAGCGAAGTTCTTGGCGGCATGTGCCTCAATATTTTTATTTCCTGCGCCCTCATGAGCTTGAAGCTCTGGCAGCTGGCGGACCTGGCAGTGCCGCTCATCATCACCCTTCTCATCCAGACAGTGGTGATGGCCCTCTTCGCTTACTTCGTCATTTTCCGGGTCATGGGCGGAAATTATGAAGCCGCCGTCATGGCTTCCGGTACCTGCGGCTTCGGCATGGGCGCCACGCCCAATGCCATCGCCAACATGAACGCCATGTGCGAACGGTTCGGTCCTGCCCACACCGCGTACTTCGTCATTCCCTTAATCGGCGCTTTCGTCGTAGATTTCCTGAACGCTTCCATTCTCATGATTTTCATGAATCTTCTGAAATAGGAATTTCCCTGAAGAATCATAAAAAAACGACTGCCTCCGGGCTTATCCTGGGCAGTCGTTTTTCTATGGTTTTATTTTTTCTGGTCTTCCGCTTCGGTGCATTTCTTCACCCAGGCAATGAAATTGTCAATGCTGGAGCCTGTGCGTTCCGCCAGGGTATGTTTCTTGTTCCATACAGTGGCAAAGTCCACATCATCCACATCGCTGCGTCCTTTCAGCGCCAGGGCCAGATTCATTTCCGTATTGAGGGATGTATCTCCCTGGGAAATGCCGGTGTGGATACGCCAGTGCCGGGCCAGGGTAGACGTTTTTTTCTCCCCTTCCGGCACCAGCACGAAGGTCATGGGATCATACATGAGCTGCCGCGTCAGGGACGGGGTGTGGAGGGCATCTTCATTGTTCATATCTCCTTCATAGGCCCTGCGAATACTGTCATCATAATCACTGTAGTTTTTGTAGGTATCCTTTCTCTTTTCCATGAGGAAGGTCATCTGCCCGTCGAAATGGAGGGCATTGTCCTTTCCGTTGCCAAAGAGCCGGTTTTCCGCCTGTGCCTTCTGCAGGTCATCGAAGGCTCCCACCGCTTTGGAAGCCTGTTTCATATGGACCACAAAGGCTTCGATGGAGGAAATGGAGGCGGTATTTGTCTTTTCATCATAGGAAATCCAGGGATCCTCTCCATTCAGGGCATCAATGTATTCTTTGGCGCTGTTATAGGTATGGAGTTCCTCTTTCGGCATTTGCAGAGGAAGTCCGTTCGGACTCATGGGCAGCGGTGTCACATCCTGGCTGCTCTGTCCCGGGAAGGCGCCGTCCACCATGAAATCATTCTGTCCGGTGGTCAGGGGGAAGGTGGTATCAGACAGGAAATGGTTCAGCGATGTTTCAATGGTTTTCTTCATGTAATCATAATAGGAGCCGGCCATATAAATCCCCTTTGACGAAGGGGAAAGGATAAGCTTTCGTCCCTTTTCATCGGTGAGGCCCATGGCGTTCAAGGAATCCGCATAGGCCCGGGCCATATCGCGGGACAGGGCCCGGGTCCAGGTGCCGTAGGCCCGGGTACCTTCCGTGCTGAACTGACCCATCATCCATTCATAGGAAAGGTCTGCCTGGGTCAGATTGGTAATGGGGCACCAGGCCATGGCGCCGTCAATGGCGTCGCTTAACTCCCTTCCCTGATCATCTTTCATCAGGGCGCCGATGGAGTCCAGATAGGGCCGATAAAGGTCGCTGTCACCGGTGGCTCCCATGAGGGCGCTCTGGGCGCCGCCGCCGCTGTGGCCGAAGGTAAAGATGCGATCCTTATTGCCGGGCAGGAAGGAATCATTGTATCGCAGGTACCTCACCGCCGCCTTCAGGTCTGTCACGCCCCAGGGAGCGCCGCCGTCAAAGGTAGTGCCGTCGGGATTGGTGCCGTTATCCCTGCCCCGGCAGCCGGCAAATACATACACAAATCCCTGGGACAGGTACGTATTGAGCCCCTTCGGCGCATGGGAAGACGGCGCCTTCTGGGCTGCATATCCGCCGGTATTCACCGGCATGATCACAGGCGCTGTGCGGGCGGTATACTCTCCCACCTTTCCCTTGTCGCTGATCTGGCAGGTATAGGTGCCATCGGCGTTCGGCGTGCCTTTCATATAGGCCCCCGGTACATAGACCGACAGGGATTCATACTCCGAAGCCGCCGGATTTTTACAGTACACCAGACCGATCTGGTAGTAAATATCATTGTCCTTATCATAGTTCCACCGGCTGCTGTCCACATGAAGGGCACTCTCTGCAGAAACAGCCGCCTTTTCCGTCCCCTGCAGCGGTGCGGCAAAAGCAGTACCGCAGAAAGCAGATGACACCGTCAGCAGAATGGCGCACATTGCCGCCTGTTTTTGAATCATAACTCCTCCTTCTCCCGAGCCTTCCCTTTTCCCAGGAATCCTGCTCCGGGTAAAAAAGAAACCACAGACCCCTTTTCAGTCTGCGGCATTCAATTATCAAATATATACCTCACATAAGTTTTATAGTCTCATTGTAGAGGATTGACCCGAAAAATGCAAGGGCTTCCCTGCTTCTGCCTCCATTCTCAAAGGAGGAAATCTGTAAATTCCATACGATCAGCGACACAGATATCCCCTCACCCTGTCATTTCGACGAAAGGGGAGCGGAGCAGCGAAATCTCGCTCCCCCATAGCACAGAGAGCCTTGGCGGCCGGAGATCTCTCGACTCCGCGTTTCATGAGTACCCCAGGTCTTGACCGCCCATACCGGCGCGTCCCTCCGCTCGAGATGACGATAGCGGCGGGCAGCATACATCCATTTCAAAGGGGGACGAATGGCAAGAACGTTTCCCCTCACCCGTCATTTCGACGAAAGCGGAGCGGAGCAGTGAAATCTCGCTCCCCCATAGTGCAGAGAGCCTTGGCGGCAGGAAATCTCTCGGCTCAGCGTTTCATGGGTGCCCCAAGCCTTGACCATCCATACCGGCGCGTCCCTCCGCTCGAGATGACGATAGCGGCAGGCAGCATACATCCATTTCAAAAGGGGACAAATGGCAAGAACGTTTTTCCTCACCCGTCATTTGGGCAAAAGCGGAGCGGAGCAGTGAAATCTCGCTCCCCCATAGCACAGAGAGCCTTGGCGGCAGGAAATCTCTCGGCTCCGCGTTTCATGAGTGCCCCAAGCCCTGACCACCCATACCGGCGCGTCCCTCCGCTCGAGATGACCCAGGGGCTAAAGCTTACTGTCACTTCCCCTGAATAAAGGCATAAAAAAGGAGCTGTGAAGAAATGATTGATATTTTTTCACAGCTTCTTATCTGTCACCGGTTAAAGGGTTCTTCCCAAATCCAGCGCCATCTGCTTATCCTTTTCCGGCGGTCTGCCGACAATGGTGAGGTAGCCGCCGATCATGGCGCCGTTCAGGCCTGCGGCCAGGGCAAAGGCCTGTAGGTCCCGGAGGGCCGTTTCCCTTCCGGCGCACACCCGCATGATCACATGGGGCAGAATGAACCGGTACAGGGCAAACATGCGGAGCACATCCACCGGCTTGGGCGGTTTATTTTTGCCGAAAGGCGTACCGGGAATGGGGCTGAAGATGTTGAGAGGCACGCTGGTGACATGGTGGCTTCGCAGGGCAAAGGCCATGTCCAGACGGTCATCTTCTGTTTCCCCCAGGCCCATAATGCCGCCGGAGCAGACTTCCAGTCCTGCCTTCTGGATGCGGCGGATATGGTCTTCCTTTTCCTCATAGGTATGGGTGGTGCAGATATTGGGGAAATACCGCTTCGCCGTTTCCAGGTTACAGTGAATCCGCTGGCATCCGGCTTCTTTCAGCTGCCGGAGCTGGTCATCGGTCAAAAGGCCCAGGGAGCAGCACACGGACAGTTTCGTCTGCTGGGTAATGAGCTTGACTGCCTTCACAATGGAAGCAAACTGCACAGGGTCGCTCTGGCCCCGTCCGCTGGTGACGATGCCGAACCTTTCCGCCCCATAGGCTTCTGCCTGCTTTGCTTCATGAAGCAGGTCTTCTGGGCTCCGTAAAGGATATTCCTTCACGCCGGTGTGGTACCAGCCGGACTGGGCGCAGAATCTGCAGTTTTCCGTGCACCGGCCGCTTCTGGCATTCACATCGCTGCAGAAACGCATTTTGTCTCCGCAGAAGGTTTTTCGAATCTTGTCGGCAGCCGCCATCAGGAAGAGGGGCTCTTTCTTTCCCGCTTCATTGAGCTTCCCTGCTTCCTCCCTGGTAATATCGGTGCCTCCAAGGATTTTATTCATACAGTCTTCAATATATTTTACGTTTTCATCCATATGGCTATGTTTCACTTCTTCCCATGTCTGCGCTCCTTGAGCGCAAAAGGTTCTAAAGTTTGACCGGCCCCTTCAGGGCCGGAGGGTTCTTAAGTTTGACAGCGGCTGTGCCGCTGAGGGTTATGGCGGCGGCTGACGCCGCAATATATAGGCCGCTTAGCGGCCAGGGTTCGAAGGGTTCAGAGGGTGGTGGTGGCGCCCTTCGGGCGCAATAAATAAGATGGCGCCGGAGGCGCCGTACCCCGCCAATGCAGTGGTACTTTATAACTCCTCTCTGAACCAGCCCGGAAGGCGGAGCCGATTCCGGGCCGAACCTGAGGTGCTAAGGGGCTTGCCCCGACAGCACCTTGAACCTGGGCGCCGTAAGGCGCCTGAACCCTCTTGCGTTCGGGAATACAGCCTTCTGACGTCTGCCGTCTGACAGTCTGACGTCTTTCCACGGACATCGGATAGTGGACAGCCGTCCCACCAGCCCACTATCTCACTAACTTACTAGATCACTAGTACACTAGCACACTAGCACACTGTCTCAGTTCAAATTCGGCGCTGTCTGTGTTCTCCCCAGATCATGGAGCATGGCGATATCGTCCTGAGGATCAGAGCCTTTACTGGTGAGGTAATTGCCGATCATGACGCCGTTCATGCCGCCTGCCAGAGCCATGGACTGCAGGCTCCGGAGGTTGATCTGCCGTCCGCCGGCGGTACGAATCTGGGCCTTGGGGAGGACGAAGCGGAACATAGCAAAAGAGCGGAGGATTTCAAGGGGAGAAAGGCGCTTGTTGTGCTCAAAGGGAGTACCGGGGATAGGATTCAGTACGTTCAGCGGCACGGCGTCAATGTGCATTTCCTTCAGATGGAATGCCATTTCCACCCGCTGGTCCAGGGATTCACCAAGACCGATAATGCCGCCGCAGCAGACGCGGATGCCTGCTTTCTGGGCACGGGCTACATTCTCCGCCTTTTCCTCCGCTGTATGGGTGGTGCACACTTCCTTGAAGAAGGAAGGAGCTGACTCGATATTGCAGTGCAGGCGGCTGATACCGGCTTCTTTCAGCTGGTAAGCCTGTTCCTGGGTGAGGAATCCGAGGGAGCAGCATACTTCGATGCCTACTTCCTTGCGGATACGACGGATTAAGTCGAGAATTTCCGCAAAGTCCTTCGGATTTCTCTGGTCACGGCCTGCAGTAACAATATCGAAACGGGCAGCTCCGGCTTTTTTCGCTCTTTTAGCCGCTTCAATGACCTCATCTTCCAGAAGGAATTTATAGGTTTTTACACCTGTATTGTAACGAGCAGACTGGGCACAGAATTTGCAGTCTTCCTGGCAGGAACCGCTCCTGGCGTTGATAATGGCGCAGAGGTCTACGCTCCGGCCGGAAAATTTCTGACGGATCTTATCAGCGCAGGCCAGAAGAAGCATGGTGTCTTCGTCTCTGGTGCGGATGAGGGCTCTGGCCTCTTCTTCGGTCAATTCTCCGCCATTCAAAACTTTTTCAGTCCACTTCAAAATCTGTTCACAGCTGCTTTCCATTGCAAACCACTCCTTTTATAAAATCACCTGCCGTCAAAAGACAGGGTATTGCCTTGATGAAACCTTACGTGTATGTGCGTAATAGAAATATTCGTGTTTCACAATGGTGCGGAATATTTCTATCTGTATGAAATTGTATATGAAATCAAAGCTGAGGCTGGGTCATAGAGCGTCCCAGGTCTTCGGTCATCCGGATATCCTCCTTCGGATCTCTTCCGCCGGTGGTAAGGTAGCCTCCCACCATAATGCCGTTCAGGCCGCCGGTCAAAGCATAGGCCTGCAGGCTCCGGAGGTTCACTTCCCGGCCGCCGGCGGTGCGGATGAGCGCCTTCGGCAGGACAAAGCGGAACATGGCGAAGGTGCGGAGCACTTCCAGCGGCGGCAGGCGGCGGTTCGTATAGAAAGGCGTGCCTTTCACCGGATTCAGAATATTCATGGGAATGGAATCGATGTGCATGGATTTCAGTTTGAAGGCCATTTCCACTCGCTGGTCCAGGGATTCGCCCAGGCCGATGATGCCGCCGGAGCATACCCGGATGCCCGCCTCCTGGGCGGTGCGGATGATGACTTCCTTATCTTCCATGCTGTGGGTGGAGCACACTTCCGGGAAATAGGAAGGTGCCGTTTCGATGTTGCAGTGGATTCTCGTGATGCCTGCTTCCTTCAGGCGGATGGCCTGCTCTTTGGTAATGAGTCCCAGGGAGCAGCATACTTCGATACCCACCTGCTCACGAATCTTCTTCACAATATCGATGATTTCCTCAAATTCATTGGGATTATCCTGGTTTCGTCCACTGGTGACCAGGGAGAAACGGACAGCGCCGGCTGCCTTGGCTTTCTTCGCCGCTTCCAGAATTTCATCTTCCGGAAGGAGCCGGTATACTTTGGCACCGGTATGGTACCAGCCCGACTGGGCGCAGAACTTGCAGTTCTCCTGACAGTGGCCGCTTCTGGCATTGATAATGGCACAGAAATCCACTGCATTGCCATTGAATTTCTGGCGGATTTTATCCGCCATAGCCAGGAGCAGCATGGTATCCTCATCTTTGGTACGGATTAATTTCTTTGCTTCTTCTTCTGTAATCTCACCGCCATCCATGACTTTTTCAGCCAATTTGATAATTTCTGCACAAGCACTGTCCATAATGAAAACTTCCTTTCACAATCGGAGCACCTGCGTTTCAAATTGTTACCTTGTGATTAAGTATAAAATAAACAATCAAATCTGTCAATCCTGTTATTTGAATCAGTTAACAATATGTTGACATAGAAAGCTCCGATGCCTTTTTTAATATTTCTTTATCTTCTCGCCGGCCGCCTTATTCTATAATAAAGAAAAGACAGGGAAAGGAGGTATGGGCCATGGCAGGAAAAAGAGAAACCAACAGGGTGTCCTACTATTTTCTCAGGGAGAAAAAAATACTGGCCATGACGGCCTTAAGCGGCATCCTTTACAACCTGGGCCTTGTGGCAGTGCCCTGGTTTGAGGGACACATATCCCAGTACCTGGCAGACATTCTGGAAGGGACCCGCCAGCCCTCCTCCCTGGTATTCCTTGCCCTTTCCTACTTTTTCACCGTCCTTTTCGTACAGGCCATGCGGTATGTGAAACGCCTCTATGTGCGCCGTTTTGCCAACAACACCATACTGTCCATGAAGGAAACGATCTATACCAGGCTCCTTCAGGAAAATCGGCAGGACCTTGAGGGCCAGGGCGCCCGCTGGATGACCCGGGTCATTTCCGATGTAGAAGCCTGCGCCGAAGGCATGCGGAAATTTACGACGGAACTCTTCGATACCGGCGTAGCCCTTCTCGCTTACAGCGCCTTTCTCTTCTACTACGACTGGCGCCTCACCTTTCTGGTGCTTCTTTTCCCTCCGGCCGCCTACCTTCTGGCAGACAGGCTGAAGAAACCGGTCACCAGCGCCGGCAGGCAGGCTAAGGAATCAGCGGAGCGCCTGGCCCAGGGCACCATGGACCGGCTGCGCCATGCCCTGACCTACCGTCTCTATGGAGAAGAAGAAACAGCCGATAGGCGCTACCATCGCCTGCTCACCGATTATGAAAAGCGGCGGATCCGCCAGGGCCTTTGGGAAAACAGTATGGAACCGCTCTACCGGGTCATTGCCATGACCGGTTCCCTCCTCATTCTCTGGCTGGGCGGAAAAAATGTGATGGGCCAGGGCTGGGAAAGCTGGAACATTGCCGCCTTTGCCGCATACCTTGCCTGCTTTACCAGGCTGGCCGTGAAATCCTCCCATGCGGCCCACCTGTTCAACGCCCTGCAGAAAGCAGACGTTTCCTGGCACCGCATCCGTGATTTCCTGACGCCTCTTTCGGAGACGGCCCTGCCGCCGGCAAAGCCGGACCGCCTTACCGTGAGCCATGTATCCTTTACCTATCCCGGTGCCAGCCATGCTGTCATTCAGGACTGCACCTTTTCCGCCGCCCCCTCAGACATCATAGGCATTACCGGAGGCACCGCATCCGGCAAGTCCACCCTGGGCCGCCTTTTCCTCATGGAATCTCCCCATGAAGGGTCTATTACCTGGGGCAAAAAGGAACTGGGCCGGGACATATCCCCCCTGTCTCTCATAGGCTATATGGGCCATTCCATGGAGCTCTTCAATGCCTCCCTGGAAGAGAATATAGGGCTTGGGAAAAAAGGAAATCTGGACGAAGCGCTGTGGGGCGCCTGCCTTGCCGAAGAAGCCGCCGCCTTTCCCCAGGGCGTCAAAACGGTGATAGGCGAAGGAGGCATCCGCCTTTCCGGAGGCCAGCAGGCCCGGGTCATGATTGCCCGCCTTCTCTATCACCGCCGCCCCCTCATTATTCTGGATGACCCCTTCGCGTCGGTAGACAGGGAAACGGAAGACCAGCTCTTTGACCGCATCCATGCCCTGTGCCGGGATTCCATCATCCTACTCATTTCCCACCGTCTCCACACCTTCCCAAAGACCAGCCAGGTCCTGTGGATAGGGAAGGATGGAAAAGTCACCACATCTACCCATGAAAAACTGCTGGCAGAAAATGAAGACTACCGCCGGCTCTGGGCTCTCCAAAACCCAAAGATGCATGAAAGTCATTGCGAGGAAAGGAGGTAACCCCATGGACCATCCCACTTCCGGCCTGAAAGAAATCATCGCTTCTTCTCTGACCGCCCGCCCGGCGCTGACTGCAGCCCTGGTGGGGACCATTGTCCTCTCCCTCTTTCTCAGCATCCTTCCGCCGCTGGTACTGCAGAGAGCCATTGATGCCCTGGCCGCTGGAAAAGCGGAGAGCTCCCTCCTTCTCTTCTGGGGCCTGTTGTACTTTCTTCTCACCGCCCTTAGCGGCCTGTCAGAGGGAATAAGGGAAACGCTGATTACCATGTTCGGCCAGTCCGTCACCAAAAGGATACGGCAGGCCATGGCAGCCAAGCTGAGCCGCCTTCCTGCCGCCTTCTTTACCGGCCGCGGTGAAGGCAGCACCGCCTCCCTTTTCGTCAATGATGTGGACGCTCTGGAAGACCTCTTCGACTCCGGCATTATCAGCATGGCCGTAGACAGCTGCCGCCTCTTTTCCATACTGGCTGCCGTATACTGGCTGAGCTTCGGCCTATTCCTGCTGCTCCTGGCAGCCCTTCCCTTCCTCTTCCTTCTGACCAGGACCTTCCAGCATCACATGCTGGCTGCCCAGATAGAAAACAGGAAAGCCATTGCCGCCACCAATGAGCTGATCCCCGAAACCTGCCGCAATATCCGCACCATCCGTCTTCTTTCCTGTGAATATTTCATGAAGAAAAGATACGCCGCTGCCATCAAGAAAAGTTTTCAGTCCATGGAAAAAACAAACTTCTACGATTCCATTTACTCTCCCATCATCCTCACCACCAGCGCCCTTCTCATATCCCTCATGGCCATTCTCTCCGTGAGCCCGGAGGGAGCCGCCCTTTTCGGCATGACCGCCGGCACCGCCGCTGCCCTCATCGCCTATGTGGGAAAAATCTTCTCCCCTCTGGAAAGCCTGGGCATGGAAATAGAAAATATCCAGTCCGCCATGGCCGGCGTCCACCGGATCCGGGAATTTATGGAAGAGGAGGAAATGGCCCTGCCTGCCGGGAACGGAAAGAAAAGTGACCTGCCCCTCCGTATCAGCCATCTCTCCTTTGCCTATGAAAAAGGCCATCCCCTTTTCAAAGATTTCAGCCTCACCCTGGAAGCCGGCTGCCATCTGACTCTCACCGGCCGCACGGGCAGCGGGAAAAGCACCCTCTTCAAACTCATTACCGGCCTCTATCTGCCTGACAGCGGTACCATTGCCCTCTTCGGCATGAATCCCGCTGCCATTCCCCCAAAAGAACGAAGAAAAATCTTCGGCATCGTGAGCCAGTCCTTCCCCATGATTGATGGCACCGTGAGAGACCAGATCACCCTGGGCGATATGCGCATCACTGACACCATGACCGCATCAGCCCTCAGGATTTCCGGACTGTATGAAACAGTGATGGCCCTTCCCCAAAAACTGGACACCCCTTTCCAGGACAGCCTTTTTTCTGAAGGAGAAAAACAGCTCCTTTCCATTGCCCGGGCCCTGGTATTCCAGCCGCCCCTCCTCCTGCTGGATGAAATGAATGCCCATCTGGATTCACTGACAGAGCAGAAAGTGCTCCGCGCCCTGTCCCGGGCCTCCAGCCACCGTACGGTACTCTCCATTTCCCATCGTCTGGGAAAGGCCTGCCAGGGACCGGTACTCCGTATAGGAGAAGGAAGAGGGGGAGGGAGGCCATAATTGAACTGTGGTCTTTTGGGCACGCCTGCGGTGTGAAGGTGGTACGCAGTACCAAAGGGGGAAAGGGTTCTTAGGTTCTTAAGTTTGACGCGCCTTCGGCGCGAGGGTTGTGGTGGCGCCTCTAAATTT